>Ga0335081_10020901_pt1 | contig 10588 bp, 8 predicted proteins | sample Lox_Sample_35_FD_206713 | JGI IMG/M metagenome (GOLD analysis project Ga0335081, IMG submission 206713) | Soil microbial communities from Loxahatchee National Wildlife Refuge, Florida, United States - Lox_Sample_3.5 | ecosystem: Environmental > Terrestrial > Soil > Wetlands | place: USA: Florida... | reverse complement strand
CTCAAGTGGGCGCTGACGGGATTCTTCCTGGTGCTCGGGTTCGCCACGCTCGCCGCGTACATCAAGATTGGCATCGAGCACGCCCCGCACTACGGACAGCCTTACGCGCCGGCGGCAGCCGTCGCGCCGGGAGGCGGCCAATGAAGATCGTCTACACCGACGTGCTGGTCATCGGCGGAGGACTCGCGGGGCTGCGCCTGGGCATCGGCGCGCGACGGCGAGGGCACGATGTGGTCATCCTGTCGCTGGTGCCGCCGAAGCGCTCGCACTCCGCGGCGGCCCAAGGCGGCATGCAGGCCTCGCTGGCCAACATGATCAAGGGCCAGGGCGACAACGAGGACCTGCACTTCGAGGACACGGTGCGCGGCAGCGACTGGGGTGCCGACCAGGAGGTCGCCCGGATGTTCGTCAACACGGCGCCGAAGGCCGTGCGCGAGCTGGCGGCCTGGGGCGTGCCCTGGAGCCGCGTGCGCAAGGGCGACCGCGAAGTCATCATCAACGGCCAGAAGGTCACGATCACCGAACGCGACGAAGCGCACGGTCTTGTCGCGCAGCGCGATTTCGGCGGCACCAAGAAGTGGCGCGCCTGCTACGTCTCGGACGGCACCGGCCACGCGATGCTGCAGGCGATGAGCGATCAGGCGATCGGCGACGCCATTCCCGTGCACGAGCGCGTCGAGGCGATCGCGCTGATCCACGATGCGGCGCGCTGCTACGGCGCGATTGTCCGCGACCTCGTGACCGGCGCGCTGATCGCCTACCTCGCCAAGGCCACGGCGATCGCCAGCGGCGGCGCGGGCAGGCTCTACCGCGTGACGACCAACGCGGTGATCTGCGAAGGGATCGGCTCGGCGCTCGCGCTCGAAACCGGCGTCGCGACGCTCGGCAACATGGAGGCGATCCAGTTTCACCCGACGGGGATCTTCCCCGCCGGAATACTGGTCACCGAGGGCTGTCGCGGCGACGGCGGACTGCTCAAGGACGTCGACGGCCACCGCTTCATGCCGGATTACGAGCCGGAAAAGAAGGAGCTCGCCTCGCGCGACGTCGTCTCGCGGCGCATGGAGACGCACATCGTCAAGGGCAAGGGCGTCAAGAGCCGCTTCGGCGATCACCTGTGGCTCGACATCACGCTCCTCGGCGAGAAGCACATCCGCCACAACCTGCGCGAGGTGAACGAGATCTGCCACTACTTCCTGGGCATCGATCCGGTGAAGGACTGGATCCCAGTGCGCCCGGCGCAGCACTACACGATGGGTGGCGTACGTACCGGATACACCGGGGAGAGCTCCACGCTCAAGGGTCTTTTCGCGGCCGGAGAGGCGGCGTGCTGGGACATCCACGGCTTCAATCGCCTCGGCGGCAATTCGGTCGCTGAGACCGTGGTCGCCGGCATGATCGTCGGCGAATTCATCTCCGACTTCTGCGACAACAGCGAGAACGACGTCGACATCCCGACGCGCGTCGTGCACGACTTCCTGCGCCGCGAGCAGATGGCGATCGACGGGCTGCTCGAGGGCCGCGGAACCGAGGACGGCTCGGCGATCAAGGCGCGAATGCAGGAGATCATGACCTCGAAAGTGGGCATCTTCCGCACCGGCGCCGAGCTGGAATCGGCGGTAGCGGAGCTCCAGGACCTGCTCCGGCGCAGCCGCAGCATCGGGCTGAAGTGCAAGGCGCGCGGCGCCAATCCCGAGCTCGTGACGGGTTATCGCACCCAGAAGATGCTCAAGGTCGCGCTGTGCGTCGCCTATGGCGCGCTGACCCGCACCGAGAGCCGCGGCGCGCATTTCCGCGAGGACTTCGCGCGGCGCGACGACGCTCGGTGGCTCAAGCGCACGCTCGCGAGCTGGAAGTCAGAGAAGGACACGCTGCCGTCTCTCGCGTACGAGACTCTGGACGTGGGCAAGATGGAGCTTCCGCCCGGCTGGCGCGGCTACGGCGCGAAGGATTACGTCGACCATCCCGATACGGCGAAGCGCCTCGCGGAAGTCCAGGCGATCCGTCAGCGCATGGCCGATGCGTCGCGGTTCGAGGTGCAGCAAGCGCTGATGCCCTATCGCCACCTTCTTCCCGAACGGCTCCGCGGCCGCAACGAGCGGATCGACGAGCCGTTACGCAGTGAAGCGGAGATCGCCGCATGAACGACCTCACGCTCAAGCCAGACGCGGCCGTCCAAAACGGAGCCGTCGTCAAGCCGGTGACCGTGCACCGCCGGACCGGCAACGGCAATGGTCTCCCGCGGCAGCTCGCGATCAGCATCCTGCGCTACAACCCGCAGGATGCGGCGAGCGTCCCGCATCTTCAGACTTATGGGATCGAGGAAGCCGACGGCATGACGCTGTTCATCGCGCTGAACGAGATCCGGGAAAAGCAGGACGCCTCGCTCCAGTTCGACTTCGTCTGCCGCGCCGGCATCTGCGGCAGCTGCGCGATGGTCGTGAACGGGCGGCCGACGCTCGCCTGCAGGACGCTGACCAAGAATCTGCCCGCCGAGATCACGCTGGCGCCGCTACCGTTCTTCGAGCTCATCGGCGATCTGTCGGTCAACACTGGGAAGTGGATGCGCGGAATGAGCGAGCGCGTTCGCGGCTGGCTGCACCTGAAGGACCCCAATCCAGACCTCTCGCGCATCGAGGAACGGATGGATCCGGACCTGGCGGAGAAGATCTACGAGCTCGACCGCTGCATCGAATGCGGCTGCTGTGTCGCGGCCTGTGGCACCGCACGGATGCGCGAGGACTTCGTCGGAGCCGTGGCGCTCAACCGGGTCGCGCGCTTCCGGCTCGATCCGCGCGATCGGCGGACCGATGCGGACTACTACGAGCTGATCGGCGACGACGATGGAATCTTCGGCTGCATGTCGCTGCTCGGCTGCCACGATGTCTGCCCGAAGGACTTGCCGCTCGGTACGCAGATCGCGTTTCTGCGGCGCAGAATGGTGAGGATGGGCTTCCGCTGAGCCGTGGGCTCGACGCGGCGGCGTTCGCCTGCGCCGTCCGGGTTACTCGGGCGAGCACGACCAAGCCGGTCGCTCATGACGCCACCGCTGTACACCAAGCCGCGCCATTCGGTGTGAGGGCTGCGCCTGTCAGGCGTGATTCGTCTCGGGCTGCTTGCCAATCACCGCGCTAGCAAAAAGGACGACGGCTGCGCGGGCATCCACGCGGTGAGTCTCACCCGTCACCGATGCAGCAGACCGTGGGTCGACGATGTCGAGCGGCGACGGAAGCGAGGTGTCGATTACCCGTCGCCAACCGCTCGTGGCCCAATCGGGCAGCGCAGGAAGCTCAAAGTCGAGAGGCTCCCAGTAGGCGTTGAGGGCGAAATGCATCAGGAGGTCGCCTGAGAGGCTTGCTGCCGTCAGCGCCAGGCTGCGGGATTCGTAGCCGAGATCGGGATGGTCCAATCGGACACCATGGAGATGAACTTTGGCACGGCCCATCAGCTCCGCGAGCGTAAGGTCGTGCTTGAATCGGACCGACTCGCGCATGAAGCGAATCTTGATCAACTCCCGCACGAACCGGTGGATATCGGAGTGGCGTTCCAGTCCTGTCCAGTCGAACCAACTGATCTCGTTGTCCTGGCAGTAGGCGTTGTTGTTGCCACGCTGTGTTCGGCGCACCTCATCGCCCATGAGCAGCATCGGCGCGCCGAGCGACAGGATATTGATCGCTAGCAGGTTCTTCATCTGCCGGGAGCGCAGCGCCTCGACCGCCGGATCGGCGGTTGGCCCCTCCACACCGCAGTTCCAGCTTACGTTGTGGTCGATTCCATCGCGATTCGCTTCGAGGTTGGCTTCATTGTGCTTGGTATCGTAGGACACCAGGTCCTCGAGCGTGAACCCGTCGTGGCTGGTAATGAAGTTGATGCTCTTTTCGGGTTCGCGAGGCTCGTCCGCGTAGAGGTCGGGGCTGCCGAGAAGCCGATCGGCGAGGCGAGGCACCATTCCCGGATCTCCGCGCACGAACGCTCGAACGTCGTCGCGAAACCGGCCATTCCATTCCTTCCAACTGTCGCCGACGAAATGCCCGACTTGGTACAGACCCGCGGCATCCCAAGCTTCGGCGATCAATTTGGTTCCTGCGAGCACCGGGTCGGACTCGATGTCCCACAGTACGGGTGGGTTGGCCAGGGGTCGGCCCTCGTCGTCTCGAGAGAGGATGGAAGCGAGATCGAAGCGGAATCCGTCCACATGCATCGTCTCGACCCAGTAGTGGAGGCTGTCGATGATGAGCCGCCGAACGACCGACTGGTTGGCGTTAAGTGTATTGCCGGTCCCGGAGTAGTTCGCGTAGCGCCCACCGTCCTCGAGCATATAGTAGGTCGAATTGTCGAGACCCCGGAAGCTCATCGTCGGCCCCCGCTCGTCACTTTCGGCCGTGTGGTTGAAGACGACGTCGAGAATCAGTTCGATACCGGCGCGGTGCAGGGCCTTGACCATGTCCCGGAATTCATCGAGCGTGCCCAGCGGATCGGCGCGCGAGCTGTAGCGGCCATGCGGAGCGAAGAACGAGACAGGTGCGTAGCCCCAGTAGTTGGTCAGGCCGGGAGGCGCGTCCTGCCAGTCGAACTGGAATACGGGCAGCAACTCCACCGCCGTTATACCGAGGTCGAGCAAGTAAGGAATCTTCTCGATCAGCCCGGCATAGGTGCCCCGCCGCTCCGGTGCGACACCGGAGCTGGGGTGCCTGGTGAATCCGCCGACGTGCATCTCATAGATGATCGTCTCGGCAAACGACCGGCCGAGCGGAACGTCGCCTTCCCAGTCGTAGGTCTCGACGTTCGCCACCACACTCTTGAAGGCGAAGCGATCGTTGCGCCCGAAGCGGCTGGCCGCGCTCCGCTGATAGTCAGTGGGTATCGCGACCGCCCGCCCGTACGGATCGAGCAGCACCTTGTCGGCATCGAAGCGCAGACCCCGCACGGGCTCCAGCGGGCCATGGGCCCGGTAGGCGTAGATCTGACCGGACGCGAGCCCAGGCACGAACACGTGCCAGTAGTGATACGTGCGGTTGTGCAGCGGGTCGAGGGGGATAATGCAGGCGGGCGACTGGTCGTCAACCCGATCGTAAAGGAGCAACTCCAACCGGTTTGCGCTCCGCGAGAACACACTGAAGTTAACTCCGGCCGAGTCAACCCGCGCACCGAGCGGGTGAGGCCGTCCGTGGCATGTTTGCGGCATGCTCTTACGCGAGTTCTCTCCGGTTGCATCGATGCCGCCAGAATTGGCGCAGATGCAATGTGCGCCCAGTGGGGCGGCACATGAGCCAATGTTACCCGCGCGCACCAATCTTTGGCGACGAGATAGCGAAGCAGTCGTTCGTATCGCGACTAATTTAGCCAGCAGAACACGGAACAACGCTTGATGGCAGCTCGCCTTGCGTTGCGTCGACACCGCTACGCTCGACGTAGGTCGGTATCCAGCCCCCGGGCGACGAGAAATCGACGCTGTCGGGATGCCGGGATGCCCGGCCGGATAGAAGAACGCGCTCGCCGCGGTAGGCCCAGACGCGCAGGTCGGTCCAGAGAGACACGCCCTCGCCCGCGTCCACGTGCGACTTCGGCGCCCTTCGCTGCGCGACGTAAGGATTGCCCTTCTTGAGGAGCTGACGCAGGCGCGTGCGGCCCACCTGCGCGCCCGTGAGGAGACCGTGGCTCGCGAACCCGTGGCACGGCTTGAAGAACCACTGCTCCTTTTCGCGCGCGAGCTCGTCGACGTTCTCGGGTCGGAGCAGACGGGTCTCCGGCACGTGAACGCTCAGCAGGGCTCTCTCGTCGGGCCGAATGCCGAGCTCGACGTCACTGACCGGCCTCGAGAGCGGCTCGAGCAAGCGCTTGTCGCTCCGCGTCGCGTAGGTGAAGGGATTGGGCACCACCAGCACGCTGCCCTCCGCGTAGGCGGCGCGCAGGGCCGAGAAGGCTTCCCCGTCCCAGAAGAAGTCGGTCGAGCGGTTGACCACGAACGCTACGCGCTCGCCACGGCAGAGCAGCTGTCCACCTTCCCAGGTGGTCTCGGCCGGCGAGCCCGTCTGGGCGCGCCATCCGGCACGCCGGCACAGATCCCGGAGCAGCACGTGCTCGTGTCTGAACTTGCCCGCTCTCAGCGACTGTGCGTCGTCGAGGATCAGCACGAGACCCGAGGGCCCCTCGGAGAAGGCCCGGGCCTCCGTTCGGATCATGCCGAGCACGCGCTCGCCGAAGGCCGGAACGGACGGCGGTGCCTCGATCGCGCGACGCTCGCCGACACCGGAGAGCTCGTAGTAGAGGCGATTGAGGATCGCGGCGAACATCATCCCCGAGCCGTTGTCGTTGCACTCGATGAGCTGGAACCGATCGGGACGCTCCGGCGGGAGATGGAAATCCCACGCGCTGAAGAAGCAGATCTCCGAGCGCCGCTGTCGGACGATCGCGGGGCCCCTCGCCGTCATCGCCTCTTGCCAGGTCGGGCGCGTGGTGACCCGATCGAAGACACGGATGAAGCTCTCGATCGCGGCCACGAGCGTGCGAGGGACGACCTGAGACACGAGCGCGACCGAGAAGCCCTCGGGCACGTCCGGCATGCCGGCTTCGCGTAGCGCTGCATAGAACCGATCTTCGAAGCCTGGCATGGTCCGTCAATGTCGCCCTTCGTCCCTTCTGCCACTCAAGGACGAGCAAAGCGGATCTTCTTGAGTGGCATCTTCTCACCCCGCAGGTCCCGAAAGCCGATGAGCCTTTGGAGTGCCTGTGGAGTCTCGTTCATGTCGTCACCCGGGTCCTGCCAGCGCTTCGAAGCCGGAGACCACGTCGAACAATTCCTCGTCGATACCGCTCTGGCGCAAGCGGTAAAACCTCCGTCTCAGCTCCTCCAGCAGCTCACCGATATTTTTTTCCGCGCGTTGCATCGCAGCCAGGCGGCTGGCGTTTTCGCTTGCCAGGGATTCGGCGCAGGCCCTGAACAGCGAGACAAAGAGATATTCGCGGACGAACGCCAGCAGCGTATGCTCCCCACCGTTCATGACCTCGGGCAGATTTCCGGTGGGCCACCGGATCGCGGCCACGTCGCGTCGCCACGCGTCGTCCAGCGGCAGCAGCCGCTGGCTCACGGGTGCACAAATCGCCCCGGGCTCGGGGCGGTTGTGGAAAACGTAGACCTGCGCGATGCCGCCCCTTTCGCGATGCGTCTCCATCTCGACCAGGATCCGCCCGACCAGCGGCGTAATCGCGCCGATGGAATTCGGCAGCATTAAGCGTTCCTCCGGCACCAGGTCGGTGTCCGCGAGGCGCGACTGAATGCGCTCGCCAACCGCCCACACGGTCTTCCTGCCCGGAAGACTTCCCAGCACCTTCCTGACAAACTCCACCATCACCTCATTGAATTGACCCACCAGTCCCTGGTCGGACCCGAACACGACCGCGCCAATCGGCCCCGTGTCCTCGCGCTGCGCTCGCGTCGTCGCGCCAGGCCGCTCACTCTGTCGGAAGCTCGCGGCCAGACCCAGCTGCACCGTCCAATAATAATCATCCAGGGAGTGCACCGCGCTCTCGTATTGCCCGATGCTCGAAGCGGCCATGGCCTTCATCGTGCGCACCACGGATTCGAGCTCTCCGGCACTGGCGATCTTGCGGCGCAGGCTCGCGGCGGTATCGCTCACCGCTTTCCCCGGGCTTGTTGCTGTGGCTGAAAGCGCGCGAGCGTGTCGCGGGCGACCTGGACGATCGTCGCTCGATCCTCGTCGCTCAATTTATCGGCGGTATCGAATCGCGCGCGAACCTCGGCCGGAATATCGGTCGCCGCCTCGCGCAGAGCGCGTTCGGCATCCGTCATCCGGTCGAACGCAATGCCGTCGAAGAATTCCGCGGTCAACCCCACCAGCACTGCGACTTGCGCGGCCACCGACACCGGCGCGAATTCCGGTTGTTTGAGGCAGGCACGGATCCGGCGACCGTGCTCGATGATCTTGCGGGTATTTTCATCCAGGCGGGCGCCGAAGCGGGCAAAGGTCTCGAGCTCTTCGAACTGCGCATAGGAGAGCTTGAGGTCGCCCGCAACCGCGCGGTAGGCGGCCCGTTGCGCCTTGCCGCCGACACGCGACACGGATTTGCCGACATCGACCGCCGGCAGCACGCCCAACTCGAAGAGCGACGGCGAGAGGTAGATCTGTCCGTCCGTGATTGAAATCAGGTTGGTCGGAATGTAGGCGGAAATGTCCTGCGCTTCGGTTTCGATGATCGGCAGCGCGGTCAGCGATCCACCGCCGAGTTCCGGCCCCAGGTGCGTCGCGCGCTCGAGCAGCCGCGCATGGATGTAGAAGATGTCGCCCGGAAAAGCTTCCCGTCCGGGCGGGCGGCGCAGCAGCAGGGACAGCTCGCGATAGGCGCGCGCGTGATGCGTGAGGTCGTCGTAGACCACCAGCACGTCGCGGCCCTGCTCCACGAAATGCTCCGCTATGCTGGTCGCCGCGTATGGCGCGATGTAGGCGAGGCCCGGCGGATCGTTGCCTTCGGTCACGACCACTGTGGTGTAATCCATGGCGCCTTGTTCGCGCAGGGCGGCAACCACCTTGGCCACACCGGACGCGCGCTGGCCGATGGCGCAATAGACGCACAACACGTTCTGGTCGCGTTGATTGAGAATCGTATCGAGGGCGATCGCCGTCTTGCCCGTCTGCCGATCGCCGACGATCAGCTCGCGCTGGCCGCGCCCGATGGGGATGAGCGCATCGATGACCTTTAGGCCGGTCTGCAGCGGTACGGTGACGGGTGCGCGATCCATGATGTGCGGGGCCGGGCGTTCGATGGGCAGGCGCCCGCTGGAAGACACCGCACCGCGGCCGTCCAGAGGCCGGCCCAATGGATTGACGATGCGTCCGATCAGTCCGTCTCCCACCGGCACGTCCATCACGTGGCCCCGGCGCGCGACTTCATCGCCGGCATGCAACTGCGAGTAGTCGCCCAGCAGAACGACGCCGATTTCGTCTTCATCGACGTTGAATGCGATGCCGTACAAATCGCCGGGAAACTTCAGCACCTCCTCGAAACCCACGCCGGGGAGCCCGGAGACCTTTGCGATGCCTGTCGCGATGCTGGTGATCGCTCCTACTTCCCGTGGCGCGAGTTGCGGCGCAAAGGCCTCCCGCGCCTCGCGCATTCCCGCGAAGGCGCTGTCAAACACGCGCTGCAGGCCATCGGGCTCCATGTTCATTGGCGCTTTCTTTCGCGCTCAAGCTCTTCAGGCTTGGGCTCGGCCTTGGCTTCAGGTTTGTCCTTCTCTTTCAGAAGTTCGTCGACGTCCCTCTCCAGCCACGCGAGGTAGTCCGCGATGCTCCACGCCACCTTCTTCCCATTCGTAGTCAGTTCGATCCCGCTGACCAGGTCGGGCGCGGTCTCGAACCGGACGCGGATCGCGGACGAGAAGGTTTCGTTGAGCGCATTTTGTATCGCCGCGCGTTGCTCCGCAGGCAGGTCAAACGCGCTGCGCACGAGCGCGGGGTCGGACGCTGCCTTGAGAGTCTCGCCGAGGCTTGCTTTCGCCTTGCCGTCCATCTCGCGCAAGCGGCGAGTGAACACCTCCCCCAGACGCTCTTCCAGGCTCGTCGTGGCCAGATCCGTCAGTGCCTTTCGCGCGATGGCAAAGACTTCCTGCCGGGCCCGCCGACTGATCGCCTGGTTCAGGTTACGGGCTTCGCTTCTCAGCGTTTCCTGTCGCTTGGCGCTCAAGGCATCGGCCGCCTTCCGCGCTTCGTCGAGGAGCCGTTGCCGTTCGGCTTTCGCCTCCTCCGTCGCCTTGCTCAGGAGCGCGGCGCGCTGCCGGTCGAACTCCTCGTTCTTGTGCTGGAACTCGTCGCGCTGCTTTTTGGCTTCGACTTTTTTCGCCTCGGCGTCCGCGAGCTCTGCGGCGATCCGCTTTTCCCGCGCGTCGATGGCGTCGAGAATCGGCCGGTACAGCAAGCGCTTCAACAACCACACAAGAATGAGGAAGTTGACGACTTGCGCAAGGACGGTGAACCAGTCGATCAGCATGACTCACTTTGCCACCGCTTGGGCGATGACGTGGTTCCAGAACGGGTTGGCGAAAATGAGGATCATCGAGACCACGAAGCAGTAGATCGCGATCGACTCGATCATTGCCAGGCCGACGAACAGGGTGCGCGTGATCGTCGTCGCGGCATCGGGCTGCTGCGCGAGCGAGCTCAACGCCGTGGCGACCGCACGCCCTTCGCCGAGCGCAGGGCCGATGCTCCCGAGGGCGATCGTCAGGCCGGCGGCGACGATCGAAGCGAGTGCGATGAGCGTCATGCTGTCCATGGTGCGTCCTTCGCGTGATTGGCGTGGTCGTTTGCGCCCTAGGGCCTCGGTTCCGGCTCGCGGACCTGCGTGGCGGCCGCGATGTAGACGGTGGCCAGGATACTGAAGATGTAAGCCTGCACCATGCCGGTCAGCAATCCGAGCGCACTCATGACGATCGGGAAGACGAAGGGCGTGATGGTCAGCAGGATCGCGAGAATCATCGTCCCGCTCATCATGTTGCCGAACAGGCGCACGGCCAGGGCCAGTGTCCGGGAGAGCTCGCTGATGATGTTGAACGGCAACATGATGAACGTCG
>Ga0335081_10020900_pt1 | contig 10588 bp, 8 predicted proteins | sample Lox_Sample_35_FD_206713 | JGI IMG/M metagenome (GOLD analysis project Ga0335081, IMG submission 206713) | Soil microbial communities from Loxahatchee National Wildlife Refuge, Florida, United States - Lox_Sample_3.5 | ecosystem: Environmental > Terrestrial > Soil > Wetlands | place: USA: Florida... | reverse complement strand
AATTGCGACAAACAAGATTGGCTACAGTAACATGTTTGTGTGTAGGTATTTGACAGATTAAATAGGTCGCGTGGGGCGAATATCTCAAGTCTTAAGTAACCAACGGGCTGGATAACTTAGGACTAAGATCGAAAGGAAAAACCGTTCGATTACGAATTTACAATGTGGCACCCTCGATGAAAAGAAATCGACAACTGATCTCGTGCCTCGTCTTATTCATCGTTCTGCTGATTCCAACGGCGAATATTGTTTTCGCTCTAGCACCGTTGTCGGCTGGAACCTTTCCGGGAGGAACGATTGTTATTCCTATGGATGATAAGCAGGCTGACCGTGTGCACGTGTATGGTCTGATTCACGAATTCCTTAGACTTGTTTCAGGCTCTAATGTAGCTCGAGTGATAGAGCCGCCGGATGTTACTATGCAGACAGCGTTGACGCCGAACGGAGCGCTTTACCAGGGTGGCCCATTTCTCATTGACGCCAGTTATCTCTCTGGCCTAACGAACCTTCACAACGAGAAGATATTTTCTCAAGTCACATATACGACTCTAACGACCGCTTTCACTTCCAACAGCATATTCTTCATCCGCCAACCAACGAAAATTCTTGTCATTAGCGATGGGTACTGGGGTAAAACGTTCCTAACGCTTACCCGGATGGGCATAAACTACACGCAAGTCACTACCGACCAAATAATGGCCAACCCCTCCCTCATCAACCAATATTCGCTAATTGTGCTCGATAGCCCCGGCTGGTACGGTATACCCGACAAATTCTCCACGCTGAAAAACCAGGAGATCATCGCAGTCTACAATACGATCGAGGCTCGAGTGAAAGCCGGAAACGAGGTAATGTTCACTGATGCCGCGCTCCTCGACTTGAATGCGACTTTTCCTGGATATATCCAGCTCGGCAATATCGGGGAAACTGGTTCCTGGCAGAGCGTCATGCACAACCCCGCCAAAGGTAGCAACTTCAACGCGGAGTTCCCGAGCCAATACTATGGCTCTGGACCAAACCCAAATAACGTTAGAATATTCACGGAGGAAGGGGCAGGATATTGGGTCCCTACAGGGGTCCAGCCAGCACATGCGCAAGACGTGCGTATTCTGCTAGATACCACGAACTTCGGTACACCGACTATTCCATATGCGATTCTCGCATTCTACTTCCCATATGGCAACGGAATTGTTGAAGGATTGGCGCTCCAACCATACCAACAGCTCTACCCAATCTACGCAGACTACAACGGATACTATGCCGTTTACCAAATCTACGGAGACAAATTCGTCGAAGGCCCACAAAATGACTTCACCGTCTCTGCAACACCACCTACTCAAACAATTTCAGCAAGCCAAACTGCATCCTACCAAGTAACGGTTACCTCAGTCGGTAGCTTTAGTGGGACAGTGAACTTACAGGTCACGGGATTGCCGTCTGGAAGTCAAGCAATTTTCACACCATCAGGGTCAGTTAGCCTAGGTATGGGCCAGTCCGTCACAGAGACTCTGAACGTGCTCACGTCAACCACGACCCCGCTTGGTAGTTACAACCTAACAATCACTGGTAGTTCCACGCTGCCTTTGATCACGCATAGCGTCTCGGTAGGGTTGGTTGTGATGACCCCGCCAAGTGACTTTACGATCACAGCCACTCCCAACCCGTTAATTATCTCTCAAGGCGCATGCGGAAACCTCACAGTGACGGTTACCTCGATTGGCAAATTCAATTCACCAGTCAACCTCACAATTTCCGGCCTGCCCCCAGCCGTAACCGTCAGGATTATACCTAACCCGATAACGCCAACCCCCGGAGGCACAGCTAGCTCAATCATTATCATTTGCCCCGCCACAAACGCAGCGCCCGGCAATTACACGATTACAATAACAGGTACAAGCGGCACAATAGTTCACACGGTCAGCGTCCTCTTCCGAATCCCAACGCCCACCGTCGTTACGCCACCATTCAACTCGCTCATCTTCTGGCTTCTACTGGGAATGTTACTCCTCGCTTTAGCATTGGGATTGCTAGCGTTTTTGCTGTCAGGAAAGAAACGAAGGCCAGCCGTAGCGGTTGTTCCAGTGCCCCCGCCACCTCCTCCTGGACCGAGACTTAGATATGTTCTGCCAATGCCGACCGTTCGCTGCCGGTATTGCGGAAGAGTGATACCGCTTAACGCAGTCTACTGCCCGTACTGCGGAAGACCCAACCTCGTAGTAACCGCTCCACCAAGAGTTGCAGTTGCGAGACGCGCAGGCGGACGGAAAATTATCCCCGTTGTGTTGGCGCTCGTTGCTGGGATATTAGTCATAGTTAACAGCGCAGCCCTGTTATCCCCATCCTTCTTCGCCCTCTGGTCAGGAGTGTTCTTCTGGCTTCCTACGGTTGGACAAAGCTATGCGTTCATACTTGGCTCCTTGATTGGCCTAGTCTTGATTCTAGGCGCAATCATAATGCTTGTAGGCAACGGTCCTCTCGCAGACATCATCATCTTCCCATTCGCAATCTTCAGCCTGATGATTGGTGGAGGCTTCGTCGCAGGAATGCTCCTCGGAATCATCGCGGGAATCCTAGCACTACGTCGTTGAGCCTTAACGAATTTCCTTTACAGTTTTCACCAATTTCCTAAACCGGGTTTACTGCAGATTTGCGGTAACGGGATTTAGTCAAACATCTCAAGAGGTTGTGATCCGGAGTGGCGCAACCTGTGATATCTTTAGAGCCGCTAATCAACTTGAAACGTGATTCGGTTTCATGTTTGCTGGATTCGTGCAATGCCGATACTGGATTCTGACGCTTGATGGCGAGTTCCATGAGTTTAGGTACGGTGAAATCCCTATGTGGTGAAGTATTCATTATTGGGAGATTTGGTGAATGACAAAGTGGAAGTTATGGAATTCTATCGTGATTCTAGCGGCTTCTGGAGGATTAAGAACTTCAGAAGACGTCGTCGCGCAAGAATCTGAAAACGATTCGACGGCTACGCGTGGCGAATTTCGCTACGCGATATGTATCTCAACAACATCTTGATCTCCCAGGATATGGTCCGGCCCCACCCGTTCGCCAGGGAATTTACTTGTGGGTCCCCAGATCCGGGAGTACCTGTATCTTTCTGCTAGGTCAGTGTGGATATTGCGTGCTAGCTCTTTGACAGTCGTCCCAGTTCTTACCACGAATGGGTGTTCAGAGGGTTTGGTTTCATTCGGCTCCTTAGTGTAAACGCGGACCATGTCCAATGTTCGAAAAAGAGTTGGTGCTACTTGCGGCAGACCTTGACATGTGAGGCATGAGGTGAGTATGCTTGGGAGACTCGTTTTTTCAGCTAACTCTGTGGTCGTCTCCTCATTCTTTCGTAAGTCCAGTTTGTTTGCGACTACGATTGTGGGTTTGTAGATGGTGACGTTCTCGAGTATAGCGTCTTCAACATCGTCTAATGTGACTTCTCCGTAGATTCTGACAAGTGCGTTTCTGATACCGTAACTGTGCAGAAGCTCACGAATCTTCTCCGCCGGTTTCGATTGTTGCACTCCGGCTGTGGCGATCCGTATCTCACCGGAGCCCTTTTCGGGGATTATCTCAACTCTGGATGACATTCGGAGAGTGGAAACATGAATGTCTTCTAAGCTAGCTATGAGGGAACTGAGCTGGCTGAATGGATTGTTCGATAAATCAACTACCAACATTAGCGCGTCCGAACTCCGAACCAGGTCCGACATCTCGGGTTGGATCCTGAAAGTTCCTTGCGAACCAATTTGAGGAGCAGGAAGTTCAACCAACTGAATTTGAATATCCTCAAATTGTAACATTCCAGGAATTGGACGTTGGGTTGTGTACTCGTAGGTGGCGACGGGAGGTTGGGCGTTGGTTAGTTTGCTTAGGAGGCTGCTTCTTCCCACGTTGGTTGGACCGTATAGCATCACCTGGACCGACCCTACGCGCTCCACCGTCCATGAAGTACGGCCGCCCGCCTTTCTTCCACGCTGAACGACGATATCTTGTTTGAGTTGAGCGATCTTCGTCTTAGTCTGCGCTCTGAGCCGCTCATTCCCTTTATGCTTCGGGATTAGCGAGAGGAATTCTTGGAAGAGCAGGAGTTTCTCCTTTAGGTTCTTAGCTGCTTGCGCTTGCTGCCATTTCGCTTTAGCTTCAGCTGTAAGGTTTGCTGGCAACGCCTCTCACAGTTTCACCGGGAATCAATGGAACAGGAACGGGGCGGGTGGGGGATTTATGTCCTTTTCCGGAGCGGCAGTTACCATCGTACCCGCCACAATATCGCCGAGGCGACACCTGGTTTTTGATATGAAGATTGACGCACCGCCTAAGATGTACAGGAACGGCAACCAATCGATGAACCTTAGGAGGTTTCGTAAAAACGACGACCTCAAGCTACATTGATCACCATTCTTCTCGACGACGCGCAGGTGCATAACGGATTTACCGATTGTCGCTGCAAACAACCACTCGAATATGAAGTAATACAAGAAGGTGATCAGCACAATCGGACCTTCTATTGCAAGCGAGAACACGGCCAACCCTCGTCCAGCGAGCACGATTAGCGCTAGCCAGCATGCTGCGACTATTGTGGAGTCTATAACGCCGGCGGCAAAGCGCTTCTCAATTTTTGCCGGAATTATCTTGGGCGGCGGAGTTTGAAGAGTTTCGATGGTCGGATCTTTATGCTCGTGATCGTGATTATGATTCTGTTTTGACAGCTGGTTTACCTCAAGGACTTTGAACCGTCTCTTTTTCGATTCCCCGTTTCTGAGTACGCCGGTGTAAGTCATAGGCTTAATTGTTTTCTTTGGGACATTTCGAACTTTAGTATTGCTCCTCGTCTCACATAGGCGCGGAGCTCCAACAACGTTGCGGGTCCTTCCCAGCATACTGGGAACTTGAACAAATCTGACTCAGATTTGTCCCTGAGGGAGCAAACTGAGTTTACATTGTGTAGCATTCCGTCCTGCCAGAAAGTCGTTTTAGGTAAATTTTAGCATCCCAAAACTCGGACAGTCTACGATAACGAGCCGTGCCATATGCGCGGAATTGAACCAATCAATAGTCGAACGGCATTTTCATGTATAGGCTTAAATATTGTCCGAATCGATATTCGGCCAACTAAACAAGGAGCAATTGAACCGAATAATGGCGGAAGTATGCCCCACTTGCGGGCTTCCAAAAGACCTCTGCGTCTGTGGCACCATCAGCATGGAGCAGCAGCTTGTCAAGGTCCGCCTTGAGACTAGAAAATGGGGAAAGGCCACAACTATTATCGAAGGAATCAACTCGAAAAGCGTGAACCTTGGCGACCTCGGCGCTAAGCTCAAGACCTACTGCGCGTGTGGGGGAACCTCGAAGGAAGGATTAATCATGCTGCAGGGAGATCACCGCGGCAAAGTCAAGAAACTTCTAGTGCAGTACGGCTTTCCCGAAAGCTCAATTGAGATTCACTGAGTCAAATTCTCAGGAAGGCTATGATGAGTTCCTTCTTTGATGCCGTTAAGAATCTGAAGTATTCCGGAGCAGCCCCGAAGGCTTGTCCCGTCTGCGGTAGCGTGAACCTGAGGATGCAAGGTTCGTTAAGCGGTTGGTTGTTGCCGCCAGTGTATTCTTGCGGACAGTGCGGTTATACAGGTAGCGTGGTTTTAGAGCTCGAAAAAGATTTGGACGATGAGGACGATAGTTGAAACATTGATGTTCCATCGAAGGAACGTATATATAATGGGTATTTAATATAGCACGGTCCTACACATTCCGGGGCTCCCCGAATGAACCATGCGCTAAAGCCTCTCCAGTGGACACTGTTGCTCACGCTCATACTCATTATTCCTATGGTCATAGAGGGCGTTCACCAGGTCCATGCAGACCAGCCATTAGTCCGCTCACAAACAGCGCAATTGTTCACTGGAGACACGCTAGTCGTCCAGAGCGATCATATGAGTATCCAGCAAGTGTTCATTGATGGCAATCTCTCAGTCGCAAACTTCACTCAAACCAAGTACCCAACAAACAACTTCCAAATCACAGCCTCGACACCTAATCTCTATGAAATAAGAATCATATTCGATCAGCCAACGAGCTATAACGTAAACGTATTCATAAGAAGTAGCCAACCCAGCCTCGACAACACCACCTCCTACTACATGTCAAGCGGCTCACTAGAACTCGACCTAAACGTCAACTTCAACCCCAACGATAACACAGCGACAGCAAATGCGTCATCAGTTACGCCATGGGACGCGTTTACTGGCTGGATGAACAATTTCGGAGAAGCTTTCCCGGTCTGGGTAAAGTTGCTCTACCTATTCTTCGGTCTGCAATTCTTCGCGGTGGGCGGGCTTTGGATTCGAAGAGAAATTAAGAAAAAGGAGCAAACGGCACAACGTCTGGATCATGGGGACAAGGCCTACCTGTGGTTGGACATAGCCTACAAATTCCTTCTCACATCTTTCGTAGCTATCGTGGCAATTATGGGAGGCGAATTGATTCTCCTATTCGTGCTCCGATTCATGTTTCTGGCCTCCTTCAACCTGCTCTCGTTGTGGGATCTCTTCGTAGTTGGCTTCGCAGCGGGCGCGGTCATCATCATGTACATCATCCGATTTTCGCTCGAAAAGGGATTCGACCTCAAACCCATGGGAGATGAATAACCTGGCCAACAAACTCGACGATATGGAGAAGTACGCACAAGCAAACTCCGATGACGGACTGAAAGACGTATGGTGGCACAAGAGTAGAGCACTTCGCTATGCAAACTACATCCCACTCCGCCTCACGGACAAGGACTACTTGAAATGGCGCAAATCAAAAATTTCCCCACGCAAATTCCGCAAAATCCAACAGCGCATCGACCGACTCTACCCACCAAACCGTTTCGATGCTTCAAAACTGATCGGCCGTGATAAAGAATACAATCTGCTCCTGGACTCATTTCGGTTACATGTTCTGAAGCACCCTCTATTGAAGAAATGGTTCGACCGCGAGGAACTACCCAAAGCCATCTGCCTAACCGGCGAGAGCGGTACCGGGAAAACTTTCCTCACCATGGTGACGATGAAGCAAATGCTCCTTGAAGCCCACAGGAATGGCGTCCTAATTTCCCCAATCATAATCAAAGGTTCCGACGTTTTCTCAGAATACTACGGAAGAAGCACCAAACAGTTAGGCAGGCTTCTCGAACAGGCAGCTGCAACGCCATCTGTAGTATACATTGACGAGTTTCAAAGCTTCGGTAAGAAAGTACGAGGTGACACAGGAACCGAACTCGAGGACACGAGAGTTCAGGACGAAATCAACCGATGGCTAGACAAAATCGTCAGCGGAGATTCCCGAACACTCGTCATAGTTGCCACAAACTCCTACGAGCAAACCCGAGAAGACATACGGCGTCGTCTTACTAGGGTGGACTTGGATTCCGGCGTAACGAGGGATATGCTCCTCGCAATAATCGAACATAAGCTCATGGACGAAGGTTGGCGAGGGACTCCTGGAACTGAAATCCTTGAAATCCTAGAAAGAGAGGCTGAACTACGTCGCCATGGCTCAATTACACCGAACGACATACTCGGCGTCTTCCGCGAGGTCAAGCGCGCGAAGGAGGTTCCGTTGCTTGAAACGATTAGACGGTCGATGCTGGGGCCAATTTCGAAATGGACTAAACCAGTCTACCGAGTGAGCTTGGAAGACTTTGCTGAAGCGGCTCACTCGATGAAATTCTACGTGGAGCGTGAGAAGTCTCGGGAAATCACGGACGCCGTCTATATTGTTACTCCGAAGTCGGCCAGAGGTGAGATCGGTGGCCTGCACGATGTCAGAGACAAGGTGCTGAATCATATTTCCCTCGCATTCAACCGAAAGATGTCTGAGCTCGGCTACGCGTCGAATTGCAGGTTCCTACTTTTTGGTCCACCGGGTACGGGTAAGACACTCTTGGCACTCGTTGCAGCTGCGGAGAACAAAGTCACCTTCATCAAAGTCAGAGGTGGGGAGCTGATGAGCGGTGCTGCCTACATTGGGGAACCAGAAAAACGTGTAAAAGACTTGTTCGCATTGGCTCGACAACGTCGCCCCTGTATTCTCTTCTTGGATGAGGCTGACGCAATCTTCTGGGGCGCGGATCCTACAGGAAACAAGATTCTGGCGCAGGTCAAGGCGGAGCTGAGCGAAATCAAAGCTGACGAGGGTATCGTCGTCATTGCAGCTACCAATAAGGAAAACCTAATCGACCAAGCAACGAGGGACCGTTTCGAACCAAACGTCTACTACGTTCACCCACCTCTCAATGACGCAGAATGGAATGAAGTCATCGGGATTCACCTGCGTAGGTTCAAGCGATTTTTGCATCCCGAAATCGACGCCAGCAAAATCACTCGCCACTTCAGAATGCAGCGAATCCTGAGTCCGCGAGCAGCCTCCGAAACAATCTCGGAAGCGCACAGATTATGGGCATCAGAAATTAGCGCCTCCTATGAACTGCGCTCTTGCACAGAGGAGAATGACAGAGAGAAGATTAGAGCGAGATGTTCGGACGACTTAAACAGAATTCAGGATGTGGTTGAGATTTGTGCGACCGAGAAGATCTCGATCAAATCCGATGAGATTACGGAGTCCAACTACCCTCTAAGATTATACCACTTTGAGAAAGCAATCCAAGCCCTGGAGAGTTCACAGACCCAGCAGAGACGAGAGATGGAGGAGGCGTTAATTCTTACGACGCCAACAACTGGTGTGTCATCGGGACTTTACGCCACTGAGGACGGAACCGGTGGCATCATTATAATTCAATGCTCCATCCGCCCCATAATACACGGGGAACGACGAGTGTCGGTGACAGGAAACACGAGCTCAATAATGATTGGCCAGTCTGTAGTCCCAGACGAGTCTGTTCTACAGAGCGCTGAGAACGCCACCGAGGCAGTGAGCTCATTTCTATGGTCCAGCGGTCGCGTAGACCTTAGCCGATTGCATGTTCACTTCCAAATTAGAAGCATACTGGAGGGTGCGCCGGGTCAAGGGGTTGCGGGACCTAGTGCTGGCTTGGCAATGGTGTTAGCTCTTCTCTCAGAACTAACGGGCCTTCCAATCTCCCCAAGCATCGTGACTACCGGTACGATCGGTGTGAAGATGGATGTTGGACCAGTGGGAGGACTCGGCGGATATGGAACGCAGACCGGGAAGATTATAGGTATACTTAAGTCGCGTCGTGTGCGGATTAGTGATTTGATACTTCCTGTTTCGAATTTTGATTCTGCAGGAGACGAGATGCGGATCCTTCAGGACGAAGGAGTCAGGGCCCACCCAGTTACAAGTGCAATGGATTCTTTGAATGTAGTCTTCGGCCTGGGAAAACAGGAGGTTGTAAATAAAATAAAAGAGGGGTTCGGGACAGCTGACGAGTTGCGTCGTTGACTTTAGATGTCGAGTTTAAGGGCTTCTTTGAGACCCTTGTACCTGTTGCGCACTGTGACTTCTGTCACGTTGGCTACTTCAGCTATCTCTTTCTGAGTTTTCTTTTCTCCCTCGAGGACGCAGGCTACGTATAGTGAGGCAGCTGCTAGGCCCATTGGGTCTTTGCCAGCGACGATGCCTTTGCGTTTCGCTTCGTTGATAATTCTGATTGCGCGTTGTTGGGTTGGCATTGAGATTTCGACTTTAGTTGCAATCTTCGAGATGCATTTTACCGGGTCTTCGACTGGCATGCGAAGGTCGAGTTCGCGAACTAGTAAACGGTAGCATCGTGCGACATCTTTCTTTCGTATTCTGCTCGCTGCTGATACGTCCTTCAGTGTTCGTGGGGTTTCTGACATGCGGCATGCGGCGTAGAGTGATGCGGCTGCGATTGCTGCGATCGAGCGGCCCCTAACCAGACCGTTATCCAGTGCTTTTCGGTAGACGATTGCGGCGCGTTCTTTGATTGAGGCTGGGATATGGAGCATGTCAGTGAGGCGGTCTAGTTCTGCCATAGCCTGCGCTAGATTCCTGTCGGCCGATGAGTGGACCCTGGTGCGGATTTGCCATTTTCGAAGGCGCAGCATTTCGAGTCTTGTTGCTAGTGGGAGCTGGCGCCCGTAGGCGTCGCGGTTGACACGGTCTATGACGGTCGACAAGCCCTTGTCATGAATTGAGAAAGATGTTGGAATTCCGACTCTTCCTCGTTCGTCTTTCTCTTCCTTTGTGAATGCACGCCATTCAGGGCCTTGGTTCAAGGCGTGCTCGCTGATGACTAGGCCACAGTCGTGGCAGATTATTTCGCCGAGGTCGTAATCCTCAACAAGGTTCGTGCTTCCGCATTCGGGGCAGTTAGTTAATTTGCCTGCTTTCCTCGTTGCGGTACTTGTACTCATTTTTCTTTCAACCTACTCTATGCTTTACGCTCGGACCATCTTTCCTAAGTAGAACAACGCACGTCATTCTGCTCGGGAACGAGTTCATCCGGCCCGAAAGCTATAATAATCACGAACATTGCGTATTTAAGTCTTGCTCCGAGCCCTACCATTTTTGTCATGAACCAACATTGCGCGTTGATTTGCGTTGAAAAACGGCGTCAATCGCCGGAATATGACTTTATTCGGCAGATTGGACCACGAGAGAC
>Ga0335081_10020898_pt1 | contig 10589 bp, 7 predicted proteins | sample Lox_Sample_35_FD_206713 | JGI IMG/M metagenome (GOLD analysis project Ga0335081, IMG submission 206713) | Soil microbial communities from Loxahatchee National Wildlife Refuge, Florida, United States - Lox_Sample_3.5 | ecosystem: Environmental > Terrestrial > Soil > Wetlands | place: USA: Florida... | reverse complement strand
GTCGTCTGGACGCGCCGCACCGTCAGGGAGGGAACCTGCAACAGGCGCAATTGAATGATGCCGGTCACCAGCGTCGGCAGAGAGCCGAGTTCGCCCAGAGACGCGCCCGAGCGGGTCTCGCTAAAGTCTGCCACGTAGACCGGCAGCGACTCCTTCGCGCCCGCCGCCACCTGAGATTGGGGAGCGGAGATCGCTTGGGCCGCGGTTTTCAACGGCCCCGCCGCTGCGGAGAGCATCAGCACCCAGACCAGCCTCGCCGCCAATCCCGTGCGCATTGCCTAATTCACCTTCCCGTCCGCGCGATCGAGGCCCACCAGTACGTTCACCACGTCATTCATCGTCGTCTTCCGGCAGAACTGCCATTCTTCCTCTTCATCGACATTGCAGGGCAGGAAATCCTTTGCCACCTTCTGCTTGCCTTCTTGCGCCAGTTCCGGCCCGGTTCGCCAGACCCACAAACTCATCCTCACTTTGCGCGCGGTCCTCTCGTCGGTTTCCCTGACCCACACCACGTAGTAGTACTCCTTGCTCTTGAAAACATTCCAGGTGGCAAAGAATTTCACTCCAGACGGTTCGACGTTAGTCAAGCCGCGGTTATTCAGCGCGGTGATGAGGTCCGCGGTAAGTCCCTCGACATCAGTTTCCGTCGCGGCCGAGAGGGTATAGAGCGCGATTTCGAGAGTGTGGGTCGGCGGCAAGACACTCTGCCCCAGCGCCCCGGTGGCCGCCGCGCTCGGGCCTGCGAGCGGCGTTGCCGGCTGAGCCCCTCCGGCTGGACTTGCCTGCAAGTACGCCAAGGCGCAGACCACCGCGCAAGTCACTCGGTGCCTGGCGTCTTGGCAGCTTCGAACTGGTCTTAGTCTTTGCATCGCTCGTCGAAGTTGATCCCGCGGTTGCCGCTTTCCTTGACTTCCTGCCTCGGCAAGGGCTTCTGGCAGTTGCCCCGGCGCAGCGTAAGGTCGTACCAACCTTTCGGAAGCTTGAGCTTATCGATTCCTTCGGCCACGCTGCACTGTACGGCCTGATGCTTCGGATCGGACGCCTTGATGCGGGTGCAACGCAGGCGCGACAAAGAAGCCGCGTCGAGGAAGCCAGCCTGAAACCATCCTTCCACATCCACTTGAGCGCCCCCCTGCGCGGAATCCGTCCGAACGTAGTAGAGCGGCGTCAGCATCGTCTCCTTCCGCCCAAACAGGCCACCTGCCACCGGGATTTGCGCCAACGTGCCTTTTAGCATGCGCCACCCGCCCACCTTGAACTTGAACGGGGCCGAGTCTTCGTTGTAAGTGTCCTTGAGGGTGAGTTCGTATCCGTTCCAGTCCGGGAAGACCACCCGGTAAAGGTTGTTTTCCTGGGTGATGGAGGAATGAACGCGTTGATCGTCGGGGGTTACGGTGACACTCTGGGTGTTCACGCGGAGGCGCATCGAGAAAATCGGCGTTTGAAGCAGCAGCAGCGGCACCAGAATGGCCGCGCCCACGATCACCCACTTCATGTGCCGCGCTTGATCCACTAGCATTTTCCGGACTCTGTCTGCGAAGCCGACGGCGGTCGCGCCAAGCGCCCAGGGCGCCACTTTCAGGATTTCCTGAAACAGCGGGTTTTCGAGCGCATGCTGGAACTGGGAATAGAGGAGGGCAAGGTCGACCGCAAAAAGCAGCAGGGCAACGGCGTGGTATACGCCAATTTTCTGGGGGCTCTCGTCTTCCTTCTGACGCGTCTCCTTGCGGATGAAACCGCGCAGCGCCTCCACCAGAGCTTTCTCGGGCCCCGGCTGTTCTCCTATCGCCGCCTCAACGTGAAGTGTTTGAACGGGAGACTTAACTTCCTCGGCAAGCTGCGGCTCAGAGGTTTCCCCCTGATCGAGGGGAGTTTCCCTCGGATCCTCGAGCGCGACGTGCGCTCCGCCCATCCGGCACCTCGCACCATACCTGTTCAGGTTTATTATCACTATAAACCCGGAACAGATATTGTGAGCCAGGTCACACCCGAGCGTGACGAGCGGAGCACGTTGGAGAACCACCCCGAAGGCGGGTATGACGCAAGGTGGACGATAGCGTCGGCACCGATCACCCACGCTCGACCGCGTAGGCATTTCCGATAAGGAGACTAGAAGGAAGCCGCTGGCGTCTGCGGCGGACGCGGCCCATGTGTATGGAGATTGAATGGCCTTTCTGTGGTTTGAGGAAAGCCCTTGCGGGTTGCCGGGGAGGGACTCGGAGACAACGAGGACAGACATGTCGGAGTCGTCGGGGCTGCGCCGAGGTTGGCGGAAGGCTCGACGGAGCAGGTTGGACGGGTAGGGCATGAGGAGCGAGCGCACAATATCGATGGCGGCGCGCCGCAGGCTCGTTCGAGTGCCGCGGCTTGACGCCACGGTTGAAGCGCGACTTGCGGGTTTAGCAGCACGGGCAACATCGACCGGACCGCGGAGGGGAATGGGCTCTGAGCCAGGCTGCGAGTCAGTGCGCCGGCACTGTGCCGGGCCGGGTGACGCTCTCCACGTGAAACTTCTGGTAGTTGCGGTAGCGCATCACCACGTTGCCGCTCAAACCCTTCAGCAGAAGCAGGCGCGCGCTCACGTGAGCCTCCAGGGACGAAGGCAGCCACACCTCGTTATTGATCCGGGTCTGCTCGAACGTGAAGGCGGAGCCTTTTTGGAGTGTTGCGAGCAGCCCGCCGGCCAACCTGAAATTGCCCGCTAAGTACGCATCCAGGCGCACCACGTCTTCGGCCCGCTCGTCAATCCAAACCGCCCCGATGAGCTCGTGAAGGAGGCGCTCGACGGTACTGGCGGGCTTGTAGGAGGGGTTGGGCTCGAAGTCGAAGACGATCACCTCGTGGCCCCGGAAAGCCTCGCGGCGGGGATGGGTGAAACGGTCCATGCGCAGGAAGTCCGACACCCGGACGTCGTCCTTGTTGCGCTTTTCCTCCTGGCCGTGGGCGGCCTGTTGCGCTCTCTTCGCCTGCTTCTTTTCGTACTCCTCCACGCGCTTCCGGATGTGTTCGTTCTGGCTTTGCTGCTCGGCCGGGCTCAGGTCCTGGCCGTCTTTCTTCACCAGGCGGTCCACTTCGTCGCCATCCAGATAGAACACCTGATACTCTTTCACCCCTTTGGATTTCAGCGCGCCGTGCGAGTCCACCTCAAACTCTTCCTCGGTCTTATCGCAGGTGTACTGTTCCACGAGCTTTTCCAGGGCCTTTTGGTTCGCGTCCACCGCCTTCAACAGGTCCGCGAGGGCGGGCAGGGGGCGGCCGGACGCAGCCGGAAAGTCGAACACCGCCTCGTCCACGCCGGGGTTGTGCAAGACGCGGCTGACGACCACCGTCCAGGTGCGTCCGCCCTGCTCAAAGTCGATGCGAGAGGGTTCCGGGATGCCGTCCACCGGCCGGTAATCGCCGTAAAAGACGCGGTCTTCGCCCGCGCCCTCGGCGTGGGGAACGGTCTCCTCCAGAATCAAGTGGCTGGAAGCGTCGAAATAGACCTGGCGCCGGAGGTTTGCCGGGGTGGCCACTTCAACCTTGTGCGCCGCCCGGCCGCGCACGGTCTCGTCGCCGGCCCACACCACGCGTTCCTTATCCTTCCTGTAGTGGACGAAACGATCGTTGCGGTATTGAGATGTGGCTTCGAAGATCGCGCCCTCGGCGCCGGTCAGGGTGCGCAGGCCCGTGCGGTCCTCGCGCCAGGCGGACTTGCCGTTGTAAGCCTCGCGCGTGGTCTCGCCGCCGAGGGTAAGCTCCTGGTAGAGGTGGTTCGGCTGCTCCAGGATCAAGGTGTAGGACCCCGTCGTGCCGGACTCGGCGCCGGTCACCGTGCCCTCAAACTCTACGGAGCGCAACTGGGCGAGCCGTTTGGAGCCGCCGGCGGCGCGGAGGTAAGCCGCGATGATCTTGCTCGCGCTCGGAGCGCGATCCCCGGCGTGAACCCGCGCCGCAGCTACGGAAACGAGGGCGATCACGAAGATCCGCGCGATAGTTTGCTTGAGGCTCATTCCGGTCTTGACGTATCGAGCTAAACGGCAGGTTGCACGCCGGGCCTGGGCGGTGGATCGCCGCGTTCGGTTCCCCCAACAACACTGCCCGGCCCACTCGGTCCGCGCCAACTCAAAGCACAAGCTCGACCGCCAGTTGTATGTTAACGGGCTCGCCGGAGCCGATCCCCGGCGCGCCCTTGTAAGCGGCCACGGGGAGGCTGCTGGGCACCGGGCGCCAGGCCACCGGCCGGCTGGACAGAAAATTTACAATTCGGAGATACCGCCATGACACACCAGCCTGTTGGAGGGCGGACAATTGCGTTCGCACGAGAGGAGGTGGGTGATGCCGTCTGGGAAGACGCAGCCGTCCCCCCCCGTGGCGGAACGTCACCCACTTCTTTCATTCTTGAAAAAGGAGAACACGACGAATGCTCGCTCACAAACGGACGGGTGCTGCCGCCACGCTGTTCACTTCGCTGGTGCTCGCCCTGGCGATGTTTCCAGGTTCCGCAGCCGCCCAATACTCGGTGACGAATCTGGTGTCCAACCTTTCGGGTCACGGAAAATTTGTCGATACGGATCTCGTCAACGCCTGGGGAATGTCTTTTTCTCCCGTCGGCCCGTTCTGGGTCAGTGACAATGGCACCGGCCTGTCTACCGTCTACACCGGCGCCGGCGTGAAACAATCGACCATCGTCACCATCCCGACGGCCTCCGGTATGGGCGTGGGCTCGCCCACCGGCCAGGTCTACAACTCCGGCCTGGGCTTCCAGGTTTCCCAAAACGGACACTCCGGGGCCGCCCTGTTCATTTTCGCCACGGAAGATGGAACCCTCAGTGGGTGGAGTCCGGCCGTCAACGCAACCGCCGCCGTGATCGCCGTCACGCAGCCGGGCGCCGATTACACGGGCCTCGCAATCGGGACCCATAGCGGCTCCAGTTTTCTGTTCGCGGCGGACAATCTGAACAATCGGGTGGACATTTACGATTCGAGCTTCAAATTCGTGACCTCGTTCACCGATACCGCTTTGCCGGCGGGCTCCAACCCGTACGGCGTCCAGACCATCAACGGCCAGCTCTACGTCACCTTCACCACTCGTACGGGAGGCGGCGTGGTGGATATTTTTGACACTGCCGGCAACTTCGTGAAGCATTTTGCGCTGAACGGGCCGCTGAAGGCGCCGTGGGGCGTCGCCCTGGCGCCCGCGACCGGCTTTGGCAAGTTCAGCGGCGCGGTGTTGGTAGGAAATGTGAACGACGGCCGCATCACCGCCTTCAACGCCACCACGGGGAAGATTATGGGGCAACTCGTGTCGACGCAGATGAAAACGATCAGCATTCAAGGCCTTTGGGCGTTGGCATTCGGCGCAGGGAATTCCCAGAACGGCGCCACCAATCAACTCTTTTTCACCGCGGGTCCCGGCGGCTACAACAATGGCGTGTTTGGTGTGATCGACGCACACTGAACCGCAACCCTCGTCAGGCAGCTCGGGGAGCGGGCCGGAGACCTTCCGGCTCCCGTTCCCCGCGCTCCGGCGCCTGGCGGCGCGGGGAGCACGGCGGTCACCGGCTCCCTGCGCGCACCCCGTCCACCGGGCGATGGCAGCCGCGTGACCATCGGCCCCTCTTCCGGCTAGTGAACCTCGTAGACGTAAACCTGGCCGGCGGCGCCGCCCTGGGGCGGTACGGTGGTGAAGAGTCTTTGGAGGCTCTCCACCAGCACTTCGTTCTTGGCGCCGGGCGCAGCCGGAATCTGGCCGAGCGATACGTAGTGATCCGGGTCCTTTTCCCCGTACACATCGAGCTCACCGGCGGCGCAAGCGGCATAGAGCCGCTTCCGGGCCGGATCGAAGATTAGGTCGTCCACTCCCTTGGCGATCGGAAGGGCCTGAAGCTCTTTGCCGGTTCCGGTGTCGATCACCACCAGTTCTCCGCTGCGGCAGGCGACGAAAAGACGGTGGGCGGGCTCGTCGAGGGCCATGGCGACGTTTCTCTTGCCCATCGTCACGGGCCAGCTTGCGAGCACGGCGCGCGTTTTTCGGTTGACCACGTCCACTTCGTTTTTCGCGGGGTTGTTGACGTACAGCCTGGGCCCGGAGTGTGAGAGCGCCATGGCCTCGAGGGTTTCTCCGTCAATCTTGATATCGGCGACTTTCTGGCCTGAGGTGGTGTCCACCACGCTTAGCATCGAGAAGGGTTCGTGCGCATCGCCGCCGCCGTTGTCGATGTAGAGCTCGTGGGTGGCGGGATCGTAGCCGATCGAATCTGCGTCAACCTTGAGTTTGGCGGTGCTCAGCAGTTGATAGGTCTTCCCATCGTAGACTTTCAGCTCACCCGCGCCGCCGTCCGTAATGTAAATGCGGTTGAGGTCCTCGCGGCAGAAAACCGCGTGCGGAATGCCGATGTCGGGGATGGCGCGAATGAATTTGCCGGTGCCGAGATCGAACACGAGCACCTCGTGCGCGCTCTCCGCCGTAAGAAAGAGCCGCTGGCCGCGAAGATCGACGGCGAGATGGTCGAAGCGCCCTTTGACCTCAGCCGGCATATCGTATTTTGCGGCGAGTTTCAGGGGCTCCGCGGCGGGCGCCGCAGCGCCAATCCCCGCGAGCAACAGGGCTGCCAACGTCACAAGGAATGCCTTCATCTTCCTCCTCCTGGCCGGGCGGTCCCGTCCGGCGCCTGTGTCGGGTGCCTAGAGCACAATACGCCAACGCGAATTCCTCGGGCGCATGCTGAACAAATATTAATGTCCGTTTAAGGTGGGACTGGCGGCTCCGGACGTAGACTTGGAGCGGCATCAGGAAGGTGGCGACCTATGAACGACGAGCGATTGCGAGTGGGATCAGCGATGTGGAGGCTCGGGGCCGGCCTGATTCTCGCGGCCGGCCTTGTGGTGACCTCCGGTTACGCTCCTGCCGCCCCGAACGGTGGCGCGCGGCCTGCAGGAGCGCAGGGCGCCGGAACGGCGGCGGGCTATCACGTGGTGGTTACCTACGTGATTGGCGGGGAAGGTGGGTGGGATTACCTCACCGTCGACAGCGAAGCGCGCCGCGTGTATATCTCGCGGGGAACGCACGTGATGGTGATGGACCCCGACACCGGCAAGGTGCTGGGCGACATCCCCGGCACGGACGGGGTGCACGGCATCGCCCTCGCGCCGGAGTTGAATCGCGGGTTCATCAGCGATGGCCGCTCCTCGGAAGTCACCATCTTCGATCTCAAGACGCTCAAGACCCTCGACACCGTCAAAGTGACCGGGCAGAATCCGGATTGCATCGCTTACGACCCGGCGTCCAAACGCGTCTTCACCTTCAATGGCCGGAGCGGGAACTCGACGGCGATCGACGCGGCTACGGGCAAGGTGGTGGGCACCATCGACCTCGGCGGCCGGCCCGAGTTTGCCGTAGCCGACGGGCGCGGGCACATCTACAACAATCTTGAAGACAAGAGCGAGCAAGTGGCGATTGACACCCAAACGTTGAAGGTCACCCATCGCTGGCCGCTCGCGCCCTGCGAGAGCCCGTCGGGTTTGGCCATCGACCGCGAACACCGGCGCTTGTTCGCCGGGTGCGACAACCAGAAGATGGCGATCACCGATCCTGACGCGGGGAAAGTGGTGACCACGGTGCCCATTGGCGAGGGCGTGGACGCAAACGGTTTCGATCCGGGGAGCCAGCTTGCCTTTAGCTCAAACGGAGAGAGCGGCACGCTCACGGTGGTTCACGAGGACGCGCCTGACCAATACACGGTGTTGGGCAACGTGCCGACGGCGCTTCGGGCGCGCACGATGGCCCTCGACCTGAAGACCCACCACGTCTTCGTGGTCACGGCGAGATTCCTCCCGCAGCCGGCGGAGGCCACGCCCGAAAACCCGCGCCGGCGTCCTCCCATGGTGCCGGGTAGCTTTCGCGTAATCGAAGTCGCGCCGTAGTGGCCAGCATCCGGTGGAACTTGCGGCGGCGCGTCACGGACTGCCGATTCTGCCCCGTGCTGCGGCTTGACGAGACCTTTGACCCTCCTGGGCCCGGCCTGCGAGACGACCCCGAAGCCGCTGTAAGCTCAAGTCGAATCTAAAGGACTTACGGCTTGCATTTCATGTCTTCCCGGCACCTACTTTCAATGACTTACGGGGTTCCCGGGCGGGGCTTCCAGAAAGCAAAAAGTGTAGCGATTCTGGACGGAAGCGTTCATACAACGACATTATGGCCGATTTCCGCCGGGCGATTGGCTTTCATACAACGACATTTTGGTGGGCCTTCCTGGCGGCCGGATTCGAGCCTCGATTGGGCGCCTGAGCCTCCTCGCGCCGCAGGCGCCTTCGCGTGCGGGGCATGACGAGGCCTTTGAACCTCCTGGCCCCGCCCTGCGAGACGACCCCGAAGCCGCTGTAAGCTCAAGTCGAATCTAAAGGACTTACGGCTTGAATTTGGTGTCTCCCCGGCACCTACTTCTAATGACTTACGGAGTTCCCGGGCGGGGCTTCCAAAAAGCAAAAAGTGTAGTGATTCTGGACAGAAGCGTTCATACAACGACATTATGGCCGGTTTTCGCCGAGCGATTGGCGTTCAGACAACGACATTTTGGTGGGCCTTCCTGGCGGCCGGATTCGAGCCTCGCTTGGGTGCCTGAGCCGCCTCCTCGCAGCGCCGGTTTCCGAGACAGAGCTATTTCTGAAAAAGGGAAGGGAGAAGAGAATAGGGAGAGTAGGCATCCGGAAAGGCATCGCCTTTCCGCGGAGCAAGGCGGCAGAGCTGCTTGGAGTGGTGGCGCCTTGCGCCGGCAGGATGGAGGAGCCGCTTCGAGTGCCGGCATGGTGCGCCAGCAGGGCGGCAGAGCCGCAGTCCGGCGCGCGCCGTTCGCCGGTATTTACCCTGCCGAGGCTTCCGCTTCCGCCTCCACGGCGGGGACTGCTCCCGGAAGCGCCGCGGCGCCGGTGGAAGATCGCTGAATGACGTGCGCGGGGCAAACGAGGTCGAGCAACCAGGTGGTGAGAACGGTGTTGACGAGGGCCATCACCACCATCATGGAGAATAGACCCACCGAGATTACTTTCAAGTCGAGTCCGATGTTCAGCACCACCAGGGCGATAAGGCCGCGCGTATTCAGCAGCGCCCCCAAGCCCGCGGATTCGCGCAGCGGCATGCCGCTGGCCCAGGCTGCCAGCCCGGGGGCCACCACCTTGCCCAGGATGGCCACCGCGATGATGACCCAACACCACATCCACATCTGGGCGCCCTTGACGGCCCCCAGGTTGGTGCGCAGCCCGCTAAACGCGAAGTACAAAGGCAGCAGCACCGCCAGGGTGACGGTCTGGAGGCGCTCCAGAATGTAGCGGACGAAGCGGTGCTCCTTCGGCATGATTACACCTACCAAAAATGCGCCGAACAAGGGGTGAAGGCCGAGATACCCGGTGCAAGCCCCCGCCGCCAGTACGATCACCATGATGATGGCAAGAGCGCGATCGCTGAGCGTTCCGCCCTGCCGGAAGGCGCGCTCAAAACTCTGCAGCCGCGGCTTCAAGCCGTAAAACATCGCCACGCCGAATACGACAATGCCGGCGAAACTCCACCAGATGGCCGCACTGGCTTGCGGGCTCTTGATGACCATCACGATATACGACAGCACGCACCAGGTGGCCACGCCGGCCGTGGCGGCGCAGGTGACCGCCACCACGCCCAGGCGGCTGGCGAGAATGCTGCGTTCCGAGAGGATGCGGGCCAGCATGGGAAATGCCGTAATGCTCGTGGCCGCCCCGAGGAACAAGGTGAAGTAGACGAAATTCACCGAGGGCGAAGAGACGCGCGGATAAAGGTAGAGCGCCAGAGGGTAGGCCAGCACGAAGGGTGCGATGATGCTGACCAGACTGGAGGAGCAAGCGGCGCGCGCCTGCCCCTTGAGCTGCGCCGGATCAATCTCAAGCCCGGCCATAAACATGAAGAGGACCACACCCATTTGCCCCAAGGCGTTGAGGAACTCCAGGGTGGAGGGGGGAAACAGAAACGACGCGGCGTGCGGCGCCACCAGCCCCAGCAAGGAAGGCCCCAGCAGGATGCCGGCGAACATTTCGCCGTTCACCCGCGGCTGGCGGATCTTCAGGAAAAGCTCGCCTACCAGACGGCAAGCCACCAGAACCACGCTGATTTGCACAACGAGCGTGACGAGATTGAGCATTGTCCCCCCGCGTGACTTGAGGCAGGCGTCAGGAAGCTGCCGGGCTGCCTTCGGAGCCGGCCGGAACGGCCGGAGGAGGCACAGGCTTCCCCCGGTTCGGTACGCCGGACCGGTCAATGCCGTTCATGTCGAGCAGGCGGCGCATGCGCTTCACCGAGTCGTACTCATGAACGGCGTCCCCGTAAATGCGGCCGGCGAACAGATCGATGATCTCCTCCTGGTGCGTCCAGTGGGCGAAGCGCTGGAAGGGCAAGGGGAACTCCCAGAAGCAATCGAGCATCGTCTGGATGATGTCCTGCGCCCGGTCCGCGTAGCGCTCGTAGGCGGCGAAGGGGTTTTCGGCTTCGCGCCCCTCGCCGGCCAAATACCGGCTGATGGCGTCGGCCGAATACTCGGCTTCCTTGGTGGCGAACAAAAGGCCCAACGAGAAGATGGGGTCAATGA
>Ga0335081_10020897_pt1 | contig 10589 bp, 11 predicted proteins | sample Lox_Sample_35_FD_206713 | JGI IMG/M metagenome (GOLD analysis project Ga0335081, IMG submission 206713) | Soil microbial communities from Loxahatchee National Wildlife Refuge, Florida, United States - Lox_Sample_3.5 | ecosystem: Environmental > Terrestrial > Soil > Wetlands | place: USA... | reverse complement strand
GGCCAGCGGCGTTCCCAGGGCGCGGCGCTGGCCCTCGATCTCGACCCACAGCGGCCCGCCGAACGGTTCCCGCTCCAGCACCCGCAGCACCACCCCGGGACGCACGCCCAGGCCGGCCAGGTACCGCAGCGCGGCGCCGTCCTCATCGCTGACCCGGTCGACCCGGAAATGCCCGCCCGCGGCCTGGTCGGCCAGCGCGGGCGGCCAGTCCTCGACATGATCGCCGGACGGCGGCGGGATCGGGTCGCCGTGCGGGTCGTGCCCCGGATGCCCCAGCGCCGCGTCGATGCGGTCGATCAGCAGGTCGCTGACCGCGTGCTGCATCGCTTCGGCCTCATGGTGCACCTCGTCCCAGCTCATCGCGGCTGTCTACCTCGACTGGGTTCGCCGCTGCCGACGCGGTAAGGCCCGCAGCGGCGGACATCACCGGCGGCTCAGGTGGAGCCGATCGGGCCAGCCCTGGTCTGCCGCGACCACTTGCCGCCTCGAGCGGCCGAGTTCGCGCCAGGCGCGCACAGTGTCTGCGTGCTCGGGACCGGACACTCGCTAGCCGGGCAGGCACCAGCGCGGCGAACTGGTCCCGCGTATACCGGAATGGCTGATCTGCGCGTTGCTGGCAACGCTGAGCATCAGCCGGGCCAGCAGCGCGGAATTGGCGATCCGTGCGGACTCGGCGCCCGCCGGATCGACCGAGTCGATCACGCTCCGTGATGGCCGCTAAGGGACCGACGCCTGGCCGCTGTCGGCCACTCGCTGACGGCGGCCTGCATGCATGCATGCATGCATGCATACTGCCTCGGACGTCTCCGTAATCCGGAAAGCCGGGCGGTCGCTCCGGGTAGCCAGTCACAAAAGAGCGTTGCGGTTGATCATCGATCCGTCCCCGGGGCGTGGTTGTGGTTAGTTACGGTTTGCGGGCGACACCGCAGAATTCGTCGACCTCGGGTGGCTGACCGCCTAGCGGGCTGATGTCGGGGCGCCACCGAGAGCACGACACCACGCCAGGTTCCAGCAGGTCCAGCCCGTCGAAGAACCGGACGATCTGCTGCGGGCTGCGTAGCGTCATCAGCGGTGTGCCGACCTGGTTCCAGTGCGCCACCGCGTCTTCCATGGCCGCGCCGCTGACGGCGCTGGTGGAGTGGTTGATGGCGAGGAAGCTGCCTGGCGCCAGCGCCGCCATCAGCCGCCTGACGATCGAGTACGCCTGGTCGGTGTCGGCGATGTGGTGCAACACGCCCAACAGCAGCAGCGCCACCGGCTGGGTGAAGTCGAGGGCCAGCGCCGCCCCGGAGAGGATCTTGTCCGGCTCGCGCAGGTCGCCGTCGATGTAGTCGCAGGCACCCTCGGGGCTGCTGGTGAGCAGCGCGCGGGCGTGTGAGAGCACCAGTGGGTCGTTGTCGACGTAGACGATCCGCGCCTCGGGCGCGACCCGCTGGGCCACCTGGTGGGTGTTGTCCGCGGTCGGCAGCCCGGTGCCGATGTCGAGGAACTGGCGGATGCCCTCCCGGCCGGCCAGGTACCGGACCGCGCGTCCCAAAAACGCCCGGTCCGCGCGGGCCTGGGCCACGATGATCGGCAGCATTGCGGCCACTCTGTCGCCCGCTTCGCGGTCGACGGCGAAGTTGTCCTTGCCGCCCAGCCAGTAGTTCCAGATCCGGGCCGAATGCGACACGCTCGTGTCGAGTCCCATCTGCGCGTCATCCGCCACCAGACGTCACCTCCCGTCACGTTGCCGGACCCGCTCTGGCAATGGCTTCCCGGGGAAGCCGGTCGGTTCCGGCCTGGCCAGCCGACACCGGCCCGGGAAACTGCGCCCAGCGATACCGTAGCGCAATCTCCGCATCCCACCGGCTGACCCTGATACGCCGAAGCGGTTGCCTGGTCCACCGGCCTGTTACGGCAGAACATCAATCGTTCTGCGCGATTCTGTCGGCGGCGGACTTGCCATCAACGGACGAACGGGCTCGAGGATGGGCGCTGTCAAGCGACCCGCCCTCACTGTCACGTCCGTGACGAGCTTTCCTGTGCGCTGCCCCGAAGGTCACGACCGGCGCTTGACGGCCACGATGACGCCGCTGCTGAAGGCCAGTTCCGCACAGACGAGTTCGGCATTACCGAGCAGACGGTGACGCACCACGGCCAGGGCAGACCGAAGCTGCTCATCGTCGTGGCGGGTGAGGTCCATGTCGTCCACGACGAGGACGCCACCACGGCGAAGTGCGGCCACAGTCCGGCGCAGCTTGAAGATCTTCCCGCCGGGCGCATCCGGGAATATCAGGTCAAACTGGCCGAGTCCGCCGACGACCTCCGCCCCATCACCTGACTCAAAGCGAACCCACGGCGGCCATGGCGCCGACAGCGCCCACCGCTGCACCTCATCATCGAGCTCGACCGTGACGACCTCGACATCCCGGCGCGCCCCCAGGCCATGGACCAGCCAGGCAAGCCCGACGCCGGCGCCGGTGCCGATCTCCAGAACCCGGCCACCGCTCGGTACCGCAGCGGCCAGCGCCGCCAGTAGCCTGCCCACTTCGACCTCGCAGGCGAGCTGGAAACCGGCTCTGCCGGCTCGTTCATGCGCGGCGAGAACGCTGCCGGGAAGTTCCTCGCTGCTGGTCACCAGGAACATAATGCCGGGTGCCGGGAGTCGGCCGCACGTTCCTCTCGATGGCTTGCCGGATCCGGCGGTCATCGCAGCCGTCGGCGCCAATGTCGCCCTCATCGGGCGCGCGGCGGCCTTGCACCGGAGTGATCAGGAGCTGCGGGGCGAGTCACCGCGATTACTCGGGCTTGGTCCCGTGGTCCTGGTCGACACCTCAGGCGAGGTCGACATGCGCCAGCTCATAGCCCGGCTGGACCGCGTGCTTGCCACCTGATAGACCGCCCGGTACGCGGCCCGCCGGGCGGCCTTGGTGATCTTCTTGTCGGTGGCGTGCCTGCCGATCAGCGTGAGAACGGACTCGGCGTCCGGGTGGTCCAGTCGCGCTATGGCCTCGAAGACCTCGTCCGGCTTCTCGAGCCCGCTGACCCGCTCGAATTCCGCGAAGTCGAGGGGAAACTTCTCCTGACCGAGATCAAAGTGACTGATCGGGCCGAACGTATCGGCGATCAGCCACGCGAGATCCGCTCGTTCGGATTGGAGTTCGGCAGGCAGATTTGCCGTAAGCGTTGTCCCCGCCGACTTGATCCACGGACTGCACCGCTGACCTCGATCAGGCCCGTCACACCTGCAATTTCTCCAGCTTCTGTCCCCACGCCGCGGTCTGGGCCATATACCAGGTCCGTTCGGCCCTCAGGCGTGTCACCCGCGCGCATCCTGCTCGCCGAGCTCGGCCAAGAGCACCGACCGTCTCTGCTCGAGCTCCGCGACCTGAGCCCGGAGCTGCTTCAGCTGGCCGTTGACGTGCTTCAGCTCGGTCCGCGCTTGCCGTTCCCGGAGGTATCCCTCACCATGCCGGGAGCTGACGAGCTCCTCGACCTCCCGGCGGAGCAACCGCAGCCACGGATTCCCGTATATTTCGCCACGCCGGTACTGGAGCTTGCCCGCGCGGATCGCCGCGATGATCTCGTCTTGCGTCAGCCCGAACTCCGCTCGAGCCGTCTTGTCGCTTAACGTCGCGCCCTTGCGCACCCACTCTTCGGCGTCAAGATCCATGGTCAGTCATTATGCCGCGAAGCGGCGCAAGCCAGGCGCCTGGGGGGTGGTTCGACGGCACGCCGCCCGCAGCTGAACGAGTCGGACAGGCTCAGCGGAACGGATTGGTGACCCGGACGCCACCAAAGTCCTGGCCGTGGTCGAGGTCCTCGGACAGGACGTGCGTGCAGCCCATCGCGCGGGACGCCTCGATGATCGAGAGAGTTGTGTCAAGACTGGGTGTGGCGCGTCGCGGAGCTGGCGAGCCTCCCTGGCCAGCTGGATCGGCCATCGCGCCGGAAGCTGACGCCGGGCCTGGCTTCTGGACACATCAGACTCTGCGTGAGACGTCATCTCCTGACGTCGTGGCGCAGGTGGACTGGTTCGAGCCCCATCAGCGTCAGCCGGGCAGGCCTGCCCGGCTGAACCGCTCTTGCAGGGTCGGCTTGCGCCGGTGCCGGGCGCGCAGCTCACCGAACCGCTGGCTGAACGCCTCCGAATCCCCCTCACGATCAGCGAGCGCCTGCAGGTCTCGCAGCAGCGACACCGCCAGGTCGTAGTCGCTCGGCCGTCTCGTCTCGATCCACTCCGCCACCTTCGCCCAGGCCGCTTCCTTCCGGGTGGCGAGCTGGTCGAGACGCTCGGCCCTGGCGGTCGCCCGGGCCGCCGCCTGACGGGCCTCTTCCTCGCGCCGCCGCTGCTTCATGGCTTCCACCCGGGCATCCTTGAGGTCAGCGGCCGCCTCCCACAGCTCAGCCGCGGTCCGCCCCGATGTTGCCGACGATGAACCGCCAGCCGCCCGGAAGCGGCGTAGCAGCAGCGCCTGGATCTGGCCGCCTTCCCCGGCCGCGGTCCGCGTCGGCAGCTCATCCTTTTCCTCCGTCGGCAGCGACGCGATCCAGTCCGCCAGCCCGGCAGGTTCCTCGATGGCCGGGCTGGCGGCCGCCGCCACGGAGATGAGGTCCTCGTCGATCTCGAAGAAATCGACGACCGCCTGAAGCCCCGCGCTCAGCTGGCCCAGCCCGGTCGGCACCGGCGGCTCGGTCTCCTCGAAATCCACCTCATCCGATTGCAGCGCCAGTAGCCAAGCCAGGTACAGCAGTCGCAGGTCCCCGGCGGCGAGTTCGGACCGAGCCTGCACCATGGCCGCGAGCTGGCCGCCCGGCTCGTCCCAGTAGTCGTCTGCCTCTTCCTGATCGACGTACAAGTTGAGGATCAGGTGGCTGTCGGTCTCGATGAGCGACGCGGTTTCCGTGGCGCAGTACTGCCCGGCGGCTTCCGGATCCAGCACGCCGTGCGGCAGTCGGAACATGACCTGCCGCGTCCCCCAGTTCGCCAGGTACAGGAACGCGTCGAAGTACTCCTTCACCATCTGGAGCGGATCGCCCTTGAGGTCGCCCCACTGGTACTCGTTGACGAACCTGGTGGCCGTGATCTCCGCCCGGGACGAGATCGACCGCAGCTCGGCGCGTTGTTTCGCGGTGAGGGGCTGGTCGAGCGCGAGGAACTCGTAGTACTGGTATTCACTCATGCCTGCCGCTTCCCCTTTCAGCTACACGACCTCGCCGCCGATCGTAACCACGGCGGGCTCGTCGGGTCGGCTGGTCGACCTTCCACCCGGGCTGCTGCTTGAGCCGGTGGTCGTGCCGGCACTTCGGCACGTTTTTGCCAAAATGACACATGTAGAGGCGTTCCGCGAGCATGTCGCGGTGTAGCTCAAGGGCAAAGCGTGACTGGCGTGTCCCTTCCCTGCGTTCCGGACGGGGGTCAAGGTGACGAAGCTACAGTGGACCGGGGCGAGCCTGGCTCTCTGCGGTCCAGCAGGAAGTTTGCCACTACCGTCAAGATCCTGGCCTGCTTCCTGCGCTGCGACGCTCACCGTAGCGCCTAAGGAGGTCGCGGATCACCTGGATAACCAGTTCCGGGTCGTCACGCTGAATGTCGTGTCCGGCTCGTTCCGCTTTGATGTGCACGCTGTCAGAGGACAGCGCAGCTAGTTCATCCTGCAACTGAGCCCAGACCGGCCATCCTCGCCACGGTCGGGGAGAGGCGGTCAGAACCGTAAGGGGCAGCGACCCGAGACTGCGCGGCGGCCCCCAGCTCTGCGCTAGCACGAGCAACTCCCGAACCGTGGCGTGCTTCTGGTGAACTGACAGGCCGATCGCGCGCGCCGCTCCGAAGTATTCGGGAGGAGCGGTGCGGGCAATTTCCGCGTCGAAACCTGGCGCCAGTCCGATAGCGACAGCCAGGCGCCGTGCACCGAGAATCCTCACCTGCCGCCGGGCTGCCACCTTGAGGATCCCCATGGGACCCTCCCGCCAGTCGATCGCGCCAAGCCGTCGCGCATGGTCCTCGTGACCGGAGTCGATCAGCACCATCCCCACCACCGCTTGCGGGTGGTCGGCCTGGAACCGACGCGCGATGATGCCACCAAGCGAGTGGCCGACCAGGACATAGGGCGGCGAAATTCCGGCCGCCTGCAGGAGCGCGTGAAGGTCACTGGCCATGGTGCCGGGCGTGTGCCGACCCCAAGGAGGCGGGTCGCTCCACCCGATCCCGGCCCGGTCATACACGCACACGTGCGTTTCGGCAGCAGCGCCTTCCAGCATGCCGAGCCATTGCACAACGCTGTCGGCAAGCGCTGGGATGATGACGACGGCCGGCGATCCCTGACCCGCGTCCACCAGATGAAGGTGTCGGCCGCCGATATCCACCAGCCGTCCCGGCGGGGGGAAACGCCGACGGTCGCGCGCTTCGGCAATCTGCTGGTAAGTGAGACTCGCGATCCCGGCTGCGGCGGCAACTGACGCCGTGCAGCTGGCAAACTTCATAGTCGCGACATTACATCCGACAGTGCAGGCGGCATCGCTGGCCTCGCGGTCAGAGGTCGGGCTCGTACAGAGTAGTCACTGAGCGGACAGGCAGGTCAGGTGGGGCCGAGCTTGGCGAGCTCGCGGTCGGCGTGGGACCGCGGCGGCTCTACGGCGGCGCGGGAAAACCCGGTTGCGTTCCGGGCGGGCGGCGGGCCATCGTGACCGCGTGCTGATCCGACGCGAGACCGAGCGCGACGCCGACGTCATCCGCGCCATCACGACCGCCGCGTTCGCCCTAGGCCAGCCGCCAGGCCAGATCCCGAACGAGGCCAGGCTGATCGACGAGCTCCGGGCCGGTCCCGCCTGGCTCCCGGCGCTGTCCCTGGTCGCGGTCACCCCCAGCGGGGAAACGATCGGCCACGTGCTAGGCACCCGCGGGCACGTCGGCCAGAACCCCGTCCTCGCGCTCGGCCCGCTGGCCGTCCGCCCGGACCGCCAGCAAAACGGCGCCGGCAGCGCGCTCATGCACGCCATCCTGGGCGCGGCCGACGCACTCGGCGAGCCCCTGGCCGCGCTGCTCGGCGACCCGGTTCGCCGCCTGGCTGCGAGCGCACATCCAGCCCTGCTATGACACCAGCCAGCTCACCCCCGCCGAGACGGCCGAGCACATCGCCACCTGGATAAGCCAAGGCATGGACGACGCGGCACCGTCGGCGGCAAGCTGAGTCGGCGCCGAGCCCGACCGGGAGGGGCGCTCGCCTTGCGCGACACGACCCTGCCGGTCGGGCAGACCCCTACCCAGAGCTTTCACCGGCGAACGCGGCGGCGTAGTCGCGGGCGAACTGCTCGATGCTGCGTGGCGCCGTGCCGGTGATCCCGGCGATTGCTGGCGATACCGCTGCTGCTTCGCCACGCCGGTAGTGCGCGTAGTCCTCGAGGAGGCCGTCCACCTGCCAGGGCGGCAGCAGTGCCCGGATGCTGTCAGCGAATGCTTCCGGCGGTACGTCAATGAACCTGACGGGCCGGCCGAGAGCGGCGGTCAGCGCCGCGGCAATCTGGGCGTGCGTGATGGCTTCCGGCCCGGTCAGGGTGTACGTGGCACCTTCGTGGCCGGCCTCGGTGAGTGCGACCGCGGCTACCGCCGCGATGTCCCGCACATCCACCGCGCTGACGGTGGCATCGCCGATTGGGGCATAGAACGTGCCCTCAGCGGTGAGACGCGCGGAGCCCGCCACGGCCCCGGCCCTCTGCGGCTGCTATCTCATCTCCCGGCCCTGCCATCACGGCGCCTCCCCTACCAGCGTGATGCAGGGGAGCGTAACGCCGTTACCCTCCGCTGACCATCCCGCGGCGACTAGGTGGGGTACCGGGTTGGTTCGGTGTCGTAGCTGCGCCCGGATGGCGTGGTCCACCGGAAGGTGCCATCGGGGAGCTGCTTGACCTTCCACCCCGGCTGCTGCTTGAGCCGGTGGTCATGCCGGCACTTCGGGGTCGCATTGCACAGGCAGGTCGGTCCGCCCGCCTCGTACGGGGTGTTGTGCTCGAAGTCGCACTGGGCGGCGGGCCGGCGGCAGACCGGGCTGGTGCAGGTGGCGTGCCGGATCTGGGACAGGTGCCGCAGCCTGGCCCCGGGGTTGTGGCCCCGGGCCTGGTGCCGGTGCTGGCAGTCCCGGGTGTCCAGGGTGTCGATCGCGACGATCAGGTCGCGCCCGGGTCCGGGGGTGCGTAGCTGCCAGGTGCCGTAGCCGCGGGGCGGGCCGTCCCGGCTGGCCGGGGTCAAGGAGAACCCGGCCTGGCCCGGCGGCGGGCCGGGGCCGGCGCGTTTGCCGTGGCTGCCGGGTTCGGGGCGGGCGCAGCCGTGGCCGGCGGCGTGGCCGTGTTCGTCGGTCACCGTCACGCACCAGGTGGACGTGGGGTTGGCCGCGGCCGCGGCGGCCAGGTCGCGGGCCAGCCAGGGTCGACCGAGCCATGGATTCCCGTGCATCTCGGCGGGCCGGTACTGGAAGCGCCGTTAGGATCCCGGTCTACTCTCTGATCCCGATCGCCTCGACCGGGCGCGTGCGTAGCGCCCGCCGTGTTGGTACCGACAGGGCCACCAGGGCCAGCAGCGCCGAGACGCCGAGGATCGCGGTGAGCCACCCGGCTGGCGCGTATGGACGGAAGCCTCCCGTGAACGCGTGGCTGAGCGGCAGCAGCGCGGTGGCCGCGATCGCCAATCCGATCCCGAGGCCTACGGTGATGATCAGGATGGCCTCCCAGCGCGCCATCGACCGGACCTGGCGCGTGCTGGCGCCGGTGAGCCGCAGGAGCGCTAGCTCGCGGCCGCGCCGGAGCGCGATCATGATCAGCGTGTTGAGGACGGCGATCGACGTGAAGGTGAAGAGCATCGCGACGAAGAACGGGCCGAGCCAGTGGTTCAGCTCGCGGTCGGCGTCGGTCGCCGTGACGAGCGAGGCGCTGTCGCTCACGTGCAGTCCGGGATACCGCTGAGCCAGCGCCTGCAACCGCGCGGCCACCGCCGCTGGCTGGTCGGTCCGGATGAGGATCGTGCCGAGCAGCGGGGTGGTCTGGTGGCCGGCGGCCAGTTCGGGGGCGAGCAAGGCGTCCCCGAAGGCCAGATCGCGGGTGTAGATGGCCACGATGGTGGCGCGGGTGCGCGTGCCGTCGCCCAGCATGATCGTCACGCGGTCGCCGACGCGGGCGTGCGCGGCGTCGGCGCGGTGGCGCCCGAGCGCGATCGCGTCGCCGTGCAGGGCGCTCAGCGACCTAGCGATCACGTCGGCGTCGAGGCCGCCGCCCTGCCCTCCGGTGAGGATCTGGGCGGGAAGGGTGTCATCGGGGGTGCCGAGGCTCGGGCCGAGCGTGGTGGATGTCAATGCGACTGCCGAACGGACTCCGGGCATCGCTCGCGCGTCGGCCAGAGCGGCGGCCGGGAGGCCCGGCCCGGCGCTGGTGACGGCGAGCTGGCCGGTCAGCCCCGCCTGCAGTTGCTGAGTGGTGGCGTGGTCGATGGTGGTGGTGCTGAAGAAGAGGGTGCAGCTCAGCGCGACGGTGAGCACCAGCGGAGTGCTGGCTGACGCGAAGCGCCGGGTGGCGGCGCCGATGTTCGCGGATGCGAGGAACCCGCCGACGGGTGAGAGCGCCGCGAGCGGCGGTGCCAGCAGCCGGGCGACCACGTACGGCACGATCGGACCGAGGAAGGCGGCCGCCACCACGAGGAAGATCGCGTTCAGCTCTGATGTCGCCGCGGCCGTCTCCGGGGTGGTAGTTGTGGCCGAGACCGTGAACAGCGGGACCGCGGCGGCGAGCGCGAGCAGCCCGCCGATGAGCCGCCCGGGTCCCAGCAGCCGTGATGGTGCTCCAGGTCGGAGCCGTCAGGCACAAGCTCCCCGCCGCGCTGTCCGAGGATCGCGAAGCGCTGAAGGGCGTCGAGCAGGCGGGGCGCGCCGCCCTGGCGGAGATGCGTCACCTGCTGGACGCGATGCGTGAAGACGGGGAACGCGCCGAGCTCGGGCCCCAGCCGGGGCTCGACCGTCTTGACGCGCTGCTGCAAGACGTCGGAGGCGCCGGACTTCCGTGCGGTTGCACGTCGACGGCGATCCTCTCGAGCTGCCCCGCGGGATCGACATCTCGGCCTACCGGATAGTCCAGGAAGGTCTCACCAACGCGCTCAGGCACGCCCACGCGACCCAAGCCGAAGTCGCGCTCAGGTATGCCTCAGATCAGCTACGGATTGAAGTGAGCGATAACGGCCACGGCGCCGCGAGAAGCGACGGCCGTGGTCACGGGCTCATCGGGATCCAGGAGCGCGTCAAGCTCTGCGGCGGCGAGATGAGCACCGCGACCGCCAATGGCGGCGGCTTCACCCTCATCGCGTGCCTCCCGCTGAACGGGTACCTGTCATGAAGATCCGTGTCCTCATCGCCGACGACCAGTCGATGGTCCGCGCCGGCTTTCGGATGCTGCTCTCCGGCGAACAGGACATCGAAGTGGTGGCCGAGGCGAGAGACGGGCTCGAGGCGGTGGCCATGGCCGGACGGTTTGACCCGACCGTAATCCTGATGGACATCCGGATGCCCGAGCTCGACGGACTCGAGGCGACGCGGCGCATAATCACCGCCAACGACGCCGCCCGGATCCTG
>Ga0335081_10020896_pt1 | contig 10590 bp, 6 predicted proteins | sample Lox_Sample_35_FD_206713 | JGI IMG/M metagenome (GOLD analysis project Ga0335081, IMG submission 206713) | Soil microbial communities from Loxahatchee National Wildlife Refuge, Florida, United States - Lox_Sample_3.5 | ecosystem: Environmental > Terrestrial > Soil > Wetlands | place: USA: Florida... | reverse complement strand
TGGACAAGATCGTCTTTCACGAGCCGGTGTTCGTCGGTGACCTCATCAGCTTCTGGTGCGAGACGCTGCGCATCGGCACGACCTCGATCACGGTGAAAGTGACAGTCGAATCGACGCGCTTCAACGATCCGTCGAACACGGTTCTCGTGACCGAGGCGCAGGTCGTGTACGTCAACCTCGGCGAGGATCGGAAGCCGGCGGCAATTCGGCGCACTGCTGGTGCTGACGCGCTGATGGGAACAGACGGCCGCTCATGAGAGCGCGGCGTCTTCTGCTGATCCTCGCGTGCGTCACCTGGGCGCGAGGTGCGATCGGCGCATGTCCGGACTTTTCCGTCCGAAGCGTGTATGGAGCTCCGACCACCCCGATATCGGTCGCGGTGGTTGATGTTGATAATGATGGGCGAGCCGACCTTGTAACGGCGAATCAGAGTTCCGGAGACATCTCAGTCCTGCTTGGGAGCGGTGACGGGACATTCGCGCCGGCCGTTCAGTACCGCACGTCAATCGGCGCAGTGGGGTTGGTAACCGGTGATTTCGACGGCGATGGGCGTGTCGACGTCGCTATCGCGATCCAATCGACTTCCGCCAGCGTGATGCTTCTCTTCGGCCGGGGCGATGGCACATTTGGAGCGGCGAAATCGTACGCGCTTCACGACGCCGTGACATCGATCGCGTCTGCAGATTTCGATCACGACGGTCATCTTGATCTCGTAACGACGTATTCGACGAACGGTGGCGGCGGTCTATCGATCCATCACGGAAATGGTGACGGAACGTTCCGGATGAATGTTGCAAACTACGCGACCGGCAATTTTCCGGTTTCCCCGGTGACCGGCGATTTTGATGGCGATGGCAGGCCTGACCTGGCGGTAGCGAACGCCTTGTCAAACTCGGTCTCAATGCTTCTCGGAAAGGGCGATGGTACTTTTCGCGATCCCGTGACATTCGGGATTTCCAGTTCTTCCTCGCCCCCGAATCCGTCAGCTCTCGTTGTGGCCGATTTCAACGGCGACGGAAGGGACGATCTTGCGACCGCGAATCCCGGAACGAACAATGTCGCCATCTTGTTGGGCCGCGGAGACGGAACCTTTGCGGCGCCGGTGAGCCTCGAAGTTGGTTCAGCTCCTCGAGCGCTGGTCTCGTATGATTTCAATGGTGATGGGGTACCGGACATCGCCGTAACGAATGCCGGAGCGACGACGGTTTCGGTCCTCATCGGGCGGGGTGACGGCGCATTCGCCCCCCAAGTCACTTATGAGGTTGGGTCGAAATTTTCGGGCTCGATTGCAGCGGGAGACTTCAATGGCGACGGGAAGCGTGACCTCGCGATCGCCAACTATGCGTTCAATCGTATTTCGATCTTGACTGCAGACAGCGGCGGAACGTTCGAAGCCGCACAATCGTTTCCTCTGAGACACGATCGAATTCAAAATCCGGCGGTTGTCGCTGCCGTGGATGTCAACGGCGACGGGGCCATGGACATTGTGGTCGGCAACGGTGCAACGGCCTCATCGCCCGGTAGCGTTGCCGTGTTACTTGGACGAGGCGATGGAACCTTCGCAGACGCCGTCAATTACGCTTCCGGTGCAACGCCAGCCGCGATTTGTACAGGCGATTTCAACGGAGACGGCAAGCCTGATCTTGCAATCGCGAATCTGGACCCTGGAACGGTTTGGATTTTGTTAGGCCGAGGTGACGGGAAGTTCAGTGATCCGTTGCCGATCAGCCTTGGATCGCCGGCTGGTTCGATCATATCGAGCGACTTCAATGGCGACGGTAAGGCCGACCTTGCGGTGACAAACGCCTCTTCGAGCGCTGTTTCGATCCTTTTCGGCAACGGAGACGGGTCATTCAAGACCGCAGTTTCTTTTCCGGCGGGGTCGGCTCCGTCATCCGTCGTTGCAGCGGACGTGAACCGCGATGGCAAGATGGATCTCATTACGGCGAACTTTCTCGCGGGAGACATCACCGTTCTTATCGGTGACGGCGACGGAGGATTCGCGTTGCCGGCCCACTTTCCAGCTTGGACATACTCCGGAGAGCCGGTTGTTGCCCTAAGCGCGGTCGACATGAACTCCGACTCGAAAATGGATTTGGTAGTCGTTGCGGACGGAGGCGTTAGTGTGCTCCTTGGCAATGGCGATGGGACATTTGCAAGACCGATCGCCGTGGGTTTCGGCCAGAACACAGCCGTGGCGGTAACGGATTTGAACGGCGACGGCATCCCTGATGTCGCTATCACAGACTGGGGAGCCCCGAGCGTCGCCACGCTGTTCGGGCGCGCCGACGGAACTCTGAGCCCTCAAAAAGAATGGGGAATTGGGAGCGTCTTGTATCCAACATCTGTTGCCGCCGCCGATTTCGATGGAGATGGGCGAGCCGATTTGATCGTCGCGGATCAGCAAACAAGCAACCTCTCATTGCTATTGAACGCTGGCGATTGTGCGTCGATTACGGCGCTCTCGAGTTCCAGCGGACTGTCGCTCGGCGGTCAGAGGGTGACCCTGACAGGGATGAATCTCAACTCGGCCGTCCGTGTCACGTTTGGTGAAGTCCCTGCGCAGATCGTGGCAAACACGCCGTCGGCCATTGAGGTGCGCACTCCGCCCCATTTGGCAGGTGCCGTAGATGTTGTGGCCTGGACCGCGGGCGGTATCGTTACTGTGCCAAATGCGTTTCGCTACGTTTCCGGGCGGGTGCGTGCCGTGCGCTAGTCGCGCTTCCGCGCCGTCCGCATCTTTTCGAGCCGCATCCGGACCTCCGCTTCGAGTCCAGTGTCTCTCGGCTCGTAGAAGCGGCGGCCTAACAGCGACTCCGGCAGGCACTCCATCGGTGCGGTCTGATCGTCGAAGTCGTGCGCGTACTCGTAGCCGCGGCCGTAGCCGAGGTCCTTCATCAGCTTCGTGGGAGCGTTGCGGATGTGCAGCGGAACCGGCGGATTGTCGCCCTGTCGCACCTCGCGCACCGCTTCGCCATAGCCGATGTACACCGCATTCGATTTCGGCGCGGCGGCGAGATACGTCGCCAGCTGTGCGAGCGCGACGCCGGCTTCCGGCATTCCGATGAAGTGCGTCGCTTCCTTCACGGCGACCGCCAGCACCAGCGCCTGCGGATCGGCGTTGCCGATGTCCTCCGACGCGGCGCGCACGAGCCGCCGCGCGATGTAGAGCGGGTCTTCGCCGCCTTCGAGCATGCGCACAAGCCAGTACACCGCGGCGTCCGCGTCGCCGTTGCGAATCGATTTGTGCAGCGCGGAGATGATGTTGTAGTGCTCTTCGCCGCCTTTGTCGTACATGAGCGAGCGGCGCTGAAGGATGGTCCTGACCTCGTTCGCGTCCACGCGTCCGTGCGCCGTTTCGACGACGAGCTGCAGGCTATTGAGCGCCTGACGCGCATCGCCGGCCGAGGTCGCGGCGATGAAATCGAGCGCGTCGTCGCTCAGTTCGATGCCGAACTTCGTGACCGACGGGTCGCTCATCGCGCGGCGGAGAATCGTCATCACCTGCTCGCGTTCGAGGGGCGGGAGCACGACGACCTTCGTGCGCGACAGCAGCGCCGAATTGACTTCGAACGACGGGTTCTCCGTCGTCGCGCCGATCAGAATGATGTCGCCCGCTTCGACGTACGGCAGAAACGCATCCTGCTGCGCCTTGTTGAAGCGGTGGATCTCGTCGATGAAGACGATGGTCTTGAAGCCGCGGCCGCTGCGCAGCTTCCGCGCTTCCTCCATCAGCACCTTGATGTCCTTGATCGAGCTCGAGGTCGCGGAGAACGGCACGAATCGCGCGCGGGTGGTGCGCGCGATGATCCGGGCAAGCGTCGTCTTGCCCGAGCCCGGCGGTCCCCACAGGATCATCGACTGGATGCGATCGCTCTCGATTGCGTTGCGCAGGAAGCGCCCCGCGCCTAACACGTCCTCGAGGCCGACGACCTCGTCGATCGACTTCGGTCTCAGGCGCTCCGCGAGCGGGGCGTCGGGCGGGAGGGCGGGCGGGAGCGCGGCGTCGTCGAAGAGATTACCGGTGGACATCGAAATTTCGAATTTCAAAATTCAAATGAAAAATTGAAATCGCCTCCATACTTTTCATTTTTCATTTGCAATTTGAAATTTGAAATTTCACTTGCCAAGGAGAGCAAAGTCCAGGTTTCCGCCCGAAATGACGATGGCCGTCGGTCCGCTCAGCTTCAACGTACGCGAAAGCACTGCGGCGATGCCGAGGGCGCCGGTGGGCTCGATGACGAGCTTGGTGCGGTACATCGCGAACTTCAACGCGTCGAGCAGCGTGTCGTCGTCGACGCTGACCACGTCGCGAACGCGCTCGCGGATGATCGCGAAGTTGCGCTGTCCGATCGCCAGCGTGCGCGCGCCGTCGGCGATCGTCTTCGGCGGCTGAATCGTCACGATGTGTCCGCTGCGAAACGATTGCTCGCCGTCGTTGCCGGCGCGCGGCTCGACTCCGAAGACCTTCTTCGATTGCGCGGCCGTGGCGATCCCCGACAGCAGTCCGCCGCCGCCCAACGGAACGACGATGTTCTCGACCTCGGGCCAATCCTCGAGGATCTCCAGGCCGACGGTGCCCTGGCCGGCAATGATGCGCTCGTCGTCGAAAGGAGGAATGACCGACGCACCGGTTTTTTCCGCGATCTCGCGCGCGACCGTGTCGCGTGTCGCCGCGGTGACGCCGGAGGTGACGACCTCCGCGCCGTAGGCTTTCGTCGCTTCGACTTTCGTCACGACCGAACCTTCGGGCATCACGATCGTTGCGCGGACGCCGAGGAGTCTGGAGGCGAGCGCGACGCCCTGGGCGTGGTTGCCGGACGAGAATGCGACGACTCCGCGCTCGCGCTGCTTCGCGTCGAGCTGCAGAAGCGCATTCATCGCCCCGCGGATCTTGAACGAGCCGGCGCGCTGGAGGTTTTCGCACTTGAGGCGGACCTCGAAGCCGGCACGTTCCGAAATCGACCGGTTAGCCAGAAGCGGCGTGCGGTGAATATATGGTTGGAGTCGGCGGGCGGCTGCGCGGACGTCGTCGAGACCGACGGCCGCTGCCGTATTTGAAGAAGTCACCCTGAGTAGTATAAACTGCGGCAAAAGAAAGTGTTCTGAAGCGCAGGCAAGGTCATCATCGGGTTGGAGGTTGGGGTTATGTGGAGATGGGTTACCCGCGGCCTGGTTCTTACCATTTTCGCGACGTGCATTCCGACTGCGCTGCACGCGCAGAATCTGATCGCAGCTCTCGATTTTCCGGATCCCGCGGTTCCTCAGTCAGGTGAGGTTCTCGTCAAGGGATGGGTTCTCGATCCGCTCGCGGTCACGAAGATCGAGCTGTACGTCGACGATCAGTTCCAGTACGAAGTCAACAAGGGACTGCCACGCATCGACGTTGTCGAAGCGTATCCGAACTATCCCGGCATTCAGACGATCGCGCCGGGGTTCCAGACCGGATTCAATGCCGCACGCTACACGAACGGGCCGCACACGGTGATGGTCAAGGTCTACTTCTCCGACGGCTCGACCTTCGAGCTCGGACGCCGAACGATCACGATCGATAACACGATCAATCAGACGCCGTTCGGCAGTGTCGACATCCCGGGCCTCGGCGCCGCCTACAACGCGAGCGGATCCTTCCCGGTGGTCGGCTGGGCGCTGGATACCGACGGCATGGGCCGCATCGACGTTCTCATCGACGGCGGCGTCATGCAATCCGCCATGTACGGTGACGCACGCCCCGACGTCGCCAACAGCTTCCCCGATCTGCCTGATGCGAACTTCAGCGGATTCATCGCGAACGTCGACACCACGCGCATTCAGGACGGCGTGCATCTCCTCGACGTCGTCGCGTACGACCGCCTGGGTCTGTCTCGCGTCATCGGTGAGCGTCAGATCCAGGTCTTCAACAACGAATCGAATCTCAAGCCGTTCGGCTACCTCGATGAGCCTCAGCCCGACGCGGTGCTGTACGGCACGCGCTGCGACACTACGCCAATCGTGATCTCGCCGCCGGTGAATTCGCAGTCGCACATCACTCCGGTGCGAGGCTGGGCACTCGACCTCGGAACCCGCGAAGACCTCGGCCGCGTCTCGTACGTCGAGCTGATGGTCGACGGCGTGCGCTGGGCCTCGACCGACGACTGCGCCTTCAGCTCGATCTTTGACACATACGTGAACTGCTATGGATTGCCGCGCTATGACGTCGAGCGCTTCTATCCGGACTATCCGGACGCGCCGCGCTCCGGATTCATGTTCACTCTCGACGTCGGCGCGCTCCTCGCCCTCGGCGTCCCTCCCGGCAGCCACAATCTGAAGGTCCGCGTCGGCGACGAGCAGCAGACGTTCGCCGAACTTCCCGGACCGCAAGGCATTCCGGTGTTCTTCCAGTGCGACCAGAATTTCGTCGCCAACGTCCAGGGCTTCATCGACGTGCCGCAGACGTTCGACTACGTCAAAGGCAATGTCACGTTCCAGGGATGGGCTGCGAGCGAGACCGACATCGTGACCGGCGTCGAGATCATCGTCGACGGCGATTTCATCGGCCAGGCGCAGCTCGGATATCCGCGGCCCGACGTTCAGGCGCAGAACCCGTCGCTTCGCAACTCCGCGACCTCCGGCTGGCAGTTCACGATGGATACGACGAAGCTGAGCAACGCGCGGCACCGGCTCACGGCGCGCGCGGTCAACAGCGCAGGCGCGAAGACGGAAATCGGCTCGGTCGACTTCTACGTGCAGAATCCGAATACCGTGCCGTAACGCCGCGACATCGATTTCGAAGGGCGGTCCCGCTGAGCGAGACCGCCCTTTCTTTTCTCAGAACAATTTCAGGAAGAGCACGTCGGCGACGAAGCCGCCCTGCGCGTTCCGGCCAATCGTCCTGCCGATATCGAGGCGAAGCAGCGTGCCGTACGGCCCGACGGTCTGCCCGCCGATGCCGATGCCCTGGAACGGCTCGTTGTGATAACCGGCGACCCGGTCGGTGATGAGGCCCTGATCGTAGAACGCCTCGAGGCGGAACTGGTCGGAGAAAACGAACCCGTACGAGAAGTGGCCTAACACCGCCTTCTCCGCGCGCACCGAACCGGAGCGGATTCCGTGAATGCGCTGCGATCCGAAAAATCCGAGTTCGTATTTTCCGAAGCGGTCGAGCCGCTGGCCGTCGAGATAGTTCAGCTCGAAGCCGATGCGCTGAAACCTCGGCAGGTAGAAGCTCTTCGAGATCTCGCCGCCGAAGTCCGTGAACGTCTTCTGATTCGGGTTGTACTCCGACGGAATTCCCCAGGGCCGCCAGCTCGTGCGCGCGTTGTAATCGTAGTAACCGGCGAACGTGTAGCCCCATCGCGCATACTGCAGGTCGATCCCCGGACTGATCACGAACGTGTCCGCCGGCACCTCGAATCCCGAAGCGGTCGTATCGGCGCGCTGATACGTGATGTGCTGGACGCCGAGGGAGAAATCGAATTTTCCGAAGGTGAGGAAGGGATGGCCGACGCGGGCGTTGATGCTCGTGGGGAGCGCTTTGACGGCCTCGCCTTTCTCCTCGATTCCGAACCGGTAGATCGAATTCGTTGTCGGCACGGCGATCCCGAAGAAATCCACGCCCAGGTTCGTGCGGGTGTTGCGGACGTTCGGATCGGTGATGTTGCCGGTGAGTAGGACGCCGGCGAAGAGCACATTCGTCTGGATTCCGGTGTGGTGGTAATCGAAATTGAAGTAGTCGATCCCTCCCAGCGGCAGCACCGGATAGTCGAGGCCGGCGTCGTGATGGACGCCGCCGACCATGAACGAGCGTGCGGTGTTGAATCCTTCTCTGACCACGCGCTCGCCAGCAGCATTCTTCTCGACGTAGCGCATGCCCTGCTGCGTCTCCCGGACGATGCGCGCGTCCGACGCTGCCGCGATCTGATGACGCTCCGCGAAATCGGGCGGCTCGATGCGGAAATCGCTGAACGTCGTCCGGCGCAACACGGGATTCGCATGGCCGGCGGCCGAGATCACCTGCTGCGCGTTGACGTCGATCGGGAGCCAGACGATCTCGCGCGGATCGCTCTTCGCGACGTCCGCCGAGGTGAGGGGTGCGTGCGACGCGCGCGCGAACGGCTGAAAGTCGACGCTCTCCTCGTTCGAGAGGATCTCGCCGGTGAGATTCATCTGAATCATCGAGATGCGGATGCGGGCCCACGTGCGGCTGTCGATCCAGACCGTTCCGCGATAGAGCGGCAGCGATTGCGGCGCGTTCGGCGGCGGCTCGAAGCGCACCTCGTACGTGCGGTAGCCGTCGAGCTCCGTCTCGCGAACGAGCTCGTATCGATATTCGTTCGTCAGATGGATGTCGAGCGGAAGCTGTGTGACTTTTTCGGGCTGAATGAGCGGCAGCTCCGGAATCCGTCCGTACTTCCACTTCACTCCATTGATGTAGAAGTCCTGCCAGACCCAGTCGGCCGCGCCGTGCGGATCGAAAAAGTAGTCGCCGGCGATCGTCGCCTCGATCGCTTCGCCCCCTTCGAGCGTGAAGCGCAGCTTCGTCGCGTCGCGCGCGATGTAACGCGGCGCGATCGATTCCTGGTAACTCTTGTAGGCCTGGTGATTGCGGATGATCTCCTGGACGCTGATGCCGCGCTCGGTCGCGACGCTGATCGCCTCTTTCGTCACCGACGGCTTCTCGGTGTGGTCGAGCGTCAGCAGGAACGGCCTCTGGACCGGCTGGACGCCGACGAGAAAATGCCCGCCCTTCGCGCCGACATCGGTGATCTCGCGATCGCCGGCGACGTCGACGCGCCGCGGCCGCGTGTAGCGATCGCCCGGCATCGATGCGATGAACGCCGCCGTCGCGTCGCCTTTCGGCACGAGGATCGTCCGCAGATCTTCACCGCGGACGAAGGTCAGCACCGGCATCGGGATCGGATTGCCTTTCGAATCGAGCACCTGGGTCGATGCCGTCGAATCAAACGCCCAGTCGCCGATGAACGCCTGATTGAAGTTCGCGATCGCAGCGTCGTCGTCCGTCGTTGCGTGATCGAGATACGCCCGCGTCGCGCCGTCGCCGAGCGCGCGGGCGAGGTCGAAGAACGAGTTCGGCGACTGCGGCTCGACGATCGCCCAGATTTTCTTCGACGGATCCTTGTCCGCGAGCCACGCCGCGGTCTTCGCGACATCGGCTCGGTCGACGAGGATCGCATCGATGTACGTCAGCGCGCCGGCGCCGTACAGCTTGTCGAGATCGACATCGGGCGGCAGCACGATCCGCGTCGCGACCTCGAGTCCCTGCGCCGTCACCGCGAGCCGCTTCACCGCGTATGCCGAAACCGCCGCGTCGGACGTCTGCGGCGCGACGCCGATCGCTTCGAACGGGCCGTGCAGCTTCGCCCAATCGATCACGTTCTTCGTGTGCGCTTCGACCTCGGTCATCGGATCACTTGTGTCGAGGTTGTAACGAATCGTCACCGTCAGCTTCTTGCGTTGCTCGGGCGAGAACGCATCGACGCCGGAAGTCTCGAGATCGCTCTCCCGCAACTGCAGGACGAGCGGAATCGGCGACGGCGGCGGTGCCGAGGAGTCTGCGATCGCGCCGGTGCAGAGAGAGCACTGCCTCGGCGCGTCCGCGGCGACGAGCGGGAGGACACAAAATTGCAACGAGAGGAGGACGATCGCAAGTCTTCTCATCTGGTGACTGGCGTGTTGAAACGTCGATGCGTGGTGTGCTGTTCCTGAACCCGTCCTCCGGCACGCGAGTCGATTGCTCTGCCTTCGAAACGGCGGCCGCAGCGGAGGCCCTGCGAATCGTCCGCCTCGGACCCGACGTTGACTGCGCTGCGATCGTGCGCGAAGAAATCGCCCGGGATCGCCGGCTCTTCATCGCCGCGGGCGGAGACGGCACGATCAACGCGGTCGCGCAGCCGTTGATCAACAGCGACGCGGAGTTCGCGGTGATTCCCGTCGGAACCTACAACCATTTCGCGCGCGACCTCGGCATTCCGCTCGACTGGCGCGCGGCGCTGGACATCGCGCTGAGCGGTGAGAGACGGCAGATCGACGCCGGCCGCGTCAACGATCGCTTCTTCCTCAACAACGTTTCGATCGGACTCTATCCGGAGCTCGTCGCGCGCCGGGAGGAAAAGGGCCGCGACTATCCGCGATGGAAGGCGCGGCTGCACGCTGCCTACACGACGCTGCGCAAATATCCCCACGTAACGCTGGCGATCGAGTCCGAATATTTGCACGAGATCGTGAAGACACACGTCTTTCTCGTCTCCAACAACTCGTACGATTTGTCGCGCGTCGGAGTGGAAGCGCCGCGCGGCACGCTCGAGGAAGGGCGCCTCTCCGTCTACTGGCTGCCGCACATGCCGCGGATTCGGCTGACGCGCTTTCTTGCGCACTATCTCGCCGGCAGGGTCAAGGAAACGCCGGGCTTCCGCTCGTTTCGCACGGTGCGGCTCAAAGTGCAGTCCGCCCGCAAGCGCCTGCAACTCGGTGTCGACGGCGAGGTCGTGACGATGCCGCCGCCGCTCATGATCACGATCGTCCCGAAAGCGCTGACAGTCAAAGTGCCGAGAAGCTAGGACTCAGGACTCGGGACTGAGGACTGAGGACTGA
>Ga0335081_10020895_pt1 | contig 10590 bp, 12 predicted proteins | sample Lox_Sample_35_FD_206713 | JGI IMG/M metagenome (GOLD analysis project Ga0335081, IMG submission 206713) | Soil microbial communities from Loxahatchee National Wildlife Refuge, Florida, United States - Lox_Sample_3.5 | ecosystem: Environmental > Terrestrial > Soil > Wetlands | place: USA... | reverse complement strand
CCGGCCCACGCGCACCTCGCCCGGGCCCACGACGGCGAGCGCGTTCGTGAAGTAGAAGACGGGAAACGCGTCGAACTCGGGAATCATCCCGAGGCCGCGGTTCCGGCGCGCCGTTTCGACGTGCTGGCGGAACGCGTAGCCGTCGCGGATCGAGACCGGGCGGGGGAGCGGCGCGAGAAGACTGACGGCCTGCTCGGGGTGAAAGGCCTCTCGCGGAAGTTCGGAAGCCATGCCGAGGAGGGAGGTTGCTCTCGGCAGGAGCTCGGCCGCGCGCTCGACGAGGTCGAGCATCGCCACCTTCGCGAACCCTGCGTCGGCGCGGGCGAACTCCAGGATCCGGTCCTCTCCGATGACGGCCCCGAGGCGAGGCTTCGGAGGCGCGAAGATGCCCGAGGTCGCGCCGTCGCCTTCGGAGGGAAGGAACGAGACGAGTCTCACGGCGTGGAGTTTATCGCCGCAGGGCCCGGGCCGCCGTAAGCTCGGAGGGTCATGCCCCGGCCCTTCGGTCGCGATCGCCTCGCCGGCGTCAGGGACGGGAAGCTGATTCTCCTCTGCGAGGGATCGAAGGGATGGCGTGCCCGCTCGGACGCCACGGCGACGTCCGCCGAGCACCCCGGCACGTGCGTGCGCTGGGAGGACGCGCTCTTCGAGGTGGAAGGCCTCGAGCCGCGCCCGGACGGGGGCGTGACGTACACGCTCCGTCCCTGGGACGAGCGCCACGCGATCCGGGTCGTCGCGACGTACAGTCCCGGGACGGAGGCCGCGCGGGCCGCGGAAAGGCGTGACGCGCGCCGCAGGGTCGCGGGCCACAAGGGCGTTCTCCTTCTCGCTCCCGTGCTCGGCTGCCTGCCCGCCCACGTCCAGGAGCGCCTCGAGAACGAGTACAACGTCAGGGCTCCGTGGATGTCCCTCGCGTCGGCGGTTCCGCTCTTCCTGTTCGGCGCGTTCTCCGTCGTCGCGACGCTGATAGCAGCCCTGGCGGGGCGGTCTCTTCTGCCGCGCGGCGCTCTCCTCGCGGGACAGTACCTGTTCGTGGAGTCCGCCCTTCGCATCGGGGTCGCCCTCATGCAGGGCCGCGGCATCGGCACCGTGGCCGGGACGATCCTCTACGAGATCTGGCGTCTCGGGCGTCGCGGCTACGACCGCGCCCGGGGGCGCCCGGTACCGCCGGAGAAGTCCTTCTTCGAGTTGGAGGCCGCGAACGACCGGAATGACCCGGCGCCTTCCCGACAGGACGAACCTTGACGGATCTCCGGGTCCGCTTCTTGCGTCGCACGGGGCGTGAGTGCGACGAAGAAACGGTTGCGCAAGCCTTTCGCCGCCGCTGTCGCGGGGGCCTGGCTCGGGATCGTCGGCCTTCTCACGTTCGCTTTTCCGGCGTCCAACCGGTATTCGGGCCGGGTCGTGGCGATTGCTGATGGCGCCCGAGTCATCGTCCTCCGGAAGGGCCTTCCCCGGAGCCTCCGCCTGGCCGAGGTCGATCTCCCCGAAAAGGGGCACCTGCATGCCCCGGATGCGCGCGCCCTCGTGAATCGCCTCGCCCTCGGCCGCGACGTGGACGTCGAGGAGGCCCGGCTGGCGGACGGAAGCCTCGAGGCCTACGTCACCCTCCCGGGCGGCAGAAGCCTGAGCGCCGAGCTCGTCAGGGCGGGGCTGGCCTGGCCTTCCGAGCGGCGCGCGGGCCGGCTCGCGTCGTCCCTGGCGGCTCTCGAGATGCGCGCCATGGCGAAGCGGCGCGGCGTCTGGGCCGGGCCCGGCACGCCGCCTCCGGCCGGCCGCGCGGCGCGGGCGGGCCAAGGCTCGATGAGCCGCGACGCCGAGCCGTCGGCCGCCGACGCGGACGCCGGCGAGGTCGAAGAGACGGGCCTGACGGAGAGTCCCGGGGCGGGCGAAGCCGGCGTGGCGGCGCTCGGCGGCAACTGACCCTCAGTCCTTCCGCTTGCGGGCCGTGACGATGCGCAGCGGCGGGTACGTGTCGAAGAGGCCGAGGCCGGACCTCTCGACGCTGAAGTCCGCTTCGCGGAAGGCCGTCGCGTAGAGCGACGTCTCGCGGAAGTCCGAGACGAGGGCCACGCCTCCCGGGGCGAGGACGCGGCCGATCTCGCGGCAGGCCTCCGCGCGGCCCCGGGCGCCGGGGATGTTGTGAAGGCAGACGTTCGAGAGGACGACGTCGAACGACGCGTCGGGAAACGGCATCCTGCGTGCGTCCGCGCTGCGGACCTCGACGCGCTCGGCGACGCCTTCGGCCTCGGCGTTCGCGAGGAAGGCGTCGGGGGTGTTTCCCGTGAGATCCGCCGCATTCCAGATGTCGATCCCGACGACGCGGCCCGTCGTGAGCCTTTTCGCCGCGCCGATGGCGAGGAGCCCCCGGCCCGTTCCGACGTCAAGGACGTTCTCGGTGCCCGTCCACGGAATCATCGCGAGCATTCGGTCGCGATGGCGGAACTTGCCGACCTCGGCGTAGAGGATCATGAGAGCTCCCCCGAGCAGGCACCCGATGGCCGCTCCCGCGAACATGCCGCGGACCTCCAGCGTCACGCCCGTGCCGCCCAGGTCGAACGGTCCGATGCGCGATGGCCCGAAGAGCGCCGCCAGCAGCAGGACGCCCCCGACGACGAAGAGATTCCGGATGACGCCCGGGGCGTCGATCCCGTAGTCCGCCTTGCGCACGGTGAGATGCTACGACGATGCCGAACCGGAGAGCCGAGCCGCAGGCGAGGATCGCAGGTACGTGCGGCGGCCGAGCCGAGAGGCGAGGGCGCTGATGAACCGGCTCGCGGGCGAATCCTCGCCCTACCTCCGCCAGCACGCGCACAACCCGGTGGACTGGTACCCGTGGGGTGACGAGGCCTTCGAGAAGGCGCGGCGCGAGGAGAAGCCCGTCTTTCTCTCGATCGGCTACTCGTCCTGCCACTGGTGCCACGTCATGGAGCGCGAATCCTTCGAGAACGAGGAGGTCGCGCGCGCCCTGAACGAGCACTGGGTCAGCGTGAAGGTCGACCGCGAGGAGCGGCCCGACGTCGACGACGTCTACATGACGGCCGTTCAGCTCCTGTCGGGCCGGGGGGGCTGGCCGCTGTCCGCGTTCCTGCTCCCCGACAAGCGGCCTTTCTTCGCCGGAACGTATTTTCCGCCCGACGACCGCCACGGCCGCCCGGGCTTTCTCACGGTCCTCGGGCGGCTGGCGGCGGCATGGCGCGAGAGGCGCGCCGACCTCGAGAGCGGCGCCGCCGAGATCGCCGCCGAGATCGCGGCGGCGTCGGGCCTCGCGGCCCCCGGCGCGCCCGAGGGGCTGTCGCGCGCCCGCCTCGGGCTCCTCGGCGCCGTCCTGAGGCGGGTCTTCGACGCCGCGCACGGCGGGTTCGGCGACGCGCCGAAGTTCCCCCCGCACCTCGCGCTCGCGTGGCTCCTTCGCCGGGGAGCGGGAGGCGACGCCGCCGCGCTCGCGATGGCGCGGGCCACGCTCGACGGCATGGCGAACGGCGGCATCCACGACCATCTCGGGGGCGGCTTCCACCGGTATTCCACGGACGCCGAGTGGCTCCTCCCGCACTTCGAGAAGATGCTCACCGACAACGCGCAGCTCCTCGGCGTCTATGCGCGCGCCTTCGCGCTCACGGGCGACGAGACGTACGGGCGCGTCGCGCGCAGCACCGGCGACTACCTGCTCCGCGAGATGCGGGGAGAGGAAGGCGGCTTCTTCGCGGGGACGGACGCGGACTCGGAGGGGGAAGAAGGAAAATTCTTTGTTTGGGACCCGAGCCAAATTCGGGATCTTCTCGGCGAATCGGACGGGAGTTTTTTCTGCGAATGGTATGGGGTCCGGGAAGGCGGCAACTTCAGCGAGGAAGCGTCCGGCCGCCGCACCGGCGCAAACATTCTTCACCTTTCTAAGAAAATCCCCGCTGACATCGAACCACAGCTCGCGCCTTTACGCGCCGCCCTCCTGTCAGCGCGAGCAAAACGGATTCCTCCCGCTCTCGATGACAAGCGCGTCGCGGGCTGGAACGCGCTCGCCGTCTCGGGTCTCGCGATCGCCGGCCGGATCCTGAACGAGGTGCGCTTCCTCGGCGCGGCGCGCCTGGGTGCACGCTTTCTGCTCGAGGACTGCCGCGACCAGGCGGGACGGCTTCAGCGCACGTGGAAGGACGGCATCGGAAAGATCCCTTCGTTCCTCGAGGACGAGGCCTTCCTCGCGCACGCGCTTCTCGACCTGGACGAGGCGGACGACGAGGGCGGCCCCGGCGTGTGGCGCGGCGAGGCGGTCGCCGCGGTCGACTCGATGCGCGTGCGATTCCGGAGGGCGGACGGCCCGGGCTTCGCGTTCTCCGGAGACGGGAACGAGGTCCTCCTCGTGAACGGGCGGGACTTCTTCGACAAGGCCACTCCCTCGGCCTCCGGCGCCGCCGCGTGGGCCCTCGCCCGCCTCGCGGTGAAGACCGGCGACCGCGAGCTCGCCCGCGAGGCTCGCGAGGCCGTCGAGGAGGCCTCGGGGCTCATGGCGCGCTCGCCGCACGGCACGGAGTCGTGGTACTTCGCGCTGGAGACGCTGTTCGAGTTCGAGGACGAGCACGGTTTGCTCCCTCTCGCGGACACCGGAGAAGCGCTGCGTGTCTCCTTTCCTTCTAAGCACCGCGCGAAGCGCGGAACGGCGTCACGGCTCGGGCTGACGATTCAGGTGAAGGACGGCTGGCACCTCCAGGCGCCCGACGGATTGCGCGTCGAGGCATCGGGCGCACCCGGGTCCGGATTCACCGTCGAAGAAATCTCGCTGCCGCCGCCTGCGCGCCTGCCCGACTCGACGCGGGACGACGAAGCGGGCTGGTTCGGGACCTTCGAAGCAGATCTCTCGTTCTCGGTTTCCCGGAAGGCCGCGAAGGGAGAGAAAGACGTGAACGTCCGCGTGAGCTATCGCGCGTGCGGCGAGGGCGCGTGCCGGCCCGAGGAGACTCTGTCCCTGACGGTGCCGGTCGAGGTCTTCTGACGGCCCCTCACCTTCCCAGCACCTTTCCCGCCATGACGAGCTGCCCGACGTGATAGGCGTTGTGGTCGAGGACGAGAAGGACCGACCTGAGGTACGACTTCTCTCCGGCGTGCGGGATCGCCGCCGTCAGGTCCGGCACCCGTGTGAGGAAGTCCTTCAGCGCCTTCCGGTCCGCGGCGACCGCCGCCACGCTCTTCTTCCAGCTCGACGGCGAGGGCGGCTCCGGCCCTTTCGGCCAGTAATCGTCGGGCCAGGCCCCGGCGACGTAGCGGGGGTTCGTGCAGAACTCGAGGAGGTCGCGCTGCGCGAGCCGGATGTGCTCCAGGAGCTCCCAGGGCGAATGCTCGAAGCCGTGCGGCCTCCGGCCACGAAGCTTCGCGGGGATCCGCGCGACGGCATCCTCGAACGTCAGGCGGGCTTCCCCCCAGCTCAGGGCGTTGGCGAGGTGCTGCCGGACCGCGCCGTCTTCCGTCATGAGACCTCCCTCATTTGCGGAGCAGCTTGAAGGCGTGGTTGAAGGAGCCCGAGAGGATTCCGAACTTCACCCAGAGGATGCACAGGGGCTCGAGAAGGCGCGCGCCTTCGAGCCCTCCGATGTCGACCACGTTCCAGCCGAACGCGCGGCAGATGTCCGCCGCGGCCTTCCGCGCCGCATCGTCGTTTCCGCAGAGGAACATGTCGGGGGGACCGCCGGGGAATTTCGGGTCGACCATGTGCGCGTGCCCGACGCTGTTGAAGACCTTCACGACGCGCGCGCCCGGCAGCCAGCGCTGGACCTGCTCGCCGCCCGAGTCCGTGTGGCCGAGGGCGAGCTTCGGGGGCCGGTTCGGCTCGAAGATGAGCGGGTTCGTCACGTCGAGGACGACCTTGCCCTCGAAGTTCTCGATTCCCGCGAGGCGCAGCGCGCTCTCGGTTCCGCTCCAGAGCGTCGCGAGGACGACGATCTCGCCGAAGGCCGCCGCGTCCCGGAACGTCCCGGCGGAGGCCGTCTTGCCGTGCCTGGCGGCCCACGTCGCGGTCTTTTCGTTCGCGGCCTCCCGCGCGCCGAGCTTCACCTCGTGCCCGCGCGAGACGAACCCGTTCCCGAGCGCCTGGCCGACTTCACCGCTTCCGAGTATTCCGACCTTCATGATGGGGCCTCCGCCCGCCGCAAACGCGGGCGGCCGGTCAGAAAATTCCGGAGAGGGAAGAAATGGCCCCTCCTTAGCCCGCGACTCCGTCGTACCCGAGGTAGGCCTCGAGGGCGTTCACCTCGTGCTCGAGGTCGGCGATCCGCTCCTCCATGACGCCGCGCAGGGAGACCATCCCGACGACTTTTCTCTTCTCGTCGAGGATCGGAAGGTGGCGGATGTGGTGCTCGGTCATCGTGCCGGCCGCCTCCGCGTCCTCGGCGCTCCCGGGGACGGTCACGACGGGCGACGTCATGACCTCGGAGACGAGCGTCGTCGCCGGATTCCGCCGAGCGAGGATGATCTTGTCGAGGATGTCGCGCTCCGAGAAGATCCCCACCAGCTCGCCTCCCTCGAAGACGATCACCGCGCCGATGCGGTTCCTCGACATGACCTTCACCGCCTGTTCGACGCTCGCGTCGTGCGGAACACTCACGGCGGGCCGGGACGAGTTCCTGAGAAGCTTCGCCATGACGGACTCCTCTCGCAGGCTTGCGCCTGAAGTCAATCTGGGAGGCCTGCGGCCGGCCCCGCCATGATGCACGTTGCTCACGGCGACCGGCGCGCGATCAGCGGCGGTAGCCGTCCGCCCTGCGGTCCTTCAGAGCCGGAAACTTCGCCCGGGCGTCGGCGACCTGCGCCGGATCGACGTCGACGAGGAGGACGGTCTCGATCTCGGCGGCGCCCGCGAGCGTCTCGCCCCACGGCGAGATCACGGCCGAGTCGCCGGCGTGATGGAAGCCCTTGCCGTCGTCGCCCACGCGGTTGACGCCCGCGACGTAGCAGAGGTTCTCGACCGCGCGCGCCCTGAGGAGGAGCTGCCAGTGGGCGCGCCTCCGCTCGGGCCAGTTCGCGACGACCGCGAAGAGGTCGGTCCCGTCCGCCGCGAGGCGGAAGGGCTCCGGGAAGCGCAGGTCGTAGCAGATCTGCGGCGTCACGCGCACGCCCTCGATCGTCCACGTCGCGACGCTCTCGCCGGGCGCGAACTTCTCGGCCTCGCCCGCAAAAGAGAACGGGTGGAGCTTCGTGTACCGCGTGACTTCGCCCTCGGGCGTGACCCAGACCGCGTTGTTCCGCGGCAGCACCGACGGCCTCCCGGCCGCGTCGCACGTCTCGGCGAGGCCCGCAATCAGGTGCAGCCCGAGTCCGCGCGCCACCCCGCGCAGCCACTGCTCGCTCGGGCCGCCGGGCGGCTGGGCGATCTTCGCGCCGTCCATCGAGAAGCCCGTCGCGAACATCTCCGGCAGGAGGGCGAGGTGCGCGCCGCCGTCGGCCGCGCGCTCGAGCAGCTTCGCGGCGCGGGCGTGATTCGCCTTCCAGTCCTCCCAGGCGAGGTCCATCTGCAACAGCGCGACGCGCACGGCGGGATTATGGACGCGGCGAGAGGAGACCCCCCAGCTCTCTCAGGAACGTCTCCTGTCCCTCCCGGAAGCGAGGGTCGGAGGGCGAAAGACCGGTGACGAGCTCGGCCATCTGCGGGAGCGCGGCGGGCATCAGCGTCAGCGAGACGAGGGCGAGCTGCAGGTAGCGGGGGTCGAGGCCCGGCCGGAGTTGGCCGAGCCGCTGCATCTCCTCGAGGCCGTCGACCGACGCGCGCCACAGGGCGCGCCTCTCGTCGGCGCCTGCGAGCCGCCCGGCCGGCGGCTCCAGCGCTTCCCACAGAAGCGCGCGCATCCCACCGGGCCGGCGCAGGAGAAAGCGCTGCCAGAAGACGAGCGCTTGCGAGAGGTCCGTCGGCGACGTGCTTCCGGTCGCCCGCAGGGTCCGGGCATTTGCGGCGAAGACCTCCCTCACGAGGCCCTCGCGGCTTCCGAACGCGGCGCGGACGGTGTTCGGGTGCACGCCCGCGGCACGCGCGATGCGCGCGAGGCGGGCGCCCGTGGGCCCGTGTGTGCGTATTTCGCGCACGGCCGCGGCGAGGATGCGCCGCCGCGTCCGCGCGGCGCCTCGCTCGCCGGACTTCGCGGGGAGGCGCTCGGCGGCGCCGACGGCCCAGCGGGCTCGCGCGGCCTGGCGGGCGATCTCGCTTCGTTCGCGCGCCGAGAGGCTCGCGGCGCGAGCCTTGCCGCCTCGCAGGCCGCCGCGCCTTCCGAGAAACGCCGCCGCGTCAGAGGCGGCGTCTTTCCGTGAGCGGTCAAGCATGGCGTCCGAGCCCTCCTTCGTCTTGCGGCTCAATGGTTTCGGGGCGCTCAATCGCGGCTCGAATGCGCCGCCGACGCAGACATTGTGCGCCCGATCGGGCGCCATTACGTTGACTCCATGACGCGGACTCCCGCCCCACAGCCGCCCCTTCTCGCCTCACGCCGGCACACGGTCGTCTTCCTCGCGATCCTCGCCGCCGTCGCGGCCTGGGGCGCCGCCTCGCAGCAGCGCTTCGGCGGCGGCGCAACGGCGCTCTCACCGGCTGCGAAATGGGCGACCTATGTCTCGACCGTCGTGGCGGAGCTCCTCCTCGTGAGGCTCGTCATGGTCGGGATCCGGAGGAACGGACGGACGCTGCGCGACCTCCTCGGCGACCTCTCGACGACGCCGCGCCGCGTCGTGACCGACGTCCTCCTCGCCGCCGGCTTCCTGGCCGCGTCGCTCGTCCTCTCGCCGCTCCTCGGGGCCGCGCTCGGAATCCGGGAGGACCTCGCGCGCGTGATCGGTCCGTCTGGATTCGCGCAGACCGCGGCGTGGATCCTCGTGTGCGTCGCCGCCGGCGCGGGCGAGGAGATCTCGTTCCGAGGCTATCTGCAGGGGCAGTTCGCTCGCATGACGTCCTCGATGCCCGCGGCCGTTCTCCTCCAGGCCGCCGTGTTCACGGTGGCGCATTCGTACCAGGGTTGGCGGCCCGCTCTCGTCGCGGGCGGGTACGGACTCGCGTTCGGCGCTCTCGCCGCCGCGCGGAAGAGCCTGCGCCCCGGAATCCTCGCGCACACGCTCGTGGACGTCGTCGGCGGAATCGCCGCCGGCTGAGCAGGCGGGAGCCCGGCCCGCGCCGTGGCGGGATTACGTATGATCGCGGCCCGGAGCGGGAGATCGCTTGGCCACGAAGAAGGGCTCGTCCGTCGCGGACAGGTTCAACGAGGCGAAGGCGCGCGTCGAGAAGCTCGCGAGGCGGCCGTCCAACGACCAGCTCCTCGACCTGTACGCGTTCTACAAGCAGGCCACGGAGGGAGACGTCACCGGCTCGAGGCCCGGGATGCTGGACCTCAAGGGCCGCGCGAAATACGACGCCTGGGCGAGCCGGAAAGGGCTCTCGAAGGACGACGCGATGACGAGGTACGCCGCGCTCGTCGACAAGCTCGCCGCCGAGCTGGGCTGAGTCGGGCGGCAGGCCGGCTCATGCCGGCCGCCGTTGCGTAACGGCGCCGGGATTGCTAGGGTTTTCGTCATGAAAACACCTCGAATGCCCGCAGTCACCGCCGCTGTCTTTCTCGCCGCGAACGCCGCCACCGCGAAGGTCGTCACGAAGTCCGTCCCCTACGAGCACGCGGGCACGAAGCTGGTGGGCTTCCTCGCCTATGACGACGCGAAGACCGCGAAGGGGAAACTGCCGGGCGTCCTCGTTCTTCCCGAATGGTGGGGGCTCAACGCCTACGTGAAGAGCCGCGCCGAGCAGCTTGCGGCGATGGGCTACGTCGCCTTCGCCGCGGACATGTACGGGCAGGGAGTCGTCACCGAGGACCCGAAGAAGGCGGGGGAGCTCGCCGGCCAGTTCCACGGCAAGCCGCTCATGGCCGAACGCGCGCAAGCCGGCCTCGAGCAGCTCCTGAAGATGGACCGCGTCGATCCGAAGAGAGTCGCCGCGATCGGCTTCTGCTTCGGGGGCTCGGCCGCGCAGGCCCTCGCCTACACCGGCGCCCCGCTCGCGGGGGTCGTCAGCTTCCACGGCGGGCCCGTGAACGCCCCCGCGTCGGCGGCGGGGAGCGTCAAGGCGAAGTTCCTGATCCTCAACGGCGCGGACGACCCGATGGTGAAGCCGGAGGCGCGCGCGGCGCTCGAGAAGTCGCTCGAGGACGCGAAGGTCGACTACGAGTCCGTGGACTACGCGGGCGCCGTCCACGCGTTCACGAACCCCGACGCGGACCGGCTGGCGGCCGCCGGCGGCATGAAGGGCATGATCGGCTACAACGAGCCGGCCGCGCGGCGCTCCTGGAAGGCGATGCAGGTGTTCTTCGAGGAGATCTTCGGCGGGCGTTGACGCTCCTGCTACGCTGAAAAGGATGCCCGCGACGCTCTTCTCGAAGGTGTGGGACCGCCACGCGGTCCGCAAGCTGCCCACCGGGCAGACGCAGCTCTTCGTGGGCCTCCATCTCGTCCACGAGGTCACGAGCCCGCAGGCCTTCGAGATGCTGCGCGGGCGGGGCTGGAGGGTGCCATTCCCGTCGCGCACGGTCGCGACGGTGGACCACATCGTCCCGACGGCGAGCCTCGCGCGGCCTTTCGCCGACG
>Ga0335081_10020894_pt1 | contig 10590 bp, 6 predicted proteins | sample Lox_Sample_35_FD_206713 | JGI IMG/M metagenome (GOLD analysis project Ga0335081, IMG submission 206713) | Soil microbial communities from Loxahatchee National Wildlife Refuge, Florida, United States - Lox_Sample_3.5 | ecosystem: Environmental > Terrestrial > Soil > Wetlands | place: USA: Florida... | reverse complement strand
ACTTTCTCCGTCGGTGCGCTGCCCTTGTGCCTGCCACTTTCACATGAGATGCCTTTCTACCGGAAGCTCTTTCCGGAATACTCCCTGAACCTCGGCAGGGTCAGTTCTTATGTTCACCGCAAGTATCCAGACCTCTTCATGATCGACGTTGGGGCCAACGTCGGCGACTCGGTCGCAATCGTCAGAAGCTTTTGCCACCCTCCGATTCTGTGCATTGAGGGTGAACCATTCTTTTTTCAGCTCTTGTCCGGGAACACCCGCGGCCTGCCCGAAATTGAGCTGGAAGACACTTTCATCGGCGCCCCGGGGGACTCCGTGGGCGCGGTCCTCACGGAACGTGGTAATGCCACCGTTCGCCTTAGCAGCCACCCTGGAATCGCGAACATCTGCACGCTAGGCGCGGCGCTCTCGCGTCATCCGCGTTTTGCTTGCGCAAAGCTTTTGAAACTGGATGCCGAAGGATTCGATTGCAAGATCCTCGCCACAGAGACGGCGTTTATTCGACGCAGCAAGCCTGTCCTGTTCTTTGAGTACTATCCGCAAGCCTGCCTTGCGGCTGGGCAGGAGCCGCTCGCGGTTTTCCCGCTGCTGGCGAGTCTTGGCTATTCACCGCTTTTGATCTACCAGAACTTCGGACGATATTTTATGAGTCTGGGCCTGGAACAGGCCTGCACCTTGACAGAGTTGCACTGTTTTCTCGCCGACCGGCGCGGCTATTGCGACGTAGTCGCCTTCCATAGGGAGGACTCGGACATAGCCGAGGATCTGCGTGCCTTCGAGCACGCTGAACTGCAGCGGAGAATCACGGAAGGGAAGGGATCGCCTGGTGCCGCTTGATCTCCCCCCAATCGCCAAGACTCTCGTCCTGGCGGCTCATCCGGACGATGAAACCATCGCCTGCGCCGGACTTCTACAACGTGCGACCAACGCCCTTGTTGTTTTCGCGGTTGATGGAGCTCCGCCGTGCTACCGATTTGAAAGGCGTTTCGGCTCCCTGCGCAACTATTCGGATCTTCGTTTCCGCGAAGCCGCCGCTGCTTTGGCAGCCATTCCACATTGTTCTTTCCGCAGGCTCACCCGGCAAGATGGAAGCTGGTTCGTCGATCAGCATCTGTTTCTGGAAATGCCGCAGGCTTTCCTTTCGTTGTGCCGAATCGCTCGTGAATTCTCGCCGCATTTGATCGTTTCGCATGCCTTTGAGGGAGGTCATCTCGACCACGACGCGTGCCACGTTCTGGCCAAACGCGCAGCCATCGTGCTCGGCGTGCAAACTCTGGAGTTTCCGTTGTACTGGAAAACCCCGCACCACGGTGACCGATTTCAGGAATTTCGCGACCCTCGCGGCGAAGAATTGTCGCTCGGGCTTTCGGGGCACGAGCTCGAAGTGAAGCGCCGTATGCTTGCGGAGTACAAATCCCAGCGGGGTCTCACGTTAGTGTTTCAGCCCCAAGTGGAACGATTCAGGCCGATCGGCCTGAGTTCCCGAACGAACGCCGTCTGGTCCTACTATCCTTTCGAGAATCGCCGAAAACCCTGGAAAGCGGATTGCTTTTTCGGGAGAGTCACTGAATTTGAATCGCTACAAACTGAGGTCGCATTCGATCCAAATAAACGGAGGGATTGAAGAGGTCAACATGGCGGGGAGGGGTGGGATTCGGTCTTTTTCCAGGCTCTCTAATCTTGGTAACTTATTGATTTTGCGATCCCGTAGAATCTAATAAAGCGAGTGAAGAAAAATGCCGCGAGAGGTGGGCCTCCCTTCTTAACGGTTCCTTTCGAGGGTTCTCTCCGCCCATCCCGGAATAAGAAAAAGTAACACTCCTATGACATCTCGCGCATACAAAAGGAATAACGTTTATAAGGCTTGGCGCGAGCCACCGGTGTTCTACAAGCACGGTAGATCGCGTACATATCGTGATTCACGAGACGGTGAATGCCGAAATGGTGACGATCGAACGGCGTGTGCATCGGCTATTTCGCTATCGTAAGTTCTGGTTCCCGAGTCGGGCACAGGCCAGGGAAATCAGCGAATCGTTGCGGCCCGACGACGTGGTCCGGTTTTTCGCGGTGTCCCCTGCCCTGCATAACCCTCCGCACTTGGTCGAGCACTACAAGATAGACACACTTTGGATCGACCTGTCAGCGGGTCCTGAAGCCGTCCTGAACGGCATGCAGCGGAAAAGCTGCCGGCACGAGATTCGGCGAGCAGAGAAGATGTTGGCCCGCGTTGCGATTGAAATCGGCTCGGAAAAAGCCAACCGCGATTTTTTGATCGTCTATAACGAGTTCAGCCGCGCGAAAGGCCTGCCTGAACTTCGCTCCCGCTGGATTCGAGACAATTCTGCTCATCAGGAAACGCTCGTGCTTTATCTTGATGGTCTGCCGCTTTGCAGTCACCTGCTGCTTCGAGACCAAGAAACAAGCATGGTGAGGCTGCTCTATTCCGGCAGTCGGCGTCTGGAATCTCGCGAACAGTCAGTAGCGTGCGGCGCGCTGAATCGCTACCTGCACTGGCACGAGATGCAGCGCTACCACGCACAGGGGTTCCTGACCTTCGATTTTGGCGGCCTCGGGCACCCCGAGTCCATTTCTCGTTTCAAGTTATCGTTTGGCGGCGCTGTCCGTCCCCAACACTTTTACCTGTTGAGCGGCCTGCGATGGGTCGCGAGGCTCGGCAAGCTTGTGTATGAACAGATTCTCCGGCGCCGGACCTTCAAGCCGGCAGACAAAGTGTGGGACGAAAACTCAGAAGAGGCCGCACATTGTGCGTGATTTCAGCCACCCTGGATTGCTGGAAGCTCGGGCTTCCTTGCACGACGAAGCGACCGCCGGAAATGCCGATTTTGGCAGCAACGTTGGGTGGGGAAGAAGATAATGCGATGTTAACCAGTGCCTCCAAGCCCGCGCAGAAACCTGCACCCGCACTGCACGAATTCTTCAGGCGGCTCGTTCGCTGCTCGAAATTTCCAGTTCCTAGATTGCTCAATGGCAGATTCACCCTAACAGCTTCGAATCTAATTGGCACGACACCCACGGAGCCCCATGTACTGCGATGGATCGATGAATTGTTGCGGCCGCGAGACACTTTTTTTGATGTGGGTGCCCACTACGGATGGATGTCGTTAGTCGCTTGTCATCGTGTCGGTGCCAGTGGAAAGGTCATTGCGTTTGAACCTTCTCCGCCACTGGTTAAGTTGCTGCAATACAACAAGAAAGTAAACGGGTTTCGGCAGATGGAAGTCGTCTCAAAGGCCGTGGCAGATTCTGACAATAGACTGGTTCCATTCTATCTTTTGGACGGCGGCAACAGCTTTCTCAATTCCCTGATCGATCATCCCGTAGACCCGTCCGCAAGCCGAACAGGGCAAAAGTCCGTCACGCACGTCGAAACCATCACCTTGGACGAATTTTGCAAAACGACTGACTTGCAGCCGAACGCAGTGAAGATCGATATCGAAGGGGGAGAACTATTAGCACTTCAAGGATGTACCGGACTTTTGAAGGGCCGTCGCACAGCGTTCATCGTCGCGGTGCATCCCACTTGGTTGCCTGAAGGACAAAAGGTCGTTGAACTTTTTGACCTCTTTCGAGCCCTTCGATACAGGATTGCGGCATCCCAATTTGTACACTATGACGGCGCTGATTTTGGCGATTATCTATTTGTTCCCGACTAGTAAAATATTCCGAGCCCAGCCTCGGTCTGGAAGCCCTGCTGCTTAATCAAGCCATGGGGTTAGTCGCCGTTGCTCCGAAGATAAACCTTTAGCCTATCGCCTTCGGAACTGGGCGGCAGAAGGCGTCACGTCCAGCTTGAGGCGATCAAACCCGGATGTGCCAGGAAGAGACGCGTCAATGATGATGAGATGACAAGCGTCGCTACGTGCTGCCGCGGAGGCTGTGCTTCTGCACTGCTGCCCCTCGCCTCCCGGGACAATTCCGCGTTAGGCTCTATGCGCTGGAAGAAGGAAGGAGAATCCATGGCTCGTGCCGCTCTGCCCACTCCGGATTTTCGCCAAACGCTGCTGGAAACGTATGCCGTAAACGACCGGATGAACCAGATCATCCTGGAGCGGCTGGATCCTCGCGCGTGGCGGGCAAAACCTCCTGGACGGAACGCGCGGACCATCGCGGCAATCTTCGCGCACATGCACAACATCCGCCGGAAGTGGCTTAGGCTTTCGGCACCGCACCTTAAGCTGCCTGCGGAACTCGACCGCAGCCGTTGCACGCACCGCCAGGTTGGTACTGCGCTGGCGGAAAGCGCGGAAAGTTGTTCGCAAATGCTGGCCGAAGCGCTCTCCGGTCCGGAGGGTCGCGTGAAACAGTTTGTGCGGGACGGCTGGGCCAGGCCTTGGCCCGGAGGAGCGGCGATGTTTACCTACATGGTCATACATGACGCGCACCATCGCGGCCAGGTGTGCATGTTGGCACATCAGCTGGGTTTCCCAATCAAGGCCGGATACGAACTCTGGACGTGGGAGAAGCTCTGGAAACAGTGCGGATTTGGTCCACCGCGCTAGCATTGCGCGCGTTGCGGAGTCAGCCCAGATTTTTCAGCTAGTTAGCCCCGAGTCCGAGAGATTTCCACACGCACGGACTCCGATGCGCCCTGTCTAACAATACAGTACTTGACAACAGTGTCACAACGCTGTAAACCCATGGACTGACGATGTCCGCCCGGACACGCAGACCTAGACGGAAGAAACGGTAACCTCTCAACCGAGTTAAACGCACACCGACCCTGCCGATATAGGTCCGTGTCAGACGACCTGGAGCACCCGTGAGCCCCCGCCCAACACACCCCAAGGTGAACGCAAAACGCCCCAAGGCCGCCGCTCGTCCGAAAAGCGCGAAGGAGGAAGCGATGGCAAATACTCATGAAGTGTTAGCAGGAAGCAAAAGGACCGTTCTGCCAGGAGCGCGAGTTCTCGGTCGCGCGAATGCGCACACCAAGATGGAAGTGACATTGAAACTTCGGAGAACGAAAGCATTGCCTGAATTGACGGGCCGCCCGGCCAAGGCCATGACGCGGGAGGAGTTGGCGACCTATGGAACATCGAAGGAAGACATGGACAAGGTGACTTCGGTGCTCGGAAAGTACGGCCTTACCGTGGTGCGTTCCAATCCACTAACGCGCAGCATCCGGATGTCGGGAACCGTGGCGTCGATGGAAAACGCATTTCAGGTGAAGCTGTTTAACTACGCGCACGAGAACGGAAACTACCGCGGGCGCGTCGGCGATATTCAGATACCTTCGGAATTGAAGGACATCATTCAAGGTGTGTTCGGTTTAGACAATCGCCGGGTGGCGCGAAGGCGCAGACAGCCCATCCGCGACACGAGCCACGCGCGGGCGTTAAAGTCGGTGCCAACGAGTTGGTACACGCCCGCGAAACTTGCTTCGCACTACAACTTCCCGGCTGGGCAGGGAGAAGGGCAGACCATCGGGATTCTGGAATTCGGCGGCGGTTTCTTCGAACAGGATCTGGCAAAGTTCTGCAAACTGACCGGAACGGCGGAGCCCACGGTCAAGCCGGTCAGCACCGACGGGACGTCGACTTCCGCGAAGGATGGAGCCGAAGGCGAAGTGATGCTCGACGTGGAAATTGCGGCGGGTTGCTGCCCGAAGTCGACCATCGTTTTGTATTTCGCGGATTTTAGCGAGCAGGGATGGATCACCGCGTTGGATGCGGTGGTGCAGGATAAGGAAAATGATCCCGGCGTAGTTTCCGTGAGTTGGGGTTATGCGGAAGACGCCGATATCTGGACCACGCAAGCCATGACGCAGGTGAATGAGTCGCTGAAGGCGGCGGCGCTTCTTGGCGTCACGGTGTGCATTGCAGCTGGCGATGACGGCTCGAGCGACGCCATCACCGACGGCCACGCGCATGTGGACTTCCCCAGTTCCAGCCCGTACGTGCTGTCGGTAGGCGGAACGACCATCGTGTCGCAAGGCGGAGCAGAGGGTGACATCGCGTGGAAGGAAGGAGACGGTTTGCGCGCCGACAATGGCGGCAGCACCGGCGGCGGGGTGAGCGCAGTCTTCCCGCGGCCCGACTTTCAGTCCCACATCAAAATCGCGTCGGTAAATCCAGGTGCGATCACTGGGCGCGTTATTCCGGACGTGGCTGCGAATGCGGATTGGAATGCTTCACCGTATTTGCTGGTCGTGGATGGGAAGGCGCAGCCCAATGGCGGGACGAGTGCTGCTACACCTTTGGTCGCGTCGCTGATCACGCTGATCAACGAGCAGCGTGGCGCAGCGGCCAACCGCATCGGATATATCACACCGGTTTTGTATCAAGCGCAGGCCGGGAATACGGTTGGCACGCAAGGCTGCACCGACGTGGATTCCGGCAACAATACGACGGACGCCATCGGCGGATATACTGCCGGCGCGGGCTATGACGCGGTGTCCGGCTGGGGCACTCCCAACGGCCAGAAGTTGATGGCCGCGTTGCCGCCCGCGGCCGCGGCGGCAGCTCACTAGAAGAAGTTCCGCGGATCAGACAGTGAATGAATGCGCGGCGTGGTTGGTTGGACACCACGCCGAACACCGTAGCGCCGGCTTGCGGCCGTTGCTTTCCTAAGGAGCAGGGAAGAAACGGCCTGAGCCGGCGCTGCGAGTAATCACCGGAGGCGAGGAAAATGGCTCCGAATCAGCTTGCTTCGATCAATCACATTGTTGTGCTCATGCTGGAGAACCGCTCGTTCGATCACATGCTGGGCTTTCTTTACGCTGACCGTGGGAACGTATCCACGGCTGGACAGCCGTTCGAGGGGTTGAAGGGGCAGGAGTCGAATCCCAGCAAAAACGGTATCGTGCGGGTTTTCAAGATTAAATCCACGGATCCGAATGCCTATCTGATGCCGGGCGCCGACCCTGGAGAAGGTTACCTTGCCACGAACTCGCAACTGTTTGGAAGCAACACCGCGCCGACACCACCGAACGCGAGGAACAACGGCTTCGTGAACGATTTCGCGTACACCTTGACCTGGCAGAAAAACGAAAAGTGGTCCATTGTGCCGGGGACGACTCCCAACGACATCATGGGCGTCTTTACGCCGGACATGCTGCCGATTCTTTCCGGACTGGCGCGCGGATACGCGGTGTGCGATCACTGGTTTGGGTCGGTTCCTACGGAGACGTTACCGAATCGCGCTTTCGTGTGTGCCGGGACATCGCAAGGGCACGTGGATGACAAGACCAAGTCGTATACGTGCCCTAGCATTTTTGGATTGCTTTCGAACCACAACATTGACTGGGCAATTTACGGCTACGATACGCCGCCGCTTACGCGGCAAAACTTCACTGACACCACAAACGCCGATGATCATCATTTCGGCCTGTTTGCGGATTTCAAGACTGCCGCGGGGAACGGGACGCTGCCGCCGTTTGTTTTTCTGGAGCCGAGCTGGGGCGCTACGGGTAACAGCCAGCACCCGAACTATAACGTGGCGCTTGGGGAGCAGTTGATTCACGACGTGTACTACGCGTTGCGTAACGGGCCGAACTGGAAGGATACGCTGCTGATTATCACCTACGACGAGCATGGCGGCTGCTACGACCATGTGAGTCCGCCGCTCGGGGCGGTGCCTCCGGACAATTCGGCAGGAGAATTTGGATTTGATTTCAAGCGCTTTGGCCCGCGGGTGCCGACGGTGCTGGTCTCGCCGCTGATTGCGGAGGGGACGGTATTTCGCGTGGCGACGAATGCTATGCCGCTGGATCACACTTCGCTTCTGAAAACCGTAGAGAAGCGCTGGAACCTGCCGGCGCTGACGAAGCGGGATGCGGCGGCGCTAGATGTTGGAGGGGTGCTGACGCTGGCGGCTCCGCGCGCGGATGATCCCTTAAAGGGCGTGGCGGTGCCGGCGTCCGCGGCCATGCCTCCGGGTAAGGACCAGCCTTCGCACTTGCAACAGGTGCATGCGGAACTGGTTTCGGAGTTGCCGGTGCCGGACGAAGACGGCGGAACGCATCACACCATGCCGGCGCTGAAGACCGCCGAGGACTACAAGGCGTACATCATCAATCGCACCAGTGCGTGGAAGGCGGCGCGAAAGGGCAAGGCCTCTGGCGCACATCAGCCCTGACCTTCCTGTTTTACTGATCGTTGCATTTCCGCTGCCCGGCGCTTGCTTGACGGCTCCTAACCCCGATGCTACGCTGCCGTTTCCACACGAGCCGCGGGAGCTTCCGTTCTGAGCAGGTCTTCCAAAAAGCACCAACCTTTTCTTTTGAGCCGCAGAAAATTCCTTCAGTACTGCCAGGGAGCCTCTCTGGCGTTTCTGCCCGCGGGTCTTCCTGTGACCCCGCGGATTTTGTTTCGCGAAGATGAGCAAGGTTCGCTGCCGGAACAATTGCAGATTCATCCGGAATATCGCGTAAAGCGCGGGCTGGACGCCATTCTCAGGAAAGTGCCGGCGGGGTTTGACGAGTTTGTTACCGAAAAATACCACGATCAGATCGCGGTGATTCTTGAAGCCTGGAGCGCGGAATTGCGGCAGGCCCCTTCGGGGACGTCCGCTCTGGCTGGCGCGCTTTCATCCGATTTCTCCGGATGCTCTTGGAGGGAAGGGCGGCCCGAGAAGATTCAGGAGAAGTCCTTCGCCAAGATTTGGAAGGTTCGTTACGCGCAGGAATCGAGGCTGAATCGCGACACGTTTCTGAGCGAGTTGGGCTCGTGGTTGGCGCCGTTCTCGGCGTTGCTGACGGTTGAATTTCAGATGACTGGGATTCGTGTGAAATCTTCACCGGCCGGCCTGGCGAATCAAAATGTATTGCTCGAAACCGTCACGCGTTTCGAGTTTGTCGGACTGGGCGAAGGCTTTCATCGCGAGCAACGCGTGGGCCACTGGCAACAGGAGTGGGAGTTACGGACTTCCGGAATTCCACAGCTGAAGAAATGGCAATTTGCGGAGGAGGTGCGCAGTCGCGCCTTGGCTCCGGTTTTCATGGATGTAACTTCGCATGCGTTTGGCGCCAATGCGGCCTACGCCTCGCAGTTGGTGCCTGGGACGGATTATTGGCGAACCGTGCTGGATCGCGCGGCGGGTATCGACATTTACGGGCACAACGGCGTTGCTGTTGGGGACGCGGACGGAGACGGGCTAGAAGATCTTTACATTTGTCAGCCGGCGGGGTTGCCGAACCGGCTGTTTCGCAATCGCGGGGACGGCACGTTTGAGGACATTACGGAATCCTCTGGTGTCGGGGTACTGGAAAATACGGCGTGCGCGTTGTTCGCGGATATTGATAACGATGGGCGGCAGGATCTGATCGTGGTGCGCGCGACGGGTCCGCTGCTGTTTGTGAATCAGGGCGGGGGAAAGTTCAAGCTGAAACCGGACGCGTTTCATTTTGCGAATCCCCCGCAGGGCACGTTTACCGGCGCGGCGATCGCGGATTACGATCGCGATGGCTGGCTGGATATCTATTTTTGTCTTTATGCCTATTATCAAGGCGCGGACCAATACCGTTACCCCATGCCCTATTTCGATGCGGAGAACGGCCCGCCGAACTTCATGATGCGCAACCATCGCGACGGGACGTTTCACGATGTGACAAAAGAGTCCGGCCTGGACAAAAACAACACGCGCTTCAGCTTCTGCTGCGCCTGGAGCGATTTCAACGACGACGGTTGGCCGGATTTGTACGTGGTGAACGATTTCGGGCGCAAGAATCTGTACCGCAACAATGGCGACGGCACGTTTACCGATGTGGCGCGCGAGGCCGGCGTGGAGAACGTTGGCGCGGGGATGAGCGGGGCATGGCTCGACTTCGACAACGACGGGCGTGAAGACATCTACGTTGCAGACATGTGGACGGCGGCGGGGATTCGCGTCTCGATGCAGGAGAATTTCCAGCCGCAAGCCAGCGGAGAGGCGCGGGGCTTGTACCGGCAGCACGCGATGGGGAATTGCCTGTACCGAAATGCGGGCACGGCCTTCGAAGATGCGACGATGCGTTCGGGCACCGGCATGGGCCGTTGGTCGTGGTCGTGCGATAGCTGGGATTTTGACCACGACGGATACGCGGATCTTTACATCGCGAACGGAATGATTTCCGGGACGACGCGCGAGGATTTGAACAGTTTCTTCTGGCGGCAGGTGGTGGCCAACTCTCCGAATGAGGCGCGGCCCAGCCATGAATACGAGCAAGCATGGAATGCCATCAATGAATTGATTCGTGCGGACCGCACCTGGAGCGGGTTCGAGCGCAATGTGTTTTATCTGAATAATGGAGACGGCACTTTTTCGGATGTTTCTGGAGCCGTTGGGCTGGATTTTCTGGAGGACAGCCGTACATTCGCGCTGGGTGATTTTGACGAGGATGGGCGACTGGAAGTTGTTCTGAAAAATCGCAATTCGCCGCAATTGCGATACCTGAAGAATGTTCTAGGCGAACTGCCGTCTGCGCTCTCCTTTAGGCTAAAGGGAACAAAAAGCAATCGCGACGCGATTGGCGCGAAGATTACGATTGAGACTGACGCTGGCCGGCAAACGCGCTTTCTGCAAGCTGGATCCGGTTTTCTTGCGCAGCACACAAAGGAAATGTTTTTCGGCTTGGGATCGGCGAAGTCGGTG
>Ga0335081_10020893_pt1 | contig 10590 bp, 8 predicted proteins | sample Lox_Sample_35_FD_206713 | JGI IMG/M metagenome (GOLD analysis project Ga0335081, IMG submission 206713) | Soil microbial communities from Loxahatchee National Wildlife Refuge, Florida, United States - Lox_Sample_3.5 | ecosystem: Environmental > Terrestrial > Soil > Wetlands | place: USA: Florida... | reverse complement strand
TGCTGAAACCCTCGGCGGCCTCGATCACCTGGCCGCCCGCGGCGATGCTCATCCCGCGCACATGGATCGCGTTCACCATGTGCAGCACCGGCTTCCCGATGCCGGCCGGCAACAGGTTGGCGCGCCGGTCGTAGTTGATCGTCGCGAACGCGGTCATCCGGTTCGATGAGATCTGGAGCGAGCCTCGGCCGGAGTACGGACTGGTCACGGCCACGACATCGGGCAGGGGTCGGACCCGGGCCAGGAGCGCCTCGACGGTCGCGCGGACTCGTCCGGAGTAGATCGTGCCGCGCGAGACGTGGAAGACGATCGTGTCGAGATCGCCGCTCTGTGCCTTGAAATCATGCGCGAGCAGGTCAGCTGCCCGCTGCGAGTCCGTGCCGGGCAGCCCGAAGTCGGTGGCGTAGTGGCGCCCGACCGAGCCCGCCAGCGCGGTGATCAGGACCGCGATGGCGACCCATCCGACCACCACCTGACGCCGGTGCGCCATGCACCACCGAGCCAGCCGCAGCATGACCGGCCGTTGCGTGGATCTCGTCGCCGTGATCATTTCGGTTGCCTCCCAGTGAGCCGTCTCGGGGTTAGGAATTCACTGCTGGTGGGATCGAGGGCCATGGCCGCGCCCGGTCGCGGCCAGCGCAGGCGGTGTTCGAGCCGCGCTCGGTGGAAGGCACGCTCGATGTCGGCGCGCGATTCAGAGAGGTGCTCCCAGCCCTCGTAGTGCAACGGCACGATCACCGCGCCGGGTATCGCGCGCGCAACCTGGACGGCCTCGGCGGCGCTGAACGTGAGGCGCGCATTTCCCGCTGCCGCCACCCGCGCCGCTCCGAGGCAGAGCAGAGCCACCGCGATGTCGAAGCGATCGATGACCTTGCCAACTCCACCGTAGAACACGGTGTCGCCCGAGAAGTAGATGCTGGTGCCGAGCTCGCCGACAACCTGAAGGACAAAGCCCACCACGGGCCCGCGGTCACCCTCGGCGGGACCGTGCCTCGCGGGTGTCGCGACGACGCGGACACGGCTGCCGTCTGGGGCCGGCAGCTCGACGGCTGCCCACGGCGCAAGACCGACCGCGTTCGATCCGATCCTCGCCGCCCCGGCTCTCGTCGTCAGCACCCTCGCGACGGTCGCGACCAGCGACCGTCCTGCGTGGTCGAGGTTGTCGAGATGCTGCTCGTGACTGAGCAGCACCGCATCGACCTCGCCGATGTCCTCGACTGCGATCGCGGGGTCCGCGGTCTTGCGCAGCTTGTATCCCGGCAGCTCGTACACGACGCCGGCCGGATCGAAGGTCGGGTCGGTCAGCAGCCGCAGCCCATGCCATTCCACCAGCGCCGTCGGGCCGCCGATGTACGTGATCGATGCCGCCTCGCTCGTGGGGGCTTCCGGGATCACGCCGTGCAAAGCCGCTTCTCCCTCGTTGCCGGTTCAGTGTGTGACGCGGCAGCAGCCCCAGGTGTGACACTGCCGAGCGTCTCCGACCGGTACGTGTCGGCCTCCCGCCGGGAGGCCAGGATGGTGTGGCGACGTCGTGCGATCTGCTCGCAACCACGCGCTTCGGTGTGCATGCCGACCTCCGCGGCGCGCATTGGCGCGGACCGGACGCGGGCGATCCGTAGTGCGCTCATCCGCGTCAGGCCGCGATCGCGAGCCGCCGGACGTGCGCGGCGTACGTTCCGGCCGCGGACTCCTCGCGGTCCAGCGCGGCCTCGAACGCCGCGAACGTCAGCGCCCGCTCCGCTCTCGGGGCGCTCGAGAAACGCTCATAGCTCGCCCGTACGTCCTCGCAGCGTGTACGCCAGTCGCAGTAGAGCCCGATCAGCTCGTCGGTCAGGTCGGGGCGCTTGTCGACGATCATGCTCGTCCCCTCTCGGTGGTTGCCGTCGTGCCTGTCATGCACGAGGCGACGATCTCACGGCTCGGCGGCGGTCGCGACGGCGGATCCACCGGCCTGATCGCCGGTCAAGTACCGGACGGAACCTCTCCTTCAGACCGCGAGCGAGTCGCCGAGGCCAACACCGGCGAGCTCCACGCGGGAGGTGATCTCGAGCTTGGTGAAGACCTTGCGCAGGTGGTAGTCGATCGTGCGGGGGCTCAGAAAGAGCTGCGCGGCGACCTCGGGGTTGGACATGCCGCCGGCGACCAATCGAGCGATCTGCAGCTCCTGCGCCGTCAACCGGTCGCGAGAACTGACGTCTCGCCTACGCGCCGTCTCGCCACTCGCGCGCAGCTCCGAGCGGGCGCGTTCCTCCCACGGTGAGAGACCGAGCTGGCCGAAGACTTCCAACGCTTCCCGCAAATGCGGCCGTGCGTCGACTCGCCGCCGATGCCGCCGCAACCATTCGCCATAGAGGAGCGCGGTCCGCGCGCGGTCGAACGGAGATAGCTCGTCACCGAGTTCAATCGCCCGCCGATACTCGTGCTCAGAATCGCTGATCAACGCCAGGCAACGCGCCCGCAGCGCGAGCCGCGTGCGGTTGGGGAACCGTTCGACCCATTCTGAGTAGTGCTCGTAGTGGCCGGTGACGTCGTCCAAGCGCTGAGTACGGACGGCCGCCTCAACCGCGTCGGGAACCCCGAATACGTACACATAGTCCGATTCGGGTCGCACTGTGACGACGGACGCGAGCAATCGCTCGAGCGCTTTGGCGGGTCTTCCGAGCCCCAGGTCAAGCAACGCGAGGGCCCTCGCGGTGCGGCCGGCGATCAGTCGCGCGCCGCTGATGGCGACCATGGACTGTAGGTCGGCAACGTGCGCGTGGACGCGCTCTTCCCGCCCACGGAGGGCGTCGATCGTGGCGAGATCGACCAGGCTCCAGATGATCGGCTGTTCGATGTCGAGCGCAAGCTGACGGCTCTCCTCGGCGCAGGAATAGGCCATCTCGAACTGGCTGCGGCCGGCGAGCTGAGAAGCTTGCGCCTCCAAAGCGGAAGGCAGCGTCGAAACGAGCGCTTGCTCGCGAGCGATCTGGACAGCCCGGTTCGCGTACGGCAGGCCGTCACCCCAGTTGCCCGCGCGGCTGGCCCCTTCCGAGGCCCACAGCAGACAGCGGGCATCATCAACTTCCGCGGCGAGCGCGAGCGCCTCTGACGACGGAGTTCCGCCGACGAAGCCGCTCTGAACCTCGGGAGCCGAACTCGTGAGCAGGGCAATGATGAATCGATCGACGTCCGTGACGGGCGCAAGCTCCGACGCGCGGCGGCAGAGAGCGAACAGCTGCTCGGCGTCGCCGACATACGTCGCAAGTGCACACGCCTCGAGCAGCAGCTCAAGGCTCAGCGAGGGGTCCTCGCTGAGGCCGATAGCCTCCTCAAGAATGCCAATTGCGTCCGGGAGGGCGCCGGTCACTGCAGCGATCTGACCGCTCAGCCCAAGCAGGAGCGCCCGCTGTTCTCGCCCGGCGCTCGGGAGCGCCCGCCGGACGAGATCGTTGGCCCGTCGGACCTGTCCGGCCATGAACGCGGCCTTCGCTGCCTCAACCAGTCGCCGACAGCGCAGCGAGGTCTCGCCGGAGAGCCTGGCCGCCCGCTCAAACGCCGTCACTGCGGAGGCATGTCCGCCGCGACGCTGTGCCTGGACGCCAGAGCCCTCGAGTGCTGCCGCGAGCGCGTCGTCGGGAACCAGCGCTGCCATCGCTCGATGCCACATACTGCGTTCGGTACGTTCCTCATCTTGGAGCGCATCTGCCAGAGCACCGTGAATCCGTCTGCGCCGGCCGAGCGGGGCTGACTCGTATACCGCCGAACGCACGAGCGGATGGCGAAACGCCAGCGTGATGCCATCGGTCTCGATCAGGCCGATCTGCTCGGCAGGGTCGAGCGCATCTTGCGCCAGCCCGAGCGCTGCAGATGCACGGAGAATGACCGACAGCTCCCCGGCTTCCTCGGCGGCCGCGACCAGCAAGGCGCTCTTGCTCGCCTCCGGTAGGCGGCTCATCTGATGACTGAAGACCGCTCGCAAGCCCGCGTTGAGCGGCAACGCCTCAGGCAATCCCTCCTCCCCATCGAGCTGCTTATCTGAGAGCCTGGATGGCAGCTCGAGGAGGGCGAGCGGATTGCCGCGCGCTTCTGAGAGCAGCCTTGCTCGCACAGAGGAAGCCACTGGACGAGGGTCGCGATCGAGCAGAGTTCCCGCCGAATCACAATCAAGCTGCCCGAGAACGAGGTCCTCAATGCCAGGCGCCTCGAAGCCACGAAGTTCACCCTCGCGGGCGGCAAACAGAATCAGGGCCCCCTCAGCCATCAACCGACGGGCAGCGAAGACCAGTGCATCGGCCGAGGGAACATCCAGCCATTGGGCATCATCGACCACGCACAGCACCGGCCGCGTCTCGGCGGCCGCTGCCATCAGCGACAGCACACCGGCCGACACGAGGAAACGATCACGTCCTTCGCCTGAAGCCAACCCGAGAGCCGCAGCCAGCGCTGCGCGCTGGGGGGCCGGCAGGTCGCCGAGCTTGTCAATGACTGGCCAGAGCAACGCGTGCAAACCAGCGAAGGCAAGCTCGTACTCGCCCTCGGCGCCTCTTGTGCGCAGCACCGTCATACCGTGCGCTCGCTCGGCCGCGTATGCGAGTAGCGCCGTCTTGCCGATTCCCGTCTCTCCCCGTATCACCAGCGAGGCGCTCCACCCGTCACGCGCGGCCTTGAGCAGAGCGTCGATCAGCCCGCATTCGTGCTCACGGCCCACGAGCTCTGGTGGGTCGCTCAGCGGACCCGTGACCAGGCCACGTGCGGCACGGATCGCGCTGCGGTCGCTGGATGACGAAGCGTCCGACATGATCAGCTGCCGGTCCCTGCAGAAGTAGCGTAGCCGCTCTGGTCCAGGCAGCGGGCCAGGCGGTCGGCGAGCGCGCACTGAACGGCGATCCGCTCGCGCGGAACCGCTCGCAACAGCGCATGCAGGTCCGCGAACCGCGCCCGCTGGTAGGACGGCTCGAGCACGGTGCGGTCCTGGCCGCGATGAAGCCGGCGCATCGAATGGCATGCTGCCCTTCCTCAGGGCAAGATCTCGACATAGCCGTCCGTCCCATGCACGCGGATCCGCTGGCCGTCGCGGATCCGTTGGGTGGCGTGCTCAACCCCTACGACGGCGGGCAGGCCGTATTCGCGTGCGATCACCGCACCATGGGTCATCAGGCCCCCCACCTCCGTCACCAGGCCCGTGATGGCGACGAATGCTGGCGTCCAGCTGGGGTCGGTGTAGGCGGTAACCAGGATGTCGCCCACCTGGAGATCGGCGTCGGCCATGTCCAGGATGACGCGGGCGCGCCCCTCGATCGTCCCGGCGGAGACGGGTAGTCCGATCATCGCGCCGGCCGGGACGTCGTTGCGTCGGTACGTTCCGGCGACGACCTCGCCGTCAGACGTGATGACGCGGGGCGGCGTCAGCGCTTGGTACGAGCAGAACGCGTCCCAGCGCTCGCGGATCAGCTGCTCATCCACCTCATGCGTGCGCACGACGTCGTGGAGCTCCTGCAGCGTGAGGTAGAAGATGTCCTCCGTCTCACGAAGCACGCCTGCCTGCACGAGACGGTCGGCTTCCTCCAGCAAGGCCTGCTTGTAGACGAAGTAGCGGCTGACCATCCCGTACTTGGGGTACTCGCGGAACCCGGTGAAGGTCCGGACGCGGTCGATCATCCGTTTGGTCTCTTCGGCCTTCCGATCTCCGTCCGGCACGGCCCGCAAACGCTCCAACAGCTCCTGTTCCTTCGTCCGCGCTTCCTGCAAGCCTTGCTCGAAGCGCCGCTTGCTGGCGCCCGGCTCGAAGTTGTCGATGTTGCCGAGGATCGTCGGCACGAGCGCGGAAGGGCGCTCGCACCACCGTGTCTTGGTGATGTCGATCTCGCCGACGCAGCGCATGCCGTACTTGTCGAGGAACGCCTCGATCGCGTCTCGCGCGTCACGCCCGCCCGCGAGGGCGAGCAGCTCGTCCAGGAAATCGTCGTCGTCGACGGTCCGTAGGAGTGCCACCACGTCCGGATGCGGGCGGACCACATCCGCGACATCCAGGAGCGCCAGTCCCATCTCGGACGTCACGTTGTCGAAGACCGACTGCGTGAGCGTGTCGGCCGCGTTCTTCTCCCCCAGCCACGCCTCCAGACGCTCGTTGAGCCACCAGGTGGCCTCCATCCCCGCCATGATCACCCGATGGCTTTGTGGATCGAACAGGATCCGCTTCAGCTCCTGGAAGTCAGCCAGGATGAACTCGAGCAGCGCCGGCCCGGACTTCGTCGCGATCTCGCGCTTTAAGGCGCCGATCGACGCCTCGGTACGCGCGACCAGCTCGGCGACAATGAGTGGATCGGTGTCGAACGGGGCGGGCGGCATCCTGCCGGGGGCGGGCGGGTCGGTATCCGGGAGCGTCGGGATGAACCCGCGCTCGACGATCGTCCGCAGCGCGTCCCCGATCAGCGGATCGGATTTCCCGAGCCCGTCCACGATCGCCGCGCGTTTTGCGGGCGAAGCGAGCTCCGGGCTGACGTCGACGAACAGCCTTCCGCCGGCGTGGTACATGGGCCGCGCTGCAGTGAGCTGCCACACGGAGATCCCCAGGGGCCTGATCGGGTCGGTCATCATCTGCTGGTGACCGACCGACACGTAGACGTGGTGCCCTTCGTCGCCGGTCACCGGGATCGGGAACAGCGTGGTGATCGGGCGGCTCTGGACGACGTGTAGTCCGTCGTCGACCAGGCACCACTCGATGTCCTGCGGGTGCCCGAAGTGCGCTTCGATCCGCCGCCCCAACTGGGCAAGCCGCACGACCTGCTCGTCCGTCAGCGCCGCTGCTGCTGCCGCTCCGGCTCGATCCCCTCCTCTCGTGTCCCGCCTTCAGGCGAGGCGTGGATGGCGAGCTGCTTGGTGGCGAGCGCCGTGGCGACGACCTCGCCGTCGCGCACCTTGAAGACGTCCGCGTTCACGAGGCCGGACACCAGGCCCTCGCCGAGCCCGAAGCTGGCCTCCACCGAGGCCACCTTCCGGTTGGAGGTGACGGGGTCGGCCGTGAACAGGACGCCTGCCGCCTGCGGGAAGACCATCTGCTGCACGACCACGGCCATCTGCACCTTCCGGTGGTCTAGACCTTTCCGCAGGCGGTAGGTGACGGCCCGCTCGGTGAACAGTGAGGCCCAGCACCGGCTGACGTGCTCGAGGATCGCCGCCTGCCCACGGACGTTCAGGTAGGTGTCCTGTTGGCCCGCGGAGGAGGCCGTCGGCGAGTCCTCCGCCGTCGCGCTGGATCGGACGGCGTAGGCGGCGTGCTCGCCCAGCCTGGTCAACGAACGGCTGATCACCGTCGCCAGATCCTCGGGGATGGCGATCCCTGCGAGGATCTGGCGGATCTCCGTGCTCAGCACGTGGATCGCCTCCCGGTCCTCCGGCTTCAGGTGCGACAGCCGATCGAGACGATCGTCGATCGATGGCCCCTCCGCGACGATCCGCTGGAAGGCGTCCGTCGTCACACAGAAGCCGGCCGGCACGCGGACACCGTCGATCCGCCAGAGCTCCCCTAGATGCGCGGCCTTGCCGCCCACCACAGCGACCTGCGTCCGATCGACCTCCTGAAGATCCAACACGTAAGAGCCCATCCGCTCACCTCCCGCTCGTTTCAGTGCACTCGCCCACCGACATCCGCCCGCGTCGAATCGCCGCTGAGATCACGCAGCGTCAGGCGCTTGAACTCCTCGGCCGTACCGCTCACGTCTTCACGAGCGATCTGAAATCTCCGACCGGCCCGAGGTGCTTCAGCTTGTCCGGGTTGACGACCGAGCGGATGCTCGTGATCTGACCGCCCGCGATCTCGAGCGCAACCACACTGATCAGCCGCTGCCGTGCGTCGAAATACAACGCTCCCGGCCCGCCGTTGACCTCGGCGCGACGCAGGGACATCTCGGGAAGCCGGGCCAGGACGGAGTCGATCAGCATGCGCCCGACACGAGCGCGCCCGCGCACCGGACGCGTGATCGCAGGAACCTTGCCGCCGCCGTCGCCGGTCAGCTCTACGTCATGCGCGAGCAGCGCTTCGAGCCCGGCGAGGTCGCCATGCCGGACGGCGGCGAAGAACTGGGCGGACAGCTCGTCGCGCTGCTCGCGCGTCGTCTGAAAGCGGGGCCGGCGCCGCTCGACGTGGCGTCTCGCGCGGGTGGCGAGCTGGCGCACGTTGCCCTCACTCTTGCCGACGATCCCCGCGATCTCCGCGAACGGGTAGTCGAACACGTCGTGCAGCAGCAGCACCGCCCGCTGCTCCGGCGAGAGGCTCTCGAGCAGCACCAGCATCGCCACCGACAGCGAATCGGCCATCTCGACGTGGCGGGCCGGGTCGTCCACACCGTCGGTGATGATCGGCTCAGGCAGCCAGTCGCCCACATAGCGCTCGCGGCGCGCGCGGGCCGAGCGCAACTCGTTGATCGACAGCCGAGTGGTCAGGGTGGCGACGAACGCGCGGGGCGACGCGATCCGCTCGCCGGCCTCGAGCGCCTGATGCACGCGCAGCAGCGCTTCCTGCACCACGTCCTCGGCCTCGGACACGCTCCCCAGCATCCGATAGGCGATCGCGAAGGAGACCGATCGCAGCTCGTCAAGCAGTCGCTCGCGATCGGTCATGCCGCCGCGAACCCCTCACGCCAGCTCGGGTGCGCCGGGCGCCATGCCAGCTCGCGCTTGGCCTTCGCGTTCGAAGCCCCGCGGATCTCGGTCATCATCACCACGCCGGGCTCCCCGGCGAATAGCCGCCCGATGAACCGCGGCACGCGCAGCGGCTTCTTCGCGCCCAGCGTCTGCGCCAGCGCCGGCAGCCACTCGGCCACCGGGGCAGGCTCATCGTCCACCACGTTGTACACACCCCGGCTGCCGTGCTCGACCGCCGCCACCGTCGCCTCCGCGGCGTCGCCGACGTGGATGAACGACCAGACCCCGCCGCCGTCGCCGACCAGCGGGAACTTGCGCCTGCGGATCAGCTCGAACTGCTCCTCCCCCGGCGCCAGTGACGTGCCCGGCCCGTAGAACACGCCATAGCGCAGCACGATTCCCTCGGTCCAGTCCGCCTCGAGCACCGCCTGCTCGAGATGACGAATCGCGGCCAGCGTCTCACGCATCTCCCGCACCGGCGCGGCGTCGAGCGGGTCCTGCTCGCTCTTCACCGGCCCACCGCTGCGCTCATACCCGCCAAACCCCGCTACTCCCTGCGCGACAAAGCGTCGCACCCCCACCGCCCGGCCGGCCGAGAGCAGGTAGTCCGTCGCCGCCGTGCGCAGACGGTTGGTGGGCGCCGCATCGCGCTCCGTGTAGCGCTCGACTCCTGAGAGGGCGGTCAGCTGATGAACGATCACGTCCGGCTTCGCCCGCCCGATCGCCTCCGCGACCTGATCTGGCGCGAGCGCGTCCGCGACCACCGACGCTGCGCCCAACTCGTGCAGCAGCGCTTGCTTCGACTCACTGCGAGTCATCCCCGACACCTCATGACCCGCGGCCACGAGGCGCGGCACCAATTGCCTGCCGATCGCGCCCGTCGCACCTGCCACAAACACTTTCATCCGTACCTCCTTTGCCGAGCGTCAACTACACCCACAAGACAAGACGACAGCCCCGGAAGTGACACCGCGCACCTGAGTCCGACGCCGACCATCGCTACAACGCGACCTCGCGGTCGAGGCGTAGCTCGCGCCGGAGGCGCCGGTCATGGGTCACGACGACGAGCGCGCCCGGCCACTCGCGCAGCGCCGCCTCGAGTACTTCGAGGGACTCGATGTCGAGATGGTTGGACGGCTCATCGAGAAGCAGGCAGGTCGCGCGCCGGTTCGCGACGACCGTGAGCGCCGCCCGCGTCCGTTCGCCGGGCGACAGCGTGGCGAGCGCCCGGTCGGCAACGTCGGCGGCCAGGCCGAACGACGCCAGTGCGCTGCGGACCGCCTGCTCGTCGAGCGCGGTCAGCGCCCGGATCCGGGCCACCACCGTCTGGTCATCCACGAGCATGTCGTGTGTCTGGTCGAGATGCGCGATGACGGCCCCCCGTGCGGCTCGTCGCCTGCCGGCCACCGGCTCGACGTCGCCGGCGAGCGCCGCGAGCAGGGTCGATTTCCCGCTGCCGTTGGGACCGCTGATCAGGATCCGCTGCCCGTGCGCGACCGCGAGATCGATTGGTCCCAATGACCATCCGCCGCGGCGCGCGACGAATCCCTCGAGCACGACGATCCACTGCTGGCGTCGTTCGCGCGCTGTGAGCTTCAGGCGCAGTGGCGCCTGCTCCCACGGCCGCTCGGGAATCTCGAGTCGGTGCGCGCGGCCGCCCACCTTGCGGGCGCGCCCGGCCATTTCCTCGGCGCGCATCTTCACCCATTCCCGCGCGTTCTTGTCGCCGTCGTGGACCTGGGCGCGGGCGCGCTTGGCGCTGGCCGTGGCGCGGCGGCGCATCTCGCGCTCGGCCCTCACCAGCTCGGCGCGCCGCGCCACCGCCTGTTCGTAGTCAGATTGCGCTCGCGCGCGGGTCGCAGCCCGCTCGCGCTCGAACGCGTGCCAGCCTCCTCGGAAATGGCTGGCCCGTCCGGTGCGCGGGTCGAGCTCGATGATCTCCTCGACCGCCTCTGCGAGCAGCGC
>Ga0335081_10020892_pt1 | contig 10590 bp, 16 predicted proteins | sample Lox_Sample_35_FD_206713 | JGI IMG/M metagenome (GOLD analysis project Ga0335081, IMG submission 206713) | Soil microbial communities from Loxahatchee National Wildlife Refuge, Florida, United States - Lox_Sample_3.5 | ecosystem: Environmental > Terrestrial > Soil > Wetlands | place: USA... | reverse complement strand
TTCACGCCGATGCAAATGTCAACTTTCCAATCGAATCCGGAGGTCGTCAAAATCCTGCTTGACTACGGCGCCGACGTTCAGTTGAAAGCAGAAAACGGAATGACTGCTTTGCATTTTGCGGTTTCGCACTCTGTCTTTGACATTATTTGGCTCCTTTCGGAGGCCACTTTAGAAAAACTTCGGAAGAACGCCGACGACGACTCAGATCTAGACGTAGAGAAATTCTTCGGTCCACAAGAGCAAGCGCGACGCTTAGAACGGATCGAGCTCCTCTCGCGTCTCTGCCGAGCCTTTGACGACGACCATATTTACCCATTCATTGCGGCAATCGAGCTCTGGGACGATTCTCAACATGATCGTGCTATTGAATTTTTCCATCGCATTTTGGAACTTGATCCTCACAATGTCGATCTTTCTGATATCGATTCCCTGCAACATCTGTATTATTTCGGCAATTTCGACGCCGATTTCGGCCCATACCAGTGCGACGATTGCAGCAAGCCAGTGGTCGGACCTAGGTACTCCTGTAAGCAGTGCGGCAATTACGATCTCTGTAGCCAATGTTACCCAAAGCCGAGTTGGCCTCGACACGAATCCAAGGACGCCCATGAGCTAGTGCGGATCCCAAGGGAAGATTGGACGCCGAAAGTTCGTCAGATGAGTGAAAAGAAATGAGGATGTAAGTACATCGAGTCGTCATCTAGGAATTCAAATGCATACTCTTAATACCCAGTCGCTTTGGGCCCCGTCGCCTTACGACGAATCTTATTGTCAAAAGCCATGACAGCATTTCGTAACCTTAATTGGTGCGGCGTAACTCGTAAGCCGACAAATTCCCTTCCCGATGTTGAAGTCATAGCGAAGTTCCCTTCAGTTAATGAACCAAGGTGAAAGTCCCAGTCTGTCGTTTAAATCTTTCATGGTAACCCCAAATTCCAATTTTATCATAAAGTTTACCCAGAAGAATCCCCGTTTTCAAGGTACATATGTCAGTTTGATCATCGGCAATGGCGTTCAAGCTTGGGACAAAGTGGGAGTAGGTTTTGCATCTGTTAGGCGAGTGCTAACGTTGTAGACACCACCCCGAAGGCCACTCCGGTGACTGTCCCACCTACCACCCCCAAATCCACGCAGGATCCTAAACTCACGGTATGAAAGCCCACTCCCACTCCTGGCAGTACCTGCTCGAACGTCCTCCAGAGGCTAGCAAACCGCCTCCTGCGGATGTCCCTCCTTGATCGTAAGGCTCCACCTGCACCGCCCAGGGCAAGAACCACTTCAGAATCTGACGGCGAATCAGTCATGGATACTACAGCTTCTCGCAAAAACAGAACAAATTAATGTGAGAGGCTAAGATCCGTGGTGAATGCGCCTGGTAATGCGCTGGTGCCTTCTCACTGAAACTTCGTCTTGGGCCCAATCAATGGCCACACAAACGAATCATCAAGGCTTGTACCCCATATATCACGATCTGCAAAAAATCTGCAATCTTTATCAGGATGGACAATAGATGGCCGCAATTGAATGAGCTTGCAAAGGATGAAGACTCATAAGCCAAACGAAGTGTTGGTTGAATGTCAGGTGAATTGGCACACCATATATCGGGTCACAAGAATTACCGACCCGATATCTTTGATTTTTGTCCTTGGATATATTTATGATTTCAAGCTTTATAATATGATGCAATGGCTTAGAGACAAGGCGATTGGGAACGAACATGAAAATGACGGAAAGAACACGGCGAAAGACGGATCGGTCAGTGAGCATGACGCCAATGTCTCACCAAAGAAGCCCGCGGGAGGGTGTTCCGGCTTCAGATGAATGATCTGATCAATTTGTTGATTTGATACACTGTGGATGAGGATCACTTGGGGTTATTTGCGAGGGTCCCCGGCAAGGATAGTGAACCCGAGCAGAGCGTAAGAGAAAGTGAGGACAAACAAGCCCCACGGACAGGCTCAAAGCTGCCTTGGGAACATGGCATAACTCTTTGAAAATGACGTTAATCAGACAAAGGGTTAGTTTGGTGGCAAGCTGGTCGTGGAGCAGCCTGGGCTACTGATAACCGATGTCATAGGATTTACCTTGAATTCGCCAGCTGGCGTCGCTTATTTATGATGTACGTAGGAGTTCCTTGCGGTTGTGTGCGTCACTTTTATTGCCTTTTCATTGTTTAAGTTGCTTTTATTATTAGACCTTTTCCGATCGTTCCTGCTTTCTTTCACATCTCAAGGTAGATGTTTCGTAGTTTTCCTTTTTGCGCGTCTGATCATGACAGATTGACTGCTGCTGGTAGCCGAAGGCACGTGGTTTATAAATAAGGCAGAGCCGTGGTCTGAAATCAACATACATCTTTTTGTCCCGAAACTTTGCAGCTGTGTCATTCTACACGACGATCTATATCCGGGTCTATCGAAACTCCGTGCCCGAACACAAGATTTGAGGATTGTCAGCCTCGCAAATTAACGGAATATGTTTTAACCTGACACCCCCAACAATCAGCCGTAGGCGGGTTCACCCCTCTCCCTCCCGAATTGTCCAAATACCAATACAAGCTTTGTATCCGTATTCCCCGTCACCAAGCTCAGCGCCAGCACAACATCTTTCTCCAAAACTTAATTTGACAGTGCTTCTTCCTGCGACAACGCCCCCGACGAGTGCAACGACGCCGGCCATGGCGGGGGAGAATGCAATGACCGCGTTAAGCGGCATCTGCGGGTCTGTCAGCCTTGCCAGCTGGATCGTCGTCTTGATGCCGCAGCTCATCGAGAACTACCGCACGAAATCGTAAGCCGCCGTCCTCTGTCCCACGTACGTCCCTTCCGCTGACCGGTGTCATTCATTCAGAGGCGATGCGGTAGCACTGAATTTCATCATCATCTGGTTCTTCGGCGATGCCCTGTCCCTTGTAGGGTATGCCCGCCGATGCCCTGTGAATGTGTCTGTGTTCTAACTCTGTTGAAGCGCCTGGTGGGGCGGTCTTCTTCCCTCCGTCATTATTATTTCTGCGTACTTTATATTCGCCGACTCGGCTCTCATATTCCAAATCCTCTACTTTCGCAAGCATCCTGAGATACGCCGGGCGTCTCTCCGAGAACGGCGGATTAGTACTGAATCCAGCCCGCTCCTTCCCCCCCGTCGCCTATCCTTCGCTGAATCGCCTCGATCCACCCGCTTCAAGATTGTCCTCCAGTACGCTGGCGCTCTCGCCATCGTCATCGCGGCCGGCGTCTTGGGCTGGGCCCTGTCGGGAGACAATCGTCCTCGTGAACAAGAACCGCCAACAAAGGCCGATGAGATTGGTCCGAAAATACTGGGATATGCGTCGGCCATACTCTACCTATCCGCGCGCGTACCTCAAATTTATCACAACCACAAGGTTGAATCGACTGAAGGACTGAGCCTATTGTTTTTTATGTTTTCCACATTGGGCAATATCTCTTTTTCTCTCAGCATCTTGTTTGCTAAGACCGACAAGGATTATCTCCTTTTGAACTTACCCTGGCTCATTGGTTCTGCGGGAACAATATTTTTCGATTTTGCAGTATCGCCCTGGCCTCATACATTCCCGCTTATCCTAGATATTCGCTCAGTTTTTTTGGTATCAGGGTCGTCTTGGAGGGTTAGACTGGGAAGAAGCCATCGCGGACGACTAGAATGTAGGTATGATTTGAGCTGTAGCGTATTATCGACCAGACAGGCGTCTTGCGTTTCATAGATGGCATAAAATTCCATAAGAAATCATAATTGTGGTAACAGGAAATAAGTAAATGCCCATGAATTATGCACTCCCATCCGATGAAATGTCTCTAAGATACATGCCAACTGGAATAAAAAATAATCGACGAAAATTTGTCAGGAAAACAAGGATTAACCTGTCCTGGGAAGACCTGCGACGGTAAAGGCGTCTGTTGGATACCGGGGCACAAAGAATCCGCCCATCAAAACGACGCCATATGCCAACATGAGAATACTCCCCTGCGATTAGAGAAAGATTATTCGGCGTGGACCTTGAAGTAATTAGCCTTGCCTTCGCCGTACATGTAAGCGAGGAGGAAGACGCAGAGGATGACGGTAATGAGATCCCATCGTGGGAAGATAAGAGTAAATGTGTTTTCTGGCAGGATCTCTTTGCCTGCGTTAAGATATGCACTAACGGCGACAAGAGTGGGAATCTGCAAGAGGCAGACTTGTAGGGCATACGCCGACCCAATTTCCATACTGTCGTCAATTTTGAAAGACGATGTTATACCTGAGCGCAATATTTCCATTCAATGCAAAAGAAATGGCATTAAGGAATTCAGTGGTGTTGGGAACAAGTGCAAATAAGGTGAATCCCAGGAATTTCTCGTCGATCGAGATGGACCCAAGAACGACGTCCACCGTATCCACCAGAATTTCTAAGTCAGTAACAATTACAAAGAGCCCTACCGGCAATAATAGCATACAGGATTGTAGCACCGAGGAGAATGAGACTGCTTTTGTTCCTAGACCAGTTCGGCGCGTCATGACCGTGACCCATCCCTCCCGCATGAGCAAGGTCGGCGTTCGCGGGGTCAGCGTGACCAGGCTCCCATTCGTGGGAACCACGCTGAGTATCGAGATGAGGAGCTACGAATTTCGGGCTTGGTCCAATATTCGCAAGCGAGCCAGTTCGAGGAGCTTGCGGGGTCGCCTGAGGCGTGATGCCGGGAGACGGATTGGCGTTCTGAATGGCAGACAGAGCAGAGACAGCGCCCGACACGGCAGCAATTTCGGCGACATTGCGGACAAATGTAGCGCTATCTTCGGGGGTGAGGGATGATCCAAGTGGCGACAGTGATCCATCGGGATTCAAGGAAAATTGTTTTCCTTGGGCGGGGTGGCTTCGACCGTCTGCGCGATGGGTCACGGGTGAGTCGGTAAACTCACCTCTCAAGAATCGGTTACTAATCCGTTCGCCGATACGTTTCAAGAAGGGTTCATCGGGAATGTTGTCTCGCCAGTTTACAAGAGAGGTGGCTCTGTGGAGAGGGTGCTGAGGGCCATCGTGGAGAGGTGTTTCCCATATCTGTTGAGCATGAGTTCGCAAGGAGAACCAAAGTCCAATGACATAGGAAGTGACGAGGAAGACAGCACAGATCCAGCTGAATGGCCGCACAGATGACTGATAGAACGGATCAGTGAGGGCATTCGCCTGGTCCCAATAACAGCGCTGACAGTCTTCCTCGGCACGTGAGCCTTCACACACAGAGCAACGTAATTCAGACTGCTATCAGAAAATTCCAAAACATACATACCGTTCCATAGATCTGGTAGAATAGAGTAGGAGCAAACGCTCCGATGACTGAGAAGAGAAGCATGGTGCTAGTGACACCAGCCGACTTTGCGTTGAATCTCTGAGTCTTGCGACGGAGCGCTCCGAAGAGCATACTGATTCCGGGCATGGCCAAACATCCAGCAAAGATACTTCCAATGACACTCCCTTCGACAAGTCTGCTCTTGCCTTGGGTCAAGGCGACCGAATAGAGGAATACTTCGATCACGGATCCAAAAAAAGCATTGATGGTAGCACCCATTCCCATGGAAGATTGCGCTGAAATGGAGGCGACGGCCATGCCGATGAAATACGCGAGCGGGATGATGCTTGCGAGTGCGAGCGTGAAAATAAGAGCAGGATGTGCAAACCAGATATTGTGATGAAACAAGGGAGCGAGGATGAATTCATCGGCAATGGTAAAGAAGACGACAAATATGAGATTGAAGAGGAATATGTTTGTGCCGTCGATGGTGTATTTGTAGTACTCCCACCCCCACGCGCGATATGTGCAGACCAAGACTTGTGCGGATGGCGTTCCAGGACGACGGGATGCAGCGGTGCGGAGATCGGAATGGAATGTCATGGAGAGGGGGTGGCGACGCAAATGGGAAACAAGCAGAGACATTACTTTGGCCATTGGAAGAGCGAATACAATGAGCCAGCAGAATGCACTCACCAGCAACAGAATTGGCGCTTCAATTAGAAAGATGCTTGTTGGAGTTTACCGATGACAAGGTAGAAACAAATATAAAAGAGGATTCGTCCTGCAGTCCATTGACCACGACCAAAGAATCGGCGTTTACGACCTCCTGAACCAGAGGTTTCTTCCGCTTCATGACGCGTGTGATCTGGCTCTCCCCCGAGAAGACTGTCTCGTTCCGAATAGTCTCCCCAGCTCTCGATGCTGCGATCTCTCCTCCGACCGATGAGTCCACGACGATTATCACTGGCAGGACTACTTGAGAAAATGCCGAGCTGGCGGCCGCGTTCGATGTCGACAGCGCCGTAGCGTTCGTATTCTGAGATGCTTCTTCCCTCTCCCTCGTCTTCCTCGGCATACGCTTCGTCCGGGGTCAATTCGACAAAGCGACCGAAGGGATAAACGAGGTATTTTGCGAGACCGAACAAGACACGTGCGTAGGGATGCCCACCAGACCACCACGTTGCCATGAACAAGAGAACGGCCATAACGGTGGTGACGAGGCCGATCCACCAGCCGAAGAGGAGCGTCCAGAGAACGTTTCCAATCCTAATTTTACGATCCGGCCACTGACCGGGACGGGAATGGATTTCACCCTCGGCAATTCGTTGGACGGAACGGTCTTTCTTGTACAAAGCCGGCTTCCAAATCTTGAGGCCAAAAGGGTGAGTGATATTTATGGCGTCCTGACGATCTTTGAGGGTGTAGGACGCTTCAGAGTCGGGCACGCCGTCGCTGTCAGTGGTGTCTGCGTCCTCGTCATCGTCGTGCCGATTGATGCGAGACTGGGGTCTGTCTTCGTCGTGGGGATTGTCATCGTTGTCGGTATCGCGGGAATGGTATGCGGGTCCGTGCTGGCGACGAACGGTGGAGGTGTCGCAGGCGTCGTCGTCGACTTGTCGTCCGATGGTTCTATGAGATGCCTTTCCACGGGCAGCTCCGACGGCAGGATTGGGTCCGGCCGAAACACGCCGTCGCTGACGGACCGTGCCGGCGCTGGCGGAGGTGATTGGATGGTAGCCGTCCCAGCTGCGGTCGAGCTCTGCCTGGACGGTCTCAATGTCTGCCTCGGCGGCCGAGTCAACGTCTTCGTCGTCTGAGCTGTAGCCCTGATCAGCTTGATTGTAGGAGGAGAGTCGCCGGAGGGGAGCGCGGAGACGGTTGCTGTGGCGGGTGGTGCGGTAAATGGAGGAGGTGCCAACGGAGGTGACCGAGGGAGGGCCATTGCCGGGAGGGGGCAGTCGCGGTGACGGGATGGGAGGGAAAGAGGCTTGCTGCTGCTGCTGCTGCTGCTGCTGCTGCTGAGAGAATGAGGAAGATGGGCTGATGTGATGCGGCGGCGGATGGGGGAGCGGGGTGGGGACACTTGGCTGGCGGCGGAGGAGCGGGCTGCGCTGTGGAGGCGGAGGAGCGGCTGCTGCTGTTGGTGGTGCTGGTGCCCCCGCTGATGTTGATGTTGGGCTGGCTGGAGGAATAACAGTTAACAATGGCCAGGATGGAGCTTAATAGGCAGACGGGCAATTACGTGCAGGACGGATTGTCTCGACGGAGACAGCGCTCTCGACGCTGCTGGGAGAAAGCACCGCGGGCGGGACGCTGTGCTCTGTCACAGGGGTGACTGCGGCGGGAGGAGCGTCGTCGCCGTCGTCGACGTGACCACTCGTGCCACCGTCGTCAAGGCGGTTGCCGGGGCGTGTGTCGTCGTTGTCGCTCTGGCCAGCCATCTGTCGCTGCAATGGTCCCTCCGCCCACATCAATGTGCACTGCGCAAACTGCTGCTGCTCTTCGTCTGCTGCTGCGCTTCCGCTGCCTCGACAATTTCTGCGACCGATCTGTAAACACGAATCTCACTTATTCACGCACCAACGGCTTTCGAACGCTACTTTCCAGCATTCACGCACTTCGGGTTAGGTGATTCGTCCTCTCGCGGCCAGCCCACGTGAATTGCGTAAACATATTTTTGCGTAAAAGCTTCGTAATGCCCCGAATGCCGGTCTCCCCGTCCAATTGTTTCTGTGACGCCATCCTCAACATCCTCAAACAGCTGTCTCTTTGCGAGTCCACCCATCCTCTGCTCTGCTTTACTCTGCCTGCCTCCCGTGTCTGGGCCACGCCATCTGCTTTCCAATGAGCAGCCACTCGGGCCCTCGACGCGCCCTTCTTTCATTCGTCTCAAGTCTGCTCTCGTCCGTCGCGACGTGCTAGACCGTTTCTGCACTTAGTCTCTCCATCCCACCCCCCCAATCGAAACAGAAACATGCAAATGCTCAACCTTCAAAGGAAACTCCCGGCCGTCGGCTCGCCGATGACCATCCCCTGCCCGGCCCCCGCGCCGCTCCCCTCTTTTTAGACTCGTTGCAAATGCCGCCTGTATATATCTAGCCCCTACGACTCCCCCCTCGTCTTTCTCTCTTCTCATCATCACCACCATCCCAACCAATGGCTCCCAACAATCCCTCCAGCACCCAGGACGCGGATTTCAACGGGAAGCTGCAGGTGCCGCGGAACGCACAGTATGGCATCCATATTGTCTCTGCCCGTCCTCAAGCCCAGATTCCTGGCAGCCAGAACATCTCTGCGGCTCGCACTGTCAACGACCCTAACCAGGCTCTCCTGAGCCCAATGAAACTTGCCGCTTCCCTCCGCAAGTTGAATTTAGGGGGCAAGAGCCCTGTGTCGCCCAGCGCTGCGGTGTTTCAGACACCACATCCAGTGACCCAAGCGGCCCCGCCTATTTCTCCGCCTTCTCGCCCCATGTCTGATGAGGAGTTTGCACGTCTTCTCCAGGCCGAGGAAGATGGCGCTGCTTTTACCCAATACTCTAGCCAGCCGCCCTCCCTCTCTCCGTTCCATGCTGGACCCTCTTCTTCCCCGGCTCCGCCTTCTCCAAGACCTACACATCTCACTGTTCCGCTGGTTGAAATCCCTCACCCGCCCACCCGCTGCCCTGGTTTGGGGCCAAGAATGAAGGGAACGGATCCCACCATGCTGGCAAGTCCAGTTCCGCCTCCTGAGATCCCTTCTCCAAGCCGCAAGCCTCAAGCATCTGACCATAACGACCTCGCCTCTCTTATGCATCATCTTTACATTGTACATTCCTTCGTCTGTCTCGGTTTATGATTTAGGATGATGATGAGATCCTGGCCAGGAGGATGCAGGAGCTCGAGCTGTCTCCAAATCCAGATTACTTCTCCTCTGACGAAGAGTTTGCAAGGAGGCTTCAAGAACAGCTTAATAATGAAACAGTCTATCCCCTTTACCCATTCATCTAATGACAGTCCCAATTTTCTGCCACGGCCGGTCTCACGAAGCAGCCCGTCATATCTCCTGCTCCCTCAGGCCCAATCGTACAGTTCTCTTTGATTTAGCTGACAGCAGCCGACCCCTCAACCCCAATTGCAAGCATCTCCTGCTTCTGCAACATCCTTTTCGGCCCCGTTCCAGCCAAAAATCCCAAGAACCGCTTCGAGTATAGCATCTCGCCGAGCCACGGTATTTCCTCCTCCCGATTTGTCTCACATTAGACTGATGCGCTTCGAATCCACGTACCCAACTCTTCCCTAGCAAGTGAAATGATGGTAATTCACTGGTGGAACTGACTAACTTCAGGCCGTCCCTGAACCTCCGCCAATGCCGTCCATCCCTCCCAAACCCAATGTATAATTAACTTTTTGCTTCCTCTAATCTCAGGCTGGTCAATCAGTTCCTGCCACCCCGAATGAAACAGTGGATCAAGAAGGCATTCAGGCCTTTCGACAATGGGCCTTGGCTCCTCGACCCTGCGAAAACTGCCAGCATCAGATCGTACCTCTTCAACTTAGTCAGAAGGTCCTCTGTCTAAGGGAATCATCTGACGTCTAGGCCGGTAGCAACCCCTCGCACTATTACTGCCCAACCTGCCAAACCTCTATTTGTCCTGCTTGCATGCAACGCGGCTGTGCAAACGACTGCTCCAAAACAACCGACGGATGCGCAAACTTTAGTCACTGCAGCCACGCTCGCGAATACTATCTCTACCGACTTCTCGTCTACCTTGATTGGTTCTACAACAATGAGCGGGCCCATGAAAAGCACAGAGATCAGAGCAGGCATCGTCAAGCAGCGACCCCCGGCTCTGGAGTTGGATATACCGCGTGGAATCCCTACACTTCTCTTTTGGGAATGTCTCCTTATTCAGGATACTTCCCGCAAACTCCATCTGTTCAATCGCCATCCACGCAATACGCTGAAAATGCTTCCAAAACTCGAGACGTCTACCTTTGTGCCATGCTCAAGGGAATTGCGATGACTCTACGTAATTCCCAAGAACGAACTCTACTTCCCTTGATGAAAATGAGCCGATTGGATTATGCCATTGCCGAGTTGTTGCGCAACGATGCTATCTCGGATTGTTCCGAACGCGATGCTCTCTATTCTGCAGTCCTAACGACCTTGGAGGCTATCGCTTCGAATCCTCACCTCGTCGAGTTTTACGTTTCTCCACGCGACGAAATCGAGACCACGGACGGTCTCGAAAAAATTGTCCTCGGTCGAGGAAAACGAATCAAGGCAAAGCCAACGCCGAAGAAAGGAGGCGAAGACGAAACAGCTC
>Ga0335081_10020891_pt1 | contig 10590 bp, 15 predicted proteins | sample Lox_Sample_35_FD_206713 | JGI IMG/M metagenome (GOLD analysis project Ga0335081, IMG submission 206713) | Soil microbial communities from Loxahatchee National Wildlife Refuge, Florida, United States - Lox_Sample_3.5 | ecosystem: Environmental > Terrestrial > Soil > Wetlands | place: USA... | reverse complement strand
GCCGGCGACGACGGCGCCTTAACGACCCGCGGTTTCCTGCAACGAAGGTTTTCAAACGCCGGCCCGACTCGGCCGACGACAACCGTACTTGCGGGGCCGGCATTCGAAAACCTAAAAGTTTCGCGACTCCGACCGCGCGGGCCGGCGCTACCACCTGTGCGGATACTGCATTTCTGAGAGATTACCGATATAAATGGTTTGCGCGGCACGCAGCTTCTTCGATCGTATCGAAGTCGCGGCTGACCCCGGCGTCTTTCCGCCGCTGCGTAGTGAATCCACCCGCAAGCAACACAGCGAAGAAGCAGGGGCGTCAATCTTGAACCGATCCAACCATTTAGGAGCCTTAATTTCTAAATAGCTCCTGGCGCTATCAACAAAGGCGATAAGGCATCTGGCCCCTTATACGGATGAAGATGAAGAGCAACGATTGAGAACAGTATCGCCGCGCAGGAGCAAAATATAATCAATACTATCACAGCGGCATGTTTACTGGTTCGATGACCTGCCGCAAGATTTACTGCTGCGACTACAGCCAGCAAATAGACGGCGATCCATTTCACCCCGTAACCAAAGTTTGCCAGACTGCCCAGAGAAAGCCTCTGTTCCCGGCCGAGACGTAGTTGTTCAATGGCTCTCAAAAATGTTGATGTAATTACGGAAGCTGAACAACTGGTACCAGAAGGTTTACCTTCGCAATAGGCTTCCTCTAATGACCAAGCGTCAGCCCAAAGCTTACGAATTGCCCCCTCAACCTCAGGAACGCTTTTCTGATTGAAATAGAGGCCCCACTCCTTTTGTGTCACTGAATCAAGATAAAGCTTCAGGTCATTCATCGTTAGCGTTTTTAACGAAGGTGGGTAGATAGCCAGATTGGAGATAGTCTCAATAGCTAATTTTTCATTCCAAATCGACGTCTTTGCGACAGACATGTTCTGCCAAGCCGATGATGCCATAAATGCCATCACAAGCGCAAATATCGTTGTCGGCACGGCTAGAAAGTTTGAGACAATCGGCTCTTTAATCAACCCGTCAAAAAGCGATGTTCGAAAAACTATTAAATAACTGATCAATCCAAGAAGGGCGCTGAAAATCAGCGCTGGTATGATTGGTCCATAGTGAAAATTCGGGAAGAAATATTGCATCTCAGTTCACCAGTGTGATCAATGGCCTCTCAGTTTGAAATTTCGGCCAGTCCCTTGGGGCCATTAGGCATTTTCACGTGCCTCCGCATGCGCCTCGCCAAGCAGGCTTCCAGTTTGATCTTTGATTGCGCAGATGGTGGCCCTTTTGCGGTTAAAGAGCATGTTGTCCATCATCGACTTCGCATGCCCGTGCGCCAAATCCTTACCCTTAAGCCGATACTTCGCGGTTCCGAGCGGAAGGCGGCTGCCATCGGTGTCGCTTGAGAAAAGTTCGAACACGCAAATCATGCGCCCCTCCCTGCTTTGCCGCAACCATAACACGCGAGCTGGTTCCGGCGCGAGCACCCGTCAAGGGACCAAAATTCAAACTGAGACACTACCGACAAGACATTCGTGCGCGGCATATCGTTGGCGATGGCCGCTCAATTGCTTCACCTGCGCGTCAACGCTCTGGCCGTCGGTCGATTATCCGTGGCTGAATTAGTGCGCCCGCATCAAACCCTTAGTGAGCAAAATTCAAGAGAAATGCACAAAGCAAAAAGAGCCTTTTCCGTGCCCGACTGTTGCCGACCGCAAAGCAAGGGGTAGCGATTGCACGAACGACAGCGTGATAACGTGTTGACGTTACAACGCGACGACGCGGTGATGCTACAGCGCTACAACGTGAAAACGTGGTGACGTTACCGCGTCATAATCTGTTAACGTTATGACGTTACAACGCGACGACGCGGTGATGCTACAACGCTACAACGTGAAAACGTGGTAACGTCACCGCGCCATAATGTGTTAACGTGATGACGTTAAAACGCGACGACGTGACAAGGTCATACCCATGAGAATCATCGCATTTTTGACCCAGAAGGGGGGCACCGGGAAAACCACCCTTGCCGCTTCTGTCGGCGTTGCTGCGCAGGAAGCGGGCGAGCGCGTATTTCTGATCGATCTCGACCCTCAAGGTTCACTGGCGAGCTGGGGAGATCGCCGCGATGCGGAAGCTCCCGCCGTCGACAAGATCAGCCCGGACAAACTGTCGGCGGCGCTCATCGGGTTGGAGAAGGCGGGTTATACCCTCGCCATCATCGACACACAGGGTGTGGACACAGCCGCCACCGCCGCCGCCATGAGATCGGCAGACCTCTCGCTGATCCCGGCCCGCCCGAGCGCCCTCGACATAGAAGCCGCCCGCCCCACGATGGGGTCTCTGTCGCGACTCAATCGAGCATTTGCATTTGTACTCAACCAAATACCCGCAGGGCGCTCATCTCGGATTCAAGACGCCTCCCGCGCCTTGGCCCTGCTTGGCGTGCTCGCACCAGCGAACATCGCGCAACGGAACGATCATCAAGACGCTATTGCTTACGGACTCGGCGTGACCGAACACGACCCGCACGGCAAAGCCGCCGAGGAAATCCGCCAGCTTTGGCAATGGATAAAACGCAAGATGGAAGGAACACTTCATGGCGAAGCATCGTCCGTCGCTTGAGGCGTTCGCACAAAGCGCCGCGCCAGGTCCCATCACGGTAGCAACAACTACCGACAACGTGGGTGAACTCGTGCAGCCGGCCACGGCTCGTAAGGATCGCCCTCATACCACCCTCTACCTGAGCAAAAAGGTGCAGAGGGTGATCAAGGAAATTGCCCTTCAATACGACCGTAAACCCCACGACCTCTACCTTGAGGGCATCAACTTGATGCTCACACAGTATGGCCGCCCTTCAATCGACGACATTTCAAAGGATTAAAACGGAATCACGTTGTAACGTTACAACGTGACAACGTGACAACGTCACAAAGCTGTTGCATGGCACCGCAGTCCCAGAGGGGACATCGCAGGATCGGTCATAGAATGTAAGGCAGCAACAGGAGAAGCCGCTGGCGAGCTTTTTAATCAGCCATCCTCGCGATGGCGTCTGGTGCCGTACCATTCCTTTCGGTTCCCCATGGCCAGTAACCAATGGAAACACGAGCGTGATCGATGTGATCGTCGGTGGGGGGTTCAGCCAATGGTCGAGATACTGCTCATGGTCGGCGCGCGGACGGCGGACGTCCCTTTGCTGAGAGAGACCGATCCGATGCTGTCAGAGGATATGCAGAGATTGCTTGAGCCGGCGTCTCGCGGGAAAGTGGAGGCTTCTGTTGCCAGGCGCCTCCGGACCCCGCCTAAGAGTGCAAACCCCTAGGACTTTGATCCCAGTACGGGCGCCGCATTACGCGGCGACAGCCACCGGAGCATAGTTGTCATTGGCAACTATAAGGTTTGACCCGATAACGGCGGTATCATGCCGAGCGAAAAATCTCCCTTTACGCCCTCGTCAATTCTATTTCGCCCCCGCCCCAAGCCACGCTGGCTAATGTTTCGCATGACCTCGGGTGGAGGCGCCGGGTACCGCCCCCGGGTCCGATGGGTTTATTACGGAGTTCGTTTATCGCCATAGCCGCCGCGAGCGACGGCGGAACTAATATACGCGCTCCAACCGCAGTCCAAAAAGAGCGACGGCGAAAGCCGACAGAAAATCTGCATAAACGCGTCTGCCGCGTATCACTAAAATAAAAGCGGCTTGCCCCCGCGCGCAAAAGGGTATGTGGCCTTGCGTACGCGGAGATGGTGGCTCGGTCGACATCGAACTTGCGTGCAAGGCCGACAGTGTATTGCCAGTTTCTTTATGCGCGCTGTGTGCTCGTTAGCGCGCATGCACGCGCGCTTGATTTGTGGCCGATAGACGGCGCGATCACATGGCGACAACTCCGCCCGGCGCGACCGCGCCACAGCGGAGCGCGCATACGCCATAACAAAATTTACCATGTGAGCGGTTAAGGCACGCGGGATTCAACGACTACGTAATTATGCGGGCTTGATCGGATTGGACCTTCCGATGCTCAATTCCCGGCGCTCGCGACATCCCACCGACCATCTGGCGAATGTCGGTCCATGCCAAACCGGCATGCGCAAAAGGAAGTCGCCATGTTGACGCTGGCCATGCTTCGCCGCCTATTGCTCGCCGTGGTCGCCCTCTCTCTGGTTCGCGTTTACGCCGTGGAAACCTTCGCGTTCGCGAACACGCACGCGGGCGCCCGCTCCAAGCCGGCCACGTCTACCGCGAATGGATGGATTTACGGCTGACGCCAAAGGGGTCGACAATGGACATCACCTTTTTGGTCTTCATCGTCGGGTTGGGCGCCATGCTCGCGGCTGAACTCGCGCCATAGCCGCGCCAGCGCCCGAGCCGACCCCGCTGGCGCGCCACCGATAAGAAACAATTTACCCTGTGCAGCCTTGCATCGGGCTTTGGGGTCTTATGCCTCCATGCCCGAAACGGGCGTGCGCGGAAGGAACTTTCCGATGCTGACCTCCCCCATGCTTCGCCGCCTGCTGGTCGCCGTCGCCGCTCTCTTCATCAGCATGTTTTTCGTCGCCGAAGGCTTCGCCATGGCGAACTCCCACGCAGCCGCTCACTCCAAGCTGGACACGTCCGCGTCGGGTGGATGGGTTCACGGCTGAGATCTGGACGCCAAAAGGGAGCTTCCAATGACCGCCATCAGTCTTTTGATGTTCGCATGCGGGCTGGGCGTCATGTTCGGGGCTGGGCTCACGCCATAACCGCGCCAGCGATGGTCTCGCCGGGAAGGTCGAACTCAAAGATGTTTAAGCTTATCGCGGGCTTCGGCGAGTTGGTCTTTTGGCCATGTTTTCATGGCCATGGAAAGGACAAGGTCGGCCTGCCGCTCCATCGCGGCGACGTTCAGCGAACCGTTGGCGCGCGAGGCCTTCAATATAGCGGCCTCGCGCGTCTCTTGGCCCCCGAACGCCGTCAGGACTTTGTAAGCGCGGATATGCCGACTTTGCGTCCTCGGACTCAAATCGGAAAACTGACTGCGAAGGAAAGCCGTAAGGCCGGCTTTTCTCGGCGGGCCCGGTGGCCTGATCTTCGACGGGTCGCCCGTGCCCCGGACGCGCATGTAGTGCTTGGCGCAGAGTCCTTTAGCTACCGTCTTGCCGTCGCAACCTTCGATTGAGCACATACTCCCGCCGCATCGCGATAACTTGAGCGAGGCTTAACGGTTTTTCTACTAATTGACAATTTATCTGTTAAGTGGTGACCACTCCAACCGTCGCGAAGGCGCGGCCTCGCCGCCTCATTTTATTGGAGAGCGTCTTTATGCGCGCCGCGCGCCCGATAGGGCGCGTGTATAGGCGCGCGAAGTCGACGCCCGGCAGGGCGGCGTCCGTTCATGGGTGTGTGTGCGGCGTGGTTCTGGGGAATATGAACTCTAGTTTGGTTTCTCGCTCAGCCTGGACCTCCGATAAAACTAGGCTTTCGCGCCCATGACGGCGCGCCCGAGCCGGCCCAGCGCCGCCGCGAGGCCGTCGTGAGGGTCGCTGTCCAGCGCCATCGCCATCGCCGCGATGCTGGCCTCCTGGCAGGCGCTGGTGAGCGGATCGGGCAGGGGCGCGTGATCCCCCCATGACCCCGCAAACGGCGCCGGCGGGGTCGCTGGCGGCGCATAGCCGCGCCATTGCGAGGCGGGCAGCACGCCATAGGCGTTGGTCTGCTGCCGCAGCACGAAGCGCCCGTCGATCCAGTCCTCGGCGCAGCGGCGCAACCACGTCACGACGCCTGCGGCCTTCAGCTTGACGAGGCCGCGCTTGACGCTGCTTTCGGAAATGTTGGCGGCGCGGGCGATGGCCTTGATCGACGGATCGAGCCGCCCGCTGGCGTAATGCATGAAATCGAACAGCAGCGCATGTAGCGCCAGCAAGCCGTTCCTGCCGATGGCGCCGTCTTGCCGATTGCGAGCGCGGGTCTGCCGCTCTAGCCGGCGGGCGTGGTGAAACAGCTTCACGGCCTGGCGCTTGGGTAGCGGCTGGAAGCGAACTTCCTTGCGCGTGCTATCGCGCCAGACGGGCCAAAGGGCGCGGCTGGCTATGCCAAGACCGGGCAGGGGTAGGGACAGGCAGAATGTAGACATGACTCTTCCTTCACGGGTCGAACACGTCGGCCGCGCCGGAAGAGGGCTGATTTTCGGCAAGCAACATCATCCCCCCAAAAGAGGGGCTTGATTCGAATCGAATTTTCGGGGAGTATCAGGATGCCAATCACCGATATTCCCCGGCTTGCCGGGACACCGGCCCGCCTCTCAGGCGGGTCTTCGTGTTTCTAGGGGCTATTCTCCGTTGATCGGCGCGGCGCAAATCAGCGCGCGCATCTGGCCAGCGTGGCGCGGATTGCCGATTCTGGCAAGCGCCCATGCCGGCGTGCGCATTAACTCTTCCTTAACTTGCGAAGCGTCCCATTTCGTCAGCCGTGGGGTCTAGGCGAATCGCCCCTGGGGTTAGGGCTGGGGGCCGGCGAAACGCAGTCGCTGCGCCCCAGCTCGCCAAGCATCGCCTTGGGCGGCCAAATCCCCCCTCACGGCGTCGCGTTGTAAGACCAAAAGTAAGACCGCGCCGGCCACCGCCTGCAATACTTCAACATATTCTGGGCATTTCGCTCGATGTGTGGCGGAAGCCACCTCCGCCATGGTGGCTAGATTGCCGCCTTGCCGCCCCTCGCTCTGCCGGCAGTCCGCGCTAGTTATTCCATCAGCCGTGAGACCCCTCGGCGATGGCCGGGGGTGGCGGGCTTGCGTGAGAGCTCTCGTCACCCCCGGCCTGCTGATCCCGCCCCCCGCCTCGCCCTGTCGGAAATCCGCGATAGGTGTTCAGACAGCCGTGGGTGTTCGCCTGCGGTTAGGGTCGGGGCCGACGAACGCCTCTATGTCCCCCCGGCCCGCTGTGATGGCTGTCACGCTGTCTCATTGGGGTATACCCAAGCGAGACGCGTCGTTGAGACATGAATCATGTGACATTTGGGTTGAATTCCGACTTTTGAAACACCATAAATCGATGGTCTGGAACCTAATAAGACAAGGAGGGGCACGCCGCATGGCGACATATGGATACGCCCGCGTTTCAACCACCGACCAAGACCTCACCATCCAAGTGACGAAACTGAAGGAAGCCGGATGCGAGGTGATCCGGCAAGAAAAAATCACCGGCACAACCCGCGAGGGAAGGACGGAGCTTCGCACCCTTTTGGATTTCATCCGCCCCGGCGACATGCTCATGGTCACCCGGATTGACCGATTGGCGAGGAGCATAGGCGACCTTCAAGACATCGTACGGGAACTGCGAACAAAGGGCGCAACGCTGAAGGCCACGGAACAACCAATCGACACCAGCAACGCGGCGGGTAAGGCGTTCTTGGACATGCTCGGGGTGTTCGCGGAATTTGAAACCAACCTACGCCGGGAACGTCAAATGGAGGGGATCGCGAAGGCCAAGGCCGCTGGCGTTTATAAAGGGCGACCACCGACTATCGACGTTGAGGCTGTTCGAAAACTCAGGGCCGAGGGAAAAGGCGTCAACGTCATTTCTCATACGCTCAAGATCAGTCGCGCCAGTGTTTACCGGGCGTTGGGGCCGTCGCCTCTAACGGGAAATGGCTCTATAACCGCGTAACAGGCTCGTAGGTGCGTTTTTCCAACTATCCGGCATCAACCCAGCGTTTGGCCGAAAACTCACTGGTGGCCCTTGCTGGATAGGAAAGCGTCAACATCGCCGCGATCCCGGATTTCTGATGATCGGCAAATTTGCCGATCCACACGAGGAATCTAATGCCGGGGGTTGAAGTGACCGATAGCGCCCGCCACAGAAATGATGGTCGTCATCGTCCCGCGATTGAAGAGGAAGAGGAAAAAGCATCGCTCTTTTCAATCTCGCGGCGGTTCAACCAAAGGTAAAGTGGAGGCAGTGGAGGTTATTCCATAAAATATAAAATCGTAAGACAATATCATAATTATGGAAATACGTCCATTGCCTCCACTACCTCTATTATAGAACATTTCCGCGCGGGTCTGCTATGGTGCCGATATGGCCTCGACGCACGATTATTTTTATCTAAGTCAAACTACAATACGATAACGCAAATTATGAACTGTCTCTCGCAATTTCCTTAAGTCACTAAGCATAGAATTAATTTGCACAGTTGGATTAGAAATATCCGTAGTCCATATTTTAGCAATTTCTCGATCCAAGGTCATGTAATCCTTAACAATACTTCGATCAAGGACACTCAATAGATCCCATATTACTAACAACTCCGGCTTTCGAATTCTTGTCCAAGCGGCATGGGATATTACGTCGGTGATTGTTTGGTTTTGTTGATGTAAAACATAAGCTTCTTCACGTTCAAGATCATCTTCTATTCCAGCCAAAACACCGTCCATCATCCTTGCCGCTACCACACTAGAGCGTGCCAGCCGTAGCGCTTCAGCTTCTTTAAATTCCTCATATTGCTTATCGCCGGCCGTTGCCTGTGCGCGTCCGGCGCGATAGACCAGCAGTCCCGCCACAAAAGCCAGAAGACCGCCGACGATGCTTCCTTGATCCTTTAAGAGCTGATACGCTGTCAACGTTGGTGGCAGGCCTATATCCATTATCCGCGCTCCGTAAGTCGCGAAATCGTCCATCCCGACACGTTATAGCTACGGCCAATCTCCGCAAGCGTTTCCTCGCCGTGATCGCGGCGGCGGAACCGATTGCGAAACCTCTACCTTTTGCAATCGGGCGCGAATATCGAAACTCACGAATTTCGTAGCGCGCCGCGATTTTATGCAACGGCACCAAGCAATAGATCTGGCCAAAGCTGCGCAGATTTCTGACCTCGTTTCATCAGAGGTGCCATGATTTTTGCATAGTGTCACGCCGGCCTCTAGTAGCTAAACCCAAGCAAAATTGGGAGATCGCAATGACGCCAGGAACGATCGATCTTCGCAAAAACCCGAGCTGGACGCTTCTGCAAACCGCCCTCGCGTACAACGTGACGCTCGTAGAATTAGTCTTCAGCAATGTCGACAACGCCCGCGAATGCACTCAAAGGCTGTTAAGCGTGAATGCGGCGTTGGAATTCGACGATGCCGTGACCGACAACATGCGTGACCAATTCGAAGCCTTATCGGTACAGGTCGCGGCGCTGTCACTGCCCATCCTGAAGGAAAGCGAGAATATGAAGCTCAGTTTCTGGGACTAGCCGCTCTTATTCACGAGGCCTGCATTTGATGCTGACGAGCGTAGCTTAAGGCATTGAAGTAGCGTAGGGTTTGGGTGTCGAATCCAACCCTCCGCACGCAACTCGCCAGCCACGCCCGCCATGATTGACGATAGCCTCCCGCCATTCTCGTTTCCATCCGTCGCGCGCAAGAAAGTCACAGCCGATTTCGACGGTGGTCGCCTGACCTCGGACGGCGGCGTCATGTTGTTGTCGATCGCGGAGCGACGCCTTGGCGTCGCCGAACGATTGGCGCGTTGCTTTCCAGATCGTCGTGATCCCGCGCGGATCGTCCACACGCTCGCGGATATGATCCGCGCCCGCATCTTCGCCATTTCCTGCGGCTATGAGGATGCCGACGATCTGGATTTTCTGCGCGCCGATCCAGCGTTCAAGCTGGCCTGCGGGCGGCTGCCCGATACGGGCCGCGATCTTTGTTCGCAACCGACGCTGTCGCGGCTGGAGAATGCGCCTTCGTTGAAGGATGCGATCCGGCTGAGCTATGCGCTGGTCGACCAATGGATGGACTCGTATGAATGCGAGCCCGCGTCCGTCACCCTCGACATCGACGACACCTGCGATGTCGTGCATGGGCATCAGCAGCTCTCGCTGTTCAACGCCCACTACGACGAGCGCTGCTTCTTGCCGATCCATGTCTACGACACCGACAAAAGCCGGCCCGTCGCCGTCGTGCTGCGTCCCGGCAAGACGCCGTCCGGTGTCGAGGTTCGCGCGCATCTGCGCCGGTTGACGCGGCATATCCGCAAGCGCTGGCCGAAGACGCGCATCCTGTTTCGAGGCGACGGGCATTACGCGCGACCGGAGGCAATGGCGTGGTGCGAGGATCACGGCGTGGATTACGTCTTCGGCCTTCCCGGCACGAAGCCCTTATCGAAGAAGGTGGACGAAACGGCGGACGCCGTTCGCACCGAGCGCGCCATCGACGACAAGGATGTAACGCGCGGTTACGCGGAAACGCGGCACAGGGCCAAATCCTGGGACAGAGAGCGGCGCGCCATCGCCCGCGTCGAGGCGACGCGGCTCGGTCTCGACATCCGCTTCGTCGTCACCAATCTCCCGCACGGCTCGGCGGAGTGGCTTTACGACAGTCTCTATTGCGCGCGCGGTCAGGCCGAGAACCTGATCAAGTTGCACAAATCGCAGCTTGCCTCCGATCGCACGTCGTGCCGGTCGCCAATCGCCAATCAGGTGCGCCTCGTCCTGCACACCGGCGCCTATTGGCTGATGCTCACTGTCCGCGACGCCATTCCCACGACGCGCGACCTGGCGAGGGCCGAGTTCGCCACTTTGCGTCTGCGCCTGATCAAGATCGCCGCCCGCGTCATCGAGACAGCCAGCCG
>Ga0335081_10020890_pt1 | contig 10591 bp, 9 predicted proteins | sample Lox_Sample_35_FD_206713 | JGI IMG/M metagenome (GOLD analysis project Ga0335081, IMG submission 206713) | Soil microbial communities from Loxahatchee National Wildlife Refuge, Florida, United States - Lox_Sample_3.5 | ecosystem: Environmental > Terrestrial > Soil > Wetlands | place: USA: Florida... | reverse complement strand
GTCACCGCGATGGCGCGCAGCTTGCCGGCCTTGATGAAATTGACGGTCTGCGCGATCGGCGTGAACGACGCCTGCACCTGGCCGCTGAGCAGGTCGGGCAGGTAGCTGCTCTTGTACGGCACGTTGGTCAGATCGACACCGGCCATGGCCTTGAACAGTTCGCCGGCCACATTGGTCGCGGCGCCGCTGCCAACCGAGGCGTAATTGATCTTGCCGGGATTGGCCTTGGCGTAGGCGATGAACTCGGGCAGCGTCTGCGCCGGCACCGACGGATTGACCGCAAGCACGAGCGCCAGTTTGACGAGCCCCGCCACTGGCGCGATGTCGCGGATCAGATCGAACGAGAGATTGTCGTAGAGCGAGGTGTTGATGACGTTGGTCATCGTCACGACCAACAGCGTGTAGCCGTCGGGCGCCGCGTGCGCCACGATCTCGGTGCCGACATTGCTGGCGCCACCCGGCCGGTCGTCGACGATGAACTGCTGTCCCAACCGCTCCGACAGCGGCTGCGCCACGATGCGCGCGACGATGTCGGGGGCGATGCCGGCGGGATACGGCACGACGATGCGCACCGGCCGGGTCGGAAAATCCTCGGCCCGGGCGGCCACCGGCGCGCCCGCGACTGCGGCGGCACCCGCAAGCTGCAAAAATTGTCTACGGCGTAGCTTGGTACCAAGTCGCATTCCAAGTCCCTGCAAGTCGTTGAATGTAATGGATCACTGCTACCAAGCCGCCGGCCTTTCCGATATCCCGCGCTGCAGCGAAAGGGTGCGACATAACCGGCCCCGCCGGGCAGGTCACGTGGCGCCCTTTAACGCTCATTAAACTGACAAGTTAGCATCCTATAGCTCGTGGGCAGGTGGGCGAAGCGTTAGACTGCGCCCGAAACGATTCCTGCCGATTCGGGGGGAAAATCTCATGCGCGCCCTGTTCTTGCCGTTCACGGCCCGCTTCGTCACCTACACGATCGTCGTGGCGATGACGGCATTTCTGCTGACGCTCGATGTCGAGGGCAATACCCAACTTTACGTGGTCATCCCGTTGGTCGTTTTCATCGGCCTGACCGTCATCGGCCTGGTCGACCTTATCCAAGCGCGGCATTCGGTGCTGCGTAATTACCCCCTCACCGCCCATATCCGCTTCATCCTCGAGGAAATTCGTCCCGAGATCCGCCAGTACTTTCTGGAAAGCGAAAAGGACGGCACACCGTTCTCCCGCGACAAGCGCGCCATCGTCTATCAGCGCGCCAAGCAGGCCTTGCAGACGCGGCCCTTCGGCACCCAGAACGACGTCTACGCGGCGGGCTACGAATGGCTCGATCATTCGATCGCGCCGAAGCCCGTGGTCAAGGAGCCGTTCCGCGTCGTCATCGGCGGGCCCGATTGCAAAAAGCCTTACTCCTCCTCGATCTTCAACATTTCGGCGATGAGCTTCGGCTCCCTGAGCTCGCGCGCCATCCTCGCGCTCAATGCCGGCGCCAAGAAGGACAACTTCGCCCACGATACCGGCGAGGGCGGCTACAGCCCCTATCACCGGCAGAACGGCGGCGACATCATCTGGGAAATCGGCTCGGGCTATTTCAGCTGCCGCAACACCGACGGCACGTTCTGCGCCGAGAAATTCGCGGCCAACGCCACGAACGACCAGGTCAAGATGGTCGAGCTTAAATTGAGCCAGGGCGCCAAGCCCGGCCACGGCGGCGTGCTGCCGGGCGCCAAGGTGAGCTCGGAAATCGCCGAGACCCGCGGCGTGCCGCGCGGTGTCGACTGCATCTCGCCGTCGCGCCACTCGGCGTTCTCGACCCCGATCGAGATGATGGAGTTCATCGCCAAGATGCGCGAGCTGTCGGGCGGCAAGCCGGCCGGCTTCAAGCTCTGCGTCGGCCATCCTTGGGAATTCCTCGCCGTCTGCAAGGCGATGCTGGAGACCGGCATTTACCCGGACTTCATCGTCGTCGACGGCAAGGAAGGCGGCACTGGCGCGGCGCCGCTGGAATTTACCGACCATCTCGGCATGCCGCTGCGCGAAGGCCTGAACTTCGTGCACAACGCGCTGATCGGCATCAACGCCCGCGACCGCATCAAGATCGGCGCCTCGGGCAAGGTCGTCAGCGCCTTCGACATCGCCCGCGTCATGGCGCTCGGCGCCGACTGGTGCAACTCGGCGCGCGGCTTCATGTTCGCGCTCGGCTGCATCCAGTCTCAGTCATGCCATACCGACAAATGCCCGACCGGCGTCGCCACCCAGGACAAGGTGCGCCAGCGCGCGCTGGTGGTGCCCGACAAGGCCCAGCGCGTCGCCAACTTCCACCGCGCCACCGTCGACGCCTTGGCAGAGCTGGTCGCCGCCGCCGGCCTCGATCATCCGACCCAGTTCTCGCCGGCGCATTTCTCGCGGCGGGTGTCACCCAACGAGGTGCACAGTTTCACCGAGCTTTATCCGACGCTGTCGCCCGGCGAATTGATCGCTGGCACCAGCGACCGGCGGTTCGAAAGCGCCTGGGGTATGGCGAGCGCCAAGGAGTTTCGCGCCGTGCCGCGCTTTGCCGCGGTGAGCCCGGTGCTGACCAACGGCGGCGCCATCGCTACTCGGCTTTGATGCCGACGTCGCGGATCAATTTGCCCCACTTCACCGTCTCGTCGGCGATCAGCTTGCGGTAATCATCCGGCGAGCCGGTGAGCGGCATGCCGCCCATGTCGGCGAGCCGCGCACCGATCGTCGTGTCGGCGAGGCCGGCATTGATCTCGCGGTTCAGCGTCGCGACGATATCGGCGGGCGTGGCCTTCGGCGCGGCGACGCCGAACCAGGAGCTCGCCTCGAAGCCTGGCACGAACTCGGCGACCGTCGGCACGCCGGGCAGCGCGTCGGACGGCTTCAGCGTCGTCACCGCGAGCGGCCGCAATTTCCCGCCCCGGATATGGCCGATCGACGCGGTCATGGTGGCAAAGCCGACCTGGACCTGACCGGCGATCAGATCGGCCATGGCCGGCCCGTCGCCGCGGTACGGAATGTGCTGCAGGCCGGCGCCGGTCATGGAATTGAACAACTCGCCGGCGAGATGGCTCGCCGTGCCGATGCCGGCTGAGGCGAAGCTGAGCTTGCCGCGATTGGCCTTGGCGTAGGCGATCAGTTCCGGAACGGTCTTGACCGGCACGTCCGGATTGACCTCACAGACATTGGGCACGCGCACCACGCCGGCGACCGGCGCGAAATCGCGGAGAAAAACAAAATTCAGGTGCGCGTAGAGCGCCTCATTGGAGGCGACCGCGGGCGGCACCATCAGCAGCGTGTAGCCGTCGGGACTCGCCTTCGATACTTCCTCCGCGGCGACATTGCCGCCGGCGCCTGGCCGGTTCTCGATGACGAATTGCTGGCCGAGCCGCTGCGCCAACCACAATCCCATCAGGCGGCCGAGAATATCGCTGGTGCTGCCCGGGGCAAACCCGACCAGTAGGCGCACCGGATGGCTCGGATACGTGTCGGCTGCAGCGATACGCGAAACCGCCGGCAGCGCCACCACACCCGCGGCCAGATGCAAAAAGTTTCGCCTGGCGAATTGCATTGTCGTCCTCCGAGGGAAAATCTATTCCGGCTTGATGTTGGCGAACTTCACCACCTTGCCCCATTTGTCGATCTCGGTGGCGATGAAGGCTTTGAAGTCCGCGGGCGAACCGGTCATGACGATGGCGCCGAACTCGGCAAGCTTGCCTTTCAGCGCCGGATCGGCCAGCACCGCATTGATCTCGCGATTGAGCTTGTCGACGATCTCGGCCGGCGTGCCGGTTGGCGCGCCGATGCCGGCCCATGACACGGCGTCGTAGCCGGCCAAAACCTCGGCGATCGCCGGCACGTCGGGCAACACCTCCATCCGCTTCAAGCTGGTGACGCCGAGCGGCCGCAGCGTGTTCGCCTTGATGAACGACATCACCGAGCCCGGCGTCGAGAACATGACCTGGATCTGGCCGCCGAGCAGATCGGTCACCGACGGCGCCTCGCCGCGATACGGCACGTGCGCCATCTTCACGCCGGCCATCAGGTTGAACAATTCGCCGGCGACGTGGCCGGTCGAGCCGACGCCGCCGGAGCCCATATTGATCTTGCCGGGATTGGCCTTGGCATAGGCGATGAATTCCGGAACGGTCTTGGCCGGGAATGCCGGGTTGACCACCATGATCAGCGGCGCGCGCTCGACGCTGGCGACCGGCGCGATGTCGCGGGCAAAGCTGAAATCGAGATTGGTGTAGACCGTGGCGTTGATAGCGCCGGGCGAGCCGGCGAGCAGCAGCGTGTAGCCGTCCGGCGTCGCGTGCGCCACGACGGCGGTGCCGATATTGGTGCCGGCGCCGCCGCGGTTGTCGATCACAATCTGCTGGCCGAGCCGTTGCGAGAGCTCCTGCGCCACGAGCCGCGCCACGATGTCGAAGGTGCCGCCGGCCGGCACCGGCACGATCAGATGCACCGGCCGCGTCGGATAGGTCTCGGCGCGCGCGAGGCGCGGCAGCGGCGCGAGCGCGGCAGCGGCGGCCAGATGCAGCAAACGGCGACGGGGAAGGTTCATATGCGTTCCTTTAGTTCGCTTTGGCGCCCGAGAACTTGACGACCTTGGCCCACTTGACGACTTCGTTGGCGACGAACTTCTTGAATTCGCCGGACGAGCCGGGCAGCGGCATGCCGCCGAGCGCGGTCAGCTTGGTCTTCATCGCCGGATCGGCGAGCGCGGCGTTGATCTCGCCGTTGAGCGTCTCGATCACAGCCGCGGGCGTCGCCTTCGCCGCGCCGATGCCGACCCATTGGCTCGCCTGGTAGCCCGGCAAGACCTCAGCCATGGTCGGCACGTCGGGAAGGAGCTCTGAACGCGCCAGCGACGTGATCGCGAGCGGCCGCAGCGACCCGGAGCGCACTTGCTCGATCAACAGCAGCACGGTGCCGATGACGCCCTGAATCTGGCCCGAGAGCGCGTCGGTGATCGCCGCCGGCCCGCCGCGATAGGGAATGACGGCGAGCTTGGTCTGCGACATCATTTCGAAGAGCGCCGCGCTGACATATTGCGGGCTGCCGACCGGCGGCGTGCCGATATTGACCTTGCCCGGATTGGCTTTGGCGTTGGCGATGAATTCGGGCAGCGTCTTCGCCGGGAACCGCGCATTGACCGTGAGCAACATCGGCAGATCGATCAGGCCCGCGACCGGAGCGATGTCGCGCTCGAGACTGAAGTTCAGCGACGATTCGAGCAGCGTCACGTCGATGGCGTTCGACGCCGAGAAGACGAGCAGCATGTAGCCGTCGGGCGTCGCGCGCACGACCGGCTCAGCGGCAAGATTGCCGCCGCCGGCGGGCCGGTTCTCGATCACGAACGGCTGACCGAGACGCCTTTGCAGCCGGTCGCCGAACAGCCGCGCCGCGACGTCGGGCGCGGCACCGGGCGTCGAGCCGACGAACATGCGCACCGGCCGCGACGGATAGGCTTCGGCGCGCACCAGGCGCGACAACGCCGGCAGCGCGGCGCTGCCGGCGGCGAGGTGAAGAAAGCTGCGGCGTGGCAGTGTCATGGACTGTTCGATTGGGCTGTTCGATTGCGTTCGCTCAGTCTGCCTTGGCGCCCGAGAATTTCACGACCTTCGCCCACTTCTCGGTTTCGTCGGCGAGGAATTTACCGAACTCGGCCGGCATCATCGGCATGGTCTCGCCGCCCAAATCCTTCAACTTCGCTTTGAGCTGCGGATCGGCCAGTCCAGCCGTGATGGCGGCGTTGAGCTTGTCGATGACATCCTTCGGCGTGGCCGCGGGCGCGCAGGTGCCGTCCCAGGCGGTCGCCTCGAAACCCGGCAGCAGTTCGGCGATGGCCGGAACGTCCGGCAGCACCTCGGCGCGCTTTGCGCCGGTCACCGCGAGCGCGCGCAGCTTGCCGTCCCGTACGAAGCCGATCGCCGCCGGCACGGTGATGATGAAAGCCTGGATTTGGCCGGCGAGCAGATCGGTGAACGCGCCGGCCGGGCCGCGATACGGGACGTGGACGATGTTGACGTTCGCCATCAGCTTGATCTGCTCACCCGCCACATGCATGGGCGTGCCGATGCCGGGCGAGGCCATGTTGATCTTGCCGGGATTGGCTTTGGCGTAGGCGAGAAAGTCGGCAAACGTCGTTGCCGGGAACGACGGATTGACCAACAGCACCATGGGCAGCCGCACCAGGCCCGCGACCGGCGCCAAGTCGTGGAGGAAATTGAAGCTCAGATGCTGGTAGAGCGTCGAGTTGACCGCATTCGCCGACAGGCACGTCAGCAGCGTGTAACCGTCCGGCGCGGCATTGACGACCGTTTCGGTCGCGAGATTGCCGGCGGCGCCGGTCCGGTTCTCGACCACGAACGGCTGGCCGAGCTTTTGCGACAGCCACTGCCCGATCAGCCGCGACACCAGATCCGGCGTGCCGCCGCCGCCGAAGCCCTCGAAGATGCGCACCGGCCGGGTCGGGTAGTCGAGCGCCGCCGCATGACGTGGCAACAACGAAGCCGTCAGTGCGCCGGTCGCAAGCGACACCAGGTGCCGACGTGTAAGCCGCCCGGTTGCGTTAATGGTGTCCTCCCGCGCTGATACGGCATTGTCAGCCGCCTTTGTTTGATCTTTGCGCTTTGTCGAGAGCCCCGCAAGGTAGGCGCGTCAATTCGCGTCGCTCTTCCAGGGCACGACCTTGTGCTCGAGCTCGGCCAGGAGCGCTGAGGCGACAAGGCCCAAAAGCCCGATCACGACGATGCCGACGAACATGGAATCGACCTGGAGCAATTCCCAGGAATTCCAGATCATGTAGCCGATGCCTACTTTGGTGGAGACGAACTCGGCGGCGACCAGCACGATGAAGGCGACCGCGACGGCGATGCGAAGCCCGGCGAAGATCATCGGCAGCGCGCCGAAGAACACGATGCGCGAGAACATGACCCAGAGGCTTGCGCCATAGTTGCGCGACACGTCCCAGTAGATTTTCTCGATATTGGCGGCGCCCGCATAGGTGTTGACGATGACCGGAAAGAACACGCCGATGGCGACGAGTGCGATCTTCGAGGCATCGCCGAAGCCGAAGGCAAGCAGAAGGAGCGGCATCAGCGCCACTTTCGGGATCGGGAACAGCGCCGCGATCAGCGGATCGAAGAAGATGCGCACCGGGCGGAACATCGCCATGACGAGGCCGATGGCGACCGCAGGCACCACGCCGATGATGAAGCCGGCGAACACCCGCCACAGCGTCGCCAGCGTATTGGTCGCCAGTTCGCCGCTGACCGACAACTGCCAGAAGCGCAGCGCGATGTCGCTCGGCGTCGGGATGAAGCGGCGGTCGCCGAAGCCGAGCTCGACCAGTATTTGCCAGACCAGCAGCAAGCCGATCGGCGAGATCAGATAAAGCAGGCGCTCGCGCCACTTTGCCGATGGTTCAGCCATGGCGGGCTCCGATCATTGCTCGAGCTCTGCGCGCGCCCGGTTCACCTCGTCCTCGAGCAAGCGCCAGATGTCGAGCTTGAGCCGGCCGAATTCGGCGCTCGCCGACAGCGCCATCAGGTTGCGCGGATGGGCAAACGGCACGTCGATGATCTGTTTGATACGGCCGGGATGCGCCGTCATCACCACGGTGCGATCGCCGAGCAGGAGCGCTTCCTCGATCGAATGGGTGATGTAGACCACGGTCTTGCCGGTCTCCTCCCAGAGCCGCACCAGCTCGGCCTGCAGGATGGCGCGGTTCTGCGCGTCGAGCGCAGCGAACGGCTCGTCCATCAACAGCATGGCCGGATCGGTGACGAAGGCCCGCGCGATGGCGCCGCGCTGGCGCATGCCGCCGGACAGTTGGTGCGGATAGTGATGGCGGAAGCGTGTCAGCCCGACGAGCTTGAGCGCAGCCTCGACGCGGGCGGCACGCTCGGCCGCCGCCACGCCGCGGGTGAACAGGCCGAAGCCGACATTCTTCTCGACGCTCATCCAGGGGAACAGACCGGAATCCTGGAACACCATGGCATTCGGCACCGCCCAGCCGGCGGCCTGGATGTCGAGACGGCCGCTCGATTGCCGGTCGAGGCCGGCAAGGATGCGCAGCAAGGTCGACTTGCCGCAGCCGCTCGGCCCGACGATGCAGAGGAATTCGCCCGGCGCCACGCGCAAGTCGATGTCGTCGAGCGCGACCACGGCGTCGGTGCCGCCGCCATAAACCTTGCGCAGCTTGGCGATCTCGATCGCCGCGCCGCGCCGCTCAACGCCCATCGCTACGCATCCTGGGAATCGATCCTTTCGCATCCGATCATAGCCAATGTCATCCGACTGTCATGGAGCGTAATGACACTTGGGGTCGTTTTGTAAGGAAGAGACCCCCATGACCGATATCGCCTTACCGGGCTCGATCGAGCCCGCCCGCGAACGCGGCCCGAAGCTCGATCACGCAACCAACCCGCTGCAACTGATCCTGTTCTTTGGCGTACTGGCGGCCGCCGTACTGTTCGTAGCCTACAGCATCTACGTCGACATCGATGCTGCCGGCGTCAAGATCGGCGCCTACCTGCCGTTCCTGTTGCTGTTCGTGGCGCTGATGATCGCGCTCGGCTTCGAATTTGTGAACGGCTTCCACGACACCGCCAACGCGGTCGCGACCGTGATCTATACGCGCTCGCTGCCGGCCAACGTCGCGGTGGTGTGGTCCGGCGCGTTCAACCTCTTCGGCGTATTGTGGTCGTCGGGCGCGGTCGCCTTCGGCATCGTCTCGCTGCTGCCGGTCGAACTGATCCTGCAGGTCGGGTCGAGCGCCGGCTTCGCCATGGTGTTCGCGCTTTTGATCGCGGCCATTATCTGGAATCTGGGGACGTGGTCGTTCGGGCTGCCGGCCTCGAGTTCGCATACCCTGATCGGCTCGGTGATCGGCGTCGGCGTGGCGAATGCGCTGCTGCATGGCCGCAGCGGCACCTCCGGCGTCGACTGGAATCAGGCGATTTCGATCGGCAAGGCGCTGCTGTTTTCGCCGATCTTCGGTTTCGTGCTGGCCGGCATCCTGCTGTTCGTGGTGAAGTTCATCATTCGCAACGAGGATCTTTATGCCGAGCCGAAGGGCAACGATCCGCCGCCCATGTGGATTCGCGGCATCCTAGTGCTGACCTGCACGCTGGTGAGCTTCTTCCACGGCTCGAACGATGGTCAGAAGGGCATGGGCCTGATCATGCTGATCCTGATCGGCACGGTGCCGACCGCCTACGCACTCAACCGCGCCATGCCGCAGAGCCAGATCGAGCGCTTCATGCAGAACTCGGACGCCGCCAGCGCGGTGATCGGCGCCAAGGCCGCCGGCTACAACGTGCTCGGCGATCCGCGCCCGGCGGTGACCATGTACGTCGCCCAGCACCAGATCAACGAGGGCACCTTCCCGTCGCTCGCGGTTCTGGTGAAGGACATCGCCAGGCAGGTGGCCGACTACGGCTCGATCGCGCGCATGCCGGCCGACAAGGTCGGCAACACCCGCAACGACATGTACCTCGCCTCCGAGGCGATCCGCTTCCTGATGAAGGACAAGGAAGCCGATCTCACCGACAAGGAGATCGTCGCGCTCAACAACTACAAAGGCTCACTCGACAACGCGACCAAGTTCATCCCGGGCTGGGTCAAGATCGTGGTCGCGATCGCGCTCGGCTTGGGCACCATGGTCGGCTGGACGCGCATTGTCGTCACCGTCGGCTCCAAGATCGGCAAGACACATCTCACTTACGCGCAAGGCGCCTGCGCCGAGATCACCGCGGCCGCGACCATCGCCGCCGCCGACGTCTATGGGCTACCGGTCTCGACCACGCACGTGTTGTCGTCGGGCATTGCCGGCACCATGGCGGCGAACGGCTCCGGCTTGCAATGGTCGACGGTGCGCAACATCGCACTTGCCTGGGTGCTGACGCTGCCCGCCGCAATGGCGCTCTCGGGCGTGCTCTATCTGATCTTCTCGCGGCTGTTCTGAAACATGTCCCGAATGCGGTGTAGCACGAAGTGATGCACTGCGCCCGGGAAAAACAAAGAGAAACCCCGGCGCAACAGCGCCGGGGTTTTTACTCACGCATACTCACGCACACCGAGAATTTCTGTAGGTCAAGGACCCGCCGCTCACAGCTGGCCGTACTTCTTGAGCACAGCGCGGCAGTCGCTCGACACGCGCCAGCTATGGGCAGCGAGCGTCGCGCCACAGCGCAACAGGTTGCTCCAGGTCATGCCGCCTGAGCGGTCGCACATCCGCGCGGCGGCAGGCTTGCACGGAGCAAGCTCGGCGAGATCGATTGCGCTCGCGGCCGTCGCGGAGAGGCCGACAAAAATGCACGCGGCAAGCATCGTCTTCATGCTGGGGTCCGTCCCTTTTTCAATCGTTTGCTGGAAGCGGCCTGCTTAGCGTCCCCGCGGCAGAAAATCCAGCATTTTGTGCGTTGCAATAACTGATCCTAAGTAGCTGATCCTATTGGCCTTAGCCAGCACCCGCAGAAATGGGTAGCAGGGTTGTGCCGCTGCACCGCCACATTCTGCGTCGGCGCCGGGCTAATGCCCGACACCGCCGCGCGGTTCCGCGGGGGCAATCGCTTTTTCCGAGAGACGC
>Ga0335081_10020889_pt1 | contig 10591 bp, 13 predicted proteins | sample Lox_Sample_35_FD_206713 | JGI IMG/M metagenome (GOLD analysis project Ga0335081, IMG submission 206713) | Soil microbial communities from Loxahatchee National Wildlife Refuge, Florida, United States - Lox_Sample_3.5 | ecosystem: Environmental > Terrestrial > Soil > Wetlands | place: USA... | reverse complement strand
CACAACGCGTGTGCCAGCATCACCCCCACCTTCCGCCATGCCGACCCCAGCCGCCACCGTAGCCGTGCCGACCCCAGCCGCCACCGTAGCCACCATAGCCGTGCCGACCCCAGCCGCCGCCGTAGCCGTGCCGACCCCAGCCGCCACCGTAGCTGTGCCGGCCCCAGCCGCCGTACCGGCCATGACCACCCCAATCCGCTAGAGTGAGCATTGGTTCAGACGTTTGACCAATTGTGGCTATTGGAGCGCTCATAGCTTCAGCTGCTTGCTGCGCGGATGGAGCTAGAAAGATCCCGGCCGCGAGGGCTGGGATCAAGATAAGCTTTCGATCCATGTATTTTTTCTCCTGTCGTATCCCAGCCCAATGTTGATTTGGTTGGCCAGAGCCGAATTACGATTCCGTTGAATCGCGTCGGCACGAATACGATCCGCTGGCTTATTCATTCAGTGTTCAGCTCGCTGGGAGACAGCTTTGCGAATGGTCCGGCCGCTAAAGCGCTCAAGACTTACCTCGCGAAGCCTCAAACCAATCAGCGGCTTCATTTAGCGCGGCAGCTCCGCTGGGGATTGGCACGCCGCGGTCCATCACCGGCACTTCCAACCCTAAATTCCGTCCTCAGTATTGATCGCACATGTGTCACTGGAACAGCCTTGAGCTTGTCCGGTATCTGGTGCGCGGGTTAAACACTTGTTTGATGCCGTTATTTCATCTGCACGGCGCGACAATGAGCTGGCCTCCTCCGGCCGTTGCAGGACTTCCAAGACCTGAGCCAGGCCGGTCAGATCTTTCACCACCTGTTCGCTCCTGTTTCCATAGTTCTTCTCATCGAGGGCAAGGGCTCCTCGATAGGCCGCCTCCGCTTCTGCCAACTGCTTGGTCTCAGTGAGCAGTTGCGCTTGGAAGTTTAGAGCTGGACCAATTTCGGGCACAGGGCGGCCGGCGTGACGCTCCCCATCTTGCAGAATGTTGATCACGCGCTGCATTAGTGGCACTGCGTCCGCACACCGATTCCAAACCTTATAGAACTTCGCTAGGTTCTTGAGATCGCGAGCCACAATCGGATGTCCTGGTCCAAAGCTGCCTTGATCGATAGCCAACGCGCGGTTGATCAAGGACTCTGCTTCAGCCGGTCGATTTGTGTCTCTCAAGATCTTCGCCAGGTTGTTGAGCACGGTTGCCACCATGGGGTGGTCTGGTCCCAGGGCTCGCTCGTTGATGGCAAGCCCCCGGCGAAAAAGCGGTTCGGCTTCTTCCCGCCTTCCCGTGACCCGCAAGATCTCGGCGAGATTGTTTAGATTGATTGCGACGCTCGGGTGGTCGCTGCCGAGCTCCTTCTCATGGAGTTCGAGTGCACGTCGGTACAGGGCTTCGGCTTCTGCTGCGCGCGTCGGCGAGAGTTCCGCGGCAAAATTGCTAAGTGCACTCGCCAAATCTGAAGCGGACGCCCCAGGATTTTCGCGCTGAAGATCCTCCAGGATCGAGATGGCTCGATGTTGCACAGGCGCGGCGTCATCGCCCTTACCCTCCTCGAGAAGAAGGACGGCGATATTATTCAGATCGCGCGCTACATTCCTGTGCCTTGGGCCAAGAGTACGTTCATCGATAGCGAGCGCGCGTATATAAAGTTTCTCCGCTTCAGGGAGGCGCTGCGAGGCTTGCAACAGGCTCGCTAGATTGTTGAGGTCGCGGGCTACGTCGGGACTGTCGTGAGCTGCAGCTTCGTCAATGCTCAATGCGCGTCGAAAGGCTGCCTCAGCTTCCGAAGTGTGATTGGTGAGGCTGAGGAGCCTTCCATAGTTGTTGAGAGCAGCGGCGACTTTCGGACCATTCGGCCCATTCAGCCGCTCCGCGAGCTCAACGGCGGACGCGGCGAGCGGCAGCCCGGCCGCATACCGTCCCGCCATATAAGAGCTGACGATAGTTCGATTGAGCGCATCAAGGTTATTATCGCCTTGGGCGAAAGCCGGTACCGCGCAGCAAACCAACAATGCGCGGGCGCCAAGCTTTTCGGCCCATCGAACCATGGTCACGTCTCACTAGCTGAGGGGATGCCGCCCCGGTTAAAGTTATGCGAAAATGCCATTGTGGCAATACGTAGTCTTTAGCGAGTTCCTAAGCGGCGGAATTCCGATTGCGCTGAGAAGGTCACTCCGACTGAAATTGCGAGGTGTGCCGATGCGAGACTATCTCGCCTGCAGCTGACGGTCTGCTTTGTAAGTTCGATCTATTGTCGGCAACCTGTCGATGCGTATGTGTTAGACCTATACCTCTCGACAAGTGACAGAGCGCCGCTCGCGGTGGCAGAGGTAGGCTAGAGTGCCTGCCAGGAGCGCGGCTCAAGTTCAATCTGACGCTTGAAAGAGGGCGCCTCAAACTTCAAGCACGCCGAGGTCCCACTTGAGGTTGAGCGAATGTCGATCGTCCCTTTGATCGCGCGTGAGAAGCCCTGCAGAAGGTGCAGACCGAGACCACCGCCATTGCCTTTCGGGCGCATACCGATGCCATTGTCTTTGATCAACAGGTGATAGTTGTCGGCTTCGCGAAAGAAAGAAACTAGGATCAGACCCGATCGCTGGTCGGGAAACGCATACTTGAGCGCGTTTGTCACAAGCTCGTTGATGATGAGTCCAAGCGGCACTGCCGTGGTGAGCGCGATGTCATGACTTTCGGCGCGGCACTGTATCGAAATGCCGGTGCGCGCGCATGCTTGCAAATCTTCGCAAAGTTCAGGCACAAAGTCGCCACTGTCGACCGCGCTGTCTCCGGCTGCTACGTTCAGTCGATTGTTCAGCCGCGCGACCACGTGCACGAGCTCGCTGGCCTGCCCAAAGGCGAATTGAATGTTAGGATCCTTAGACGCCATGGCCCGTTGCCGTATAAGCGCATCAAGACACGCAAAATTGTTGGCGACCCGATGCGCTACCTCGCGCAACTGCAGTGTCTTCCTGCTGCCCTCACTCGCAAGCTGAATGTTGATATCAGAGAGCGAAATAAGGACGCGATGGATCTGGTCGGCCATGATGACGGCGCCGACTGCGAGCGCGACATAAATTTCGATTTGAAAGTACTCGAACGTGTGCATGAGACGGATGGAGTTGACCGGCGCGAAGAAGGTTGTGCTCAACAGACTGGAGAGGATCACAGCGAAAAATCCCGATGGCCGCCCGAACATGAGGGCGACCATGAAAACGCAGGAAAGGAACAAAGCGAACGGATGACCATAGCCGTTCGAGTCGAGCGGAAGCTGAATTAGAAAAACGCTAATGGTCGCTGCTAGGGTGCAGACAAACTGAGCAGCGGGAGGCCAAGCCGATATTTTGCGGATTGCGGTCACCATGTTGAGACCTCCGGTATGCACCTGCACCAAAGGAAATCGGAGCGTGACGAGGTTCGCCTGGAGTTGGGTTGGTGCGCGCCGCAAGTGACCAGTAATTCGGCCGCCCTTCGTTGTGCCAAGCAGCCTGATGTCGACGCTGCTGTTAATAGATCGCTAGATCGACCGCGGCAATGGTAGATGCCCTGATGTAAAAATACGCAACGACGGAAATGCAGTCTGCCTAGCTATAAATAATTTTCCGGAGACCTTGCGGGCGCGGCGCTTTGACGGGCCCGAAATGACCACGTTCGGTAGCGTATGTAGATCTCCGCCCAAATGATCTTGGGCTCTTTGCGGTTGGCAGCTCGTCGTCAGCGAGGAAGAGGCCGTTAGATACAAGCTCAATGCCTCCCGCGCTGTAGAAATTCGGTCAGGATAAGTGCGGACCCACTCGACCCGAGGTATTCGGGTATTCTTCAAAAGGAAGCCATTGACCGTCGGACGAAGCCAAATCGTTTCTGGTCGAGCACCCGGCTTTTTCGGGGAACTCAGCTTTGATCTAAGCGCTTTGAGGTCCAATCTATATCCGGCATCTTGCGCTTTGTATCTGAAACAATGGCTCTAAGAGACCTTCTCGTATACGTGGACCAAGCGGATAGTGCGTTTTTGCGTTTGCAGCTAGCCGTCGACCTTGCTGCTCGCAACGCGAGTCGGCTGACCGCCCTTTATGTTTGCCAACCGAGCCGGATGCAACCCGAACAGCGTGCAACTGCTGAACTCTCAGCCGCGGTAATTGATCGGCCGCTCCAGCGTAAACACAAGGGCGTCGAGGATGCAGCAACGCGGCTGCAGGTGGCGTTGGAAAGTTTGGGGCGCGATCGCGACCTCATGACCGCATGGCTGAGCGTGGAGGGGCCGCTCTCCGTTGTTCTGCCCCAGCACGCACGCCATGCGGATCTTTGCGTTATGGGCCGAGACTCTTCGCCGAATGAAAAGTTTGCCGATTACGTCTCTGAAGAACTCGTGTTCCTCTCAGGCCGACCGGTATTGTTAGTACCCCCCGTTGCACCTTGCGAAACGCTTGGCCGGCATATTGCCGTCGCCTGGAACTCGAGCCGTGCCGCGGCTCGCGCGCTCAATGATGCTCTGCCGCTGATCGAACGGAGTGAGCGTACGACAGTGCTCACAGTAAATCCGGCGGACTATATCGATCGCCCCGGTTCATCGTCGGTGGAGCAAGTAGTCGAACATCTCAGGCGACACGGCGTTTCGGCGAATCTTCTCACGGTCGAAAATGTCTCAGCTCAGTCGATTGCCGACGCTCTTCAGAGCAAAGCACGGGAGATCGAAGCCGACCTCATAGTCGCAGGAGCGTTTGGTGATCCCGGCCTTGGGAAAAGTTGCTTGGCAACGTTACTTGCCAGTTCCTTGAGCGCGCAACCTTGCCAGTTTTCACGTCTTACTGAGCGATGATGGATGGGTGACTTGAACGATTGATAAACGAGGAGGAGTGCAATCATGAAGCTTGGACTACAAGTCCTGGAAGCGCGCGCACCGTTTTTTGGGCATATTTAAGCAGCTTATTGCAACCGGTGTGCTGTTGACGCTGCCGTCGGTTGCTATCGCGCAGGATCCTGACGCCGGGAAAAATGTATTTGAGCAGCAGTGCTCGGCGTGCCATGAAATTGGCCCGGGCGCGAAAAACAATGTCGGCCCTGATCTCAACGGTGTGATCGGCCGTAAGGCGGGCACCGAAGCGGGCTATGACTACTCTGAGGCCATGAGGAAGGCCGGGTGGGTATGGAAGGAGGCGATCTTCAAGGAATACATCGCCGACCCGAAGAAGAAGTTGCCAGGTATCAAGATGCTGTTCCCCGGCATCAGGGACGAGCTCAATCGTGATGATCTTTTTGCTTACATCAGCCAGTTTGCACCGGATGGCAAAATCAAGAAATAAGCCGTAGTCCGATGGGCGAATCGGCGGCATGAATGCATGCAATTGAGCACGTTTCGCCTTGTTTCGGATGTCCCCGCTGCTCGTATTTGGCGGTGGGCCGGCAGCCGCTCGAAATTTGGTACCTAGAGTTGTTGAATAGAGGAAAAATCAAAAACAACGTTCTCGGGGTTCTCACCGATCCTAAGGACCGTCGGACTTAGAAAACGGTATGGAGGTACGGGCAAATTGTAGGGAGCGGGCACCCCCCTAAAGACGCGGCCTGCCAGATCGTACTTAGAGCCGTGGCACGGACAGAAATAGCCACCGAGCCAGTCGGGGACGGGCTTACTCGCGTTTCGCTCCGGATAGAATTTGGGGATGCAGCCCAAATGCGTGCATATGCCTACGAGAACCGCGTATTCCGGCTTCAGTGAGCGGTGCCAATTCTGAGCATAGGGTGGTTGCTGCAGCTGCTTTGACTGTGGATCTGCCAGCAGGTCAATCAGTTTTGGATCCTGAAGTGCCTGGAGAGCTTGGGGCGACCGATTGATGACGAATATCGGCTTGGCTCTCCACTGAACGACAATCTGCAGACCAGGGCCCATCTTGCTGACATCAAGATCGACCGGGCCCCCAGCCGCCAGAACCGAGGCGTCGGGGTTCATTTGATCAATCAGCGGCCACAGGGCTGCTGCCGAGCCCACACTCACGAAGGCGACCGCCGCCAAGTTGAGAAAGTCTCGCCGCGTCGGCTCCTCGACTGGAACACTCCCGGAAGTGGAAGGCTCTAGCATAAGTCTCGGTTGATCCGAGTGAGGCACCAATTGGCCTCCTTCGTAATAATTCCCCTAGAGAACGCGAACGGTAGCTTTCCGTCGGAGCAGTTGCCTCGCGACGTCGCATATCTGGGAAATGGCCCCCAGGCTCTATCGCGACAAGCCACCTCAAGGCTCTGTACGAACCCGTAGGTACGCGCACGAGATGAACCAAACTACTTCATGCGGCGTTTGTGGTGAGGTGGAGTTAGGCCGCTCGCCGCGCTCCAAATTGGAGGAGATTAATATGAAAACCATGATGTTGGTCGCGGTCTTTGTCGCCCTCGCCCTTCCAGCCTACGCTCGAGAGTTTTCACCGCCCACGGTCTCCAAACAACAGGAGGAAGCGTATAACCAGACTTACAAGACGGATATGGCACAGGAGCAGCAGCTGAAGTCGGGCGGCAAAGTGTCCGGGAGCAAGACGCAGGGATAATGCGCGCAAGCCTGCTGACAGATTTTGGGCAGAGAAAGATGCCCTCTCTAAACAAGGAGAGGGCCTTTTTCTGAGCCCAATGCGCAAACCCTCGCGCGCTTAATTCGTTTCTTAACATTCTCAGAAACCCGAGTGTATGGGGCTCGCGTGAAAGCCATTTTCGGCGTTTGGGTCCTGTCAATCGCAAACGGAGCGAGCGCGGGCGAAGGACCGGCTGTCGGCGTTGAATTTGAGCCTTCTGCAGCTTTCATGCGAGTCTATGGCTCGGCCGAGCCTCCGCACGGGTTCGTGAGCTTCTGCCAAGAGAACCCCAAAGAATGCGCGGCGAACTCAAGTGTTGATACGCGCCCCGCCGCGACTCCGCAGCATCTGCGCGAGCTCGATGAGGTCAATCGCCGCGTCAATCAAGAGATCACGCCGGAACCGGAGCTAGAGCACTATGGCGTAAATGAATACTGGACACTCCCGATGGACGGCAGAGGTGACTGCGAGGACTATGCACTCTTAAAGCGACACGAGCTCATGCGGTTAGGCTGGCCCTCTAGCGCTCTGCTGATCACGGTTGTCCGAGACGAGAGGGGAGAGGGTCACGCGGTACTGACTGCGCGCACTACGGGAGGGGATTTGATCCTCGACAACAAGGTCAACGAACCAGGCTTGGACGTCTCTTGCTCCGACACGTGATTTGGCTCCGCTGCCTATTGCCGTACTACGGCAGCATCACTAACCCACGGCCCCTTCGGGGCGGAGCGGGAGTGCATTGGATGTGTGATCGATCTCGCGGGTCGTGGCACGCGCTTGCCGCAATCGAGCTAGGACCACTCCGGTGGTTCCCGTGGTGAAACCCTCCGGATCTGCACGGAGCCCGAAATTTGTTGGAACTGCGGCTAGCGCACGCCATTTGTCTATTGGAACTTTGCGCCCACGCGGATCGCACCAGGCCGCGGCGTTGAACCTGATTAAACCCTCGGACCCTGACAATCCCACTGTAGGCGCGATTGGCATCTGAGCAGCTTCCAATGAGCAGGTTCCAAGTTCAATTGGACCTGCTCGAATGCAGATGGCTTTCATTCTGGACAGGCGTGCCATGAAACAAACAAAACGCATCATCGCGACAGGCGCGACAGTCTTCCTAGCAGTGGCCAGTGCGGCTTCGCTTGCAGAAGCTCGTCCTGGCTTTGGTGGTCACGGGTTCGGCGGCTTTGGCGGCCACGGGTTCGGTGGCTTCGGCCACGGCTTTGGCGGTCATGCCTTCAGCGCTCGCAGTTTCGGAGGATTTGCCCACCACAACTTTGCTGGTCATGCGTTTGCTCACCATGCGTACGGCGGACACAGCCTGCGTGCGTACCGCGCCGCTGCGGGACATGCGCACCATCTTGCAAACCATGCTCAGCATTTCGCCCATGCCGGGACCTATCATCAATTGGCTAACCAGCATCAATTGGCCGCTCACAATCAGCTCGCCAACCAACACCTTCAGAACGGGCTCGCACATAATGGACTTGCTCAAAACGGGCTCGTTCACAACAACCTCGTTCACAACGCCATGGGGGGGCGCCAGCAAATAGCGCACAACCAGTTCTGGGGACGGCAGTTCGGAGCGCATCAATTCCGTCATCGCCATGGCTTCTTCTTCGCGGGACCAGTGTTCTGGCCCTTTGCCTTTGGTGACATCTTCTCGTTTGCGCTCTGGCCCTACTATGATCCCTTCTGGGATTATGGTCCCGATTGGCTCTATGCGAGCGTCTTCTGGCCCTACGATGAGGACGACTACGCCTACTATGCCCCCTACTACAGCTATGGCGACATCTACACCGGCTCGCGTCATGCAGCTCGCACTTACGTCGAGAGCTCTGCCGAAGAGACTGAGACCTGCGCGGGTGTAGCGCCCGGCCTCGTGGGCCTGCCAATGAACCGCCTTGAGAGGACGCTCCAGCCGGCTCCCGACCAGCAAACTGTCTTCGATGACCTCAAGACTGCGTCCGCTAAGGCCACTGAAATCATGAAAGCATCCTGTCCGACTGAGATACCAGTCACACCCATCAGCCGATTGGATGCGGTCGAGAGGAGGGTGGATGCAATGCGAGAAGCGGTCCAGGTCTTGCTAGGCCCGCTCGATGCCTTCTACGCCTCACTGACGGACGAGCAGAAGCAGCGGCTGCAGAGCCTCGCTGAGAATCACGGCCGCAATCACGAAGGCGCCAACCTTGCCGAGATGTGCTCGCAATCCGCGCGCCACTTCACGGAGCTGCCATCGGGGCAAATTCAGAAGACCGTTCGACCGAACGACAAACAGAGCTCCGAACTCGACGCGTTAAAGGATGCTTCGAACAAGGCCGCTGACATTCTCAATGGGACTTGCCCAACGCAGACGCCTTCCACGCCCGGAGCGCGCCTCGACGCCATAGCAAAGCGGCTCGATGCGATGGCCCAAGCGGTGAAGACGATGCGTCCTGCTCTGCAAGGCTTCTACGCGTCGCTTGATGATGAGCAAAAGGCCCGCTTCAACACGATGAATGAACAAGCGCAACGTCAGGGGTGATTGCTCCGAAAATTGAGCGCGTTGCTCAAATAGCTAGCGAGCGACGGGTCAAAGGTGCTCACCACGGTTTGCTCTCGCTACGCTGATCCATAGCGGGATTAGCCCCGAGCTAGGAAAGGGGAACATCTGGGAAAGAGGAACATCGTCGACGGGAGCCGACTTCGCGCCTGAGCTTCTCGGTCCAGGTATCCGTAGGAACACCTCGGGACGATCTGACCAGTGCTTTAGTTCGTTAGCTCAGTAAGAATGAACAGAAAGGCAGCGGCGGGCCGGAAAGGAACCTATTAACCTGGAGAGCCCCCATGCCAAAGTACCTAGGTTGGATGATCGTTGTCGCGGGCGCGACGATGCTTATCGGTGGAGCGCCTGCATTCGCTTATGGAAGTAGCTCGGTTGGCCACTCTTCCAACTCCGCGGCACGCTCCAGTGCTTCCGCAAGATCTGTCGGGCTCCGTTCCGCCAGAATGTCACCAGGCACATTTGCAGCGCGTCCCCTTACAGCGAACACGATGCTTGTGACGACCGCACCAAGCACACTAGCGAAGGCGACGACAAGCCACACGACCTCAGTGGTCGGCGACCCTCCAGCAGCAGATCCCCCGACTGCGAGTGCGACCTCAGCAACCACGTCGCCTCTGCTATTTTTGGAGCTTTCAGCAGGAGGGGTGCCAGTGCCAGGCTTCACATCGCCCAATTTCAGTCCCAGTCAATCTAATCCCGCAGCGCAGGATCTGACGGCATCGGCAGTAAGCTTGCCGACGACCACCGACATCACTTCAATCAGCGCTACTCCAATTGGCTCAAAGCTCGTGGATACCAGCGCCGTGGAAGCCGCGCCAACGGCAGCCACCATGCCCACTGGTACCGAGATCTTGCCGAATGCCACCTCCACTAGCACAGCTCTCGTGGCGGCCACCGCCACCATGATTGGACCAGGCGCGACCGGACTTCTGCTGCCGAACACCGCCACCAGTGGTGCGGTGGCCCAGGCGCCCACTAGCGCTGCGATACTCGCACCGACCGCGGCAATCGTGGGAACCGAAGGAGAGGTCATTGCAACGAGTGGAGGCTCATCGATTACCGGCGGTGCGACCGGGAAGGACATGCCGGGGTGCATGGCCGCCTGGGATAAGGCCACACACATCACCAAGACCGAGTGGCGAGAAATCTGCGCTCGGACGCTAAATGACTTCTGAGTATGTGATTGGGCTAATAGCTATCCGAAGCGCCTGCTCTGTAGCGGTGGGCCCGGATCAAGCCTCCTGTCATTTGGGACAGCTCGCTTCGTTTCTATCGACGACTCCAGACGCGGTTTCGCACTCCCTCACACCTGCACGTGGTGTCGTTGTAGCGCGCAGCCGGCAGGCGCCTTCTGAGTATGAGGATCGCCATCTTCGATGAGGTACCATCCGGTAGGTAGTACTACCCATACCGGTGACTTACGAGAATGATTAGGCTTTTCCGTGCGGCGGCGGTCAGAGATCTGCGGCTTTCCCCCGTCCCCCACGCAAGCCGTTGCTCCCGCCGCCGCACCACCACAACTTC
>Ga0335081_10020888_pt1 | contig 10591 bp, 9 predicted proteins | sample Lox_Sample_35_FD_206713 | JGI IMG/M metagenome (GOLD analysis project Ga0335081, IMG submission 206713) | Soil microbial communities from Loxahatchee National Wildlife Refuge, Florida, United States - Lox_Sample_3.5 | ecosystem: Environmental > Terrestrial > Soil > Wetlands | place: USA: Florida... | reverse complement strand
GAAATGCCGGCAATGAAAAAACTTCTCGACGCAGCGCGCGCGGCAGGCGCGACCGTCATCTACAGTGCCTTCGGCAATGTCCCCGCGACCGACATCATCAAGGATGTCGCCCCGGCTGCGAATGAACCGTTAGTCCACGCCGACGCCAACAAGTTTCGCAATCCCGACCTCGAGAAGATGCTCAAGGACAAGAGCATCAAGACTGTCATCACAGTTGGCACCGGCCCCAGCGGCGCCGTGCTGTTCACCGCAGGCGGTGCGGTTCTGCGAGGTTACAACGTGATCGTGCCGGTCGATGGCATAGCCGGCGATGACCTCTATGCCGAGCAGTTCACGGCCTGGAACTTGGTCCACGCGACTCCGCAATTCGCCAAGCTGGTGACGCTGACCAGATCCGACATGATCAAATTCTAGAGCGGCGCCGTCACGCCGCCGAGGATAGCCGCATCTCGGCTGCAGGCAGCGCGGAAGCGGCGAGCACGTCGTCCTGGCATGCCGCGATCACCCGATTGCGTCCGGTAAGCTTGGCCTCGTAAAGCGCGCGGTCGGCCGTTTCGATCAGCCAGACGGCGCCGGGCACGCCCGGCGCTTCGTCGCTTGCCCCGTCGCGCGCCTGCGCGCCGGCCGATGGCGGCAGGTCGGCGATGCAGGCAACGCCGATGCTGATGGTGACGAACGGCGCGACCGCCGAACCCTCGTGCGCAATTTCCTGCTCCCGCATCGCCTGGCACATCAATTCGCCAAGGCGCCGCGCCGCCGCAATATCGGCTTGCGGCAACAGCACCGCGAATTCCTCGCCGCCGAAACGCGCCGCCAGTTCGCCGGCGCGCCGCGCGAGCTGCGCCAGAGTCTGCGCCACCCTGCGCAGGCATTGGTCGCCGGCGACGTGGCCGTAAGAGTCGTTGAAGCGCTTGAAATAATCGACGTCGATCATCAACAGCGACAGCGGAGTATGGTGCCGCATGGTGCGCCGCCATTCCTCGTCCAGCGCTTCCTCGAAAGCGCGGCGATTGGCTATCCCGGTGAGCGGGTCGACGGTCGAAAGCCGGCGCAGCTCTTCCGCTTTGCGGCGGTCGCTCTCGCGCAGCGCGACGAGCTCGAGATAGAGCCCGCCATTGCGCACCAAGAGCACGATAAGGATGAAGCTCGCGGCCGCCAGGCCGTAGATGCGCCCGGCATAGAACCCGACATCGTAGCGGCCGGCATTAAGCCCGGCGCTCAAGGCGATGTCGAACAGCCAAGCGCACAGGGTCACGAGCAGCCACAGATCGAGGACGCTATACGATCGGCGCAGCAGCACGGCGGCGAGCGCAGCCAGGTTGAGCATCCACACGGTCAAAACGACGAGATGATTGACCGTCGTACTCTGGTTGCCGTGCATCATGACGGGAAGCGCGGTCTGCCCGCGGGTGGCCAAGAACGTGAAGCTGCCGACCAGGACGGCAACCGTTCCGCCGCCGATCAAGACGACGCGGCGGCGCGGCCGCCCCGGCCCGACCGCCGCGCCGTAACCGGCATAGGCCATGACGAAGAGCGAAAATCCGCTGTGCCAGAACATATAGAGCCACGCGGTGGTCTGCGGCCCGGCGCCGAGCAAGCCGGCCGGCGCAAACAGGCCGGGAAACGACAGCGCATGCATGATCGCCATCAGCGCGGTGAACAAATAGCCGAAGGCCAAGAATGCCAGCGCGTCGGACCGTGCCGCCTGCCGCTGACCGAGCAGGAAGACGACGGTGATTAGATCGTTGATCACAAGCGCGGACTGATAGATCGGGATGAACGCCGGCATCGGCGGCAATTGCACCTTGGCGAACGGCGCCAGTGCGAGAAAGACGACCGTGGAGCACGCGATAACGGCGAACGCCAGCCGCCGTTCGCCCCGGCCGGCCGGCAGGTTCGACAGCAACATGGGCTCGCCGCCTGGAGGAGACGTCATCCCGTTTTCGCCGCTCTGTGGCTCCGAACCAAGCGAATCCGTTCCGCGGCTCGGCGCTTCGCCTGTGGCAACGAACTCGCGGCGGCCCGGTTGCGGATGACGAGAATCTTAGCTGTCGCGGCAACGAACCTTTCAGCTTGTCGGAGTCTTAACGCGCGGACGAGGCGTCACCGCTGATCTTTGTTCTCGAAGGCCGTGACATGAGGGGCCGGAACGATCTCGCCGCAGCACTGACAGCGCCACTTCCGTACCAGATAGCCGAACGCGTTGGCGTGCAGGTCCGGCCGGTCGCCGCGGCTGCGTTTTTTCTCCATGTCGGCGCCCTCGGCCACCAGCCTGGGGCCGCCGGCCGATTCGGCCAGGAGCTGCACACGGCAGGCCCTTTCCAGCTTGATCGCGGTCCAGACCGCTTCCTCGATGCTGCCGCCGGTGGCGACAATGCCGTGATTGCGCAGGATCAGAGCCGGATGCTGGCCGAGGCAGCGCGCCACCGCGCGGCCGCGCTCCTGGCTGATGATCAGATCGGTGGTCTCGGAAAAAATCGGCAGCCGGCCATTGGCGAAGTAGCCGCCGTCATTGCCGACCGCGACGAGCGGCTTGCCGAGCGAGGAGAATGCGACGGCGTGCATCGGGTGGCTGTGGATCACGCATTGCACGTCGTGGCGCGCGCGCAAGACTTCCGAATGGATGTAGACCTCGTTGTGGCGCGGCATGCCGCCATCCGTCTTGCGGCCGTCGAGATCGACGGTGATGATGTTGTCCGGCCGCATTTCCTCGATGCCGATGCCGGCCGGCTTCATCAGGAAGCGGTCGGCCGCGTCGGCCAGCCGGACCGAAATATGCCCCGCCACGTAATCGCCGTGGCCTTCCATGGCGAGCACGCGGCCGGCGTCGGCGAGCTTCGCGCGCAGCGAATCGGTCATTGCATTCTCCGTGCTTCTTGCGAACCACACGACGGACATTACACTGCCGTGCGTTCGCGAAACAGGCGCGCACGGCAACGCCGCCGGGAGAGGGACATGAAGCTGTTGAGTTTCACCGCCGGCGGCGAACGCCTGTTCGGCGCGGCAAGCGGCGACGGCATCGTCACCTTGAACGACAGGATCGGCCAGCCGAACCTTTGCGCCGCGCTGGCAGCCGGTCAATTGGGCGCCATGCGGGATGCGGCGAAAAGCGCGAAGCCCGATCGCAAATTAAGCGACGTCGAATTTTTGCCGGTGATCCCGCAGCCGGCCAAGATTCTATGCGCCGGCGTCAATTACCGGGCGCACGCCGCCGAAGTCGGCCGCGAATTGCCGAAACAGCCGAGCATGTTCATCCGTTTTGCCGACACGCTGGTCGGCCACGGCGGCGCGATGATCCGCCCCGCGGTCTCCGACAATTTCGATTTCGAAGGCGAATTGGCTTTCGTCATCGGCAAAGGCGGCCGTCACATCAAGCCCGCGCACGCGCTCGACCACATCGCCGGCTATACCATTTTCGTCGACGGCAGCGTGCGCGACTATCAGAAATTCTCGGTTACCTCGGGCAAGAATTTTCCCGGCACCGGGCCGCTCGGTCCGTGGCTGGTCACCACCGACGAGATCCCCGACCCAAGCAAGCTCACCTTGACGACGCGGCTCAACGGCCGGCAGGTGCAGCACGCCACCACCGATCAGTTGATCTACGCGATTCCGCAGATCGTCGCCTTCTGCTCGGATTTTACCGCGCTGTCGCCCGGCGACGTGATCGCCACCGGCACGCCCGAGGGCGTCGGCCACGGCCGCACGCCGCCGCTGTGGATGAAGCCCGGCGACGTGCTCGAAGTCGAGATCAGCAAGATCGGCACGCTGCGGGCGTCGATTGTCGAGGAGCAGGCGTAGGTTCTTCCCCTCCCCCTTGTGGGGAGGGGTTGGGGGTGGGGGTCGCGCGGGTGGTGCGCTAACGGTGAGGGATTCTTGCAAGCCATCTTCGCCGAGAGTCACCTCCCGACCCCCCTCCCTACCCTCCCCCACAAGGGGGGAGGGAAATCATGCCGCCAGCCCGAACAGCGTCACGGCGTTGCGGAAATAAATCTTCTCGCGCTCGGCATTCGACAGCGGCAATGAATTGAGCACCTTGAGCGTATCGCGGATATAGCCCGGGCCCTTCTCCTTGTCGAACGGGCAATCGGACGCGAACAGCACGTGATCGGCGCCGAAGAAGTCGAGCCCGCAGACGGTGGCCGCGCGGGCGCCTTCGACCGCGGTGTCGCCGTAGAAATCCTTGAAATAATCGAACGGCCGCTTCTTCAGCGACTTTAAGATCGCGCCATAATCCTCGTCGGACGTGCGCACGCCGAGCTGATCGAAGGAATGGCCGACGCGGCCTTCGAGATAAGGCACCACGCCGCCGAGATGGTGCGCGATGACTTTGAGATCGGGAAAGCGGTCCATGATGCCGGAAAAGATCAATCGTGCCAGCGTCACGCCGGTTTCGTAGGGCCAGCCGAGCACGCTGCAAATCTCGTACTTGGAGTAGGTCTCGGTCGGATAATCCGGCATGTCGCGGGTGCGCGCCGGATGCAAAAGGATCGGCTTGCCGGATTTGGCGATCGCCTCGAAGATCGGCAGGAATTGCGGCGCGTCGAGCGGCACGCCGTTGGCATTGGTGCCGAGCTGTACGGCATTGGCGCCGTTGGCGAGCGCCCGCTCGGCTTCAAGCGCGGCGGCCTCCGGCGCATTCATCGGCAAGAGCGCCGACCAGCCGACGAAATGCTTCGGATGCTTGGCGACGACTTCCGCGAGCCCGTCATTGGCGATCTTCGCCATGTCCGGCGATTTGTCCGGCCCCCACAGCCGCTCCATCGGCGGCAGGCCGTGCGACAGCACCTGCGTGTAGTCGTCGAACGATTCGACGATCGAAATCCGCAAATCGACATCGGACAAGGCCGGAATGCCGCGCACGCGCTTGCCGAGGTCCTTGGCGCCGGCCGGCGTCTCGAGCAGCGCGTCGTAATAGCGCTTGGGAAAAAAATGATTGAAGGCGTCGATCGTGCGCATGCGTGCTTTTTCCTGATGGTGCTTGGCTATGGCGCCGGCCGCAGCGACGCCACGAGCCACGATGCGACGGCAAACGCATCGGCATCGCGATCGAAATAGCCGATCACCTGCAGGCCGAGCGGCATGCCGTTGACCTCGAACAGCGGCAGCGACAGCGCCGGCACGCCGAGCAGCGAGGCCGGCACGGCGAATTCCGGATTACCGGTCGAGGCAAGGCCTTCCGGCGCGTTGCCCGGCGCGGCGAGCGCGATGCAGGCATCGCAGTTGGCGGCGAGCTCGGCATGAACCGCGCGCAGGCGAGCCCGCTCTTTGAGATCGGCGCGATGGTCGGCCAGAGTCAGGTCCTCGTATTTTTGCGCCCGCTGCAGAACATTGCGGCTCAATTTGGCGGCGTCGCGGTCGCGCATGGCGCGGAAGAACCAGCGCGTTTCCCAGCCGTTGCAGCGATGCGACAGTTCGGCCGCGTTGAGCAGATCGTTCTCCAGCGCCGCGACCTTGTCGTCGTTCTGCCGCGTGCGGATTTCGATGCCGGCGGAGCGCAGCCGCATGACGCATTCGTTGAGCTGCTGCTTGGCGGCGACCGACGCCGTGTCCCATCCGGCGGTCTCGAGCACGGCGAGCCGGCGCGGCTTCTCGGCCGGCGGCAGCGCGTCCGGGCCGCGCAAACCGGGCGTGCCGGCATCGCCGCCGACGCGGGCGACGATCTCATACGCGACCTGCCACACGTCGGCGAGGCAAGCGCCAAGCACGCCGGTGCAGCTCTGGCTCTGGTAGTCGTGGCTGCCTTCGCGGTTGATCGCATTGACGCTCGGCTTGAAGCCGACGCAGCCGCAAAAGCTCGCCGGCCGGATGGTCGAGCCGATCACCTGGGTGCCCAGCGCCGCGCTGACGACGCCGGCGGCGACCGCGGCCGCCGAACCGCTCGACGAGCCGCCCGGCGTATGCGCGGTATTCCAAGGATTACGCGTGCCGCGCGGCTCGGACGCGGCGAATTCGGTGGTCACGGTCTTGCCGAGGATGACCGCGCCGGCGTCGCGCAATGCGCGCACCGAGGCGGCGTCTTTTTCCGAGCGCCAGCCGATAAACAGCGGCGAGCCCATCTCGGTCGGCATATCGACTGTTTCGATAATATCCTTGATGCCGACCGGCATGCCGTCGATCGGCGACAGCGGACGGCCGGACCGCCAGCGCTCGCTGGCGCGATCCGCCGCGGCGCGCGCCGCCGGTAAGGCAGTCGTGACGAAGGCGCCGATTTTCGGTTCCCAATAATCGAACAGTTCGAGCGAGCGTTCGAGAAATTGCCGCGGCGTTTCCTTGCCAGCGGCAAAATTCCGCGTCGCGGATAGATACGATCGCAGAGCGGGCTTTGTTTGCTCCGATTCCGGCATCTTCCTTCTTTCCTGCGCTGTCATGCTCCGCGCAGGCGGAGCATCCAGTAGTCCCTAGCCTTACGGGATCGGACTGCGATTACTGGATCGTCCGCCTCCGCGGACGATGACATCAAACTCTACGTCCCGCTCTCGTCGTAATAGTGGATCTCGTACAGCATGCAGCCGCGCTCGGACTTGAACGGGCCATGATAGACGCCGGGCGGCCGGCAGGCATAGGTCGGCGCCTCGAACGCCTCGCCGCCCGCACCCTTGTCGTCATTGCCGACGATGAGGTCGCCCGACAACAGATAGACCTCTTCCCAATGGTCGTGCACGAACGGCGCGGTGGTGTAGACGCCCGGCGCAAACCGCAACAGGCGGGTGCGGCTTCCCATCTTGCGCGACTCGTCGAGATCGCTCGCCAGGATTTTCTGCTGGATGCCGGCGGGATAGCCCGGCGGGGTCGCCCAGCCTTGGCCCATATCGACCCTGTGGAATTCAAGATGCGGCTTGTTCATCGGCACGATCGTCGCACTCCCGTCGCTTAGCCGAGTATCGGCAAGGTCTGCACGCGATATTGGTGGTGAATCCTGCGGTTGAGCACCGGGTCTTCGAGCTCGAAGGCGAAGGTCTCGGACGGCCTTATGCCGCCGCGCGCGGCCAGCGTCCCGCAGAACATCAGCGTGCCCTCTTCGAGCCCGCTTTTGCGTTCGAATTTCTCGATCAGCGTCTTCGGCTCGAGCATCGCCGTCACCAAGCCTTCCTGATAGAGCACTCGCGCGCCGTTCTCGGCAATATGCGCCCGCAAGACGAGCTTGTCCCAATGCGGCGCGATTTCTTCATAATCCCAAAAGACCGGCGCCAGCGGCTTGTCGCATAGCTCCTTGGAAACCGACACGCCGTATTTCTCCACCTCGCGGTCGGTATGATCGGAACCGGCGCCGACCCACAGCCGCCCGGCGTGGCGCAGCAGCACGAACTCCGCCTCGCCGCTCGAAGCGTTGCCAAGCACCTCGATGCTGTCGTCGGTGGTCAGCCGCGCCGTCGAGGCGCGGTAGAAGATCGGCACGCTCGCCGGCCGCTTGACGCCGATCGCCGCGAGTTCCGCGATGTGCTTTTCCAGCGCCGCCATGTCGCGGCCGGTCCAGCCGGCAATCACCAGGCGATCGACCTGCACGTTGCGCCGCATCGATCCGGATTTGCCCTCAAGCACGAGCGGCAGGATACCCGAGGGCACGCCGAACCTCCAAGCCAAACCACGATGTGTTGCAACGGGTTGGCCCACATTGCAATCGTCGGAAGCGCATTGTACATGGGGCGCAGGCTCACGCAATCGAACGCCATCATGCACGAAATCGCCGGCCAAGTTCATTGGCATGAGCCGACCGGCTTCAAGCGGGCCGGTTTCGGCAAGTTCGGACGGCCGAAAACGCCGTACGATCTGTTCATGGAATCCGACGGGATTCCGGTCTATCGCGACATCGGGGTGAGCAAGGTGCAGAACCTGCCGCTGGTCCCCTGGCCGCGGATGGGCGGGCGCGGCAGCTATATCCAGTTGCACGGCACCGAGGGCAAATGGGGCGCTTACGTCGTCGAAGTGCCGGGCGCCGGCGCGCTTCACCCCGAAAAGCACCTCTACGAGGAAATCTATCTGGTCGTCGAAGGCCGCGGCTCGACCGAAGTCTGGCTCGACGGCGAGGTGAAGCGCCATGTGTTCGAATGGCAGAAGGGCTCGCTGTTCTCGATTCCCGTCAATGCCATGCACCGCATCGTCAACGCCTCGTCGGCGCCGGCGCTGCTGCTCGCCGGCACCACCGCGCCCAATCTGATGAACCTCATCAACAACACCGATGCGATCTTCAACTGCCCGTACGAGTTTCGCGACCGCTTCTCGGGCGCCGACGACTTTTACAAGTACAAGGACGATATCGAGCCCGATCCGGTCCGCGGGCTTGCCATGCGCCGCACCAATTTCATTCCCGACATCGTCAATTGCGATCTGCCGCTCGACAACCGCCGCTCGCCGGGCTGGCGCCGTGTCGAGCCGTTCATGACCGGCAACACGTTTTATCTGTGGATCGGCCAGCACGAGAACGGCCATTACTCCAAGGCGCACGCCCACACGTCGGCCGCCGTGCTGATCTGCATCAAGGGCAAGGGCTATACCTACACCTGGCCGGAGCAATTGGGGCTCACGCCGTGGAAGGACGGCAAGGCTAGCGAGGTCAAGCGCGTCGACTACGAGCCGGTCGGCATGGTGTCGGCGGCGCCGGGCGGCGCGCGCTGGTATCACCAGCATTTCGGCGCCTCGAAGGAGCCGTTTCGCTTGACGGCATGGTTCGGCCCGCACAATCCCGGCCGCGAGCCCGGCCCGCCGGGCGAGAAGCACACCGACTACACCGCGATGGACATTCCCGAAGGCGGCACCGCGATCCCCTATTACATGGAGGATCCGTTTTTGCGCCAGGAATATGCCGAGCGCATGGCCCGCGAAGGCGCCGAGAACCGGATGCGGCCGGAATATTACGAGCGCGATTACCGCGGGCTCTTGCCGAAGGAATGAGCGCGCGCACCCTGTCATGCCCCGCGAAGGCAGGGCATCCAGTACCCACTACCGAAGCGGTCAGCGTACATTCCCACAGGCAATTCGATTACTGGATCGTCCGCCTTCGCCGACGATGACACGAAAGAGCAATGAGCGACGTACCCCAGGGCGGCCGCATCTTTTTCTCCTCGACCGGGCGCACCTTCGGCGACGAGGACGAATTGTGCGTATTGTCGGTCGGCGTCGACATCGGCTCGTCGACCTCGCATCTGGTGTTCTCGCGCATCGTGCTGGAGCGGCTCGACGCCCGCTATGTCGTCACCGAGCGCGAAAGCTTCTATCAATCCGATATTCTGCTCACGCCCTATGCCGGCGAAGACGAGATCGACGCTCACGCGCTCGGCAGCTTTATCGACCGGCAATACAAGGACGCCAAGGTCGATCCCGACGAGATCGATACCGGCGCGCTGATCCTGACCGGCGTCGCGGTACGCCGCAAGAACGCGCGCGCCATCGGCGAACTGTTCGCCAGACAGACCGGCCGCATGGTCGCGGTTTCGGCCGGCGACAGCCTGGAATCGGTCATGGCGGCCTATGGCTCGGGCGCGGTGGCGCGCTCGATCCGCAACGGCGCGCCGGTGATGAATGTCGACGTCGGCGGCGGCACCGCCAAGATCGCGGTGTGCGCCGACGGCAAGGTGACCGACGTGACCGCCCTCGACGTCGGCGCGCGGCTCGTCGTGCTCGACGGCGATCGCCGCATCGTGCGGCTCGAAGAGGCCGGCCGACGGTTCGCCGCCAAGCTTGGCCTCGAGCTCAAGCCCGGCGACGCCGTTACCGAAGACCAGGCCCGCGCGCTCGCCGCCCTGATGGCCGACGGCTTGTTCGAGGCGATGCGCGGGCGCGCGCCCGCTATCGACGGCGCCGCGCTGTTGCGGCTCGACCCGCTCGGCTATCGCGGCGCGCTCTCCGACGTGAGCTTTTCCGGCGGCGTTTCCGAATACATCTATGGCGGCGAAGCCAAGGGCTTCGGCGACCTCGGGCCGGAGCTTGCCGCCGAATTGCGCGCGCGGCTCGCCGCCAGCGGGCTGCAACTGGCGCGGCCGGACGCGCGCATCCGCGCCACCGTGATCGGCGCCTCGCAATATACCATGCAGGTCTCCGGCTCGACGATCTTCGTATCGCCGCTCGACACGCTGCCGTTGCGCAACGTGCCGGTGATCGCGCCCGATTTGCCGCTTGGCGACGACATCGATGCCGCCGCGGTCGCCGGTGCGATCCGCGCGGCGCTCAAACGCCTCGATCTCGGCGAGGGCACGAGCCCGGTCGCCCTGTTCGTGCCGTGGCGCGGCTCGGCGACGTTTCGCCGGCTCGACGATTTCTGCAGAGGCGTGGCCGCCGGGCTGCAGGAGGTGCTGGCGCAAGGCCATCCCATCGTGCTCGCCGGCGACGGCGACGTCGGCGGCCTGATCGGCATCCACTATTGCGAGGAAATGAAAATCGCCAATCCGATCGTCTCGATCGACGGGCTGGAATTGAAGGACTTCGATTACATCGACATCGGCGCCATCCTCGACACCTCGGGCGCGGTGCCGGTGGTGATCAAATCGCTGGTGTTTCCGACCAGCGCCGGCATCGGCACCGACTGGCAGGCGGAGCGAAAAGTCTCAGGCAACGCGCGTGCCGGCTAGGCACGCTCTCCGCTCGTCCCCGCGCAAGC
>Ga0335081_10020887_pt1 | contig 10591 bp, 7 predicted proteins | sample Lox_Sample_35_FD_206713 | JGI IMG/M metagenome (GOLD analysis project Ga0335081, IMG submission 206713) | Soil microbial communities from Loxahatchee National Wildlife Refuge, Florida, United States - Lox_Sample_3.5 | ecosystem: Environmental > Terrestrial > Soil > Wetlands | place: USA: Florida... | reverse complement strand
GCATCTTCCGGATCTCCTGCATCAACTCTGTCCGCCTCATCTGTCACCTCCACGATGACTCTTATAAACCGGACAGATTATGTGCTACAACTCCGGACAGTTTATTTGCTCCCAACACAAGCCAGAAAAACAGTTGAAGGGCGAAGACTTTTTTGGTAGAATCCGCCGCAAAAGTGGCTCCAGGTGTCTATGAGGAAAGACGATGAGAGGATATTCCAACTAGCCCCGTTTTCGCGAAGAAGATGGGGATTTTCTTTTTTTGCGGGAGCAGAGATGTTGTAAAGCGAGGTGATGCGTTAGATACCTAATATTCTTTTTATCATAAGGCTTCATGCGTAGATGAGCGCTTTAAAGAATCTTTATGAAATGTCTTTTTGAAAGGAGAGTGAAAATGGCGAATAAGAATTCAGACACTGAAAAGCACGGGGCCCTCGAGCGCTTCGGTCTGGGATTGGCCGCGTGGAGTGAGAAGTGGTTCCCCGATGCGTGGGTATTTGCCCTCGTAGGCATTGTTGTCGTTTATATCTTTGGTCTTCTCATCGGTGAAAGTCCAGTAAATCTTGCGATCCAGGGCGGCAAGGCATTCTGGATACTCATACCCTTTACCATGCAGATGGCATTCATTATCATCGGCGGGTATGTACTGGCCTCCACTCCGGCAGTTTACTGGCTTATCAAAAAAGTAGCAACGATTCCCAAGACGGGAAGAGGAGCGATCGCCTTTGTTGCCTTCCTATCTCTCGTGACCTCTCTGATATCCTGGGGGTTGAGCCTCATCTTCAGCGGACTTTTGGTACGTGAATTGACGAGAAGGGTCAAAGGGATGGACTACCGGGCTGCAGGAGCCGCTGCATACCTGGGACTGGGAGCCATCTGGGCATTAGGTCTTTCCTCATCCGCGCCACTCATGATGGCCACCAAGGGCGCCATTCCGCCGAAACTTTTTGAGATCAGCGGATTGATACCCCTGACCCAGACACTTTTCATCTGGCAGAACTTCTGGATGATTGTTGCTCTGATTGCCGTTTCGGTGCCGATCGCTTATTTCTCGGCTCCGAAACCGGAACGTGCCAAGACGGTGGATTACTTCAATCTGAAATTTGAAGAAATCGATATGAGCGTTGAGGCGCGTCAGAAGCCTGGTGAATGGCTCGAGTACAGCCCTCTCTTGATCATCCTCGTAGGGGGTCTTCTCTGCTGGTACCTGATCAATCTTTTCAGCAAGGATCCTCGGGGACCAATCGCAGTTCTCGACCTCAATAACTACAACCTGATCTTTATCGCGGTTGGTATGCTTCTCCACTGGCGGCCGAGACGATTCCTCAAGGCTGTTGCCCAGTCTGTTCCGGCAACAGGCGGCGTTCTGATTCAGTTTCCGTTCTACGCTGTTATCTTTGGAATGATCGTCGGCACGGGAATTAACAAGTGGTTGGCCGACCTCTTCTACAGCATCACGACTCAAGGAACCTATCCCCTCCTCGTGGCCGCTTATTCAGCCATCCTGGGTGTCTTCATTCCCTCAGGCGGAAGCAAGTGGGTCATTGAGGCTCCTTACGTCCTGCAGGCTGCAATTCAGCACCAAGTGAACCTTGGGTGGGTGGTTGTGATCTACAACGCAGCAGAGGCACTGCCGAACCTGCTCAATCCGTTCTGGATGCTGCCTCTTCTCGGCATACTGCACATGAAGGCCCGAGACCTTGTGGGCTATTCGGTTCTCCAGATGTTCGTCCACATACCTCTTGTGTTCTTCCTCTGCTGGCTCTTTGCGCAATGGATCCCATTTGTCCCGCCCTTGAAGTGACGGCGGCTGATTGAGAGCCGCGACCGATAAAAAAGGGCGCTGCCCTAAGAAGCAGCGCCCTTTCTATTTTCATCAGCCGACAGAGTTTAATAATTAAAATCAAACACTGTCAGATTTAGACCAAGATCCTTCGCCGTGCTTGCTCAGGTTCAGTTTCGACTAAGGCCTTTTTCTCAGGTCATTCGAAAAAGGCCTTAGTCTCATTGAGATTACTTGCCGCTCCTGAAATCGTCGCGCATCAACTCTCTTGCGATGATCATCCTTCTGATTTCGGACGTGCCTGCGCCGATCTCCCAGAGCTTCTGATCCAGGAAGTGCCTGGTCACGGGGTATTCCGTGCAGTAGCCGTAGCCGCCGAAGACTTGGATGGCATCGAGGCCGATCTTTGTTCCCATCTCGCCGCAGAAGAGAAGCGCCGCAGCGGCCATGCGGTCGAGGTCCGTGCCCTTACCGCCAACCTTGTTCTCCAGAGTGTCGCAATATGCGGCTGCGCTGTAGGCCATCCACTTGGAGGCCAGGTAGCCGGTATACATATTGGCTATCTTTTCCTGGATGGACTGATACGAAATGATGGGTTTGCCGAACTGTACCCTTTCCTTTGCATACTTGAGGCTGAGCTCAAGACAGCTTCTCTGGCTGCCCAGAGTGCAGCCGGAAAGGGTGATTCGTTCCGTACAGAGACCGCTTGTGAGAACGGAAACACCTTTGTTCAGTCCGCCGATGAGATTCTCGGCCGGCAGCTCCACATCTTCGAAGGTTATCAGGGCGGTGGGGGATGTCCTCATGCCCCATTTCTTGATCTTCTCTCTCGTAACACCCTTGGTCTTGCTGAATTCGAAGAAGAATGCAGAGATTCCCTTCGGGCCGGCAGCCGGATCGGTCTTGCAATAGAAGGTCATGAAGTCAGCGACAGGACCGTTCGTGATGAATATCTTGCTGCCGTTGATGATGTACTTGTCTCCCTTCTTCTCCGCCTTCGTCGCCATGCTCATGGCGTCGGAGCCGGCATTGGGTTCGGTGATGCCGAGGCAGCCGATCCACTCGCCGGTACAGGATTTGGGAAGGACGTACATCTTCTGTTTTTCTGACGCATTCCGCCGGAAGTTGTCGAAACAAAGGGTCTGGCTTGCGCCGACGGTCATCGACAGGGCATTGCTCACCCGTGCGATCGTCTCGTACACGAGGAGCGTCTCTACGTAGCCCAGAGCGGTGCCACCGTACTTTTCCTCAAAGACGATCCCGTTGACGCCCAGGTTTCCGAGTTCCTTGAAGAGTGTCGGGGGCATTTCGTCCACTTCATACATGTGCTCCATCTGCGGGTCCAGCCAGCTGATCGCCCACTTGTAGACGCTGTCTTCCAGCATTTTTTGTTCTTCCGTAAAATTAAAATCCATACACAAATACCTCCTGATAATTTGGGATTATTAAACCAGCTGTCGAAGCCCCACATGGGAAGATCAGGTGTTGACTGGCTTTGGCAACTTAACCCGAAAAGCCCGGATGACCCGGGCCTTTCGAGCGGTATAATGCAAAAAACTATTTTGCTGTCTGGTAACCCTGATCCCAGTCGAATCCGGATGTCTCGCCGTGCAACGCCATCTTGTAGTTCCGTCTCTCTGAATATGAAGGATAACGCCTTGTCTTGCCTTCGACAGGCATCATGGAGACGGGGAACTTCGGTGCAAGGAGACCGTTTTCCCTTGCCGCTTTTTCCAGCATCTCACGGTCATCGGGATGGGCGATGGAGATCAGCGCGGATGTTTTTTCATAACCATTGAGCCCCCTCAGATTTACGATGCCGTACTCGGTGCAAACGTAATTCGACAACTGAGCCGGTACATCAACCGACGATCCTTCGGGCAGGAAGGGCACGATCCTCGATGTGCCGTGCTTGCTCCTCGCCGTCATAGAGGCGACGCCGCGTCCGCCCTTCGACTGGGCACAGAAAGAAACAAAGTTGAAGTAACCGCCGGAACTCGAGATCGGGCGCTTCTCATAGAAACCTGAGCACTGCTGGCCGAGAAGGTCAACGGCTACACAATTGTCGATAGCGATCATGTTATCGAGTCTTGTCAGATTATGCAGGTTATTCGTGTAACTGATATCGTAGACAGCAAGATCCTGGTTCCGGTGGATCGTGTCATAGTACCATTTGACATCCACGGGGAAGGCAAACGTCCAAACACTTTTACCGCGGTCGGCGGGGAGGGTCTTATACTTGTTGGTCACCTGGCCTGATTCGATCAGCTTGATGAGACCAGCATTGAGCATCTCCGTGTGGATGCCGAGGTCCTTGAATCCCGCATCGGTCATGGCTCCGACACACGCGGAGGGGAGGGAGCCGATGCCGAGTTGGACAATGTCCCTATCCCTCATGATGGTCATGACATGCTTGGCGATTGCCTCTTCCTCGGGCTTTGCCTTGATAGCCTTTTCATTGATCTGTGGCCACTTATATTTTTCGCAGTCTACCTCGACCCAGAAATCGACATCATCAATATTGATTGTGTTCATGCGGCCACCTTCGGCCCAGGGATAGTCTGAACGGACTTCGATAACGGTCTTCTTTGCGCACTGGCTGAAGATGTTGGCGTTGTTCGTGCCATAAGAAAAATTTGCAAAGCCACGATCATCGAAGGGCGAAGCGGCATTCCACCACCAGTCAAGCCCCCGGTTTGCTTTTACCGCGTTTGTGAAACGGTAATGGCAGAACCACATGCCCATCGCCCATCCCCACTGCGCCCAGCTTGTGACGTTGTTTGTGTCTCTTGCCTTGCGGTTCCAGGGGAAGAAGAAATACTCATGGAAACAGTGATGCTGCTGCATGGGGTCGGCCGCCTGAAATTCCGGATGGGGGAAGAAATTAGCATAATTCCAAAGCTCAATGTTATTCAGTTTTGGCCCAATCCTCTTTGCCAGTTCCTTCATGCATTCCGTCGAGTCACCACCGACCGAACCGGGCTGGATCCAATGCCCTGATTTGACCATATCCAGGATCTGCTGGGGCGTTCTCTTCTTGTCACGAATTTTTTGTTGAACAGGTGTCGTCATGTTGCCTCCCTCCTTATAATAAGAACTAAGTTTTATGACATTCGGCCGAATTGATTCAGCCACTCTCGGCGATACACTAAAGTTGCAACAATAATGATCCGTACAAATATATCTTGGTTTGGTCTAAACAGATGGAAGACATGCTGTCTGTACATTCTGGGTCGTCGTGAATAATGGAATGTCTGTTCATAATATGATGCGTCGGAGGTGTTAACGATCTTGTAAGTAGAGCCAAGGACTTTTTTATCAGTCGCCGCTATGGATCTTTTGGTTTGTCCCTTGATGTTTCCGCAGGTTGCCGCTCATTGGATATGTCACATCGCTGCCGACTTTGCAAGCAGTGGTGGTTGAAAATCTCAAATACATGCAGCGGCAAGACTGCCTTCGGTTTCTCGCCTGCAAGCCTTCCCAGCAGGTGAAAAACTTCACGATTAGTCTTCTATGGAAAAAAATTGTGAAAGGCAATATTAAAAGGTTTATAACTAATATTTAGGAAAAACTAATTTTTCAAGGCCTGCTCATGATAAATTACTAATATTCCATTGGTAATAGATGTCTCTCGCTTGACAACGCACATTCTTTCTATAAACATTCTCTCCATATTCTATCTGTTTGGCCGCAACGATAAATGCCTATTTCCTGTTCATTGCGAAGTGCACGAGATGCGATATTTTTTATACATGCCTTTGATTTTCTTTTTAAAAATTTAATCAAATCAGACTGCTCTTTGCTGAGGTTGTCTTAAATTAATTTTATCTAAATATTATTTATAAACCTTTTAATATTGCTTTCTTTAACTGTTTTGTACAATACAGACAAATTAGAATTTTTGACAATCTGGCTGTTTCTTTAAGAAAGGAAGAGAAAGCAGTTACAGCGTCCTGACATGTATCCATCTTTTCTCGTTTTTGTCTCGTCGGCCGTTATAGAAAAGAAATCAGTGAGAACCTGAATTTAAAGACCTATTTCGTGATTCGTTGAGTAACAACTGACATTATAGAAGTCTCGGCAGCCGATCTCGGCAAATGCCGTTTACGCATTCTTAACACAGCAAGGGCTCACCTGGGCTACCGTGGGCAGGTGCTGAGAAAAATGAAGAGAAGGAGGTAGAATCCAGTGGAAGCAATTGAACAAGGGATTGGGAAAATATTTACGGACCCCGATGCGGATAATGCGCGCGACTTCTTCCGCAAGAAAAGCCGCAAGTTGGAATCCAAGGTTATGACGGTCAAGGAAGCGGTAGAAAAGTTTGTCCATGACGGCGATTATCTGACTCTTGGCGGCTTTGGCGCAAACCGAGTGCCGATCGCGGTTGCGCATGAGATTCTCAGGCAGGGCAGGAAGAACATGGGATTTGCCGGCCACACATCGACTCACGATTTCCAGATACTGTGTGCAGGCGAGGTGTTTAACAAGTTGGACGTTGCCTATATCGTCGGCCTCGAGGCACGCGGCCTGTCCCCCAACGCGAGGCGCTACATGGAAAGCGGCAAGGTTGAAGTGAGTGAATGGACCAACTACTCTCTGTCTGTCCGCTTCAAGGCGGCGGCAGCCGGCGTTTCCTTTTATCCCTCCAGAAATATCATGGGGACAGACACCTTCAAATACAGCGGTGCAAAGATCATTGAATGTCCATTTACGGGGACGAAGTACGCGGCCATGCCCGCTCTGTACCCGGATGTGTCGGCGCTTCATGTGCATGAGGCGGATATCTACGGCAATTGCAGAGCAAGGGGCATCATTGTTTCCGATTTCGATGTAGCAAGGGCATCCAAGCGCCTGATCATCACGTGTGAAAGACTGATTTCCAACGACGAGATACGGAGAGACCCAAGCTATACGGTTATTCCTTACTGGTGCGTCGACGCGGTGTGTGAGGTGCCGTACGGCAGTTATCCCGGGAATATGTATGGTGAGTACTTCTCCGACGAGGAACATATAAGGGAATGGCTCAAGGTCGAAGAAAACCCTGAAGAGCTCAAGAAATTCCTCGATAAGAACATCTACAGTTGCAAGGATCACTTCGAATATATCGAGAAGAACGGCGGTATAGGCAAAATGCTGAAACTGAGAGACAAAGAATTCATGTTTGTCAAGGCGAGAGACTAGAGAGGAGGATATCCGAAATGGCTGATTTTAATACCATGGAGTTGATGATATGCACTGCTGCCAGAGAGCTGGAGGACGGTGCTTCCATAGTCGTTGGAACCGGGGCTCCCAATGCTGCAGCGATGCTTGCGCAGAAAGCCCACTCACCGAACCTGGTAATCCTTTTTGAGGCCGGAGGTGCCGCGCCTCTGATCCCCGAGATGCCGATTTCGGTGGGAGATTCGAGGACTACCTGGAAGGCCTTGATGGCCTCAGGCATGTGCGAGATCATGGAAACCTGCTGTCGCGGAATGATCGATTACACCTTCCTCGGCGGGGCGCAGATCGACATGTACGGGAATCTGAACTCCACAAGAATCGGTGCAGACCATCAGAAACCCAAGGTCCGCTTCCCTGGCAGCGGCGGAGCCAATGACCTTGCCTCGTTCTGCTGGAGGATGCTCGTCATGACGCCTCAGGATTCCAAGAGGTTTGCCGAGAAATGCCAGTTCGTCACCACACCGGGCTGGCTTTCGGGCGGTGATTCGCGAGCGAAGTCGGGGCTTCCGCGGGGGGCGGGTCCATACAAGATCATCACGAATATGGCGGTGATGGATTTTGAGCCGGAATCGAAAAGGATGCGGATAATAGCGATAAACCCCGGCTACTCGGAAAAAGATGTTCAGTCCAATTGCGGGTTTGAGCTTTTGAAGGCGAAGAAGATCGTGGAGAACAAACCGCCGACGGCGAGGGAACTGTCGATCCTGAGGGATGAGATAGACCCGTACCGCTATGTTATCGGCAGGTAGTTTTCTCAAGCACAATTAAGGCTCCCAGGATTCATCCGGGAGCGTCAAGGAGGATTATAATGGCGGAAGAGAAAAAAGAAGGTTTGGGAGGAGAAGACAACGTAAGACACTGGGAAGAACAGGATGCCATCCTCATGAAGCACCGGGAAGAGGCGTATAACATCGGCGGCGAAGAGCAGCTCAAGCGCCTTGCCAAACAGGGCAAAAAGCCGATGCGTGAACTCATTTCGATGTTGATAGATCAGGGTACTGAGTTCTTCGAACTTGGCCTCGATGCAGGCTATAACATCGGGAAGATAAAACTCTACGGCGGAGAGATCTACGAATCCGAAAAGAGAGGTCACATACCCGGCGGCGGGCTCGTTACAGGCGTAGGCATAATTCATGGGAAGGATTGTATGATCTTTGCCAATGAAAACCGCTATGCCGCGGGAACCTATTTCCCCATCACCCTGAAAAAGCATATGAGGGCCCAGGCGATTGCCGAGCGCCTCAGATTGCCCTGCGTGTACGTTGCCGATTCAGGCGGCATCAACCTTCCCCTGCAGCTCGGCTGTTTTGCCGATGACGGCCACTTTGGCAGCATGTTCTACAACATGTGCCGCATGTCCGCCATGGGAATCAAGCAGTATACCCTGTCGACCGGCGGCAACACTGCCGGCGGCGCCTACATCGTCTATCTCGCTTCGGAATCAATCATGATTGAGAAGCTGGCGTTTGCATTCCTGGCTGGTCCCCCCATGGTGAAGTCAGCGATCGGCGAAACTGTGTCCATGGAGGACCTGGGCGGCGCTTATGTTCACACCCAGCATTCAGGCGGCTGCGACCATTTCGTCAGATCTCAGGAAGAAGGGATCCAGAAGCTCCGAGATATAATCGAGTTTGAACCCTCGCAGAGCCTTTACTGCGACCGTTTGGGAACGCTGGAGCCAAAGTTCACCTACCAGGATATGATGCGGGCCACCCCTGTCAATACCTATAATGCAATAGACATCAAGGATACACTCAAGTGTATCGCCGATGACAGCTACTTCCATGAATACAAGCCGACCTATGGGCTTAACCGCGGCGCCAACATAGTGGCCGGGAAGATGTGGCTGAAGGGCATGCCGGTCGGCGTCATCGCTTCCAGCGGTACCGGCGTCATCTATATTGAGGCGGCCAGGAAGGCGACGGAGTGGATGATCCGCTGCGGCAACTCGAAACTTCCGCTCATCTTCCTCCAAGGCTCCCCGGGGTACATGGTGGGGAAGGCCGAGGAGTGGGGCGGCATCGGCAAGTACGGGTCCGATATGGTCCGTACGTGCAGCGTGCTCAACGTCCCGAAGATTCAGTACGTAATCGGTCCTGACCACGGCGCGGCAAACTACGGCATGTGCGGGAGGGCCTTCAGGCCGGTCTTCTGTTTTACAAACATGAGGGGCAGAACGACCGTTATGTCCGGCCGGACCGCCGGGTTCATCGTGGAGAGTGTCCGTAGGAAGAACATCGTCGACAAAGGTCAGACGGTGAATGAGGAAGAAATGACCAAGTTCCGCCAGATGATGATAGACCGTTATGATAACGAGGGGCATCCGTTCCTGACAGGGTCGCTCCTGTTCCATGACGGTGTCATCGCTTACAGTGAAGCACGTGACAAGCTGGCAAGGTCACTGGAACTCTGCTACCGTGCTCCTATTGATAAGTCAGACTGGGGTGATCTGAAGGTTTAACCCCTTTTTACAGAGAGAAATGAAGGAGGAGTATTCCACATGGCAGACATACTGTTAAAAGAAAGGACCGATGAGGGCATCCTCATTCTTACCCTTAATCGTCCTGATGCTATGAACTGTTTCAACTTTGATCTTCTTGCAGTTCTTGCAGACACCATAAAGGAAGCCAATTTTGATATGGATCTCCGCTGCATCATCATTACCGGTGCGAAGGCTGGTGATGATCCGAAGAAGTGGTCATTCTCTACGGGGGCAGACCTGAAGGAAAGAAGAACGCTGTCGCAGGACCAGGTCCGCCGCTTCATTTTTACCATACGCAACACATTCACGGCAGTGGAGCAGGTTCGTGTTCCGGTGATCGCAGCCATCAACGGGTTTGCCTTTGGCGGCGGCACTGAGCTTGCCCTTGCGTGTGATCTCAGGATCGCATCCTCGAACGTACTGATGGGTCTTACAGAAACAAGCCTCGCAATCATCCCCGGTGCGGGTGGAACGCAGAGACTGACCAGGATCGTGGGTGTGGCAAAGGCAAAGGAGTTGATCTTCACGGCAAGAAGGATAAACGCAGAGACGGCATTGAAGCTCGGTCTTGTCAGCAGCGTTGTGGAGCCGGCCAAGCTCATCGAGGCCGCAATGGAGCTGGCAAGGGAGATCGCAAAGAACGGCCCCATCGGGGTTGCGCAGGCGAAGTTTGCGATTAACTACGGCTCCGAGGCGAGCCTCGGAGTGGCGCTGCCGCTTGAGTCAAAGGCTTATGAGGTCACAATCCCCACGAAGGATCGTTTGGAGGCGCTCGCGGCCTTTGTGGAAAAACGGAAACCCGTATTCAAAGGGGAATAACCGTCTTTCATTCGTATTTGAATGATAATTTGAATAATAAACTTTGAGGAGGTTGTGTTTTTTATGACGGAGTATGATTATTGGAAAATCTTTCCCAAGATGCCGAAGAAGGTGACCATCGGGGACATAACCGTTCGTGATGGCTTCCAGCATGAAGAGAAATTTGTTTCCACCAACGCCAAGATATTTTATGCCCAGGAGATGATCCTGGCCGGTGCAAAGGAAATCGAGGTCACCAACCTGGGGAACCCGGCGGGCATTCCGCAGTTCAGGGATGCCGAGCAGGTGCT
>Ga0335081_10020886_pt1 | contig 10591 bp, 11 predicted proteins | sample Lox_Sample_35_FD_206713 | JGI IMG/M metagenome (GOLD analysis project Ga0335081, IMG submission 206713) | Soil microbial communities from Loxahatchee National Wildlife Refuge, Florida, United States - Lox_Sample_3.5 | ecosystem: Environmental > Terrestrial > Soil > Wetlands | place: USA... | reverse complement strand
ACCAGGAACAGCGCGAGCACCATCGATCACTCCCTCAGCCGATCGAGGTCTGACACGTCGACCGAGCCGAACTCGCGGCTGATCCGGTTGATCACGATGCCGATCACGAAGATCGCGACGAACAGATCGAGCAGGACGCCGACCTCGACCAGGAACGGCATCGCCTGGTGCAGCGTGAGCCCCATGATGAAGATGCCGTTCTCGAGCACGAGGTAGCCGACGACCTGCGTGATCGCCTTGCGCCGCGTCGTCAGGATGATGAATCCGGTCAAGACGGTCGCGAGCGACGCCGGCACGAGCAGCGAGCCGACGTGCTCCGGCGCGAGCGGCAGCGCGCTCGCGAACAGGATCGCGGCCCCGGTCGCGAGCGCCCCGATGAGCAGCGATGGCATGTAGCCGATCAGCGGCTCGACCTCGCGCCGGATCACGACGTCGCGAAGCGCCCGGCGCAGCATCGCCGGGATCAACACGCCCTTGAGCCAGACCGCCGCGACCCCGACCAGGACAGGACGCAGCGCGAGATCGTGCTGGACGAGCACCGCGAGCAGCCCGAGCACCACGCCCTGGACCGCCGAGGCGTTGATCGCCGCGCTGATCCGGCTCGTGCCGAGCAGCAGGAAGTTGATCCCGAGGACCGCGACGATGATCGGATCGACCGTCGAGCTCATGCTCACCTCACCAGCAAGACGATGCCGAACGCCGACATCAGACAGGCCGCGACCAGCAGCCCGGGCACCTGGGTCAAGCGCAACCGCGCCATCACCGATTCGACGATCCCGACCACGACCGCGAGCACGAGCACCGCGCCGACGAAGGCCACCCACGCGATCCACGGATCGATCTCGGCCAGCGGGGCCGCGATCCCGACGACCAGCGCGGCAAACACGAACAGCTTGACCGCCGCGCCGTACAGGATGGCACCGAGCAGCGGGCCACCGTGATCGAGGACCATCACCTCGTGGATCATCGTGAGCTCGAGATGGGTGTTGGGATCGTCGAACGGGATCCGGCAGTTCTCGGCGAGCAGCACGACGAACAGCGCCAGCAGCACGGTCGCGAGCGCCGCGCCGCCGGTCGACCACGTCGCGGCCACGCTCGGACCGAGCATCGCGGTCAGCGACATCGAACCCGATGCCTTCGCGAGCACGACGAACGCGAAGAACAGCGCGGGCTCGGCCAGGCACGAATACGTCGCCTCGCGGGCGCCGCCCATCCCCTCGAACGCCGAGCCGGTATCGAGCGCGGCGGCGACCGTGAAGAACCGGCCGAGCGCCAGCAGATACGCGAACAGCACGAAGTCGCCGGAGAACGCGATCGGGGCGGCGTGGCCACCGAGCGGCAGCATCAGCGATGCCGCGACCGCCGTGATCAGCGAGATGACCGGGCCGACCCGAAATACCCAGGTCGTCGTGCGGCTGAACACCGAGCCCTTGCGGACGAGCTTGATCAGATCGAAGTACGGCTGGAGCACCGGCGGACCGACGCGCCCGGCGACCAGCGCCTTGGTCTTGTTGATCACGCCGAGCAGCAGCGGCGGAAGCGCCAGCACGAGCACGACATGGACTGCGATGTGCGCGACCAGCATCGTCATCTCCACAGCAAGAGCACGATCAGCGCGCCCAGGATGTACAGCAGGTAGGCGTGAACGCTGCCGCGCTGGATGAACATGAAGCGGCCGAGATACCGGCCGGCCAGCGCGAACGCCGGGCGCAGACCACGGTCGAGCACGACGTCGGGCACGTGGGTCTCGACCCGGGCGGATGCGGGGAACACGCCGCTCGGCGTCGTGACGTGGCGCGCCGGACGGAGCGCCCACGCCAGCATGGACACCAGCGTGTCGGCGAACGACGACGCGGTGTACTGCATGCGGGCAGACGGTGACGCGTAGCCGCAGTCCCAGGTCCCGACGGTCGCAGGCACGCGGCGCGTGGTCCGGATCGCCCGCGCGGCCAGCGCGAGCGCGATCAGCAGGCCCCCGGCGACGAGCGCGACGGCGGTCAGCGGCGCCAGCGTCACGAGGCGGGGTGCCGGGTCGCCCGACCACGCCGCGATCGCCTGGTCGAGCAGCGGCGCGATCAGCGGCGCGCCGAGCCCGATGAACAGACAGCACGCGGCCAGCGCGGCCATCGGCGCGAGCATCGTGCCGCCCGGATCGTGCGCGTGCTCGCCCGCGGCCGTGCGCGGCGCGCCGAGGAACACCGCACCGAACGCCTTCGCGAAGCACGCCAGCGCGAGCCCGCCGATCAACGCGAGCGCCGGCGCGGCGAACGCACAGGCGAGCCACGACGTCCCGCCCGTGTCGGTCACGCTGCGAAACAAGCCGATGTAGACGAGCAGCTCGCTGACCAGACCGTTGAGCGGCGGCAATCCACAGATCGCGACCGCACCGATGAGGAACGCCAGCGCGGTTCGCGGCATGCGCCGCCACAGGCCGCCCAGGCGATCGATGTCGCGCGTGCCGGTCGCATGTAGCACGCTCCCGGCGCTCAGGAACAGCAGCGCCTTGAACAGCCCGTGGTTCCACACGTGGAGCAGCGCACCGGCGAGCCCGAGCACCTCGAGATCGACGCGTCCGGTCGAGCGTCCGATCAGCGCGACGCCGAGCCCGATGCAGATGATCCCGATGTTCTCGACCGAGTGATAGGCGAGCAGCCGCTTGAGGTCGTGCTGACCGATCGCGAACGCGACCCCGAGCACGCCGGAGATCGTCCCGGCGACCAGGACCGCGATGCCCCACCACATCGGAGGGTGCGCGCACAGCGCGGTGATCCGTACCAGGCCGTAGATCCCGATCTTGATCAGCGATCCGGACATCATCGCGGACACGTGACTCGGTGCGTTCGCGTGCGCACCGGGGAGCCAGACGTGGAGCGGCATCACGCCCGCCTTGAGGCCGAAGCCGACGAGCGCGAGCACGAAGATCGCGTCGGCCGTGCCCGAGCTCATCGCGGCCGCCCAGCCGTCGACGTCGAGCGTCCCGCTCGCGGCGAACAGCAGCGCGAACATCGCGAACAGGGCGAGCGTGCCGATCCGTGTCGCCAGCAGGTAGACGTAGCCGACCTCGCGCACCAGCGGCTTTTCGTCCTCCGTGGTGATCGTGAGGAACGCGCCGACCGCCATGAGCTCCCAGGCAAACAGGAACAGCATCGCGTTGCGCGCGATCACGATCAGCAGCAGGCCGGCGGTGGTCACGCCGTAGAACGCACGCAGCTTGCGCGCGTTCTGCGGGTGGCCGGCCTGCGACCAGTACTCGAGGCCATACACGGCGCCGAGGGCGGTCACGACCGAGATCTGGATCGCGAACATCCCGGAGATCGCGTCGACTCCGACCGAGAGGCTGCCGCCCGGGACCGGCCAGGCGGCGGCGAGCTCGCTGCCCATCCCGAGCGCGCCGAGTAGCCCGCCGGCACAGCCGCAGGCCGCGCCCAGCACCATCAACCAGACCGCGAGACGCTCGCACGCCCGGCCACGGCGGTCGGCGAGCACGCCCGGCGCACCGCTCGCGGCGGTCAGGATCACGGCGGCGACGATCAGCCATGCGCTCACGTCGCCCACCAGCCTCGCACGTTCACCCAGGCGAGCCCGAGCACCGCGATCGCGACGATGTAGAGCAGGTACGCGTGGAGGTTGCCCTGCTGTAGCCAGCGCAGGCGCGCGAACCGGTCGCCCCAGCGGGCGAGCACCGGCTCGTACACGCGGGTCAGCGGGTCGGTGCAATCGGTCGAGACCGCGGCCGCTCCGGGGAACGGCCCGGTGGGCGACACGTGGCGCTCGCGCTCGCGCAGCGGCCGCGGCAGCACGCGGCCGGTCATCAGCTCGGCGAACGCGCGCCCGGTGTACTGGATGCGCGGCCCGGGCGCGAGATAGCCGCAGCCCCAGGTATCGTCCGCCGCGGCGCGCGTGAAGCGGCGAATCACGATCGCGCCGGCGACGACGACGACCAGGAGCAGCGCCGCGTTCGCGATCGCGATCGGTGCGACCGCACCCGTCGCCGTGCTGGCGGCCGGTCCGGGGCCGGCGAGCCGCTCGAGCAACGGCTCGAGCGCACGCAGCGCGATCCGCGGCACCAGGCCGAGCGCGATGCACGAGCCTGCGAGGATCGCCAGCGGCACGGTCATCGCGCGTGGCCCCTCGTGGGCGCGGCGCGCTTGCTCGCTGCGCGGCTCGCCGAGCAGCGCGATCCCGACGATCCGCACGAAGCACAGCGCCGCGAGCCCGCCGACCAGCGCCAGCGCCGCGACCGCGGCCATCGCGGGCAAGCTCCACGCGTCGGGCGTGACCGCGGCCGTGACGAGCCCGCGATAGATCAGCCATTCCCCGACGAAGGCGTTGAGCGGCGGCAGCGCCGCGATCGCGACCGCCCCGATCACCATGCACGTGCCGGTGATGCGCATCCGACGCAACAGGCCGCCCAGCCGTTCGAGGTCCTTCGTTCCGGTCGCGTGCACGACCTCGCCGGCACCCAGGAACATCAGCGCCTTCATCGCGGCGTGATTCCACACGTGCAGCAGGCCACCCGCGAGCCCGAGCATGCACAGCGCCGTGTCGCCGCGCGCGTGGGCCCACATCCCGAGCCCGATCCCGACCAGCGCGATGCCGACGTTCTCGATACTGGAGTACGCGAGGCTGCGCTTGAGATCGCGCTGGTACAGCGCCAGCGCGATCGCGTAGAGCGCGCCGAGCATGCCCAGCGCCATCACGACCGCGCCGAAGGCCTGGGTCGCGGGCAGCGACCAGGTGACGCGGATGATCCCGTAGATGCCGAGCTTGATCATCACGGCCGACATCAGCGCGGACACGTGTGACGGCGCGGCGGCATGTGCTTCCGGCAGCCAGACGTGGAGCCCCAGCACGCCGGCCTTGACCCCGAAGCCGACGATCGCGAGCGCGAACACCAGCACGGCGATCGACGGCGAGGCGTGGTCCAGCGCGCGAAACGCGGAGAAGTCGAAGCTACCGCCGCGGTCGGCAAGCACGACGAACAGGCCGAGCAACGCCAGCACGGCGACGTGCGATGCGATCAGGAAGACCCAACCCGCGCGGCGAACCTCCGCATCCTCGTGGTCGGTCGTGATCAAGAGATACGCGACCAGGGTCATCGCCTCCCAGGCCACGACGAACACCATCCCGTGACGCGCGACGAGCACGAGCGTCATCGCCGCGAGCATGACATTCAGCAAGCCGGCCGATCGCGCGCGCGCGCGCGGGCCCCGGTCCGCCATGTAGGCTCGCCCGTAGATCGTCACGAGCGTGCCGATCGCGAACAGCGGCACGAGGAAGAACGCGGACAGCGCGTCGATGCCGACGACGAGGTGGCCACCGGGGACCGGCCACGCCATCGAGCGCTGGGCGCCCGGCCCGCCGAGGGCGCCCAGCGCCGCCCAGATCCCGGCTGCACACGCAGCGGCGCCGCCCCAGGTCGCGACGACCCCCGCGCGCGCGAACACCAGGGCGATCGACCCGAGGGCCGCGAGCGCACCTGCTGCGATCAGGACCACGAGCAGCGGTGTCACCGCGGTGTCCCGGTCGCGTCGAGACGGCTCGCCTCGCGACACAGCTCCGCGGCGGTCGCGCGCCGATCGATCGCCGCCCGGAACTGCGGGTCATGGAGCGCGGCCGATAGCCGCGCTATCAGCTGGAGGTGAGCGTCGATCGTCGGCGTGACCAGCATGAACAACACCTCCACCGGTTGATGGTCGGTCGCGCCGAAGTCGACAGGATGCGCGAGGTAGCACACGGTCACGCACGCCGGCGCGCCGGCGGCCACCACCGGGTTCCGCACGTGCGGGCTCGCGATCCCGTGGCCGATCGCAGTGGTCCCCGTGTGCTCGCGCGCGAGCCGCACCTCGACGAGCAGCTCGCGGTCCACGCTCGGCGGCATGGGGACACGCTCGACGACCGCGCGCAGCGCTGCGTCGCGATCATCGCCCGGCACGTCGACGTGGACGCCGCCGAGCTCGAGCGCGCGCGCCAGACTCGGCGCGCCGTTGTCATCGTCGCTCGAATCGAAGTCCTCCACGGACACCGGCAGCCGGCGGCTCGTCGCCCACTCGAGGAGCTCGAGGCGGTTGAAGCGCAGCTGGTCGCGGACACGACGGCACGGAATCTCGCCGTCATCCGCCCAGCGATAGATCTGGCGCTCCGTCGTCTTGAGCAGCCGAGCAGCATCCATCGCCGTCAGCAACACCGCGCGCCACGCTAGCATATCGATCGACAGCGCATCGACGGTGCGCTGGAACGCGCACGACGCGCTCGCGCGACGAGTTGTCGCAGCCGTGCGGGGCCGTGCACGACCGGGTCGATCCGGTTGACCGAATTCACGAGGACGCTCCGCAGCAGGCGTCAAAGTGTCGTATTCGACGCGACCCGCGAAAGTTGGCGCGAGCAACTCGGCCGCCGGCCAGGCCCCATGAGGTGGCGCACGTCGTGCACTCGCTGCCCGCGTGCCGAGCCCGTGTCCATCTGCTCTCGTCGATGACTCGGCGTTCGATCGGCGGCTTCCCGCGCCGCTCCGCGCGCAGTCCGAGGCCCACTTCACGCCCGTCGAGGTCGCGCGGGTCGCGATTCACATGCTGGCGCCGCGCCCCGGCACGACGATCCTCGACGTCGGCTCGGGCGTCGGCAAGTTCTGCCTGGTCGCGGCGCACGAGCGACCGGCCGCACGGTTCGTCGGAGTCGAGCGCCGGCCGAGTCTGGTCGAGATCGCGCGCCACCTCGCGGCCGAGACCGGCATCGCCAACGTGCGATTCGAATGCGGCGATGCGCTGGATCTCGATTGGACCGGATTCGACGGGTTCTACCTGTTCAATCCATTCGGCGAGCATCTGACCACGGCCGACGAGGTTCTCGACTCGTCGGTCGAGCACGACGCCACCGCCTACATCACGTCGGTCGTGGCGGTGCAGGATCGGCTCGCGACCGTCCGGCCCAGTGCACGCGTCGTCACCTATCACGGCTTCGGTGGCCCGGTTCCGGACAGCTTCGAGCAAGTCCTCGCGGTGACGATCGGCTGGGGACGCCTCGTGCTCTGGGTCAAGACGGATCCCGCCGAGTCCGGGAGGATGTAAGCCATGAGTCACACGTACAGGCGGCGCCATCAGATCGGGATCTCGACGATCGACCGATCGTTCGACGCGCTCGTGCCGGCGCCGCTTCGACGCATGTCGCGGACTCACTGGACCCCGGTCGACGTCGCGATCCGCGCGGCGGGGTTGCTGTCACCGACGCGGGGCATGCGCGTGCTCGACGTCGGCGCCGGCATCGGGAAGCTGTGCGCGGTCGGCGCGATGGTCTCGGGCGGGCTATGGTGCGGTGTCGAGCTACAGGCGCCGCTGGTCGATGCCGCACGGCAGCTCGCGCGCGCGCTCGGCGTCGCCCGGAACACGCTCTACCTGCACGCGGACGCGCTGACGCTCGACTGGCGGGCGTTCGACGCGGTGTACCTCTACAACCCGTTCGAGCCGGAGCGACTCTCCGACCGCGAGCAGGCCACGACGTACCGCATGGACATCGCGCTCGTCGAAGCCCGGCTCGCCCACCTTCCGGCACACACGCGGGTCGTGACGCTGCACGGCTTCGGCGGTGTGATGCCGCGGAGCTACGACCTCGTCTACCAGGAGCGCGTCCCGGTCATCGGCCTCGACCTCGTGCTCTGGGTGCAGAGCTCGCGCGCGAAGCCCGCGCCGAGGGCATCGTGAGGCCGCGGCTGGCGTTGATCGCGAGCGCCGGCGACGAGCGCGACGCGCTGCGCACCTACCTGGCGGGTGCGGGGTTCGACGTACACATCTGCGAACGCCTTGCCGTTCCGACCGCGTTCGCGTCGCTGGTCCTGATCGGCGACGCAGCGAGCTCCGAGGCCGCCATCGCGCGCACCGTGCGGTCGTGGATCAAGCTCGCGCGGTCCGCGCGGATCGTGGTCGTGACGTTCAAGCCGACGGCGCTCCGTGGCATCGCGAGCGCCTACTCGAGACGGCTGGCGGTGCTCGCCGCACCGGCGTTTGCCTGGGACGTCGTCGATGCGCTTCGAGCGACTGACCCCACAGACCCCAGCAACGCGTGACGACGCCCAGCGCGCAGCGTAGAGTCGCGAGATGTCCCGTCGGGCTGCACCGCCGAGCGTCGTTCTCGCTCCCACCACCGCCTCGCCGGCGATGCGCGGCTTCGATCGCGTGCTTCGCGCGGTGTCCGCAAAGGACGTCACCGTCACGTTCGTCGGGGAGAGCGGTTCGGGCAAGGAGGTCATGGCCCGCCGCCTCCACGACCTGTCCTCGCGGCGCAGCGGGCCGTTCGTGCCGATCAACTGCGCGGCGATCCCCGAGGCGCTGTTCGAGAGCGAGCTGTTCGGCCACGAGCGCGGCGCCTTCACCGGCGCGACCGAGCGCGGCCGCGGCAAGGTCGAGAGCGCCGACCGAGGCACGCTGTTTCTCGACGAGGTCGCCGAGATGCCGATGAGCCTGCAGGCCAAGCTGCTGCGCTTCCTCGAGACCCACCGCTTCATGCGCGTCGGTGGAACCGAGAAGCTCGAGGTCGACGTCCGCGTCGTGCTCGCCACGCTCCGGCCGCTGGAGGACGAGGTTCGCGTCGGCCGGTTTCGCGCGGACCTCTATTACCGGATCCAGGGCATCGTCCTCACCGTCCCCCCGCTGCGCGACCGGCGCCGCGATATCCCGGCCCTGATCGATGCGTTCGTCGCGCAGCTGGCGGCGATCCACGACTGCGCGCCGATCCGGCTCACGCGCAGCGCCCGGGCGGCGTTGTTCGCCTACGACTGGCCCGGCAACGTCCGCCAGCTCAAGAACGCGATCGAGTTCGCCACGATCCTGCGTCCCGGCAAGGCCGTACGCGTCCACGATCTGCCGCCCGGGCTCGTGCCCTCATCCACCGCGTCGGCGAACGGCGAGCGCTTCGCGGTCGATCTCGACCAGCCCCTCGCCAACATGGTCGATCGCATCATCGAGCACGTGATCGCACTCGAAGGCGGGAGCCTCCCGCACGCGGCGTCGCGGCTGGGCGTCAGCCTGCGGACGCTGCAGCGCCGCAGGCGGGCCTAGCGCCAGAGCCATCCATCCCGCCGTCACTCGGGGCGGACGGTATGCGAGCGATGCGATGCGCTTTCGCTGCCGACGCCTACCGCGGCTTGCACTCGCAGCACGGGGCGTGCGCGTCCGCGCACGTCGCGCTCGCCTCGCTGCAGCGGCCGGCAGCCGAGGCATCGGTTCGCAGGTCCTTCGCGATCGCGCAGATCCGCGCTGCGTCCTCGCAGGCCGTATCGGCGTTGGCGCAGGTGGTCGCGCACGCCGACCCGGCGCCGGGCGTGCACCCGGCGGTGCGGCTTGGCTTTTCGGGTGGATCGTCGATCGGGCACACCGGCTCGCACGCTGCTTCGGGCGATGGCGGCCGCGTCGGCAGCGACAGCGCCGCTCGGCGCGCGAGGAGGTCGGCGTAGAGCTTGTCGACCTGGGTACTGGGGTCGTCGGCGAGCGGCGGCGGTGGGCCGCTCGCGGTTGGCACCGGCTGCTCGATCGGCTCCCGCGGCATCATGCTCCCGGCCAGGCACGACACGACACCTACCGTCGCCGCGATCGCCACCAATGACACACTTCGCATCGAGACTCTGTGCCACACGCAGCCGCGGATGGCTACGTGGTGTACCTCGCCGAATGCCGGTGCAACGCGACGCTTCCCGCAATCCTGGCCGAGTGGAAAGCTCTCGCGAGGCAGCAGAATTCGAGCAAGCGGATCCGACGCGTGAGCGTCGGCAGCACGTCGGCGAGGTACGACACAGGTAGAGGCTCGCGTTACGCAGTCGAACGAGCTGTAGTCGCCCACCGAAAGATGTCCTTCTGCGCGCCGTCGGGCCGCGGAGCGATCACTCGAGCTGACCGTCGCTCTCGCGTACCTTGCGCAGAACACCGCGCAACACATTGCCGAGCATCTTACGCGGCCCAACGACCCCCGCCGCGATCGCAGCTTCGAGATCGATCGCGACGGCATCGCACAGGGCGACTCGCTCGGCGGGTGAGAGCCCCGGAAGTACCTGGCGCACCGCGAAGAACGCGATCCCAACCGCTGCACTGCGGACCTCGGCGTCGGAATCATGCATCAACCGTTGCGACTCCGAAACCACGCCCGGCATCCGGGTACGATCGATCAGCGCGGCGTCTGCGAGCGCATCGAGATCGCTAATCTTGCTCATACACGCTGTCGCGCGAACTCAAGAAATGCGCGATCGTGAATAGCACGTGCCTCCGTATAGCCCCACCTCCGCGCCGGTCGCCAACTGGCGAGATCACACCTGTCGCGAGCTGATCAGCAAGCGCCGGTCACGGGAGCGATCCCTGCAGTCCCGAACGCTCACGTACGTGCTGTTTCCGATCGCGTTCGCCTGACGGCGGCTACGGCCTGGACGTGGCGCCCCGACGGGTCATGCACGCGATCTCGCGACCGCCGACCTGGCGGCCGGATCGAGCGTTGGCGACCCCAACGGGATTCGAACCCGTGTTACCTGCGTGAAAGGCGGGTGTCCTAGGCCTCTGGACGATGGGGTCTGGAAGCTGCGACACACCATACACGACGGTCGCGCCGGCTGCGA
>Ga0335081_10020885_pt1 | contig 10591 bp, 7 predicted proteins | sample Lox_Sample_35_FD_206713 | JGI IMG/M metagenome (GOLD analysis project Ga0335081, IMG submission 206713) | Soil microbial communities from Loxahatchee National Wildlife Refuge, Florida, United States - Lox_Sample_3.5 | ecosystem: Environmental > Terrestrial > Soil > Wetlands | place: USA: Florida... | reverse complement strand
TTCTTGGGGGAACTATACGCGGCGCGGGGTTCGGGACCGGTGCGGAACTAAGCAGGGGAAGCCGCACTTTTCCATGTAGCTGTAAGCGAATTACCGCGCCTCGTGTTTTGACCAGGATCGGGCGAGGGCATCGGCAGGTGTCCTCTGAGTGGGGAAGGATCGACGGCCGATCACGTTGCGGGGGCCGGTCTAACGTATGTCATTGGAAGCAGATTTCGACGCTGTGGAAGGCCTGCTGGGCGCGGACGACGCCAGCCCGCCTGTGAGCGCACCGCTCGATCGGAACCGCCGCGCCGTTATCGCCTTCGTGGGCATGGCCTTCGAAGCCCGGATCGCCGCCGGACCCGGCATTCACGTGTTTTCGCGCGATGCCCGGCACGAGCTCTTGGCGGCCGTCGCGAGCGCGTCGCGCCACGGTTATCGCGGCATCATTAGCTTCGGCGTTGCCGGCGGCTTGGACGCCCAGCTGCGCCCAGGCGACTGGGTTGTTGCTTCGGAAGTCGCCGAAGCACAGGGCTCGCGGCCGACCGATGCGGCCTGGTCGCAGAAGCTGCTGCACGCCATCGGCGACGCCCATCATGCGCCGGTGATCGGCGTCGACACCCCCGTCGCCGATCCGGCGAAAAAGCGCGAGCTGCACCGCCTCAGCGGCGCCGCCGCGGTCGATATGGAATCGCACATCGTCGCCAGGCTTGCAGCGGCACATGGGCTCGCCTTCACCGCGCTGCGCGTGATTGTCGATCCGGCGCATCGCGCCATTCCGCGCGCGGCGCTCAAAGGCATGGGCGCGGGACCGCGCGCCGACGGCGCCGCGGTGATGCGCGATCTTTTCGCACGGCCGTCGCAGCTGGCGCTGCTGCTGCGCATTTCACTCGACGCCTATATCGCGCGCAGCGCCATGCAGCGCCTGCGGCGGCGCCTTGGCCCGCATTTTGGCTTCGCCGATCCGAGCATTGCCGCGTTGGCGTCGCCGGCGTTGGCGATGAGCGGCCTGACGGATGCGAACGTTGCGCATTATCGTTCCCCCGCCTGAAGCAGATCGAAGTCGCCGCCGAACACCAGATCGAGACGCCCACTGCGCCATTTGCCGGCAGCGTCGCGCACCAGCGGCGGCTCTTCGCGATAGCGCCGCACCACCGTATTGACCCGCGGCGCCGCGTCGAGCGCCGTGACAATCAGCTTGCGCTCCTTGGCGGCCGGCACATCGCCGAGCGGCACCGCAGCGAGGCGCACGCGCGCGGTGACCCGGCCCACCGCGCCCTCGGACACCTCGAACACGTGCAGGCCCGCCTCCGGCGCCAGGATACGATGTGCACCGAAGCCGCTGACCATCAGGATCGGCGTGTCCTTGTCTTTTCCCGCGCCCTCGATTTCCGCAATTTGCATGCGGCGTTTGTCGGCCCAGGCGCGATACATCGATCTCAGTTTGTGGCACCAGCCCAGAGTCGCGAGCCGGTCGCCGGTGCCCTCGAATACCGGCTCGATCGTCAGCGCAAGTTCGATCGGCTCATCTTCGAGTGCGTCCCTGATGCCTTCCCGGATCAAGAACAGCTGCGACGCCAAACGGCCGCTGAGCTGGGTCGAGTAATGGGACGGCGACCGGCTGTAGCGTTGCAGCCGCCCGCGCAACGCATTTGCCGTCTCGGTCGCCGACTTGACCCGATCCATCAAGGCAAATCGCGCCAGCACGGCGAAGCGATCCGGACGCGTCCAGAACTCCGCGGTCGCCATGTCGGCGGCCAGATTGTCTTTCAGCTCCTTCCATTCGGCGGATTGCAGGCCGCGTTCGATGTCGGCGTACTCGTCCTGCAGCATCTGGTATTCGGCGCGTGACCCGCTGGGCGTGAGCACCACTGCGGCAAGCGAAGACGGCGCCGCAACGCCCGGCGCAACCGCGAAGGCCTCACCGTCCGCTGGCGGCTCGGCGTCGGGATCGACAAACTCCGCCTGGATGCCGTTGCCGTCGCTGCGCACGAACAGAAACTGCTCGCCTTCCGGAAAGCGCTTCTCGACGATGATCGCCGCCAGCGGCGCCACCACATACTGGTCGATCGCGCGCTTGAGTGGCCGCGCGCCCATCTCGGGCGAAAAGCCCCTTTCCAGCAGAAATTCCAGCGCGGACGATTCCCACTCGATCGCCCAGGCGCGATCCTTCAGGCCGCGGCGGTCGAGCAATGCGGCCAACTCTTTCTTGAGAATGCCGCGCATCAGTTCGCGCGTCAGCGGCCGGAACACGATGACCTTGTCGAGCCGGTTCTGGAATTCCGGCCGGTAAGTCTGCGCGATGGCGCGCAGCACCTGCTCCTTGGTGAACACATCCTCCTGCGGCGCAAAGCCAAGGCCCAGGCTGCGATGGGAAGTGGCGCCGAGATTCGACGTCAGAATGATCAGGCAGTGCCGCAGATCGGCGGTCTGGCCCATCGCATCGGTCAGGCGTCCCTCGTCGAAGGCCTGCAGGAACAGGTCCCAGATCATCGGATGGGATTTTTCGAACTCGTCGAGCAGCAGCACCGAGAACGGCTGCTTGCGCACGCGGCTGATCAGCGAATCCGGCTCGAATGCCGACGCCGTGCTCTGCCCGAGAATCTTGCTCATCGAGTCAGGAGTCTGAAACTCGCTCATATCGAGGCGGATAAGGCGCTCCGCCGAGCCGAACAGAAATTCCGACACCGCCTTGGCGAGCTCGGTCTTGCCGGTTCCGGTCGGTCCGGCGAACAGGAACACGCCGATCGGCTTGCCGGGATCGTTGAGCCCGGCCTTGAGCATGGCGATGCGATCCACCACCGCTCCGACCGCCTCGTCCTGGCCGAGCACCCGCGCGTTGAAGAATGTGCGCACCGCCGCGAGATCGAGCTGCTCCCTGGTATCGAGGATCGACAGCGGCAGGCCGGACAATTGCGAGAACGTTTCCAGTATCTGGCGTGACGAAATGATCTCGTTCTTCTTCTCCGCCCGGACAGCGGTGAGCTTGAGCATGACCAGCACCGAGCCCGGCAGCGCGTTGCTGCCCATGTATTGGCCCACGGTGTCACGCGCGACTTCGGCACAATCGGGCGCGAAGTGGATGTTCGCCCGCTCCTCCATCTGCCGCATCACATCGCGCGTCAGCGACAGCGTATCGCCGGCCGACATCGGCTCGATCGTGACGGTTTCGAACAGGCCGCGCAGCGACGGATTGATGCGCAGAAGCCGCGCCATCCCTTTCGGCGAGGCTTCGGCCCACACCACTAGGCGGCCGGCGCCGATCGCCGGAATGATCTGATCGAGAATGGTGGCGCTCTGGCCCGAATGAGTGCCGGACATGGCGAGCTGAACGATGTCCGGAATGTACCAGATCGTCCGGCGCGCCTTCGCCAGTTCGTCGACGACCTGACGGATGCGGCCTTCGAGCTGGCCGATATAAATCTGATCGGCCTGCAGATCGGCGCCGCGCGCCTCGAACACGCTCCAGCCGTCCGGCGCGATTTTTTGCGCCAGCAAACTTAGGAACGAGGTTTTGCCGACCAGCGGCTCGCCGGACACCAGCACCGAGCGCGGCGGATTCTGTTGCAGCGTCGATCCGGCAGTGGCGAAGGCTTTGCGCCAAGCCTCCGGCTCGACGAAAAAGTCCGATTCCTTGTCGTTCCAGAACCGGCCGACCTGGAACAATATGCTGGTATTGTCGATTGACGGCGGCGGTGAAGATTCGGTCGATAGCTCACCGCGATCAAGCTCCTCGAGATCGAGTTCCTGGGCCAGCACCGCGGCAAATTGCAACGGCACCCGCTCAAGAAATTTCTTGATGATGCCGATGGTGGAAGCGGTCAGGCCCTTGACCTTGCGGGAGCCGCCAAACGTCGCCTTGTCGCCGCGCAGCGAGCAACGTTCGAGATAATCGCGGAAGATGTTCGGCATCCAGCGATTGTCGGCCCACCAATCCCGCGCGCGCATGACCGGTTCGCCCGGGAGGATTCGCGGCTCGGCCTCGAACAGAAATTCCAGCGCGAAATGCATGGTCCAGGGCGAATAGTGCTCGCACTGCCGCAACACGCGCTGAACCGAATACGGATCCTTGTCGGCGCGTTTTCGCAGCGCCGCGAGCGCGACGCTCGACAGCGACCAGCTGTTGCCCTCGACGAACTGCATCACGGTCGCAAGCGGCACCTTCGGCCCGGCGAGCAGGCGCACGCCCTCTTTGAATTCCGCCTGCGCGTAGAGGTCGCTCGGATGCGCCGCGTTGGAGCCGAACGGACCGAAAATCTTGTCCAGCTCGTAAAGCCGGGCGGTAAGCGCAGCCTGATCGAAGGACGCAGGCGGGATGATCTCGGCCGGCACCGTGGGCGGCTTGGCGCTGGTTTGGCGTTTGCGCTCAAGCCACGGGCGCAACCGTCTCCGGTAAAGCAACCCGAAGACAACGGCCATGACAACGAGCGCAGCTAAGCCGTCCCAGTTCACGCGGTCAGCTCCGCCCTCGACGCCACGCCTTTACGTTCGCCTGGATGGCCGCAGCGGCCACGCCCACAGCCGTGCGTGGCCGCCATCGCATCGCCCCAAGGCGGTCACGCCTGCGAAATGAACTTGGTGACCAGATAGGCGCCCAAGCCCTCGATGCCGCCTTCGCTGCCGTGGCCGCTCTCCTTGACGCCGCCGAACGGCGTCTCCGGCGTCGAAATCGCGATCGAGTTGACACCCACCATGCCGGATTCCAGCGCATCGCCGATCGCCGCCGCGGTCGCGTTCGACGTCGTGAACGCGTAAGCCGCGAGCCCGTATTCCAGCGAGTTGGCGCGTTCCACCACTTCGTCGAACGTCTTGAACGTGACCACCGGCGCCACCGGGCCGAACGGCTCCTGCGTCATGATCTTGGAGTCGTCCGGCACGTCGGTGATCACCGTCGGCTCGTAGAAATAGCCCTGGTTGCCGCGCCGCTTGCCGCCGGTCTGGATCTTGCCGCCGCGGCTCTTGGCGTCGTTGACGAACGATTCCATTGCCTCGATACGGCGCGCGTTCGCCATCGGACCCATGGCGATGCCCTTCTCGAGGCCGTCGCCGACTTTGAGGCCGCCGGCATATTCGGTGAAGCGTTTGAGAAAGCGCGAATAGACATCCTGCTGCACATAGAAGCGCGTCGGCGAAATGCAAACCTGGCCGGCGTTGCGATATTTGAACGCCGCGATGGTGTCGGCCGCTTTTTCCGGATCGGCGTCGGCGAACACCACGACCGGTGAATGGCCGCCGAGTTCCATGGTGGTGCGCTTCATGCCCTTGGCGGCGAGCGCCGCGAGATGCTTGCCGACCGGGATCGAGCCGGTGAAGGAAATTTTGCGGATCGCATCCTTGTTGAGCAGATACTCGGACACTTCGGACGGCACTCCGAACACGAGGTTGAGCACGCCCGCCGGCAGGCCGGCGTCGGCGAAGCAGCGCACCATCTCGATGCAGGCGCCCGGCGTCTCCTCCGACGCTTTGAGAATGAGCGAGCAGCCCGCGGCGAGCGCGCCGCCGATCTTGCGCGCCGGCGTCAGCACCGGGAAATTCCACGGCGTGAACGCGGCGACGATGCCGATCGGCTCCTGCACCACGAGCTGGCGCACGCCCTTGCCGCGGCCCGGCACGATGCGGCCGTAAGAGCGGCGGCCTTCCTCGGCATACCAGTCGATGATGTCGGCCGAACCGATCACCTCGGCGCGGGCCTCCGGATAGGGCTTACCCTGCTCCAGCACCATGATCTTGGAGATCGCGTCAAAGCGCTCGCGCATCAGGTCGGCCGCTTTGTGCATGATCTTGCAGCGGTCGTAGGCCGAGGTCGCGCGCCAGACCGCAAAACCCTTCTTGGCGGCGTCGAGCGCGGCGTCGAGATCGGCTTTGCTGGCGTGCGGCAGATGGGCGAGCGGCTTTTCGGTCGCCGGATTGATCACGTCCTCGCCCTTGCGGCCATCGCCGCCGAGCCATTTGCCGTCGATGAAGAGTTCGAGATTACCGTACATGACGTCCTCGCTTTGGGCTTTGTCGGTGGGCTGGTTTCCTTGGCCATGGATTAGCAGGTTTTTCGATGACGATCACGTGGCCCGCGCCCCCCTATGGAATCTGATGCGCGTGTACAGGAAAGCCTGGGAGACAACGGACCGTCATTGCGAGGAGCGATAGCGACGAGGCAATCCAGCGGCGGCCTCACCATTATCGCAAGCCGCCCTGGATTGCTTCGTTTGCGCTCGCAATGACGCGTTCTCGCGGCGCATCTTTATTCGCGCCCGAGTCCTGCCAACGATGTGCACGAACCAACGAACGGACCTCCCAAACAGGGAGGCGAGCGCCGAAAGGCGCGGGGGTAGAACCGCGGGCCCGCCAGCAAGCGTTGCCGCCTGTCTCGCGTTCATCGCGGCGCGCGTTCCTTTTGGGAAACGCGCTCGCCTCTCGGCGCTCTACCGCAGCTCTCGCCGATTGCTCGGCTCAGTCCGGTCCCGCGCTTCATGGCAGCGCCAACGGATGTGACTCCGTCCGCCACCCGGGCAGCCAGCTCCTGGCAGACTGGCGTCGAGGCCAGCCGGGCGAGTTTCCGAACCGCCTGCGAGCAGAGTGTATGGCCCCACCCGCAGGAACCGCCCTCGCTCCCTCTCGGGGAGTACCCTCGGCCGAAAGGCCCCTCACGGACGGTGAGCGAGGTGGAAGCCTTGTAGCATATTCGGCGACAAAGTCAACGAAAAAGTTACAATGTTTGAGGGCCGAATTGCAAAACAATATCGTTGGACTTGAGTGCAAGGTTGTCTCATCGAGCCTGACCGCGTTGGGATTACGCCAGAGGTTTGCATATGAGAACGTCGCAAGCAGTCGAGATCGGTTTATGCGTCGGCCTTCTTGCCGGCACGGCGTTTGGGTTCGTTGCGGGTGTCGGGCTGGTGGTCAAGAAGCCGGATCGGTTTGGGCTCGTGCATGTCGGGTCCGGTCCGCTTCCAGACACCTACACATCGGGACCGCCAAACTCGGGTGGATCAAAATAAAATCCCGATAATTGCGGAGCTACCGCCGGCATGGCCGCGCTATGCTAGGCTCGCCGCTCATCAAACGGGCGGAGAGTGATAGCAATGTCGGAAGCCGACAAGGTGTTCGCTGGCTCGATTCCGGAAAACTACGACCGCTATCTGGTACCACTGATATTCGAGCCGTACGCCGCGGATATTGCACAACGAGCAGCGTCCTTGTCGCCAAGCGCCGTTTTGGAAACAGCCGCGGGCACCGGGGTTGTCGCCCGCGCGTTGGCGCCAAAACTGCCCCGCGGCGCAATCTATATCGTAACCGACCTCAACCAGCCGATGCTCGATTACGCCGCTTCGCAACAAGCTCCCGACAGCCGTATCAAATGGCGCCAGGCGGATGCTTTGGCGCTGCCGTTTGAAAGTGCGGCCTTCGACCTCGTTTTCTGTCAGTTCGGCGCGATGTTCTTTCCCGACCGCGCATCCGGCTACCGCGAAGCAAAGCGGGTCTTGAAGCCCGGAGGACATTTTTTATTCAGCGTATGGGATCGCATCGAGGAAAATGTATTTGCGAACGATGTAACGCATGCTCTCGCAGGGATTTTTCCGAACGATCCGCCGCGCTTTCTGGCACGCACGCCGCACGGCTACCACGATACTGCACTGATCCGCCACGAGCTGGAGGACGCAGGTTTCTCCGATGTGGTCATCGAGACGAGAGCCGAACAAAGCCGTGCATCCTCGCCGCGCCTTCCAGCCGTTTCTTATTGCCAGGGAACTCCTCTTCGCAACGAAATCGTGGCCAGAGCCGCAGGAAAACTGCAGGCTGCTACCGACCACGCCGCATCCGTTATCGCAGACAGACATGGCAGCGGCGAGGTTTCTGCCAAGATTCAGGCACACGTCATCGTGGCTGTCGCCTAGAGCGTTTCGCCTTCCCTCTCCCGCAACCGGCGAGGGGCATTTTAAATGCGCGTCGGATCGATCACGAAATTGGTGAAACCGCCGTCGCGGTCGTCCATGCCGGCCAGCACCTCGTTGACCTTGGAGAGCGGCGAGACGCGATGCTGCAGGATCGAAAGATCGAGCGTGCCGGCCGCCGCCATCGCCGCCATGTCCTCGCCCTCGCCGGTGGTGAACCAGACCGAGCCTTGCAGCGCGATGCGGTTGGTCATCATCCAGAAGGCGTTGATCGGCAGCGTCTCCATGACGGCGCCGACATTCACGGCGCGGCCGCCGCGGCGCAGACAGAACAAAGCGCGCAGCAGGGCGCTTCCCGGCGCGCCGGGCGGCAGGCAATCGATCATGCCGTCGACACCGTGGCCGTCAGTAAAGTTTTTCGCCCAAGCGACGAGCGGGTCGGCGGGTCCGGGCGGCGCGTTCGGCACCGAGATCACTTCGATGCGCGGCGGCGCCAGCGCCTTGACGCGATCGAGCAGTTTCTGATTGCGCCCGGTGCCGAGAATTCTGGTCGCGCCCATCGCCAGCGCCAGCGACGCGGCGTTGAGCCCGAGCTGGCCGCTGATGCCGTTGATAAGCAGCGTCTGGCCAGGGCCGACACCGATCTTCTTCATCGCCGCATAGGCGGTGCCATAATAGCCGAAGCGCGCGCCGGCCTCGAAGCTCACAGTGTCGGGGAGTTTGACTAATGCGGTCGCGGGCGCGGTGATGAATTGCGACAGCCCGCCATACGGATAGGCGCGCATGAGCTCCTGCGAGCGGCCGAAATAGCCCTGCAGGGTCCAGCTCGGACAGTCGTAGGGCGCCCCGCTGCGGCACATGCGGCACGAGCCGCAAGAGCGGCCCGGATTGACGTAGACGCGCTCGCCCTCCCGCACGTGCCACACCTGCTCGCCGGCCTTGGCGACCACGCCGGCCGGATCGAGGCCGAAGATCGCCGGCAGCGGCGGCATCATCTTGTTGTCGGGCGTCAGCGTGCCGAAGAAATTAGAGACCACGCGGGTGAGATTCGGCACGACGCCGCAGGCCTTGACCTCGACCAGCACATCGGTCGGCCGCGGCTGCGGCACGTCGATGCGGTCGAGCGTCATCGGCTTGCCGTACTCATGCAGCCGCGCCGCGATCATTGTGGGCATCGTCGCCTCCCTTATTCATCATGCGCGGCCGCTCGAAAGAGACCCCGCACAACCTCGATTACCAGACCGCAGCATGGATTGCCGGGTCAAGCCCGGCGATCCAGTGCAGCCCAAAGGAGCTGGATTGCTTCGCTTCGCAATGACGATTCAGGTAGCTTGCGCCTAACTTCCTCGCATCGGCGTTAGCCATCATGGACCGCTTGTCGATCTGGCCCCGTATCCGCGCGCTGGCGAGGAGCTACAAGCCGCGCTGGCGTTTTGCCGCGCGCGTGACGGCGTCGGGCCTGCTGGGCTACGCCCTCGCCGGGGTCCTGCACCTTCCCTTGCAGGGCCTGTGGATGATTCTCACCGCCATCGTTGTCACGCAAGCGAGCGCGGGCGGGTCGGTCCGCGCGACGCTGCAATATATCATCGGCACGGTCGGCGGCGCCGTGTATGGCGCCATCATCGGCATTGTGATTCCACATGGGACGCCGCTTGCGGAGTTCGGCGTCCTGGCGCTCGCCATTGCGCCGCTGGGATTCATCGCCGCCTACAACCCGAACTTCCGCGTTGCGCCGTTTTCGGCGGTGCTGGTCCTGCTGCTCGCCGGACAGTTCGGCGAAGGCCCATTCGAATCGGCCCTCATACGGACGTCCGAAGTGGCACTGGGCGGCCTGATCGCGGTGATCGTCTCGCTCGTGATTTTCCCCGAGCATGCACAGCAGATGCGGCTGAAGGCGGCGGTCAGCCTGATGCGGCGGCTGGGCCGTGACCTGCCTCGGCTCGTGGCCGGCTTCACGGGCGAACTCGATCCAGCCGCGAACAGCCGCATCCAGAACGATATCGGCGCGGCGGTTTCGGAGTTCCAACAGATCACGACCGAGGCCCAGCACGAGCAGATGATCATGCTGGCGACGCAGCCGGATCCCGGGCCGCTGTCGCGCACCATGCTGCGGCTGCGCCACGACCTCGTGATCATCGGCCGCGCCGGCATCAAGCCGCTGCCCGAACCGCTGCGCAGCCGCCTCGGTGCGCCGCTGACGCGCGTCGCCGCCGCAGCGCGCGATTTCCTCAACGACTCCGCCACCGCGCTCGGCGAGCGCAACGGCCCGCCGCCGCTCGGCGGTTACGAAGCCGCGCTTTCAGCCTATACGGCCGAGGTCGAAGCGGTACGCACCGAGGGCCTGACGCTGCCGCTCACCGCCAACGAAGTCGAGCCGCTGTTTGCGCTGGGCTTCACGCTAGAGCAGCTGCGGCAGAACTTCATCGATCTGCAGCGCTGCGTGCAGGACTACGCGAGAAGGCCGCGACGCAGGAAGGTGCAAGCGTCGTAACGTCATCCTGAGGTGCCCGCGCACAGCGCGGGCCTCGAAGGATGCACGGCCCGGGCCGTCGCCCTTCGAGGCGAGCTTCGCTCGCACCTCAGGGTGACGGATCAAATGCGTGGCTAGCCCCTCAGGCTATCTAGCTTCACCGACCCACCGAACAAATCGACAAGCTGGTTCAGCACGTTCCCGGCACGCTCCGCGCTCCAGCCGCCGTGCCGGGCGTTGAGCAGAAACT
>Ga0335081_10020884_pt1 | contig 10591 bp, 11 predicted proteins | sample Lox_Sample_35_FD_206713 | JGI IMG/M metagenome (GOLD analysis project Ga0335081, IMG submission 206713) | Soil microbial communities from Loxahatchee National Wildlife Refuge, Florida, United States - Lox_Sample_3.5 | ecosystem: Environmental > Terrestrial > Soil > Wetlands | place: USA... | reverse complement strand
ACTCTCCGGCCGACCTTCGGGGCTTGGCCGAGGCCGACTCGGTGGCCGTCGATCCGCACAAATGGCTCTATGCTCCGCTCGAAGCGGGGTGCGCGTTGGTGCGGGATCGCAAGGCGCTGCGCGACGCCTTCAGTTACGGCGCGCCCTACTATCACTTCGAAGGCGACGGCACGGAGGTCCTTAACTACTTCGAGTACGGCATGCAGAACTCGCGCGGCTTCCGTGCTCTGAAGGTGTGGCTGGCCCTGCGGCACGCGGGTCGCGAGGGCTACGCGCGCATGATCGCCGACGACATCCGCATGGCCGAGGCCCTGCGGGAGTTCGCGTCCGACGAGCCGGAACTCCAAGTGTTCCCCGGTGGGCTCAGCATCACCACGTTCCGCTTTGTACCGCGCGATCTCCGCCGGCACGTGACGGCGGGTGCAGCGCCGGGCATTAGCCCGGCAGATCCCCCCGTGGCGCCGGCTCCGAGCGCAACGGCGGGCTTGAGTCCGCCACTGGCAGAGAACGTTGAATCGTATCTCAACCAACTGAACACCAAGCTTGTGAATCGGCTGCAGGCTAGCGGCGAGGCGTTTCTCTCCAATGCCGTGATCGGAGGAGCGTTCGTGCTGCGCGCCTGCATCGTCAACTTCCGCACCTCTATTGAGGACGCTCGCGCGGTAACGCAGATTGTGGTGCGAATGGGCCGCGAGATCGATGCCGCCCTTCGCCCGACAGAATTGAAGACGTAGGGACGGGCCTTCTGCCCGCGCTGAGAGGCCGCGCGAGGGGCATCCCTACCGAGAATGATGGAGGAGAATGCCATGTTTGAATACGACGAGAAAATGAAACTGAAGGTCGGCTTGGCGGAGATGCTTAAGGGCGGCGTCATCATGGACGTCACTACCGCCGAGCAGGCGAAGATCGCAGAAGAGGCCGGCGCCGCCTCGGTGATGGCGCTCGAGCGCGTGCCCGCCGACATTCGTAAGGAAGGGGGCGTAGCGCGCATGGCGTCAGTGAAGATCATCAAAGAAATCATGGCTGCCGTCACCATCCCGGTGATGGCCAAGGCGCGCATCGGGCACTTCGCCGAGGCCCAGGTTCTAGAGGCTATCGGAGTAGACTACATCGATGAGAGCGAGGTACTGACCCCGGCTGACGAAGAGCACCACATCGATAAGTGGCCCTACAAGGCGCCCTTCGTGTGCGGCGCGCGCAACCTCGGCGAAGCGCTGCGGCGCATCGGCGAAGGCGCGGCCATGATCCGCACCAAGGGCGAGGCGGGGTCCGGCAACATCGTCGAAGCGGTGCGGCATTTGCGCGCCATTACCGGCGAAATCCGGCTGCTCACCACGTTGCGCGACGAGGAACTGATGGCCAAAGCCAAGGATCTGGGCGCGCCCTTCGAATTGGTGAAGTGGGTGGCCAGGAACGGCAAGCTGCCGGTGCCCAACTTCAGCGCCGGCGGCATCGCGACGCCCGCCGACGCGTCACTGGTGATGCAACTCGGAGCCGAGGCAGTCTTCGTTGGCTCCGGCATTTTCAAGTCGTCCGATCCGGCCACGCGCGCCAAGGCGATTGTCCGTGCGACCACTCACTACAACGAGCCCCAGGTGATCGCCGAGTGCTCGGAAGAACTGGGCGAGGCCATGCGCGGGATCGACGTGGCGAAGCTCAAGCCGGAGGAGTTGTTGCAGACGCGGGGTTGGTGAGTTTTGCATTGTGCTGGCTTTGCGCTTTCGGCGACTGGCTCCACCCGCTATCTTAGGGAGGTGAAGTACCGTGAGGTCATCCAGGCGCTCGAGCAGGATGGCTGGCGACTTGTCAGGACAACGGGCAGCCACCGTCAATTCAAGCACTCCTCTAAGCAGGGGACGGTCACCGTTGCCGGCAAGCCTAACCTGGACGTTCCCCCAGGCACGCTCAATAGCATTCTGAAACAGGCTGGGCTGAAAGGACGCAAGCCTCAATGAAATATGCGGTGATTGTGGAGAAAAGCGCCAACGGTTTCGGCGCCTACGTACCTGACCTGCCAGGTTGTGCAGTGGTCGCGGAAACCAGGGATGAGGCCGTCAAGCTGATTCGCGAGGCTGTCGAACTTCATCTTGAGACCCTGCGCGAAGAAGGTAGCCCGATCCCCGAGCCAATCACCACGACCGAATACGTCCAGGTGTGATTGCGGCTGGCACAGCGGCCACATTGTGTAATTGGCACGGTGAACGCGATCGTTGGCGAAGGAGGATGACCGAGGAGCGGAAACCTGAATCAGTGTCGGAGAGCGGCCCTCACCGGAGGCTTCGAAATCTCTCGGGTTCGATTTGGGCGAATAGCCCGTGTCGCCTGCGGCAGGTGAGGCATCAAAGATCGAGAGGGAAAAATCGAGAAAAAGACAGCTTAACGAGGAGGAATTATGCCAATGCGAACTGCGGAAGCGGAATGGAACGGAAATCTCTTTGAAGGCTCGGGCCGGATGAGGCTGGGTACGGGAGCTTATGAAGGTCCCTTCTCTTTCAAGTCGCGCATGGAAGACGGAGCAGGGACCAACCCCGAGGAGTTGATCGCCGCCGCTCACGCCGGGTGTTTCTCCATGGCGCTCTCAGCGCAACTCAGCAACGCGGGCCATCCGCCGAAGAGCGTCCGCACCAAGGCGAACGTTCACTTTGACAAGGTGGAGGGCGGCTTCGCGATCACCAGCATCGATCTGCACACGGAAGCTGACGTACCTGGAATCGATGCTGCTAGGTTTCAAGAACTAGCGGAGGGGGCCAAGAAAGGCTGCCCGGTATCGAAGGCACTGGCCGCCACCAAGATCAATTTGGACGCGAAGCTCGTATCGGCGGCGCACTAACCTCAGTTGTCAGTGGTCAGTTGTCAGTGAAGGCAGGCTTGAGTGTCGTACCGGCACACGGATGCCTTTGCTGATGACTGACCATCAAGAGTCGAGGAACTTCCAAGTTGAAGAACGGTAACCCACTCGTGGGAATCCTCGCCGTCCAGGGCGACTTCGCGATGCATGCCAAGATGCTGGACCGCATGGGCGTCCCCTGGAAACTGGTAAAGCACACAGCGGACCTCGGCGACGTGAGCGCGCTCATTATGCCAGGCGGCGAGAGTACCACCATGCTCAATCTGTTTGCCGACGAGGGACTCGGCGACGCAATCAGGGGATTCGCGGCCGCAGGCAACCCGGTGTTCGGAACCTGCGCCGGTACGATCCTTTTGGCGAAAGAGGTGTTGAACCCGCCGCAGGATCACCTGGGTGTGCTGGATGTCACAGTGGAGCGGAATGCCTACGGCCGCCAGATCGATAGCGCGGTGCGGCGCGGCGAATGCCCCGAGCTGGCCGATCGACCGGTGGAGATGGTATTCATCCGCGCGCCGATCATCCGTCGCGTAGGCGTGGACGTGCGCGTCCTGGGACGGTCGAACGGGTTGCCGGTGCTGGTGGAGCAGAACAACGTGCTCGCCGCCACGTTTCATCCCGAGCTCACCGAAGACGAGACCATCCATCGCTACTTCCTCCAGAAGGTGGCTCATTAGGCTATCGGTTCATGGAGCCGTTGGTTAGTTGAGCCATTGGAAGAACTGAGCGAGTGGGAATGGCTCCAGTCGGGCTGAAAAACGCTGGCCGGGGCCGGTCTGATCTGTATTCCAGGATACCCTAAAGGCTAGATTCGGAAGCTAGGTATCTGAAGAAACCCGACTGGCAAGTATGAGATTCCTGGTTACGGGAAGCGCCGGGCATCTGGGGGAAGCGCTGGTGCGCACCTTGAGAGCCCTGGGACACGAGGTTGTCGGCCTCGACTTGCTGGAGTCTCCGTTCACCACCAACGCTGGCTCAATATCGGACCGCTCTTTTGTAAGGAACTGCATGGGCGGTGTCGGGGCCGTACTGCACGCGGCCACCCTGCACAAGCCTCATGTCGCCACTCATCGCCGGCAGGAGTTCATCGACACCAATATCACCGGCACGCTTAACTTGCTGGAAGAAGCCGCGAGCGCGGGCGTCCGGGCATTTGTCTTCACCAGCACCACCAGCGTTTTCGGCGACGCACTGCTGCCGCCTGCCGGGGCTCCTGCGGCATGGGTCACCGAAGACGTCGCCCCCATTCCCAGGAACATCTATGGTGTAACCAAAGCAGCGGCCGAGGATCTTTGCCAACTGTTCAGCAGGAATCAGGGGCTCGCTTGCATCGTTCTACGAACGTCGCGCTTCTTCCCCGAACAAGACGATAACCAGGTTGTGCGGGAGACTTACCGGGACGACAACGTAAAGGCGAACGAGTATCTTTACCGGCGCGTGGAGATCGAAGACGTGGTCAGCGCGCACCTGCTGGCCGCCAAACGCGCGCCTGCAGTCGGCTTTCGCAAGTACATTATCAGCGCCACCACGCCGTTCCAGCCGGGGGACTTGTCGGACTTGCGTGGCGACGCGCCGCAGGTGGTACGCCGGCGCGTTCCGGATTACGAGCCTGAGTATAAGCGCCGAGGCTGGAGAATGTTCCCTGGCATCGACAGAGTGTACGTGAACGATCGGGCTCGAAAAGAACTTGGTTGGCAGCCGCGCTATGACTTCAAGTACGTCGTCGGTCGCTTAAGAGCGGGGGATGATTTGCGAAGTCACCTCGCGCAGATGGTCGGGTCAAAGGGTTACCACGCTGAGAAGTTTGTCGACGGACCTTATCCGGTGGCGTAGCCTCAGGCTTCATAGGCTCGACGTCTCGTGAACCAACCCTCGGTGACTTCGTGCGTCAGTTGGTCTATGCTACGAGGCATGCAGCCAGTGCCTGAGGGTCAACCCGTTAACATTCTCTTCGTTTGTTACGGCAATGCCTGTCGCAGCCAGATGGCGGAAGCGTTCGCCAATCGTCTGGGCGAGGGCAGAGTGAGGGCGTGGAGCGCCGGCTCCCGGCCCTTTGGCAGCATCATCGAGGAGACCTCCACGGTTCTGGCGGAGAAGGGGATTTCGCTGGATGAACATCGGTCAAAGGGGCTGAAAGACGTTCCGCTTGCCGCGATGGACCTCGTTGTGACGATGGGTTGTGAAGTGGCGTGCCCGCTTCCCAGAGATTTCAAAGGTAGGCTGGTGGAGTGGGATATTCCGGATCCTTACGGCATGGACCTGGATTTCTTTCGTAACGTGCGGGATCAAATTGAGGAGAACGTCGGGAGGCTTTTGACTAGCTTGAAGGAAGGCGAGTCGGAGACAACCAGTGCCAGCAAGTAGAGAGGATAGCGCTCCTCCGTGTTGGGCTCTGCTGCCTTCTGCGATCCGCTTACTGCCCCTCTGCTCGCGTGCTACGATAGCCTCCTGACCCGTCTGACACACCGAGAAGCTGAAGGAGGTTCGAATGCACGATCATCACGATCATCCCGATCATCATGACGCGGAGTTGATGTTGCGTCTCTACGACCTGCGGAGGGAAGAGAAGCTGCGCCAGGCGCGGGACTGGTTCGCCACCCAATTTCAAGCCGAGTCAATGCCCGACTTCTCCCAACGCTTTCCGGCCGGCACCAAGGAAAACGCCTACTTCCGCATGGTGATCGGCTATTGGGAGATGGCCGCCTCCATCGTCAACCACGGGCTGATCAACGAGGCGTTCTTCTTTGAAAGTAACGGCGAGTTTTACGGCGTATGGACCAAGGTGAAACACTTGCTGGGACCGGCGCGCGAGTCGTTCAAGAATCCCCAGCTTTGGGTAAACCTTGAGACGCTCTCGGAGAAGTACGAGAAGTGGATGAGTGCGCGCGCTCCTGAGGCGCTGGCGGCCTTCAAAGAACGTTTCGCGCAGATGCAGGCCCAGGGGAGAACCAAACAAGACGGCGCATAACGCGACCCACCTTACTTTGACGCTGGCCGGTGGATCAGAGAAGAGAGTCCAGTGGTCAGTGGTTGGTGATTAGTTCCCAAGACTAAGTGCTGCGTGGTCAGTCAGGGACTAGCCGTCTGCCACTTCTTCCCACGCCGCTTGCCAGGGTCAAGGACCAAGCGTAGCAGGAGCGAGGTAGAGGCTTTATATGACGGTGATGATTTCCATGCTCCGAGGAGTCAACCTGGGGAGCCATAACCGCGTCTCGATGGACGCCCTCAAAGCCCTCTTTGGGTCCCTCGGGCTGCGAGACGCACAAACCTACGTGCAAAGCGGCAACGTCATTTTCAGGACTGATCTGGGGGAGCTCGACCGGCTGCCCAGACGGATCGAGAGAGGAATCGAGCAGAGCTTTGGAATCCGTACTGACGTCATTGTTCGCACGGCTTCCGAACTGAGGGACGTCGTTGCACGCAACCCGTTCGCCGCGCGGCGCGGCATCGATCCGAGCCGATTCCTGGTTACATTCCTAGCCGGTGATCCCGATCCGCAAGGCCGCGAGAAAGTTCTCCAGATCAAGGCCGATCCTGAAGAACTGCACATCGACGGTCGCGAGGTCTACATCTACTTCCCTAACGGCTTGGCACGTCCGAAGCTATCCTGGTCGGCGGTTGCGAAGACCCTGAGAACGGCCGGAACGGGCAGGAACTGGAACACCGTTACCAAGATGCTGCAGATTGCCGACCGGCTCGAGTCGTTGTCATGATTCCCGAGGTCGCCGGCGTTACGATCTGTCGTTCCTCGCCTCTCGACCGCGGCGGTGCCGCTCAACGTTGTTGAGAACCGTCCCGCTGCTTATTGCCGCGTCAGGCCAGCGAGCTCATTAACGCGGCGAACCACCTCGCTGCGATCCATCTCCCGATATTTCTCCGGCAGCAGAGTCTTGCTGGTGCACTCAAGGACCGCCACCAGGTTCTGAAGCTCTATTTCCGTCGGGTAGGACGGCGGGATGAAGTCTTCCAGGGCTGCTTTCAGATCATCGACGTTCACCGCCGCCTCATTTGCCAGCGCGCTTTTCATGCGCGCCCGGATCAGGACCGCCTCGATATCGGCGCCCGAGAGCGTTCCGGCGTGTTCGAGGAAAAACTTCTCGACTTCGGCGGAAGTGATCTCCGTGCCGGTCTTCTTCTGCATGGCCCGCAGCAGTGCCAGCCGCTCGTCGTTCGTATCCGGGTAGAAGAGCGCAATGTGTTCCTCGGCCCTTCCCTGGCGTTTGAGATCGACGGGGAGCAGGTCGGGGCGGCAGGTCAGCAGGAACCAGATTACTTTCCCGCGCAGCTCGGTGTTGCCCATGAACTGGGCGATCTGGGCAAAGACGCGGCTCGAAACTCCACTGTCGCCCGAACTGGAGCGATCGCCCAACTGCGCGTCCGCTTCGTCAACGATCACGGCGATAGGACTCATGGCTTTCAGCAGGTTCAGCACCCGTTCAAGGTTACCTTCGGTGACACCTTGCCACATGCTGCGGAAGTTCTTCAGCACCACGGCCGGAATGCCCACTTCGCCGGCAAAGCAGGTGGTGAGAAAAGTCTTGCCCGTGCCCACCGGCCCGCAGATGACGTAGCCCATCGGCAGAACGTCGGTCTTGCCGGCGCGAATGGCGGCCGCAGCGTTCTGCAGTTTCTTCTTGGCCTGGTCGTTGCCGGCCACCAGCGAGAGATCGAAGCGGGTCTGAATGAAGTCGAGCAGGCCGCCCCCTTCCGCCTCGATCAATTCCTTCTTGCGCCCAGTGAGGAACTTCAGCGTGAGTGGCTGGCGGTTTTGAACCGCGTGCGAGATCAGGGTTTGCAGCTGGACACGCTTCAAGCCTGCGGTCAGCTTGGCCAGGACCGCATCGGTGACGTCCGAACCGGCGGGCAAAGGCGTCGCCGCCAGCCGCGGCGCGATGAACTCAAGCCGCTCGCGCTCGTCGGGCAATGCCACCTGGATGGACGCCACGCCCGAATTCTGCACGAGGCCCTGATTCAGATCGATCTGGTTCTCGGCGATAAGGCAGATGGTGACGTCCGCAAGCAGGAACGCCGGATTCATGGCCCAGCGCTTCAGGATCACGAGCGAGTTGCGGTCCTCGGGAGACATGCCGGAAACGTCGCCGGCCGGCGCGATGGTCTCTGCAAAGTCGATCACCAGCGAGATCTTCTTACCCTCGGTGATACGCAGTCGCAGGTAGTTATCGAGAAGATTCAGCACCCCGTCGGGATTGCGCGGCAGGCCATGCGAGTAGTCGGTGCCGTGATAACTATCGTAACCCTCCAGGGCGCGCCGGAAATCCGCCTGCATGTCGGAGTTGGCAAACGTAAGTCCACCGCCGCGATCATAAGTCAGCACGAGATCACGATGCCCGAAAAGACCTTCGTTGAGGAAGCGCAGCATAGGCAGGAAGTCGACGCAGGCCCCGCGCTTTAGAGGCACGTAGTCGCGCACGTTGCCACAAAGCACGAACATGGCGAGGGTGCGTGAGTAATATTTCTCCGAGAGCTCGCGAGCCCATTCGGGGAGAGCGTCGAGATAGGCAGGGTCGGTCTTGATTGTGCTTCCCATGTTATCTGTGTCTAACGTATTCAGTTGACGCCGTCAGCGTGTCATTCTGAGCGCAGCGAAGAATCTCTCTACGTCTTCCGGAGAGAGCTTCAGTTTCGTACGCGCCGGGCGGTGCCTGGTCCTGAGCTGGAAAGACTAGAGTCCGACGGCAAGACCCCGAGCGTATCCGCCTCGTTCTGGGCGACGGTTTCGAAAATGTCCTCCACCTGTTTCACCGTGTCCTCGGTCTGCTCGACACTTTGGAGCAGACCCTCCAACTGCCCGCTTACCTGCTGAGGATCCCGCACCGTCACCGACTGATCGCGGATCAGCTCCAAGCCGTCTTCAATCGCCGAGCACTGCGCCTCGATCACCTGCCGGTTCTCGCGGATCTTCTCGAACTTTTCCGCCCGCTTGGTCAGGATCTCGATTCGCTGCTGGTTGATCTCCTTGACCTTGGCGGTGTCCGAAGCCAACTTCTGCTGCAACTGGTCGATCTCCCGCTTGATGCCGGTGGGATTGGTGGTGCGCAAATAGTCGATATGCTGCTGGTCCGCGTAGAGGAGCCGCAGGTATGCCTCCAGCATACCCTGAAGCTTATCGTGCATCTGGCCTACCAGCATTTGCGAAGCAGACGAGAGAGAGCTGTAGTTGGTGTCGACCGCTTTGCACACGCTCACCAGTTGATCGTAGCGCGACTGCGCGTCCGCGGGCAGTTGCTTCCACATCTCGGTAATCTTCAACTCGTGCGACTTCTTTTCCTCGGCGAACCGCCAGGACCGCACCAGGCGCTGGAAGCGCTTATTGTGCGGAATCGTGCTGAGATAGATCAACTCCAGGCCTCCCACCAGAATCAGCGGAAGGGCGCTGGCCGAAATCGCGGCGAAGGCGACGGTGGCGCCGAGGGCAATCAGGTTGTACTGCCAATGGAAGGCCGCTTTGAGGAAGTCCGAGGGACCAGGCTCCAAGCGCCCGCCACCGGACAGCGAGGAATCGCGAAGCCGGTCGCCACTCTCGTCGGGCATCAGATGCTCACTCGCACTTGGCCGCGTCCGGGAGCGCGCCGCAGGCACGCTAGAGCGTAGGCCTGCAGGTCGTGAAACTCCTGCGTCTGCTTCACCGCCGGATCGCGCGGGCGGCCGAACGGTACCGGCACGTCCTCCGCTATAGTACCCGGTCTCCCGCTCAGAATAAAGATGCGGTCGGCGAGATAGATGGCTTCCTCCACGTCGTGGGTCACGAACAGCACGGTGCACGCGGTCTCGTCCCAGATCTGGAGCAACAGCGACTGCATGTCGCTGCGCGTCTGAGCATCGAGCGCGCCGAAAGGCTCGTCCATCAAGATCACTTCCGGTTTCACGGCCAGCGTGCGCGCAATGGCCAGCCGCTGCTGCATTCCGCCGGAGAGCTTATCGGGATAGGACCGCTCGAATCCCTTCAGGCCCACGGCCTCGATCAAGTGGCTCACCGTCTGGGCGATATCGGCGGGGCGAGCGCCGTTGATCTTCATTCCGTAGGCTACGTTCTCCGCCACCGTCAGCCAGGGAAACGAAGTGTACTTCTGGAAGACCATGCCCCGGTCGCGGCCCGGACCCGTCACCGGTCGGCCATCTACCAGCACTTCGCCCTGGTCGGGCGTATCGAGGCCGGCGATCAGCCGCAGAATGGTCGACTTGCCGCAACCCGACGGTCCCAGCAACACGCGGAACTCACCCAGTTCCTTGCCTTCGGGCGAGCAAGCATCTTCCACTTCGAAGTTCACGTCCCGCAGTGCCTCAGTCTTCTCGCCGTCGGGACCGAGGAACGTACGGCCAACGTTATGTAGGCTTACTTTGATTTTAGCCATAATCCTGACGGGAGTAGGGAGTCGGGAGTAGGGAATCGAAAAGACAACCCGGCTCGCACATCGACACGACTGCGACACGGACTCTAATGCTGGGTACCGACTCCCGACTCCCCACTCCCGACTCCCATCGCCTTGTGCTTCCTGCCTGCTCCCACTGCCGCCAAGTGCTCCGTTGCCGGGCGCATGACCTGACGCCACGGAAACAGGCGCTTTTCCAGGAACGTCAGAAAGGCACGAAACAGGAAGGCCGCGAACCCGATGGCGATGATGCCGGCATAAACCCGCTCGAAGTCGAGCACCTTGCGCGCGGCCTCCACCATGTAGCCCACACCTCTGCGAGCGTTCACCATTTCCGCCAGGATCACGTAGGTCC
>Ga0335081_10020882_pt1 | contig 10592 bp, 11 predicted proteins | sample Lox_Sample_35_FD_206713 | JGI IMG/M metagenome (GOLD analysis project Ga0335081, IMG submission 206713) | Soil microbial communities from Loxahatchee National Wildlife Refuge, Florida, United States - Lox_Sample_3.5 | ecosystem: Environmental > Terrestrial > Soil > Wetlands | place: USA... | reverse complement strand
GCGAACTTCAGCCGCAGGTCACACCCGAAAACGTGGCAGCATTCCCCGGCGCTCAGATCGCTGCTTCAGAATTGGTATCGAAGAAATGCAGCCGCTCCGGCCGCAGCGCGAAGCGCAATTTGTCGCCGCGCTTGGCCCGGACGTTCGGTTCGACCGATGCCACCATGGTCTGCTCGCCGACCTGCAGGTCGAGCAGAATCTCAGCGCCCAATCTCTCCACGACCTCCACCAGGGCCTCGAAACAGAGTCCCGGCGGATCGCTGCCGTTGGTAATCTCCAAATCCTCCGGGCGAACCCCCATGATCACGTCGCGGCCGGCGTAAGGCACAAGCCGCGAGCTGATCTCGGCCGGGACATCGATGGCAAGCCCGGTATTGCCGGCCCGTAATCCGGCAGAGCCGTTCGTCACCTGCACCGAGGCAAAGTTCATCGCTGGCGAGCCGATGAAGCCGGCGACGAAGCGGTTGACCGGCGTATTGTAAAGTTCGAGCGGTTCGCCGACCTGCTGCACTAGGCCGCCGCGCATGACTACCACGCGATCGCCAAGCGTCATCGCCTCCACCTGGTCGTGCGTGACATAGATGGCAGTGGTGTTGAGCCGGTTGTGCAGTTTCTTCAGTTCCACGCGCATCTGCACGCGCAACTTGGCGTCGAGATTTGAAAGCGGCTCGTCGAATAGAAACACTTGCGGATGGCGGACGATGGCGCGGCCGAGCGCCACGCGCTGGCGCTGCCCACCGGAAAGCTGCCGGGGTTTGCGGCCGAGATAGTCGCGAATGCCGAGGATGTCGGCGGCCTCGTAGACGCGCTTGCGGATGTCGCCGCGATCGACCTTCCGCATTTTCAGGCCGAAGGCCATGTTGTCGTAGACGCTCATGTGCGGGTAGAGCGCGTAATTCTGAAACACCATGGCGATGTCGCGGTCCATGGGCGCCAGCTCGTTCACCACCGTCTCGCCGATCAGCACCTGACCCGAGCTGATCGATTCGAGGCCCGCCACCATGCGCAGCGTCGTGGTCTTACCGCAGCCCGAAGGGCCGACCAGAACCACGAATTCCTTGTCGCGGATTTCAAGGTTCACGTCTTTGACGGCGTGAACGTCGTCGTAAAATTTGTTGAGGCTGCGGATCAAAACGCGGGCCATACCTTATCCCTTTACTGAGCCGGTAAGGCCGGCAACGTAATGCTCGACAAAGAACGAGTAGATGAAAGCAACCGGAATCGAGCCAAGCAGCGCGCCCGCCATCAATTGCCCCCAATAGAACACGTCGCCACGCACAAGCTCGGAAGTGACACCCACCGAAACCGTTTTCTGCTCGGCCGACGAGAGAAAGACCAGCGCATAGATGAATTCGTTCCACGACAGCGTGAACGCGAAAATGCCGGCCGACAGGATGCCCGGAATGGCGATCGGGATGATGATGTACACCATCGCTTTCCAGCGCGTGGCACCGTCGATGCGGGCGCATTCTTCAAGCTCGCGCGGGATCGCCTTGAAGTAACCCATCAAGAGCCATGTGCAGAACGGAATAAGAAAAGTGGGATAGGTGAGGATCAGCGCCCACGGCGTGTCGCCGAGCCGGAAGTTACGAATAATGTCGGCAAGCGGAATGAACAAAAGCGTCTGCGGCACGAGATAAGTGATGAAGATGCCGGTGCCGAGGCTGCCGGCGAAAGGAAATTTCAGACGTGACAGCGCGTAACCGGCAAAAATGCCGCAAAACAGCGAGATCAGCGTCGAAACGATAGCGATGAACAGCGTGTTGAGCATCCACCTGGCGAACAGGGTTTCGGTCAACAGGTCCATGATGTGGACCAGCGTCGGATGATCGGTCCAGAACGGCGTGTAATTAGGCGCCATCCACGGCCGATAAAGTTCGCGATCCGGCCGGACCGACGTCACCAGCATCCAGTAGAACGGGAACAGCAGCCAGAACACGAATGCGCCGAGCGGAATATAAAAGTACACCCAACGGCGCCATTTTGCCCCTTCAATCATCGTTCAGTGCACCTCGACACGGCGGATGTAGAGAAGCTGCACCACCACGACGATGAGCAGGAACGGGAACATGGCGAGAGAAATCGCCGCTCCTTGGCTCAGAAGACCGGTACCGACGCCGATCTGATAAGCATAGGTCGCAAACAGCTGCGTCGCATTGGCCGGGCCGCCGCCGGTCAGCACATAGACGAGCTGGAAGTCCGCGAAGGTCTGGATCACGGAGAACAGCACCACTACCATGGTCACGGGCAGGAGCAGCGGCCAGGTCACGTGCCAGAAGCGCTGCCAGGGACGCGCGCCGTCAATCGCCGCCGCCTCCTGCAGCTCAGGATTGATTGTCTGCAGCCCGGCGAGCAGGCTAATCGCGAAGAACGGTACGCCGCGCCAGACATTGACGATGATCACCGAGATCAATGCCAAGTCAGGATCGCCAAGCCAGTTGATCCGCCCGTGAATGAGGCCAAGCTGGAACAGCGTCCAATTGATGACGCTGAAGGTCGGATCGAACATCCACTTCCAGGCGAAAGTCGAAAGCACGGTCGGAATGATGAAGGGCAACAGAATAAACGCGCGGGTGAAAGCCTTGCCCTTGAAGTGCCGGTTGAGCAGCAGAGCGAGCCACAAGCCCAAGGCGAGTTTGAACACGGTCGCGACCGCCGTATAGACGAAAGTATTCCAAACCGCGGTGCGGAAGATGCTGTCGTCCCACAGCGCGATGAAATTCCGCAAGCCGACAAAACGGCCGGGGACGCCGACCTTGGTGTCGGTGACGGCCAGCAACACGCCTTGTATGAACGGATAGGCAATGAACAGCGCAAGCAGCACGACGGTCGGGACCAGCAGCGCGACGGCGAGCCAGCGCTCGTCCTCGAGCAGCCGGGTGACCGCTCCGCGCCGCGGCGCCTGAACGAATGCTCGTTGACCTACGGCATCGATTATCGCCACTGGCAGCTCCTCTCCGGCTCGGCGCCGCCCGCGCCTGCCTGCCCGATCAGGCGGGCAGCGCCGCTACGGCGCTCCGAACCGAGATAGATCATTACGCGGCAAGTCAGACGTAAATTTTCTGCAACTCGCCGGTCGCCCATTTCACCGCATCCTCGGCGGGCATGCCCTGCACCGCTTTGGCATACATGTCGACGATGACGTATTTGCTCAACACTTCGCCGGCTTTGCGATCCGCCGCGCCGGCATAGCCGGGGAATTGTCCGGAGCGACCGGCCTTCTGGAACGGCAGCATGACCGGGTCGTTTTTCCAGATCGGGTCCTGTTCCCAAACTGTCGTTGGGCCCACTGAATAACCCAACTGCGAATTGAACCAGGCCTGGTAGACCGACTTTGAGGTAATCCAGGCGAGAAAGTCTCCGGCGGGCTTCTGCTGCTTGGAATAACCCATGAGCATGTTGGTCATCGGCAGCTGATAGGAGAACTGACCTGCGGGGCCCTTGGGCAGCCCGCCGTGCAGGATGTCCTGCCAGAGCGGGGTGCCCTTCTCGGTCTGATAACTATCAGGCTTGCGCTTGGCTTCGATGTAAATCGAGGCGCCGTTCAGGGTGGAGGAAATCGTGCCGGCAAGGAAAGCGCGGTTGTTGCTGGAATCGTCCCAGGCAAGTCCGCCTTCGTCGCAGCAGTCCTTCCAGAACGCGGTCCAGTATTTGACCGATTCAATGGTCGCCTTGCTGTTGAGCGCAACGGTCTTGCCGTCCTTTTCAACTTCCTTGCCGCCCCACGACCACAAATAGGGATAGAAGAAAGTCGGCGGGTCACCGAAGCTGTGGCCCATTGCCTGGCCGAGCGGTTGGCCCTTGGCCTTTAGCTTCTTGCCGGCATCGCGGTACTGGTCCCAGGTTTCCGGAAATTTGTTGTAACCGACGGCTTCGAACCACGACTTGCGATAGGAATTCTCGTTGCCGAGGATGCACCACGGCACACCCAGCCATTTTTTGCCATTGTGGGCAACGGCAATTGATTCCTTGTAATAGCCGCCCTGGTCCTTGCCGAGTTTCTCGGCAACTTGGCTCACGTCGGCGACGCTATCGGCATAGAGCTGCGGCCAATTGTTCAGCGCGCAAATCACGTCAGGACCGGTGCCCGACTGGATGGCGGCAGTGGTGCGCGCCTGGATGTCATTGCCGTTGATCATTTCGATATTGAGCGTGATGCCGAGATCTTTCGCAGCCGCTGGTATGATTTGCTCGCGCAGAACTTTGTCCGAGGCGGGAACGAAATCGTTCCAGCGCAGCCAGTGCACAGTCGTGCCCTGCGCGTAAGCGGGCGCCCGGCCACTTGCCAGGATCGCGGCAATCCCCCCGGTTTTTGCTGCAATCGCGCCAGCACCGGAAAGCTTGAGCAGCTTGCGCCGATGAATTCGAGCCATTGGAATCCTCCCTTGAGCCTGATTGTCGAGGTTTCTTGTCGGTGCAATCTTTAGCACGTTTTATGGGTCCCGGGTCGAGAACCACACCCATTTGAATGCCGATTTTTGCCTTGCCGCGAGGGGCGCGATGCCGCAGGCAGGCGCTTCGGACGCGCTCTGCGGTATGTTTGCAATCAGGAAAAGCGCTCAGCTGCCTGCGGCAGGCACAGTCAGGGCATAACAAACACGCCTTTGCCGCTTTTCTGCTGATCAAACACCCGATAGGCCTCCTCCGCTTGCGCCAGCTGCCAGCGGTGGGTGAACAGATGCTCGACCGCAATTTTTCGGTCGGCGACGAAGCTTGCGCATTCGGCCTGTCCGATCTTTGAAAAAGTCCACGAGCCGATGATCGTGAGCTGTTTGCGCAACAGATCGCGGCTGACATCGAGCGTAACGTCGCCGCCCTCCCCGACAAAGCATACCGTTCCCCACGGGCGCGTCGCCCGCACCGCAATCAACCTGCCCTCCGGCGCGCCGGACGTATCCAGCGTCAAGTCGGCTGCCGCGCCGTGGGTGAGCGCCTTGATCGCAGCAACCGCATCGTCGGCCTTGGGATCGACCACGGCATCGGCGCCGAACTCCTTGGCGCGGGCGAGCCGCTCGGCGGAAACATCAAGCACGATGACGCGGGCGCCCATCGCCGCGGCAAGCTGGGTCGCGGAAAGGCCGACGGGCCCCTGGCCGACAATGGCGATGGTATCGGCGCCGCTCAGATTCATTCGCCGCAATGCGCCATAGGCCGTGCCGGTGCCGCACGACACCGCCGCGCCGGTCGCGAAGCTCAACTGGTCGGGCAGCGGCACGAGCGTGTGCGCGGGAACCTTCATGTAGTCGGCGTGCGCGCCATGTGCGGTGACGCCGTAGACTGTGCTGCCGGCGACACACATCTGCGACCAGCCGCTCCGGCAATGCCGGCAGGCGCCGCAGCCGCTATAGTGGTGCACCATGACGCGGGCGCCGATCCGAGCAGCCTGCTCGTCAACCTTGCTCCCCACCGCAACCACAACGCCGCATGGCTCGTGGCCGGCAATGACCGGCCCCTCGAGCTTGCCAAGCCCGAGCGCGGCGGTTTCTCCGCCAGCCGCGCGATAGAACTTGAGATCGCTCCCGCACATCCCGGACGCTTTGATTTCGACGACGACATCATGGGGCCCAGGCGCTGGATCGGGAAATTCGGCGACTTGCAATTTGCGTCCGCCCAGGAAACTGACCCCGCGCATCGCGCTCTCCCAGAAATTGCCAACGCAAATCTCGCACGCGCGGCCGGTTGCCGGCAACCACGGCGCAACCGGGTCATCGCTCCCTTGGCGCGCGGAGCCGATTGCTTCCGCCGCCTCAATGCACGCCGCTCCACGCGCTTGATTTAGATCAAGGGCAAACGGCGGATCCGCTTATAGTTTTGTCTAGAACGATACTGCGCGAGGCCGCGCCATGCAGCAAGACATACCTGGTACCACGATGTTCGACGGCGCTCAGGCGCAAAAGGGCTTTGCGCTCAACCGCATGTGCTTCTCCTTCAACAACGCCGAGAACCGCGCCGCATTCTTGCGCGACGAGGACGCCTATTGCCGAAACTTCGGTTTGACCGACGAGCAGCGCGCGGCCGTGAAGAGCCGCAGCGTGCTGCGCATGATCGAGGCGGGCGGCAACATTTATTATCTCGCCAAGCTCGCCGGCATATTCGGTCTCAACGTCCAGGATATCGGCGCGCAGCAAACGCATATGACCGTCGAGAATTTCAAGGCGAAGCTCGCCGCGGCAGGGAGATAAGCATGGCTGCGATCATCGGTGGCATCGCCACGACGCATGTGCCCTCAATCGGCAAGGCGATCGCCGAACGCAAATATCAAAACCCATATTGGAGCCCGTTCTTCAAGGGCTTCGATTATGTGCACGATTGGCTTGCGCGCGAGAAACCCGATGTCGCCGTGATCTTTTACAATGACCACGGGCTCAATTTCTTCCTCGATAAACTGCCGACATTCGCAGTCGGCGCGGCCAAGCTCTATCGCAATGAGGACGAGGGCTGGGGCATCCCGGTTGCCAGCTCGATTGCCGGCGATCCGGACCTCTCGTGGCACCTGATTAATGCGCTGGTCGCCGACGAATTCGACATCACGATCTGTCAGGAGATGTTGGTCGACCACGCGGTGACCATTCCGATGGCGTTGATGTGGCCGGGTGAAAAGTGGCCGATCAGGATCGTGCCGGTTTCGATTAACACGGTGCAGCATCCGCTGCCTTCGCTGAAGCGCTGCCTCAATCTCGGCCGCGCGGTCGGCCGCGCCATCGACGCCTATACGGGCAACTTGCGCGTCATGATCGTCGGCACCGGCGGCCTGTCACATCAGCTCGACGGCACGCGCGCCGGCTTCATCAACACCAAGTTCGATCAGTTTTGCATGGACAAGATCGTCAACGAACCGGACGTGCTGTCGCGGTTCTCGATCCACGACCTGGTCGAAGAAGCAGGTGCGCAAGGCGTCGAATTTCTCAACTGGATGGCGATGCGCGGCGCGTTGACCGGGCGCGTCACCGAGGTGCACCGCAACTACCACGTTCCGATTTCCAACACCGCCGCGGCTACGATGGTGTTGGAGAATCGCGCGCTGGCACAGCGCGAGGCCGCGTAACGGCAATTTGACCATTCAACCAACGGAGGCTCCCGATGAACGCGAGACCGGCATGGTTCAGGCGAACGAGCGTTCGCTGGCTGGCTGCGGCCGTCGCTACATTGATAATGACCGCGGCAACGCCGGCGACGGCCGCCGATCCAATCAAGATCGGGTTTGGCATGGCGCTGACGGGGCCGCTCGCCGCCAACGGCAAAATGTCGCTATTGGCGATGCAGATCTGGGAAGACGACGTCAACGCGAAGGGCGGGCTGCTCGGCCGACCGGTCAAGCTCATTTACTACGATGATCAGAGCAATCCGTCGCAGGTTCCCGTCATCTATTCCAAACTGCTCGATGTCGACAAGGTCGACCTGATCGTCAGCGGCTATGCCTCAACCCAGATTGCCGCGGCAATGCCGATCGCGATTCAACGGAAAAAGCTCTTTGTCAGCTTGTTCGGCACCGGCATCAACGAGAACTTCAAATATCAGAAATACTTCTCGATGATACCGAACGGTCCAACGCCGAAGCCGGCGTTTACGCGCGGCTTCTTCAAAGTTGCGGAAGTGCAAAAGCCAAAGCCGGAGACAATCGCTTTAGCTTATGCCGATGCCGAATTTGGCCAAAATGCCTGCGAGGGCGCGCGCGAGAACGCCAAGGCGTCGGGCTTTAAGATCGTCTACGACAAGAGCTATCCGCCGGCCACCGTCGACTTCTCCCCGATCGTGCGGGCGATCCAGGCGGTCAATCCGGATCTTCTCGTGGTCTGTTCCTATCCGCTCGATACCGTCGGCATGGTCAAAGCGGTCCACGAGGTCGGCTTTAAGCCGAAAATGTGGGGCGGCGCCATGGTCGGGCTGCAAGCGACCGCGTTTAAGACGCAGCTTGGCCCGTTACTCAACGGCATCGTCAATTTCGAAACCTGGCTGCCGGTCAAATCCATGGAGTTTCGGGGGGCAATCGAGCTTTTGAAAAAATATCAGGACCGTGCGCCGGCGGCCGGCACCGATCCGCTCGGCTACTATATGCCGGTCTGGGCCTATGCCGACCTGCAGGTCCTCGGCGACGCTATCGCGGCAACGCAGAGCCTGAACGACGATATGCTCGCCGATTACATCCGAAAGACCACTTTCAAGACGGTGGTTGGCGACGTGAACTTCGGGCCACTCGGCGAATGGGCGCAAGAACGGACGCTCGCGGCACAGTTCCAGAACATCAAGGGCAATGGCGTCGACCAGTTCCGTGATACCAGCACCGAAACGATCGTTTATCCGCCGCAATTCAAGAGCGGCGAAGTCATCTATCCTTACGCGAATGCACTGACCAATTAGCCGATCGCAACGCGAGTGGCCGGCGCTGCCGGACTGGATTTTGGCACTGAAACTCATCGATGCGCCGGTGGCGCAGCCGCGCACTTATCCACAAGCCGCCTTGACCCATCGCCGATCCGCTGGGAAAGCTCGCAAGTTCTAGAACTCCGCGGGTAAGCGAATGGCTGATCATTTAGCGGCGGCGCAGCGTTATCGTGCTCGGGCGGCTAAATGCGAGCTGTCGGCCAAGAATACGTCGTCCATGGAATTCGGCGAATGCTATCGGCTCTTGGCGCAGCATTATCTCGTGCTCGCCAATCTCGAAGAAGATTGTGCGCATCGGCGATCGCCTTTCGCCCGGCCGGAGGACGATAAAGCCCCGGCGCAAGCGCCGGTCCACTCGGTCGCAGCGCGGATGTTTGCAGTGCGGCAAATGCAAATGGCGGCGCCATCCATGGAGACCGTATCCATGCCGCCGATGACCTTAGTATCGATCCCGGCCACTGAATTCGGCCGCTGAGCAATACGCCGTCTACCTTCCAGTTGTGCTGCAGGCGCCTGTCGGGCTGCTCCCCGGCACTGCACCGCACAGCAAGCCAGTTGCCAAGTATCCCGTTATAGTCGAAATAATATTCTGCGCTTGGACGCGCGCGGAACATAGGCGCGCTACGGATCGGGCTTAAGAAGAAAACATAACGGAACAGCAAACTGGCATGCTTGCGCGTGAACCAATGATCGCAACTCACAGCATGGGGCCGGGCAATGACAAACGTGGGGTCGCTGGACGCGGGTCGTGAGGCCGCAAAGCCCGAGCATCGGGGCTGGAAAGAACTTTATCTGAAAGAAGACTGGTGGGCCGTCTGGCTCGGCTTTGCGCTGATGGTCTTCGCAATTCTTTTGTTCCAGGCCGGCAGCACCAACATTATCAAGGCGCTCGCGATCAATCCCGGCGGACTCAAATGGAGTTCGTTCGGCCAACTCGCCGATCATTTTACGCAGAACGCGCAACTCTATCTTTATCAGTTTTTGTTCTGGCTCGTCTTGTTCGGCGTGACGACCGCGATCATGGGCGTGAAACTCAAGGAGTTCGTGCCCGCATTTATTTTGCTTTATGTCGGCGCGCTGATCATGTTCGCGATCGCCGGCTGGGCCAACGCCGCGCAATTCAACCTTGAGGCTCCGCTGGTCGCACTCATTGTCGGGCTCATCGTCGCCAATGTGTTCCGGCTGCCGGCATGGATGGATAGCGCGTTCCGGGTGGAATATTACATCAAGACCGGCATCGTTCTGCTTGGCGCCACTTTCCCGATAGCACTTGTACTCACCGCCGGCCCGGTCGCCATCGTCCAGGCAACCATCATCTCGCTCATTACCTGTCTTACGATCTATTTCGTCGGCACACGCGTGTTCGGCCTGGAAAAACCGCTTGCTGCGGTGATGGGCGTCGGCGGCGCGGTCTGTGGCGTGTCGGCATCGATGGCGATCGCCGCCTCAGTGAATGCCAAGAAGGACCACCTCTACACGTCGGTGACGCTCGTCGTCGGATGGGCGCTGGTCATGATCCTCGTGCTGCCCTTTGTGTCCCGGGCGCTCGACCTCCCGGCCGGCGTCGCCGGAGCATGGATCGGCACGTCGGAATTCGCCGACGCTGCCGGATTCGCCGCGGCCACCACCTACGGCAAAATGGCCGGCAACGAAGACGCTGCGATCAAATCGTTCACGCTGATGAAAGTGATCGGCCGTGACCTGTGGATCGGCATCTGGTCGGTGGTGTTCGCCGCGATCGCGACCTTCGTCTGGGAAAAAGGGCAAACCGGCCGCGTCCCGGATGCCCGCGAAATCTGGTGGCGCTTTCCAAAATTCGTCATCGGCTTCTTTGCCGCGTCGATCCTGATGAGCGCGTTTACCAGCGGCTTCAATGCTCCCGATTTTAACAGCGTGGCGCGGCCGAACGTCATTGCGCCGCTGGTGTCGTTGCGGACATGGACCTTCATCTTCTGCTTTCTCAGCATTGGCCTGACGACGCGGTTTCGCGATTTGCACATCGTGGGCTGGAAAGCGTTCTGGACCTTCAGCATTGGCGTCGTCGTCAATGTCGTCCTCGGTTATGTCTTGTCGGTGATCGTCTTTGGCGACTACTGGGCCGGCATCCACTGACGCCATAGTGGGCGGCGCAATGCGCTGCGCCGCGTGCCGGTTCTTTACCGGCGCGCCACCCGCGCTCGAGCGTGCGATTCCCGGTTTGAGTATTCTAG
>Ga0335081_10020881_pt1 | contig 10592 bp, 9 predicted proteins | sample Lox_Sample_35_FD_206713 | JGI IMG/M metagenome (GOLD analysis project Ga0335081, IMG submission 206713) | Soil microbial communities from Loxahatchee National Wildlife Refuge, Florida, United States - Lox_Sample_3.5 | ecosystem: Environmental > Terrestrial > Soil > Wetlands | place: USA: Florida... | reverse complement strand
CCACGACCAGGAGAGCGTCGTGATCGGCGGCCTGATCCAGGAGCGCGACATCTACAGCGAGTCGAAGGTGCCGCTGCTCGGCGACATCCCGATCCTCGGCTATCTGTTCAAGTACACCACCAAGGAAAAGAAGAAGACGAACCTGCTCATCCTGCTGACCCCCTACATCATCAAGGACCAGCTCGACCTCCAGCAGATCCGCGAGCGCAAGACCCGCGAGTACCGCGAGTTCACCGCGTCGTTCTCGAACCTCAACGAGATGAAGTACGAGCCGAAGATCGACTACCGCCGCAAGCGCGGCCTGATCGAGGAGATCAACCGCTCGCTCGAGTCGGTCGACGAGGATGCTGCCGCGCTCGGCGCCGCCGGCCACCGCCAGCATGTCCAGGAAGGCCCGGTCGACTACGCGCCGTCGTCGATCGAGGCGCCCGAGCAGCCGGGCCACGGCAACGGCCAGCTCCCCGAGAATCCGCCGCCGCCGCCGGCGGGAGGCCGGTGATGGTCGCGACCTCCGGCATCGGGCTGTCGCACGCGTCGCTGCTCGGCGAGCTGCTGGTCGGGCGGTGCGGCGTGGCTCCGGACTCGATCGAGCGCGCGCTCGTCAAGCAGCGCGAGGAGGGCGGCCTGATCGGCGAGGTGCTGCTCCGGCTCAAGCTGATCGACGAGGACCAGCTCGCGCTCGCGCTCGCGCTGCAGTTCGACATGCCGTACCTGCGCGACCTGCCGCGCGCCGAGGACATCCCGTCCGAGCTGATCGACAAGCTGCCGATCAGCTTCGCGCGCCAGCGCCTGGTGCTGCCGCTCGGCCGCGATGCCGCCGGCCGCGTGATGATCGCGGTCGCCGATCCGCACGCGGTCGAGGTGATCGACGCGGTGTCGGTGCTGTTCGCCGAGCCGGTCGAGCCGGTGGTCGCGTCGAGCGCCAAGATCATCGATCACATCAACAAGACCTACGCGCGGCTGCGCGGCGGCGCCGAGCTCGAGGAGAGCGTCAAGAAGGACGAGGTCGAGGATGGCGCGGTCGCCGAAGAGCTGGTCGACATGCTCGACGCCAACGACGAGGCGCCGATCATCGCGTGGGTCAACGCGCTGATGTTCCAGGCCGCCAAGGAGGGCGCCTCCGATATCCACATCCGGCCGGGCGAGAAGGACATCGTCGTGCGTTACCGGATCGACGGCGTGCTGCGCGAGGTCAAGCGCGCGCCGCGCAAGTTCCACCAGTCGATCATCGCGCGCGTCAAGATCATGGCCGGGCTCAACATCGCCGAGAAGCGGCTGCCGCAGAGCGGACGCATCCGGCGCAAGATGGCGGGCAAGGACGTCGACATGCGCGTCGAGACCGCGCCGACCGCCGGCGGCGAGAGCACGACGATCCGTCTGCTCGATCGCAGCAGCGTGCTGCTCGGCCTGGCCGACATCGGCTTCGCCGACGATCACCTCGAGGCGATCCGCTCGATCATCGCGCGCCCGCACGGCATCCTGCTGGTGACCGGCCCGACCGGCTCGGGCAAGACGACCACGCTGTACGCGTGCCTGTCCGAGATCAACTCGCCCGACATCAACATCCTCACCGTCGAGGATCCGGTCGAGTACCAGCTCGAGGGCATCTCGCAGACCCAGGTCAACTCGAAGATCGAGCTGACGTTCGCGTCGGGGCTGCGCTCGTTCTTGCGCCAGGATCCCGACGTCATCATGGTCGGCGAGATCCGCGACCGCGAGACCGCCGAGGTCGCGATCACCGCGTCGCTCACCGGTCACCTCGTGTTCTCCACCGTCCACACCAACGACGCCGCCGGCGGCATCACCCGCCTGGTCGACATGGGGATCGAGCCGTTCCTCGTCGCGTCGTCGCTGGTCGGCCTGCTCGCCCAGCGCCTGGTGCGCCGGCCGTGCTACGAGTGCGCGCGCGCGGTGCGGCCGTCCGAGGAGGTGGTGGCCGAGCTCGGGCTCGACGCGCAGCAGTTCTACGCCGGGCGCTACCAGTTCCCGGCGGTCAAGGGCATGCGCCCGCCGCCGCCGGGCAAGGTGTTCGAGGCGGTCGGCTGCCCGGCGTGCCAGCAGCTCGGCTATCGCGGCCGGACCGGCATCTACGAGCTGCTGCTGGTCAGCGAGCGCGTGCGCCGCCACTGCCTCGAGAAGGCCGACGCCGGCACGATCCGCGCGGCCGCGATGGAGGAGGGCATGGTCACGCTGCGCAGCGACGGCGCGCGCAAGGTGCTGCAGGGCATGACCACGCCGGAGGAGGTCATGCTGATGACCGCGGAGTCGGGGGAGTAGCGCATGCCGATGTACGCGTACAAGGGCCGCTCGTCCGCCGGCAAGGCGGTCGCCGGCATGCGCGACGCGGAGTCGCCGAAGGTGCTGCGCCAGCTGCTGCGCAAGGACGGCGTGCTGGTCACCAGCTTCGACCTGTCCAAGGCCGGCAAGGTCGCCAAGGAGCAGAACGCGAAGAAGGGCGGGCTGTCGCGCGAGGTCGATCTCGGGGGGCTGTTCGGCGGCGTCAAGAAGGTCGAGATCGCCGCGCTGACCCGCCAGATGGCGACGCTGCTGCGCTCTGGCATCCCGCTGGCCGAGGCGCTCGGCGCGCTGGTCGAGCAGATCACGAACGAGCGGCTGAAGACGCCGGTGTCCGAGGTGCGCGGCGCGGTCAACGAGGGCAGCTCGTTCGCCGACGCGCTCGCGCGTCACCCCAGGCTGTTCGACGACCTCTACGTCGCGATGGTGCGCGCCGGCGAGCTCGCGGGCAACCTCGACGACGTGCTCGGGCGCCTGGCCGACTTCCTCGAGGCGAGCCAGAAGCTGAAGTCGAAGATCCAGAGCGCGATGATCTATCCGATCGTGATGGTCGTGGTCGGCGGCCTGATCATGGCCGTGCTGATGATCAAGGTCATCCCGAACCTCACCGAGATGTTCCGCTCGCAGGGCAAGACGCTGCCGCTCAACACGCGGTTCCTGATCGCGACCTCCGATTTCATCGGCGATCACTGGCTGCTGCTCCTGCTCGGGATCATCGGCCTGGTCTTGCTGTTCCGCTGGTGGTCGCGCTCGAAGGAGGGCAAGCCGATCTGGCACCGCCTCGTGCTGCGCATGCCGGTGGTCGGCGAGCTCGTGCGCACGATCAACGCCAGCCGGTTCGCGCGCACGCTCGGCACGATGCTGCAGTCCGGCGTGCCGATGCTGCGCGCGCTCGACACCGCGAAGGAGATCGTCGCGAACGTGCTGATCAAGGACGCGATCGACGAGGCCAAGCGCGCGGTCACCGAGGGCGAGGCGCTCGCGACCACGCTCAAGAAGTCCGGGCAGTTCCCGCCGACCATGATCCACATGACGGCGGTCGGCGAGCGCGCCGGTCAGCTCGAGCAGATGCTCGAGCGCGTCGCGGTCGCGTACGAGTCCGAGATCGACACCAAGCTGTCGCGGCTGACCGCGCTGCTCGAGCCGCTCATGCTCGTGCTGATGGGCGGCGCGGTCGCGTTCATCGTGTTTTCGATCCTGCAACCCATCATGGACCTCGGTGCGATCGGTGGACCGAAATAAGGAGACAGTCATGCGTCACGGAATCAAGAAAGCCCTCGCCGGCGCCAAGCGCGGCATGACCCTGCTCGAGATCATGATCGTGCTCGCGATCATCGCGCTCGTCATGGGTCTGCTGGTCGGCCCCGCGGTGATGAAGCGGTTCGGCGAGGCCAAGGAGAAGACCGCGAAGATGGCGGTCAAGAAGTACGCGTACGAGGCCTATCCGCAGTGGTCGGCCGCGCATCCCGACAAGGGCTGCCCGGATCAGCTGACCGACCTCAACGAGTACATGGACAAGCAGGACATCAAGGACCCGTGGGGCGGCACGTACAAGATGCTGTGCGGCCAGAACCTGCCGGCCGGCGCGAAGGGCATCGCGGTGTACTCGCCCGGCGAGGACGGCAAGGACAACACGCCCGACGACATCAAGTCCTGGGAGGAGTGACGCGTGAAGCTCCGCGCGCACCGGGGGATGACGATCCTCGAGCTGATGATCGTGCTCGCGATCATCGGCGGGGCGTCGTTCCTGTTGCGCTCGGGGTTTCGCATGATCACGCGCGCCGATCTGGTCGAGGACTCGACCGAGATCGCCGCCACGCTGCGCCGGGTCAGCACGCTCGCGGTCGAGCACGGGCAGCTCCACCGCGTCACGTTCGATCTCGACAAGCAGCTCTACTCGGTCGAGGTCTGCCAGGGCGAGATCTCGGTCCAGAAGAACGAGTCGATGGTGGTCGACGCCGAGAACAAGCAGCGCTCGCTCGACAAGGGCCGCGACAAGCTGATCGGCCTGCCGACCGACATGACCACCAGCACCGATCCCGAGGAAGGCGTACGCCGCGCGCTCGCCGTGGTCGGCCAGCATATCGCCGATCGCACGTGCGTGCCGGTCAGCGACAGCGTCACCGGTGACTCGACCACCAGCAAGTGGATCCGCGCGCCGAAGGTCAAGAAGGGGATCAAGATCAAGGAGATCTGGGTCCAGCACCGCGACGACAGCGTCACCAAGGGCCAGGTCGCGGTCTACTTCTTCCCCGACGGCGAGTCCGAGAAGGCCGTGATCGAGGTGACCGACGGCAGCGACGTGTTCAGCGTGCTGGTGTTCGGGCTGACCGGCCGGGTCGAGCTGCGCGACGGCGCGCTGCGCGACGTCAACGACCACATGATGCGCAACGCGATGGGCGACAAGGACGCCAAGCGCGAGGACTCGGCGCCGTGAAGCGCGGATTCACCCTGCTCGAGGTGATGATCGGGCTCGCGTTGCTCGGGCTGGCGCTCGTCGTGCTGATCAAGAGCGCCGCCGGCAACATCTACAGCGCCGAGACCGCGCACATGATGGGGGTCGCGACCGATCTCGCGCGCGGCAAGATGTACGACGTCGAGGAGCAGCTGATCAAGGACGGCTTCACCGACACCGATCAATCGCAGACCGACTGGCGGCCGTTCGACACCGAGGGCTGGCCGAACATCTATTACAAGTACGACGTCATCCAGGTCGAGATGCCGACGTTCCAGCAGCTCCAGCAGCTCGCGGCGGCCGCGGCGGCGGGGTCGGCGATGGGCTCCGGCTCCGGTTCCGGCTCGGGCTCGGGCTCCGCGTTCGGCTCGGGCTCCGGCTCGAGCCTCGGCTTCGGCGAGAACTTCACGGCCGATCAGATCGCGACGTTCCAGAACAGCATGCTCGGCAACCTGCTCGGCGCGGGCGGGCTCGGCTCGGCGCAGTCGGTGGTCGGGGCCGCGGGCGGCCAGATGATCCAGCTGGTCTATCCGATGTTCCAGCAGATGCTGAAGGTCAGCGTCCGCAAGGTGAAGCTGTACGTGAAGTGGAAGGTGCTCGGTCACGACCAGGACATGACGGTCGTGGCGTTCTTCACCGACGAGCAGCAGCTGCAGGTCCAGCTCCAGCCGCTGCTCCAGATGCTCGGTGTGGCGGGCGGCGGATCGGGATCGGGCTCGGGCTCCGGCTCGGGCTCCGGGTCGGGCTCGAGCACCAGCACGGGATCAGGAAGCGCGATCACGCCAACCCGATGATGACCCGACGCACATACCAGGCCGGCCTGACCTTGCTCGAGGTCATGATCGCCGTCGCGATCATGGTGATGATGATGGCGCTCGCGTGGAAGACGATCGCCAACACCTCGCAGAGCAAGCAGACGTTCTCGGCGTACGAGGAGCGCAACCACGAGCTGCGCATGGCGCTCGGCCGCGTCGTCGCCGACTTCGAGACCGCGTACCTGTCGCACAACGAGGACATCAACAGCCCGCACCCGCGCACGATGATGATCGCGCGCAACACCGGCAAGATCCCCGACATCCGGTTCTCGACGCTCGGCCACCGCGTGCTGTGGGCCGACGCCAACGAGTCGGAGCAGACCGTGATCTCGTACCTGCCGCACATGGATCCGGATCATCCGGGCACGATCGACTGGATCCGGCGCGAGCAGCGCCGGATGTCGAACGAGCCGCCCGAGGAGGAGCCGGCCGAGTACGACGTGCTGGTCCACGACATCCAGAGCGTGAAGATCGAGTTCTGGAACTGGCGGAACATCGAGTGGCAGGAGACGTGGGACACCACGCAATCCGACGGCCAGCGCGGCCAGCTGCCGACTCGCGTGCGGATCACGCTCACCGTGAAGGGGCCCGACGGTCAGGACATCAAGCTCACGACCGAGGCCCGGATCCTGATGCAGGAGATGCTGAACTTCTCGCCGTCATGACGACCCATCCACCACCCGTGTCTCGCCGCGAACGCGGCATCGCGCTCGCGATCGTGATGCTCGTCATCGCGATCACGCTCGTGATGTCGAGCGACTTCGGCACGGAGACCACGACCGACCTGCTCGCGGCCGCCAACTACCGCGATCAGATGCGCGCGCACTTCCTCGCGCGCTCGGCGCTCAACTTCGGCCAGATCATCATCCACATCCAGTCGCAGCTCGACTCGACGAGCAACTCCAAGACGGTCAACCTCACCCAGATCACCGACTACGCCGATCAGCTGATGGCGCCGTTCTGCGGCAGCGCGGGCGAGGTCAAGGACACGATCGGCTTCACGACCAACGAGATCAAGGGACTGACCGCCGACGTCGGCACGTGCGGGTTCAACGGTCCGATCACCACCGACGACGACAAGCTCAACCTCAACTGCGCGAACACGTCGAGCCAGGGGGTGATCCAGGCGGCGCTGTTCGCGCTGATCTATCCGATCGCGTACGACGGGCTGTTCAACGACAACGACGCCGAGGGCTGGCACCGCGATCGCGAGACCCAGGTCGCGGCGTTCATCGACTACATCGACACCAACACCATGCACCTGTCGCAGCGCGGCACCACCGAGGACTACGGCTACGAGAACCTCAAGGACCGCTATTACCCGAAGGACAGCGCGGTCGGCCACCACACCGGCAACTACGTCGACACGATCGGCGAGCTCAAGCTGGTGCGCGGGGTCGACGATCGCTTCTGGACGCTGTTCGGCGCGGCGATGACGGTCTACGGCGGCTGCAAGATCAACATGTCGTACGCGACCAACCCGCAGCTGATCGCCGCGGTCCTGTACCTGTCGGCGCAGAACCAGAACGATCCGGTGGTGCTCGATCCGAAGCGGCTGTTCCTGCTCGCCGGCTACGTCGCCAAGGCGCGCGAGTTCGGCGAGACGTTCGGCAGCAACGGTGACTTCATCAACTTCGTCAAGGATCCGAGCTCGGCGGTCCAGATGATCGCGAGCCAGGATCAGGGCACGCTGTCGGGCAGCGCGGCGAGCGCGGCGCTGTCGCAGGGCCTGCCGGGGCTCTCCGGCGGCGAGAAGATCGGCCTGGTGCTCGATCCGAACCACTTCAGCCAGATCGCGCAGGTCACGCAGGTCCGCCGCACCTATCGCGTGCAGGCCTACGGCGAGATCGAGCGCGCGCAGAAGAACAAGGACAACTCGGCGGTGTTCCCGTCGATCCGCTCGACCTACAACGGCGTGTGGGACACCAAGGTCGTCCCGCAGAACGTGCGCAAGCCACCCGTGCCCAACGGCGCCTGGGTGTTCCTGAGGGAGGACTGATGGCGTCCCGGATCTTCGCGATCGACCTCGGCGCGTGGAGTGTCAAGCTCGCGCTCGCCAGCCCCGGACTGCGCGGCGCCGCGCTGCTGAACGTCGTCGAGCGCATCGTGCCACCCGGCGACGGCAACCTCGAGCAACGCCAGCGCGCCGTGCTCGCCGCGCTGGTCGACGAGCTGCACCTGCGCGACGAGACCGGCTACATCGGCGTGTACGGCGATCAGGTGTTCACCCAGATCGTCGAGTTCGGCTTCAAGAACCTGCGCCGCGCCGAGCTCGAGAAGGCGGTCGGCGGCGAGCTCGAGGGCGTCGTGCCGGTCGATCTCGAGGACATGGTGTACTGCTTCGAGCCGATCCCGCCGGCGCCGCCGCTGCCGGCGAGCGGCCCCACCGCGTTCGGCCCCGAGCCGACCGCGACCGCCGTGCGCGGCCGCGTCGCGCCGCCGGCCGAAGGCATGCGCGTGCTCACCTACGCGATGCGGCGCGATCGCGCCGAGCAGCTGATCGCGCTCGGCGTGGCGTGCGGGTTCGAGCCGCGCGGCGTGCTGGCCTGCGGCGGCGCGGCGGCCAAGCTGGTCGATCGCACGCCGTCGCTGGCCGACGCCCGCCAGCAAGGCGCGGTCGCGGTGATCGACATCGGCCACGAGCGCACCGACGTGATCGTGGTCCACGGCGGCAAGGCGGTGTTCAGCCGGAGCATCGCGCGCGCCGGCAAGCAGGTCACCGAGGCGATCGCGCGCCACTGGAAGCTGCCGTTCGGCGACGCCGAGCGCGCCAAGCACGCCGATGGCTTCATCGCGTCGCAGGGCGAGCCCGCGACCTCGGAGGCCTGGGCGCGGATCTCGCAGGTCACGGTCGGCGAGCTGACGCCGTTCGCGCGCGACCTGCGCCAGACGCTCGCGGCGTGTCGCGCGCGCACCGGGTTCCAGCCGACCGCGGCGCTCGTGGTCGGCGGCGGCTCGCGGCTGCGCGGGATCAGCTCGTTCCTCGCCGAGCAGCTCGCGATCCCGGCGTGGCGGCTCACGCCCGACGACATGATCGCGCTCGCCGGGCCACGGATCGGCGCCGAGCGCGCGCCGAGCCTGCCGGTCGACGCCGCGGCGCTCACGATCGGCATGGCGTACGACGCCGCCGGCGGCCGGCCGCAGTTCGACCTGCGCCAGGGCGCGCTCGCGGTGCGGGTCGACCTGTCGTTCCTGCGCGCGAAGGCGGTGCCGCTCGGCGCGGCGGCGCTCGTGATCGCGCTGTTCGCCGCGGGCAGCGCGTCGGCCGACCTCTACCGCCTGCGCAAGGCCGAGAAGACGCTGACCACGCGGCTCGCCAACGAGAGCGCCGAGATGTTCGGCTCGGCGAAGTCGGCCGACGAGGTGCTCGCGATCACCGGTCCGAGCGGGACGGCCGGCGGGCTGGCCTCGCCGCTGCCGAAGATGTCCGCCTACGACATCCTGCTCGAGATCAACAGCCATCTCCCGGGCAAGGACAAGATCACGCTCAACCTCGACAAGCTCGATATCCAGGACCAGAAGATCCTCATGTCCGGCACCGCGAAGACTCCCGAGGAGATCCACGCGCTGGCGACCGAGCTCAAGAAGATCGAGTGCTTCAAGGACATCGAGCAGGGCCCGCTCGATGTCGTCGACAACGGGCTGCGCAAGTTCTCGTTCACCATCAACTCGCAGTGCATGTGAGGTAGCGATGTCCGCGATCACCGACCGAGCACGAGACTTCTGGGACCGGATCTCGCCCCGCGAGCGCCGGCTCGTCGTGATCGCCGCGATCGCGGCGCCGATCACGCTCGCGATCTGGCTGAGCCTCTCGATCTCCGACGGGCTGGACGCGATGGAGCTGCGCAACCAGCACGCGCGCAAGGCGCTCGACGTGCTCGCCGATCTGCGGGCGCGCGGCCAGACCCATCCGAAGGTCGACGAGGCGGTGGTCGACATGCCGACCGAGCCGCTCGATCTCGACAGCTACCTGACCAACCAGGCCAAGGCGGCCAAGTTCGAGCTCACCGGCACGATCGTGCCGCACAGCAAGCAGGCGCCGCACAACGGCGTCGTGACCAACTCGTCGTCGCTCACCGTGAACAAGCTCTCGATCGAGGAGGTCAAGGACTTCATGCAGGCGATCGAGACCAACAACCACGACGTCGCGATCACCCACATCGAGCTCGCGCCGGACTTCCACGACAAGGACAAGCTGACGCTCACGCTCGAGGTCTCGGCGTACTCGAAGGCCCCGGTGGAGAAGGCCCAGGGGAGCGGCAGCGACGCCGGCTCGGGCTCCGACAAGAAGGGTGGCTAGCGTGGCGATCCATCTCGGCCCGCGCCAGCGGGTGATCGCGCGGATCGCCGGCTTCGCCGTGCTCGGGCTGGTGACGTTCGTGATGGCGCTGCAGCTGTCGCTGCCGATCGATCGCGCCAAGGACAAGCTGATCGAGACGCTGTCGCCGACGTTCGACGTGCAGATCGGCGGCGTCGAGCGCGGCTGGATGCCCGGCCGGGTCTATCTGACCGCGGTGTCGCTGCGCACGCGGCCGAGCAAGGTGGGCGAGCCGGTGACCACGATCTACATCGAGAAGGTCAAGCTCGACGTCGGCCTGCTCGCGCTGCTCCATCGCAACATCTCGGTCGACTTCGACGCCAAACTGGGCGCCGGAAGCCTCGCCGGCAACTACACCGCGCTCGCGTGGGGCCGCGGCGGGTTCAGCGCGCACGTCGAGGGGCAGAACGTGTCGGGGACCAGCTTGCCGATCCGCATGGCGCTCGGCCTGCCGATGACCGGCAAGCTGGATCTCTCGGCCGATCTGACGCTGCCCGACGAGGCCAACAAGTCGGGCGTGGTCGCAGCGAACTGGACCAAGGCCGAGGGCAGCTTCGATCTCGAGTGCCCGAGCGGCTGCACGTTCGGCGACGGCAAGACCAAGCTCAAGCCGATCCTCAACAACCAGCGCAACCAGGCGATGGTCGGCGACGGCATCGACTTCGGCAAGGTCACGCTCGACTCGCTGGTCGCCAAGGCCGAGATCAAG
>Ga0335081_10020880_pt1 | contig 10592 bp, 6 predicted proteins | sample Lox_Sample_35_FD_206713 | JGI IMG/M metagenome (GOLD analysis project Ga0335081, IMG submission 206713) | Soil microbial communities from Loxahatchee National Wildlife Refuge, Florida, United States - Lox_Sample_3.5 | ecosystem: Environmental > Terrestrial > Soil > Wetlands | place: USA: Florida... | reverse complement strand
CGCCCGCGTATGCGACGCTGGCGGCAGCGGCGGAGAAGCGGGCGCTCGACTGACGACCAACAAGGGCTGTACGCCCCAACCCGGCCTTCGGCGGCCGGGACGTTTCACGCGCGCCGACTCAGCGACGCGTGTCGCGAGCAGCCGATCGTCGTTGTGCGACAGCGACAGACACCGGGAACCCGCTTCCGCCAGCTCGGAATCGCCGTTATACCAATCGCGGGGTCATACCGTGGACCGCGGTAGCACTCCGACACGACCGCGGCCGGGACAAGCACGTCGACTCTCTCGGCGAGTGCAGCCGTCAGCGCGGCTCGCACCGGCGCCTCGTCTGGGCCGCCGCGAGCCAAGTGCGATAGGGCCCCCGCGTCGAGGGCGAGGCAGCTCACCGCAACAGGCGTCGGTACTCATCGACGCGATCCTGATCGACCGGGCCACGCTGGGCCTCGAGGCGATCGAGAAGGCTCGCCAAGCGCGGTCCGTCGCTGACGACGATCGACCTCGTCTTGCAGGATCGAGTTGATCGTCGATGACAGTGTCGCGTCGTCCTCGCCCAAGGCGCGGACGAGCTCGGGGTCGAGCGTCAATGTCTTCCGTATCTTTGCTGTGCTCATACTCCGATCATATGGTCCTCATACACCGGACTCAGCATCTCGCAAGTCGGCAGAGGCCCCGACTGGATCCTCGCCATTTCCCCAGTCCTCGCGCCGTTGGCAGGCGTGGCGCTGGGCTGGCGATGCGTCACTCCGCATCGGCAGCCGCCGAAGACTCGGCGGCTCCGCCGAGCCGCCCGCAGCCGCGGTGACGTGACCCCCACGCGTTAGGGAAAGCCGGCTCAGCCGGCACCCTAACCGCGGACCACCCGGCAGGCGCCGCGCAAGCAGCGGCATACCGCCCGGCGGATTTGGCAGCGGCTGGTGGAGGAGCACGGCACGGAGGTGTCTGAGCAGCAGGTGTGCCGGTGTGTGCGTGCCAAGCGCCGTGAGTTGGGCGAGGTGTTCGTGCCGCTGGTCAGCGACGCCGGCGTCGAGGCCGAGATCGACTGGGGTGAGGCGCGGGTGTTGCTGCGCGGCGAGCCGGTCGACGTGACACCTGTTCCAGATGCGGGCAAGGAGGGCCGGCGTTCTTGACTGGAGTAACCGGCTCAGCGCCCAGTGGGATTGTTGCTGTAGCTCAAGGAACGGCTCGAGGGCGGCTTCATGCATCGGCATCCTCCCGCCAACATTGCGCGCCCGCCGACGGCCTGGCGGCGCCGGCCACCAATCAGCCTTATGCGATGATGCGGTGCCGCTGTCGGCGACACGGTCCTCACGATGCTCCAGCCGCCCGAGATCGTCCGCTACCTGCTTGAGTTCGGCCACTTGGAGGCCAGAACGGTTGTCGACGGCGGGCTAGTGATCGAGCCAGTCCCTCGGCGCAACGTGAACTATCGCCTGACGACGCGTGACGGGCCGCAGTACTTCATCAAGCAGGCCACAACGCCAGAGACTGCGGCGACCCTCGCGCGCGAGGCGGTGATGTACCGGCTGCTGGCGGAGAGCGCGGCGCCAGTCCTACGGCGGTACCTCCCGCACTTGCACGCGTATGATGCCCGGCGCGGGCTGCTGGTAATCGAGCTCTTCGTCGACGCCCAGGATCTCCGGCGCGAGTTTGCGGATGGGAGCTTTCCGCTAAACGTGGTGGCCGCGGCCGGCACGGCGCTCGCGGAGCTGCATCGCACGACGGCGCGAGAAGAGGTACTCGCCCTCGCGCCGGCGCTCGCGCCCCCGTGGGCAGCGTCCCTGCATCGCCCGGCGATCGACTGGCTGCGGGACCTGAGCGGGGCGGATCTAGAACTCATCGCATTGATTCAGCGCTCGAGCGAGTTCTGCGAGCTCCTCGACGCCGAAGGCGGGGATTGGCAGCGCACCTGTGTCGTCCACGGCGACTACAGGTGGGACAACTGTCTCGCGACCATAGGGAGGGGCGTCCGCTTAGTGGACTGGGAGGCCGCGGGCGGCGGCGATCCGGCATGGGATGTCGGGTCTGCGTTCACTGACTTCCTCGGCGACTGGCTGGGGTCTATTCCGCTCGGCGGCTCGCCGGCGACACACCTAAGCACGCTCGCACGCCGTCCGCTAACGCGGATGCGGCCGGCGCTTCAGGCGTTCTGGTCGGCGTACCTCCTCGCCGTAGGCCTGTCGCGGCCGGACGGGAATCAGCTGCTGTTGCGGGCGACGCGTTACGGTGGGCTGCGCTTGCTGCAGAGCGCCTTTGAGCACGGGCAGTACGCAGGCGAGCTGACGCCAAGCACGGCGACGCTCGCCCAGCTCGCGTTGAACGTGCTGCGTCGGCCGCATGAGGCCGCTGTACATCTTCTCGGCATCCCCTTCGCGAGCCCGGTGGGGGCATGAACGTCCACCAGAGATCGCTGCGGGCGGCTGTCGACGCGGTCCGGATCTTGTCGCCGACCGTGCACAGCTGGCTGGGGGTGCGGGCGCAGGGCCTGCCGACGCGGCTCGCTGCCAACCTCGATGCAGAGACCGCGCGCGGTTATCTCGTGCATAGGCTTGGGCTCGATCTTTACGCCGGTTTCTACTGTCCGGGCCGCCCGATTCCGCTGCCGCAGCTCCCTGACGACACGGGCCTCGGCTCGCCAGAGCTGGTGGAGGCCTTGGTCGCCGCCAACGACGGCCGTGGCTGCTGGGAGCCGGATTGGAAGGTCCACGGCGCCAACGCAGGCGAGCTGTGGGTCGCGCGTGGCGAACTGCGCTTCCGTGCGCGCAGCGACCAGGTCCGTGCCGACGAGGGACGGTTCCTCGTTCCGGGAGTGACTGTGCGGGTGCTGCACCCGAAGGAGCTGCTGCGACGGTCGCCGGGTTTCTACATGGCATTCGCGGACGCGGCGCTGCCCGAGGACGAGCCCGTGGTTCGGCTGTACTGGAACTTCGGCGCTGAGGGCGCGGTCGCCTTCGTGGCCGCGGCGATCAGAGCCCTCAACCGCCACGAGGTCCCTGCCCGGCTAAAGGTCGTCAACCACCCCGCGGCCTACAGGTACCGTTGCGATGCGGGAGTTCTCTACCTTCCTCGTCGTGCGTTCAGCGGGCTGCAGCCGTTGGTCGCGGGGCTCTACAAGACGCTCCGGAGGCATCTTGGGCGAGCAACTCCGGCGCTGACGAAGCCCTTGGCCCCCGGGCTCGGCGTAGCGGAAGACGCCGGCACCGACGAGAGCTTTGGGCTACACCGGTGCGCGCTGATCGCCGACGGCCTCGTGCGCGCACACGAGGTGGGCGCCGGAACGCCGGCCGCACGGGCAGACGAGGTCGAGGCATGCCTCGTTGCGCACGGCGTCGATCCGGCCGCACCCTACCTTGCCCCGGGATCCGCCGACATTTACACCCGTCTCGAGGCCGCGGTCCATTCCGATGGATGACGGCGCCCGGGCGAAGAGCGACGGGCGCTGGCTCGAGACCGCCGAGCAGATCGGGCGCCAAATCGTTGATAGTGCGATCTGGCACGCCGAACGCTGCAACTGGATCGGGGCGGACACCATTGGACCGGGCGCGGCGGGACGGCCGGTGACCTACCATCGCGCGCTCAACGCCTCGCTCTATTCTGGCACCGCAGGCATATCCGTCTTCCTCGCGCACGTGTACGCGAAGGCGGAAGACCGCACGTTCCGCGACGTCGCACTCGGGGGGCTGCGGCAAGCCCTAGCGGTCGCGCGACGCGACCTTCCTCGAGGGCTCTTCACGGGCGCTCCGGGCGTAGCGCTGAGCGCGTTGCGGGCAGCCGAACTGCTGGACGCGCCAGGCTTAGCCGCCGACGCGCTCTCGCTGGCTGACGCCGCGCTCACCGAGCGGCCGTCAGAGCACGACCTGCTGGTCGGCGCGGCCGGCGAGGCGATTGCGTTCCTGCGCCTCGCGAACGCTACGCGCCGACCACGCTACGCCGACGCCGCCATGCGATTGGGGGAAAGATTGTTTGCCGGCGCCCAGCCAGAGAATACCGGATGGTCGTGGCCGTCTGCGGCCCAGTCGGGAGCGCGCAACCTCACCGGCTTCTCGCACGGCGCGGCGGGCGTCGCCTATGCTTTCCTCCTCCTGTACGAGGCCACGAGCGCGAACATCTACCGCAACGGTGCCCAGGCGGCGTTCGCCTACGAGCGCGCCCACTACGACCACGAGCGGCGCAACTGGCCTGACTTCCGTGAGCTGACCGAAGGGGCATCCCCGGGATTTCCAGTGCTCTGGTGCCACGGTGCGGCCGGTATAGCCGTGAGCCGTCTTGCAGGCTGGCGGCTCTTGGGCGATGGACGATGTCGCGAGGAAGCACGAGCGGCACTCGTCACCACGCAGACCGCGCTGCGGGAGGACCTCGAAGATCCGGCCGCGAGTTTTTGCCTTTGTCACGGCACGGCTGGAAACGCCGACGTTCTGCTCGAGTCCACCTTGCTTTTGAGCGAGGAGTACCGCTCGAGGCACGCGCTAGTCCAAGAGGCAGCGCGGATGGGGGAGGACCGCCACAGACCCCGCGGAAGCTGGCCATGCGGCGTTCGGGGCGGCCAATCGCCAAGCCTGATGCTGGGTCTCGCCGGAATCGGCATGTTCTTCCTGCGCCTTCACGACCCGGCTCTCCCCACGCCGCTCGCACCCTGATCGGGCGAGGCTCAAAGCGGCTTGATTCTCCAGCTCCATCGCCGTATCGTCCGCGAACAACGAGAACTACGGGAAGGAGACTCATGGCTGACGACAACGAGTTAGCTCCCGACGAACTGGCTCCCGACCCCAACGAGCCGCCCGGACGTCTCCTGGTCGGCATCCTGGGGGAGAGCGCGAACGACGGTAAAGTCCTTCTCTATCTCGACCTCGCGCTCCAAAAGCGCTACGAGATCCCGAAAGACGCGATTCTGCGGCGTCAAAAGCTACCCGCTGCGCAGTCCCCGCTCGGCGTCGACGCGTCGATGATCTGGGTACGCCCCGACACAATATTGACGCGCCAGTTGAACCAACAACGCCACATCGCAGAAGAGTTCCTCGCCGGTGATTTCACCGCGCCCCGGAGCTTCACGCCGACGGAAGCGCTTGCGCTCCCGCAGATAACGCCTAATTCGGCCGTATGTTATCCCTCTGAGGGATCCAATCGGGTGACCAGGATACGGCTGTGCTCGCTGTGGCAAACGGAACGCGAAACCTGACCATCGTAGCCGAACACCAAGCACAACCTGCGATTGCGATAAACCGCCAGTCTCCCCTTGGCGATCACACTTTTATGTGGCGCCTCGCGAGATCGACGCAATCATCCTCCACCGCCGTAGCGCTGACGCTCTGAACTCGTGAGCGGGCGCTGGGCGCGGGCGTCGGTGGCGAGATGCATGACGTCGGAAAGAGAGCCGCATACTTCGCAGGATGAGATCCACGCGATGCCGTCCCTGCCTGAGCTGACGACCTGCGATCCGTCCGGGCTAAAGCTCGCGCTCCATGCAGGACCACGGTGTTGATGGAGCGTTACCAGTGGCGCGCCGCCGCGCGAGTCCCATAGCAGGATTGATCCGTCGACGCCCGCGCTGATGATGCGATCCCCGTGGGGGCTGAAAGCCGCGTAGTCGACCCTTCCGGCGTTCCCGCGCAGGACAACCGGCGTCCCGCCAGCGACACGCCAAACACGTACGGTGCCGTCGTCGCCGGCGCTCACGACACGCTGGCCATCGGGACTGAACGCGGCGCTCTCGACGGGACCGTGGTGGCCTAGGAACACCTTCAGCGGTCCGTTGGCGCGGCGGGTATCCCAGAGTCTGACTGTTCCGTCTGACCCAGCGCTGACGAGCATGCGGTCATCGGAGCTGAAGGACACGTCATCGACCGCCCCGCTATGGCCGGTGAAGATCTCCGGCGGTGCGCCGGTGAGGCTGCGGACGACCACCCGCCCGGCCGAATCGCCGATGACGATGTGGCGAGCACTATGGTCGGCATCCACGGCCGTGATGTTGGAGTTGTCGTTGTCGACGATGCGCTGCGGAGCCCAGCTCGGAGCGCTCCACATCCATGGGGCTGTTCCATCCGTGGCCACGGCAACGACATGGCGTCCATCCCTGGAGAAGCCCAGAGCGACCGTCTGCGCGGTCGGGCCTCGCAGAGCACGTTCCAGCCGCCCGGTCGCCGCATCCCAGATGCGGACCGTTCCGTCTGTGCCGCCGGTTAAGACCCGGCTCCCGTCAGGGCTGAACTGCGCCGAGGTAACGGGCCCGGATATGACACGCGTAGTACCCGGATCCCAGAGCCGCACCGTACCGTCCTCGCCGCCGCTGATCACCCTGTCGCCTCGTGAGGCGAAGCGAGCGTCGGTAACGTATCCATCGTGCCGGCGAAGAACGGTTGTCACCTGTCGCGATGCGGCGTCGATTATCGGAACCGTCTCGCCCGAGGCCACGGCAATGCGCCGGCCATCCGCGCTAAGGGACACGGCGTTGATCGAGTCCGCGGATACGCGGACTCGGCCGTCCTGCTTGCCGGTGCGGGCATCCCAGAAGCTGATCCAGCCGTCGGCGTCGCCGGTGATCAGCTGATGGCCGGCGTGGTCGAAAGTGACGCCGAGAATCCCGTTGCTGTCCCCGCGAAACACCAGCGGCCGGGATTTTCGCTCCAGATTCCAGATGTGCACGACGCCATCACCGCTTGTGCTGGCAACCCGTCGCCCGTCGGGGCTGAACGCGACGCCAAAGACCTGCGCTCGGCCGGCGGACAGTACCCGCACGGACGGACGCCCGGCGAGCGCCCCAATCCGAACGGTTCCGTCAGAGTAGGCGCCCGCGACTGTCCGGCCGTCTTCGCTTAGAGCGACCCAGAACGGCGTGACGCCTGGGTCTCTCATGATCACTCGGTTACGCCGACTCGCGAGATCGGTGACGGTCACGGCACCGTCCCTACCGCCGCTGACGACCCACCGACCGCCGGGGCCGAAGCGAGGCGCGTCCGCTCCGCCGCGATGGACCGCATACGTCATCAGCAGCGCGCGATCCCGGACTCTCCAGACCCGCAATCTGCCGTCCGCCGACGCCCCGACGGCCAGTTGCCCGTCCGCGGTGAGGTCCACGCCATAGACTTCACCGCCCGGTGGGCGCAAGACCGCGATACTGCGGTAAGCGAGCGCCGCTTGGCGCAGCGCAGCTGCGGCTTGGGCAGTCGGCGACGTGGCGATCGCTAGGCGAGCCAGCGCAAGGCTGAGCCCGGGGTCGCTCGCCACCATCGTCTGAGCGCTGGCCGCCAGCTGGCGAGAGACGACGATGTCCCGCTGGCGACGAGCCGCCGCGCCCTGATTGATGGCAACGAGGGCGACGGCGCTGATCGCGACCAGCGCGAGCACGAGGCCGCCGAATGACAGCTGGACGCGCCTTCGGCGCAAAGCCCGCCGGCGACGGTCACCCACCTCGGCAGCGGCGAGGAAGTCCCGCTCCACTCGGTTGAGTGTCTCCGAGTTGTCGGCGCGCCACTCCAACGCCGATGCGAGGCGCGCGCCCGCGTACAGGTCGTCGGGATCACGCCCGCCTCCGTCCCAGCTGCGCGCAGCGTCGGCGAGGTGGCGGTGAAGCCGTCGCCCCTCCGCGTCCTCTTCAAGCCACCCGCGGTAGCGCGGCCACTCGTGCAGCAACGCCTCGTGCGAGAGCTCGACCTCGCCGTCGCTGACGGTCACTAGCCGCGCGTCGGTCAGCGCCGCAAGGACCCGGTCGGCGCCGTCGATCTGATGCAGCTCGGCAAGCGGGACGCGGCGGCGCACGAGCGCGCGGTCTTGGTCGCTGACCAGTCGCAGCATGATGTTGCGCGCGACGGCCCGCTCGCGCTCGCCCAGCTCTGTGAAGGCGCGTTCGGCGAGTCGGGCGACCGCGCCGCGGACCCCGCCGCTGGCGCGATAACTCTCGTAGCGCAGCGTGCGTCGCTCGCGCGCTTGCCACAGCTCAAGCAGCATCGTCGACAGCAGGGGCAGCCCGCCCGGCTCCCCGGCGACGTCGGCCACCAGCGCGTCAACCAGCGGTTGCTCGACCTCGAGGCCGGCGCGCGCGGCGGGCCCTTGGATCGCGCTCGCGAGCTCGCCACGGTCCATCGGCCCGACCAGCATGTGACTGCTGTGCAGCAGCTGCGCGAACTCCGGATATGCCACCACCCGGCCGTAGAAATCGGCGCGCAGCGCCACCGCGATCAGCGCACGCTGGTCGTGATCGCGCGCCGCCGCGGCCAGCTGCTCCAGAAACGCGGCGCGTTCCTGCTCTGTCTGACAGGCGGTGAACAGCTCTTCGAGCTGATCGATCGCGACCACGATCCGCTCACCCCCCGCCAGTGCCGCCAGCGCGTCCTGCAGTCGCTGCCCGCCGAACGGGCCCATGAGCTCTTCGCACGGACGCTCGCCCGGCCGGACCAGGACCTGCCGCCACCCGGCGCTGCCGGGCAGCGCCCCAGCGCTCAACGCCGGCAGCACCCCGGCGCGCAACAACGAGGACTTACCGATCCCCGACGGGCCGAGAATCCCCACGAGCCTCGACGCGGCGAGCCGCGCGACTACCTCCGATACCACCCGCTCACGACCGCAGAAGTACTCCGCATCGGACCGATCAAAGAACGACAACCCCTTAAACGGACAAACCACCACGCCCAACCCAAAAGGCAGTCCCAACGAGCGCGCACGCTCGCCGACTCCGAGCGCCTCCGCCGCGGCCACCACGAACTCGCCGCAGGTGCGGTAGCGCTCCCCGGGCTCTTTCGCCAGCGCCGTCTGCATCACCACCTCAAGACCCGGTGGCGCTGGGGGCTCCGCGTTGAGGTGCGCGAACATCACCGCAGCCTGGTTCGAGCGCTCGAACGGCCGCTCACCCACCAAGCACTCATACAGCACGCACCCGAGCGCGTACTGATCCGCGCGGCCATCCACTGCGTCACCGCGGAGCTGTTCCGGAGCCATGTATCCGAGCGTTCCGACCAGCCGCGGATCGTCCGTTGCGGGGTCCTCCAGCCGCTTCGTCAGCCCGAAATCCGCCAGATACACATGATCGCGACGATCGAGCAACACGTTCCCGGGCTTCACATCACGGTGAACCAACCCCTGCTCGTGAGCAAAATCAAGCCCGTCAGCTACCTGCGCGCACAGCCGCACAGCCCGCTCCACGGTCAGCGGCCCAACGCGCAACAACGCCTTAAGGTCATGGCCCTCAACGAACCGCATCGCGATAAACAGCTGCCCATCCGCCTCGCCAGCCTCATAGATCGGAACCACGCATGGGTGATCAAGACTCGCCGCCAACTTCGACTCAGTCAGGAACCGCTTACGAAACCCTTCGTCGGCAGACAGCGGCGGTGCCAGCAACTTCAAAGCCACCGTTCGCCGCAGCCGCAAATCCGCGGCCAAGTAAACGACTCCCATCCCGCCCCGGCCCAGCACTCGCTCGACCCGATAACCAAGCAACTCGCTGCCGATAGATAGATCCGAAACCGCCACCTCGCGCCCTGTGTCTCGACTTCCAGCTTCGCTCGCCCGCGTACTCTCGTGGTCACCGACGAACCGGCGTGATCACGCCGTGCACCCTCGCGCCACCCGCCCAGACTTCCTAACTCTCATTACGTCGGGGTTCCTAACTTTTATTACGTCGGGGCAAGCGACCCCGATCTCGTATGCGATCAAGACAGCCGGCCCTATACAGCCGTGCCCCAAGACGATCACATTTGCCACGAATGCAGCCGAGCTACCACAATCGCACGATACCGCGTCTTCCTCGCCACCGATGCATCCGGAGAACCTTTCGCATGCTGAGTGCCGCGTCGGTGAGCATCGACAAACATAACAAACTCTGGTCAACTCCTGCGCATGATGAGATCGGTTGAGAGTTCGTACGTGAACGGGGATGCGGCCGTACGTCGTTGGCCCGAGCCTGGGGCCGTTTGTTCCAAAGCCCCGGTAGCCTGTGCGCGTGTTGAGGTGAAGGCTTGCTCGCTTACGGGCTGGCTGCGTGTCTGGGCCTCAGCTCGGCAGCTTTGGCCGCGACCTGCGCATCTGTTGAATGAGACGTCGCAGTCCGTGCTCGTTCGATCCATTTCTGGTAGTTGCTCCGCCTCGACCTCGCGAGCCGGCGCGTGACGGTCTTGCCGGTGATCTTGGCAGTCCACTGTAGTAGGGGCCGTGGGGCTGGGGCGACGTGGCATTTACAGCCGGAGGTCTCCCGGCCGACGCAAGGCTGGGTAACGACGCGGGGGAGTCGTTGCGCGGTGCAGCCAAACGAGGATTTCACGGCCGTCAGCACGGTCCTGGTTGCCCTGTGTTCGGCGGTCGTGCTTTGCAGCGAAGCTGCCGCGATGCCAACGGGTGTGGGATGCCCGGATCGCCGCGCCAGCCGGCTTCACTTGGGCCGCCCTCGCGAATCTCCGGTCGGGCAGTTTAAGACGACTGCCAGCCGGCCGTCCGGGCGTGAAACGCCTGCCCTACCGCTGCGGCGTCCGCGAGTCGGACCACTGCGCGGCCGCACACCCACCCATCGCAGCCGCCAATGAGTCCTTCGAGGCCGAGCCGTCCCGCGCGGCGGATCGCGCTCTCCCATTTGCGCGGCTCCGTATAGAACGCCACCCGTCCGGTCAATA
>Ga0335081_10020879_pt1 | contig 10592 bp, 7 predicted proteins | sample Lox_Sample_35_FD_206713 | JGI IMG/M metagenome (GOLD analysis project Ga0335081, IMG submission 206713) | Soil microbial communities from Loxahatchee National Wildlife Refuge, Florida, United States - Lox_Sample_3.5 | ecosystem: Environmental > Terrestrial > Soil > Wetlands | place: USA: Florida... | reverse complement strand
GTGGCGGTCACGCTGTTGTTCGTCTCGTCGATGACTGAAACGGTGCCGTCGCGATAATTTGTTACGTAGACCCTTTTACTCTGTGGATCGACCACCGGCACCTGCGGTCCAGAGCCCACTGGGATCGTGGCGGTCACGCTATTAGACTTTTCGTCGATGACCGACACGGTGCCCGGGCCATAGTTCGTCACATAAACTTTTCCCGTATTCGAGTCGATCGCCGCAGCCCGCGGGTCGGGTAACGGGATGGTGGTTACGAGGCTGTTGGTCTTCACATTGAAGACGTATACCGTGCTGTAGGAGGCCTCGCATGCGACATAGATGTTTCCAGTCTTGGGATCGAGCGCCATCCCTTGCGAACCGGAGCCATCAGTGGCGCTGATCGTGCTCAAGCTAATAACCGACCCGGGATAGGCGAAAGGGTTCGCTGCGTAGATGGCCGCGAGGTCGGGATCGCGGTTCACATTTGGCGCCACCGTGCCCGCGGGGCTTTGGGTAATGCGCGAAATGTGGCCATCGAAATCGGTCGCGTAGACATTCCCGCTGTTCGGGTCGACCGCCAGCGCGACCTCCTCGCCGTTACCGCCTTGGGCTCCCCAGGCCATGTTGGTGGCGTTAATCAGGACCGGTGCCGAATTGGAAGTCGCCGCCGAAGCCGGCCCGGCAAGCGTCAAAGGCAAAAGCGAGCCGGTGAGCAGGAGGGCCGCCCGGAATACCCCCGTTCTCAAGCAAGTCTTAAAGAGAGCGACCCGCGCGATTGCCGCGTTTTCAGAGTCTTTCATGATTTGCCTCCGGTCAAATATAGACGCCGGCATCATGCATGGCATCGTAGTATAAATTAGTTACATAAATAGGGGCGCGGCAAGCCTGAAATGGTGGCATTTCGGCCAAGTTTAAGGCATATCAGCCCTAAAGCTTGTTAACGGCGTTTACAGCGGGATGAGGAAAAGACCGATCGGCGTGAGGGCCGGATGCGAACTTTCCTGCCAATGAAAAACCCCGGCGGGCTTGCGGCCTTCCGGGGTCGAAGCGAGGCGGCCCAAAAGCCCGTCAAACAGGAAGAACGAAGACGATTTCGAGCGTGTTTGGATCGATGATCAAGAGATCGTTCCCCACGATGATGTAGTTGAAGCCGCGATACTGAGGAACAACGCCCACGATTGATTTCGGGACGCTGTAGACGCGAACGGTGCGGGGAATTCGTGTTCCGACTGAAAGGGCAAAATTCGCGTGATCCATGCGGTGCAAATTTCCGCTACTGACGATGTCGTGGAGTTTCGTCTTCTGATCGGACGACAGATTGACGGATGCCACGGACCTGCGTTCTTGAATGCCCTGCTGATGGCCTCTCTCTCCCATTGCCAAGGAGAGGCCTGTGCCTTGCCTCGGCTCAGCGTAAATTTGGGATTGGTCCCCGAAGGGGCCTAGCTGGTACCATGCAGCGGCGCGATGGGCGGCCGTCGCAAGGCCAAGGGAACTTTCGAGTTGCGCTGCAGCGAAGCCGCCACTGGCAATTAGCGCTGCTCCCGCGATCGAACCCAAAAAAACAGTTCTCATTTGGACCCTCCCTAAAGTCGAAATGTCCCGCTGGCCAAACGCGACTTTAAAGGGATTGTTCCAGATGGCGTTCTACGGCCCCTTTGAATATGCCGAGAGCGGAGCCGAGAAAGTAAGCGGGGCTTGTGAGGTCCCCGCCTATTTCCGAAGCTTTAACACTCGCAAGAATCTTGGGCGAAACTTAAGCTGGCTTGCTCCGGCACGCTTATGGCACGGCACGAGGTTTTTCTCATTCAAAGCCTTCCGCGACTCACGTTCATCCCGTCAGCACCTCGGGGCGGACCTTCCCCCGTTTCACCATCAGCTTGTTCAACGAGGCGATGTAGGCCCTCGCCGACGCGACCAAAGTATCGGGATCGGCGCCCTTGGCGGTCACCGATTTACCATCCTCGGCGAGCCGAACGGACACTTCGGCCTGTGCATCGGTGCCTTGGGTGACCGCATGCACTTGATAGAGCTCGAGCACGGCCTTGTGCGGGACCAGCGCGTGGATCGCGTTGAAGATGGCATCGACCGGACCATTGCCCGTCGCCTGATGGGTCTTTTGCTTGCCATCGATATCGAGCGTCAATGCGGCCGATTGCGGCCCGTTCGTGCCGGCGATCACCGTGAGAGCGACGAGCTTGATGCGGTCATAGGCCGTGGCGATCTCGTTGTCGACAAGTGCGGCGAGGTCCTCGTCGTAGACGATCTTTTTCCGGTCGGCGAGATCCTTGAAGCGGGTGAAAGCGTCCTCAAGGGCGTTTTCACCGAGTTCATAGCCGAGTTCCTTGAGCTTTTCCTTGAAGGCGTGGCGGCCCGAATGCTTGCCCATGACGAGGGATGTCTTGCTGACGCCGACGCTTTCCGGAGTCATGATCTCATAGGTCCCGGCATTCTTCAGCATGCCGTCCTGGTGAATGCCGCTCTCATGGGCGAAGGCGTTCCGGCCAACGATCGCCTTGTTGTATTGGACCGGAAAGGAGCTTACCGCTGAAACGAGTTTCGAGGCTCGGGTCAGCATCGTCGCATCGATGTTGGTGTTATATGGCATTGTGTCCCCGCGCACGCGCAGGGCCATCACGACCTCTTCCATGGCGGCATTGCCGGCGCGCTCGCCCATGCCGTTGATCGTGCATTCGACCTGCCGCGCGCCGCCTTCGATGCCAGCGAGGGTGTTGGCGACCGCAAGGCCGAGATCATTGTGGCAATGGACGGAAAAGATCGCCTTGTCCGAATTGGGCACGCGCTGGCGCACGGTCTCGAACAAAGCCCGATATTCATGCGGCACCGCATAGCCGACGGTATCGGGGATGTTGATGGTGGTGGCGCCTGCCTTGATGGCCGCCTCCACGCAGCGGCAGAGGAAATCGATCTCGGATCTTGTTCCGTCCTCCGCCGACCATTCGACATCAGCGACCAGGTTGCGCGCCCGTGAGACGCTTGCCGTAACCATTTCAAGAACCTCGCCCGGTTCCTTTTGCAGCTTGTACTTCATGTGCAAGGGCGAGGTGGAAATAAAGAGATGAATGCGCGGGCGCAAGGCTGGGCGCACCGCTTCGGCGCAACGATCGATGTCCTTGGCGGCGGCGCGGGCAAGGCCGGCGACGCTCGCCCGCTTCAGGCGTTTGGCAATCGCAGACACAGCCTCGAAATCGCCTTCCGAGGTCACTGGAAACCCAGCCTCAATGATATCGACGCCCATTGCGTCGAGGAGATCAGCGACTTGTAGCTTTTCCTCGAAGGTCATCGAGGCGCCAGGCGATTGCTCGCCGTCTCGCAAAGTGGTGTCAAAAATGACGACGGATTGAGAGTTTTGCCGCAGGGTCTCGGCGGGAGAAGCGGATCGGTTTGTCTCGGTCATGGCAATTGTCCAGGATTGTCTGCAAGACAATAACTTCGAGACACTAATATAGTGTCCTCGAAAGATTAATGTCGTTCGGGCTTCTAGACTGGCGGCATCCCCTGAGCGCCCAGGCATGGCCCGGCCGGCTCTCAGGGGCGGCTAAGGAGAAGCGACTCGGATGCAAGCAACGTCACTCGGCTCACAGGCGATAGCCTGGCCGTTTCCATGCGCGGGATATTGGAGCCAAAACCCAATGTGGCGGCGCGCGTTTTCATCATGAGCCACTCTAACGGAGGCCCGTGACGAAAGCAACCAGTAGCGTCGAAGGTTGTGAAGCCAGGTTCCGGGGTGTGATTTTGCCGTAGAGGCGGAGACACCCATTCCGAGTGTGGCGCTGTCCAAAGACTCAGAGGATCGCCTACACTGTCGGATCTTTACTTTTTGGCTGTTTCCTTAAATGGGCTATTTCCATAAGACGAAAGCGACAAACCAGCCCGTAGCGAGGCAAATCGAATAGGACACGAAAGGGGAAAGCGTACCAGCAAGAAACGCGCTCATTTATGCTCCTGACGTGTGCCGGCCTGGTTCCATTCCACAAGCGGCTCGGAACATTGATCACCAGCACATGAACCAAAATAGGTGAGTATCCTTGCCTCACCCTTGACGTGAATCAAACGCGGGGCCCCACACGCCGCGCCCTTCCGACGCAGCTCCCTGTCTTTCAAACCGGAATCCGAGAAGTTCACGCTCGGCGTGTTCGCTGAGCCGAGAAGGCCAAGGGGACTCACCTTGGACACAGCTCGCTAAGCAGCTACGTGATTTTTCAGATTGCTTTTTTGAGATAGTGCGCCGCAAAACCTTCGTCAAGCAGGTGTTTGCGGTGCAGAATTAGCTTGGAGTGCCGTGACACGAGGTAAAGGCCACCAACGCTCTGGCCCTTGCGGCGTTTTCACGCATAAGCCGGCCTATGGCCTTGTTTAGCGAAGGGGCTGCCCGAAGGAAAAATCACTTGCGTCGCAGCGCCTCGATCAGCGCGGCTCCGACCGCGCCCTCAGAAACCGGCATTGCCTGATGTGAAGCATGCCGATGCATGAGCTTCTTGTTTGTCGCGGGCACGGCAACCTTGCTCGAAGCAGCTTCCCTGCGCCGCGGAGCGTCGTCCTTGCGCATGGACAGGGCGATTCGCTTGCGTTTAAGGTCCACCTCGACGACGCGCACTTTCACGATATCGCCTGTCTTCACCAGGGCACTTGGATCCCTTACGAAACGGTCGGCCAGTTGGGACACGTGCACGAGCCCATCTTGATGCACACCGATATCGATGAAAGCGCCGAAGTTCGTGACATTAGTGACCGTTCCTTCGAGCAACATGCCGGGCTGCAAATCCTTCATGTCGTGGATTCCTTCGGCGAATGTCGCGGTTTTGAATTGCGGGCGAGGATCGCGGCCAGGCTTTTCGAGTTCGAGCAAGATGTCGCAGACGGTCGGAAGGCCGAAACGCTCGTCGGCAAATTGGGACGGATCAAGCGATTTCAAGATTGCCACGTTGCCCATCAGAGAACGGACATCCCAGCTGGTTGCCGACACGATTTTTCGAGCGAGCCCATAGGCCTCGGGATGAACCGACGTGGCGTCGAGGGGCTCGGATCCGTTGCGGATCCGCAGGAATCCCGCGCAGAGTTCAAATGCGCGGGGGCCGAGACGGGCGACGCCGAGGATGTCGCGCCGGCAATTGAAAGCTCCGTTTTGATCCCGGTGGACGATGATCGCGTCGGCGAGCGAAGCGCTGAGCCCCGATACCCGGGAAAGTAGCGAGGCGGAGGCCGTGTTAAGATCAACGCCAACGGCGTTCACCGCATCCTCGACGACGGCGTCGAGGGCTCTGGCGAGGTGGGTCTGATTGACATCATGTTGATACTGTCCGACGCCGATCGCCTTCGGGTCGATCTTGACGAGCTCCGCAAGCGGATCCTGCAATCGCCGTGCGATGGATACAGCGCCGCGCAAGGACACGTCTAGCTCGGGCATTTCAGCCGCAGCCCTGGCCGATGCCGAATAGACGGAGGCGCCCGCCTCGCTGACGACGACCTTGACTGGTTTTGGGGCTGGCAAAGCGTCGATCACTTCTCCCATCAGACGGTCGGTCTCCCGGCTCGCCGTCCCATTGCCAATCGCGATCAATTCGACACGGTACTTCTGGATTAGCCGGCCGAGTTCTGCGATTGTCCCGGCGACATCGTTGCGTGGTTGGAACGGATAGACCGTCGCGGTCTCCAAAAGCTTGCCGGTTCCATCGACCACCGCGACTTTCACGCCCGTACGAATGCCTGGGTCAAGACCCAGAGTTGGCCGCGCTCCAGCCGGCGCCGCAAGGAGCAAATCCCTGAGGTTGCGTGCGAAGACATGAATGGCCTCGGCCTCGGCCCGCTCGCGAAGCTCGTTCATGAGATCGACCGTGAGACGGAGCGATAACTTCGTGCGCCAGGCGAAGCGGACGGTGTCGAGGAGAAAAGCGCCGGTGGCGCCGTCTTGCGGCGCCATCCCGTAGTGCTGCGCGATCATCTCCTCGACCGGCTTTACCGCCGAGGCATTTTCTGCATCGACTTCGATGGCAAGCGAAAGAACATCTTCGTTGCGGCCGCGGAACATGGCAAGGGCACGATGGCTGGGCGTATTGGCGTAGCGCTCGGCGTGGTCGAAATAGTCCAAAAACCTCGCACCCGTTTCCTCTTTTCCACGAATGATTCGGGAACGCAGCATTGCATGAGTTCGAACGTAAGTTCGGAGTTGCCCCATTAAACCGGCATTCTCGGCGAAGATTTCGGCGAGGATATCGCGGGTGCCGTCGAGCGCCGTCTTTATATCGGGGACGGAGTCGGAGAGATAGGCCTGCGCGAGTTCGGCGGGCGTCATAGCGTGATTGGCAAGAATTGCGTCTGCCAAAGGTCCAAGTCCGCGCTCGCGGGCGATGTCGGCGCGGGTCCGGCGCTTCGGCCGAAACGGCAGATAAAGATCTTCAAGCTCGGTCTTTGTGGCGGCGAGTGCAATTTTCTCTTCAAGCTCCCCGGTCAATTTGCCCTGGCCGCGAATCCCGTCGAGAATGGCCGCACGCCTTGCTTCGAGATCGCGCAAATAGGCAAGACGCTCCTCGAGCTGGCGGAGCTGGGCGTCGTCAAGGCCGCCGGTCGCTTCCTTACGATAGCGTGCAACAAAAGGAATTGTGGCGCCTTCGTCGAAGAGATCGATTGCAACTTTCACTTGTTCCGGCCGTGCCGGGATTTCAGAGGCGATGGTTCGCAAAATGCGGTCGGCACCAGCGGTCATCCGATTTGATCCTATAGATTCGGGCCGCGACCATAGGTGAGGACTGCGCGGATGCCAAGAAAAGGATCTCGATCCCGATCTTATCCAGCGACCCTAAAGTGAAGGAGCCATTTCTGGCCCGCTTTCCCCGCTCACGCCGAAAGTTTAAACTTGTGATGCTTCTGATCGTAGGTGAAAATCTCCGCATAGCGGCCCCAATCGATGATCGCCGTGAGAGTCTGGCTCGCGTCGCGCGGGCTTAAATGGTCTTCAAGTTCGGGCAGGAACCTGTTGCGCGGGGCCTCATGGCCAAGCCGCTCAGACAAAATGTGACGAATATGGGCGGCAAGAGGAACAGAGCGCAGGAGATGCTCGCAAAACAACCGCTTGCGCCCGTCGCCCGTATCTTCCGCTAAGATCTTGCCCGCAGCAGTAACATGCAGGTCGCCCCCACGGATCTCGGCGAAACCGAGGATCTGAGCAGCTTCCACGATGGGCAAAAGCTGGTCGTCATCGAGATGGAACCGTTCCGCCAGCACGCGCAAGTCTGCCCTGCCCTCAAAGGGTGGGGCGGCCAGCATCTCCAAGAGGTCGCTGATCCTGTGGCTGGAGACAATGGGCAGCCGCATTGCGAGTCCCGGCAAGGTCCCCTTCTTGTCCTTTATATCGCTTGCGCTGGCGTGCCCGGCTGTCATGCGCGCATAAATGTCATCGACGATTTCCCGAAATGCAGGCGCGAGCCGCTCGCGCGGCTGCGGCAATGGCACTTCGATCCTCGCCGCAATCCGGCCAGGATTTGCCGCCAGAACGATGATGCGGTCACAGAGAAAGACCGCTTCTTCGATATTGTGAGTGACGAGCATTACGGACTTGATGCCAAGTTTTCCCTCGGTCCAGAGGTCGATGAAATCCGATCGCAGCGTCTCGCCGGTCAGTACGTCAAGGGCGGAGAACGGTTCATCCATCAAGAGAACGGCAGGGTCCACCACCAAGGCGCGCGCGAAGCCAACCCGTTGACGCATGCCGCCGGATAATTCGCGCGGATAGGCTGTTTCGAAGCCGTCGAGCCCGATCAAGTCGATTGCCGCCAAAGCTTTCTTGTGAGCTTCCGCCTCCTTCATGCCAAGCGCATCGAGCCCGGTCATGACGTTCTCGAGAACGGTAAGCCACGGAAACAGCGCAAAGGTTTGGAAAACCATCGCGATGCCTTTGGCTGGCCGATCTAGCTCCTTACCTTGATAGAAGACTTTGCCAGCCGTCGGCCGGATCAACCCGGCAGCGATGCGCAGGAGGGTGGATTTGCCGCAGCCGGAACGGCCTAGCACACCTACGATCTCCCCCTCCCGAAGGCTGAGGCTCATGTCGTCGAGGACAAGGGATGATTTGCCGTTTGGCTGAGAGAAGGCCTGATGGATCCCGTAGAGATCAAGAACAATCTTTTTTGCAACCGTTTCTTTTTGCACGGTCTCAAGCATGGGCGTGCCTTTCAGTCCAGCCGGAAATGGCGTTCGCCATAGCGGTAGAGCCGGCGCCAAAGAACGCGGTTGAAGAAAATCACGTATAACGACATGACCGCAATGCCGAGCACGATACGCGGATAGTCCGCCGCCGCCGTCATCTCCGCGATATAGGCGCCGAGCCCATGCGCCGTCAGATGCGTCTCTCCCCAAGAAACCGTCTCGGCGACGATGCTGGCGTTCCAAGAGCCGCCGGATGCTGTGATGGCACCGGTCACATAATAGGGAAAGATACCCGGCAGAATCACATTCCGCCACCATTTCCAGCCACGGATCTGGAAATTATCGGCGGCCTCCAGAAAGTCGGTTGGATAGGCTGTCGTGCCGGCAATGACATTGAAGAGGATATACCACTGGGTGCCGAGGATCATTAAAAAGCTCAGCCAGATGTCCGGGTTGAGATCGAAGTGGACGATGATGATGACCGCAAAAGGAAATAAAAGATTGGCCGGGAAGGCTGCAAGGAACTGCGCGAGCGGCTGGATCTTTTCGGCAAGCTGGGGCCTGAGGCCGATCATGACCCCGACCGGCACCCAAATGAACGAGGCCAATACAATGAGGACAGCGACGCGTAACAGAGTATAGGCCCCGAGCCGGAAAACCAGCAACACGTCTTCCCAGCCCAATTCGGTGGCGACATAGCGCACGATGATGCTGCAACCGTAGAGGGTGACGAGGATGATGGCGGCATACCAGATAGCATCGACGATCCGGCTGCGCGCTGACGTCTCGGTCACCAATGGGCCAGGAACCGAGGCATTGAGAAGAGGCGCACGCAAGACCCGCTGCGCCAAATATTCCAAAGGGCGAGTCGTCAATTGCAGGAACCGGCCGTGCCGCACGAGATTCAAGAACCAGGAATGAGGGACTGTTTGCGCAGCGGCTTGCTCGTAGCGAAAATGGTTGGCCCAGACAACCAATGGCCGGAACATGAGTTGGTCGTAAAGAATGATGACAACGGTCATCGCCGCCAGCGCCCAGCCGATCGCGCCGAGATTTCGTTGCTCTATCGCGAGAGCCACGTAGGAACCGATCCCGGGCAGTGCGATCTGCTGTTTACCGACGCTGATTGCCTCGGAAGCAACGACGAAGAACCAGCCGCCCGACATGCTCATCATCATGTTCCAGACGAGACCCGGGACGGCAAAGGGCGCTTCGAGACGCCAAAAGCGTTGCCAAGAAGAGAATCGGAAAGCTCGGCTCGCCTCGTCGAGATCACGGGGAACGGTCCGCAGCGACTGATAAAAGCTGAACGCCATATTCCAGGCCTGGCTGGTGAAGACCGCGAAGATCGATGCGAGCTCGGCGCCGAGCACACGGCCTGGAAACAAATTCATGAAGAACACGACGGTGAAGGAGATATAGCCGAGGATTGGAACCGATTGCAGCACGTCAAGGAGTGGTATGAGGATGATTTCCGCGCGCCTGCTTTTTGCCGCCAAGGTTCCGTAGGCCAAGGTGAACAGGAGCGACGCCGCCATGGCCGCGAGCATGCGCAATACGGTGCGCACCGCATAGCCGGGCAACATGGCGGGATCGAGAAAGATTGGCGCGCTTTGCACTGCTTCGAGAGGCGCGAAGGTGCCTTCCGCCCCTCGACCCAGCAACACCAACACCGCGACGATCAAGGGGAATGCGACGAGGTCCCATCGATTGGGGGCCACGAGCCGCGCCGGACGGATTAGCGTGTGCAAAGGTTGCTCTCGTCATGAACCGTGGTCAAGCAGGACTTCATATGAACAATTATCAGGATTGTCGATTTTTCGCGATGTCGTATTGATCTATCAATACATCCTATTTGTCATGTTAACGTCATGGGATGGCCGTCGCGTTAGGGCGGCGAGCCGCAGATAAATCAAAGGACGATCGTTTTTAGATGGACCTCGTCCAAATACCACGGCGAGTTCTGCCGACGATTGCGTAAATCCATCGCGATCTCTCCCATCGGATCAGTCTCCTTGGCATTGAGAACAGCAAGTGTGTCGAGTTGCCCAAGGGGGGCCTGCTCGCGCAGCGACATTTTGAAACGCCGGTATGACAGTCATCGTTAGGGAGATTCGCCAAATCGCAGCCCGGTCTATCGGCCAGCGTATTTCGTAACACGGCCCCCTGCTATTTTGAGGTATGGTGTCTTTTGGCCTTCAAACCCGAGGCATTCGAGGGCCACATATATTGGCGGCAGACCTGCCAGCACTGGCCCTGACTATCCGTTGGCGCCGCCCGGTATTCGCCTAAGCGACCTCAAATGATCAAACCACTCTTCCGTGGCGTTGGGCCGTGCGCCGCTAATTTGGTGAAAGAGAGCGCAGGATCGCCTTGGCCCGCGCTTCATCTTGTTTCATTTGCTCAACGAGCGCGGCCGCGGACTCGAATTTCGCCTCCGGTCTAAT
>Ga0335081_10020878_pt1 | contig 10593 bp, 8 predicted proteins | sample Lox_Sample_35_FD_206713 | JGI IMG/M metagenome (GOLD analysis project Ga0335081, IMG submission 206713) | Soil microbial communities from Loxahatchee National Wildlife Refuge, Florida, United States - Lox_Sample_3.5 | ecosystem: Environmental > Terrestrial > Soil > Wetlands | place: USA: Florida... | reverse complement strand
GCGGTAGTCATTATTTTCATGGCCTGGCGCCCCACCGGGCTCTTGCGGGAGAAGATCAGTGAGCGGGTCTGAGGGCGTGGGAGAAGCGCGCGAGAAAGCACGAGCTTCTTTGCTGCCGGGTCTGGCGGCCCAGGTTCTGGTCACCGTTTACTTCATTGCCTTGCTCGCCGCCGAAAGGCAACCTCTCATACTCGGCCTGCTGGGGCTCGCTGTCATTGTGACGCTGGCCGCCTACTGGAGGGGATGGCTCGCCTCGGTGAACCGCAGCTTCACTGACCGCGAGGACGTCCTCGGCCCGCTGGCAGGCGTCGCCGGCCTGGGAGTGGCAGCCTACTTCCACGACAATCATTTTGTCCTGCTGTTGATCGTCACCGTTGTGCTCTACACGGTGGCAACTTTGGGGCTGAATATTCAATTCGGCTATGCCGGTGTGCTCAATTTCGCCGCCGCTTCATTTTTTGGCATTGGCGCGTACACCTCGGCTGTGCTCAACGCGCAGACCGGCGTGCCCCACCTGCTGGTGCTGGTGATTGGCGGCCTGGTTGCCGCTTTGATCGGGTCGCTGCTGCTCTTGCCGGTCCTGCGTACCCGCGGCCACTATGCCGCCCTGGTTACCATCGCGTTCGCTTTGCTGCTCAAAGCATTCCTCGAAGTTAACGACGTCCTGGGCGGTCCGCAGGGTTTGCAGGTTAAAGGCATGCAAATCGGCGGCTGGTCGTTCAACGACAACATGCAATGGGGAAACACAGAGCTCTCGTTTTATCTCAGTTATTTCCTGCTCAGCCTGACGCTGCTGGGCGCAGCGTTCATCGTGGTGCGCCGGCTGGAGCGGTCCTGGATCGGACTCAATCTCGACGCGCTGCGCATCGATGAAACTGCTGCGAGCTGTTTTGGGCTCAACATTGTGCGCTGGAAAATTACCGCCTTCACGCTGGGCAATTTCCTGATTGGCGTCGCCGGCGCACTATTCGGGATGGTTGGCGGATTCGTAGCCCCCAACAACTACACCTTCGCCGATTCCCTCATTCTGATTTCTATTCTCCTGCTCGGCGGCATCGGCAATCCCTGGGGACTGGTAGTCGCCACGGCTATCGTGGTTGTGGTCCCGGAAAAGCTGCAGACACTCCAGGAATATCGATTTCTCCTCTATTCGGTGATGGTCATCGCTGTTCTCTTGTTTCGGCCCGAGGGTTTGTTGCCGCGGCCATTGCGAACCTATTTTCCCGGATGGCGCCCATGACGCCACTGCTTGAAGCTCGCGGCCTGACACGCACTTTCGGCGGTGTAGTGGCGCTCGATCGTCTCGATCTGGCAGCCGAGCCGAACGAGATTCTCGGCCTGATCGGGCCCAACGGTTCCGGGAAGACCACTTTTTTCAACGTAGTGACCGGAATCTACCGCGCTGAAGCGGGGACCCTCACCTTCGAAGGGACGAGTATTGCGCGAGCCTCATCGCGAGCCATTTACAACGCGGGTATTTCACGCACCTTCCAGCACTCGCGATTGGCGTTGCCCCTTTCGGTGTTCGACAACATCATGATCGGCAACCACAGGCGGCTCAACCAGGGGCTTTGGTTCAATCTGATGCAACGAGGGCAACTCAAGCGCCAATTCGAGGAAAGCTATGGAGCGGCGCGAGCGCTAATCGAGGTGTTTGAGCCGGCGCTTTCCGAAAGGCTTTTGGAGCCGGTCGCAGGCATGGCCATGATCGACCGCCGCAGAATCGAGATCTGCCGCGCGCTCATCAGCCAGCCCAAGCTGTTGCTGCTCGACGAGCCTTCCGCTGGCATGACGCATGACGAGACCAGGACGCTGATGGACGACATCCTGCAGATCCGCGCGCGTAATCGGAATCTGACCATCATCATCGTCGAGCACGAGATGAGAGTGATTGAGCGCATCACCGACCGTTGCGTAGTCCTGAATTTCGGAGTCAAAATAGCGGAAGGTCCCTACCGCCAGATCGCGGCTGACCGCCAGGTTCAAGAAGCCTATCTCGGGGTGGCCTGATGAGTGGCCGCCTCCAGATCACCGGCCTTACCACTGCTTACGACGAGGCTGACGTGCTGCAGAACATATCGCTTGCCATCGAACCCGGCAAAATCACCTGCCTGCTGGGCTCGAATGGTTCCGGCAAGACTACATTGATCCGCTCGGTTCTCGCCTTGACGCCGCCCCGAGCCGGCCGGATCGTTTTCGATGGTGCTGACATCACCGCTTTGCCGACCCACAAGGTCATCGCTGCGGGCATTGCCTGCATCCCGGAGGGGCGCAGAGTCTTTTCCAAGCTCACGGTCGAGGAGAATCTCCGCCTCGGGGCATATCAGGAAGCCTCGGCCACGGTCACGATGGAACGTCTCGCTGAAATTTATGAATTGTTTCCGCGCTTGGCGGAGCGGCGTCGTCAATCCGCAGGCACCATGTCCGGGGGTGAGCAGGCCATGGTATCGATCGGGCGCGGCCTCATGCGGGCACCCAAGCTGCTGCTGATCGACGAGCCTTCGCTTGGCTTGTCGCCGCTTCTCGTCAAGCAAAACTTCAAGATCATTCAACAAATCAACGAGCGTGGAATAACCGTGTTCCTGGTCGAGCAGAACGTTCACCAGACGCTGGGGATTTCGCATTATGGATATGTGCTTTCTAAGGGACATGTGGTCGCAGCAGGCAGTTCATTGGAACTCCTCGATCGCAAAGAAGTCCACGAAGCATATTTCGGCTAGTCGTCAAGCGCATGCTTCGGCCCTGCTTCACCCACACCACATGCCCCTATCCTCTCCGCTGACCCGCCAATCTTGTCGCACCGAAACGCCGAAATCGTTCCCGGCGGCGGCGTGCCTTTGCTGCTGCTTTCCAGTGCAAGCTTGCGCCGGCGCGCCGGAGTGCTGATGACGGGCGCGTCGCTCGCCATCGCGGGCGTGATCTGCAACCGCGTTTACCCTGCTCCTTTCTGCCTGGACGTCCGGTTCCCGCGTGGTAATTGGCATTTTCCTGCGGTTGGCAGCTCCTGCACCCGAACCCTGAGTGACATACATCACACTGCACTGTGCTGACAGCCACATCCGCCCGCTCCTCCGCCGCATAGTCTTGGGCCCGTAAGAATGGGACTAAGGGCCAGCTCAGGCGGAGGTAATCACAGTGTTATGTGAGCTGCATCACGGTGGAATTCACGAGCCAATACCAGAGTGTGTGATTTCACGGATGCCTATGGGCGAATTGTCCCAAACCGGAGCGGGGTCCCACGCGCCTCAAATTCAGCCCCAAGAATCCCTTGTATTTTCAGCAACTTGGAAAGCGGCGTTTGGACCAGCGTCTGGCCGGCGGCGGTTACGCTCGTGCATTAGCCAAAGGTTAGGTCTGGATGTGGAGAACGTATCCCCAACTCGGTTAGCAAGGAAAACGGTCCAGTGGCTGGTGCTCGTGGCCGCTGTCGCAGTTCCGGCGCTTGCCAAGCAGCACCCGGTGCCGCTCGATCCGAAGACCGACTCCGCGAAATGCGCCGAGTGCCACGCGGACAAGACCAAGGGCAAGGCGGTTCACTCCGCCATCGCCATGGGGTGCACGAGCTGCCACGAGATTCGCACTAGTAAGGACGTAACCCGCATCAAGCTGACCACGACCACTTCGGCCAAGCTTTGTCTCCAGTGCCACAGTGACAAAGATGCTTCGCAGATCAAAGGTCACGTTCACAGCCCGGCAGTTCGAGATTGCGTTAAGTGCCACGATCCGCATGTTTCCGATAACAAGAACCAGTTGCTGAAGCCCACCTCCGGCGCGGCGAAGACCGACAACCTCTGCCTGCAGTGCCACAACATGGGACTGAATGTTCCGGAGAAGGGCAGCCGCCATGCCGCGCTCGACATGGGCTGCGAGACCTGCCACGTCACGCACAAGACCGGCGATGCGACCAACCGCGAGTTCAGCAAGCACCTCACCAAGAACGCTCCGGCGCTGTGCATCGATTGCCATGACGTGAAGGATGCCAGCCTGGCCAAGGCGCATCAGAACCAGCCCTTCGAAAAAGCTGACTGCCTGACCTGCCACGATCCGCACCAGTCGAGATCCCCCAAGCTGATGCAGGCCTTCGTTCATGCGCCGTTCGAAGGCGGCAAGTCGTCCTGTGAGAGCTGCCATCAGCCGGCCAAGGACGGCAAGGTGGTCCTGACGCAGGCCAGCTCGAAGGAACTGTGCCTCACCTGCCACTCGGATAAGACCGAGCAGATTGAGAAGGCGAAAGTTCAGCATCCTGGCGCGCAGGGCGATTGCACCGATTGCCACGGTCCGCACGCCGGCAAGAGCCCGGGATTTCTCAAGCCGGACCCGGTCAGCGCCTGCACCACCTGCCACACCGACCAGGCTGAACTGCACAAGAAGAAAGTGCTGCATCAGCCGGCATTCGAACAGGGATGCGCCACCTGTCACGAACCGCACGGCGGCGATAATCAGCACCTGCTGCGCGCAGCGGCTCCTAATGCTCTTTGCCTGGAGTGCCACGGGCCCGAACCGCAGCCGAAGAAGCTGGAAGCCGAGCACCTGGTAACCATTTTCGACGGCAAGGTGAAGTTGCCGGAGAACTACTTCGCCAAGGTGCCGACGCTGGCACTGAAGTACGGCCGCGGACACCCGACGGACCGGCACCCGGTTTCCGACATTCTGGATCCGTCGAACCTGAACAAGGTCCTCAAACCGATCAACTGCCTGACTTGCCACCAGCCCCACGCCTCGGCTCAGGCCGGGCTGCTGGCCAAGGATCAGGCCAACAACACGGCGTTCTGCAGCACCTGTCATTCGAGCTTTACTCGTTAGTGGGGAGAAGAGCGATGCTTAACGATCGCGAAAAATCGGCGAGAAGGAAGAGTTGGTGGACTCTGGCCTTCCTGGCGGCCGTTCTGCTGGCCGTCCCGGCTTCCGTGAATGCCGGCAAGAAGAAGAACGATACACCGCCGCCACAGGAGGAAAAATCGATCCTGGAGCGGCTGGATTACTCCAAGATCGTGTGGCCCAATCCGCCGGCGATCACGCGCATCAAGTACCTGGATTTCTTTGCCGCTGAAAAATATGTGCCGCAGACCAAACCGAAAAATGCGAGCGGCTGGATGGCCCGCATGGCCGGCGGCGCGCCCGACACCAAGGCCGACTTTAAGCCAATCTTCCAACTCTGGACCCCCTATGGGCTGGCCGTTGACTCCAAGGGGCGCATATATGTAGCGGATGGCAAGGTCGGTGGCATCTTTATTTTCAACACTGAAACTAAGGACGTCGAGTTCATCAGGAACGGCCTGCACGCTCGGTTTGGCCTCATCATCGGCCTGGCCATGGATGACAACGACCGGCTGTTTGTCTCCGATGTGAAGCTCCGCCATATCCTTGTCTTCAATAAAGACCACCGTGTGGAAGCGACCATCAGCGAAGGCATGGTCGATCCCGGCGGAATGGCCATCGACACCGAGAACCGCTTCCTCTATGTGGCGGATACCGGCCTCGACCAGGTGCTGGTCTTTGACGCCGACAACTACAAGCTGCTGCGCAAGATCGGCACCGCCGGCAAGGACCACACTCTGACCGCACCCGGGGAGTTCTCCAAACCCACCAACTGCGCGGTAGACAAGGACGGCAACCTGTACGTCGCCGACACCTTCAATAACCGGATCGAGATCTTCGACGCCGACGGAAATTTCATCAGCGCTTTTGGAAAGAGCGGCGACGGTCCGGGCTACTTCGCGAGGCCCAAAGGCGTGGCCGTCGACGTGGACGGCCACATCTGGGTGGCCGACGCCGTGCAAGACCGGGTTCAGGTTTTCACCAAAGAAGGGAAGCTGCTGATCTGGATGGGTGGACACGGACTGCTTCCCGGCCAGTTCCGGGATGTGGCGGGGCTCGCGATCGATAAACAGAACCGAGTGTTTACGTCCGAACAGTTTCCCGGACGGGTGCAGATGTTCCGGTACGTGACGCAAGCCGAGGCCCGCGCCGAGTATGAGCGCAGGCAAGCCATGGAGCAGAAGCCGGGCGAAAGCAAGACCGCGGTCCCGGCGCAGGATGCGGCCAAGGCAAAAGAAGCGGCTGCGCGCTAGTGGCAAGGGTTCCTGGCTGCCGCGGCGGCCAAGAAAAACGGATTCGGGAGAACCAGCCCGGATCCAGCCGTAGAAGTAAAGGCCTGATGTTCAAAATTATCAGGAGGTCTTAAGACCAATGAAAAAGCTAGCACTAATTCTTTTGTGCATCCTGGTCGTCGCCGGGATCGCCGCTGCCCAGACGTATTCTCAGGGCGCGACCGGTCTGACGGGTAGAGACGTCCTCGGGGCGCATAACAACGGCGGGCGTGGCTGCGCAGGCTGCCATGCTCCTCACAGCGGCGGCAAGGGCGGCGGCGGCAACGCGGCTACCAATGCGACAGCCTTCAACGATCCGTTCTCTGGCGACGATGCTCTGTTCGGCCAGGATGTCACCCCGATCTACGGCCTGGTCATGAATATGGGCGACGGCGGCCGCTACATCGAAGTTATTCCTGCCGCTTCCGCGAGCAACGTGGGCAACTATGAGATTCGCGGCATCGCCATGTGTCTGGCTTGCCACGATGGCAACGTTGCCACCGGCGGCATGATGACCGGCGTCTCCTATGAGAAACAGATGGGTCTCCTTCCGGCTGGCTTGTACGGCCCGAACCCCATCCCGACCTGGCTGGGAAATGACGGCTCTACCGCCGGCAATTACCAGAACGACCACCCGGTGGGCGTGAATGCCACCCTGGGGGCGCTGCGCCTGGTCACCAATGGCAACCCGGCCACCGATCCCATCAAGGTCACGATCGTCAATGGCGCCATCACTGCGCTGACGGCGCAGAACGCGACCTACGTGGCGTTCGCGAACAACTACGGCTATCCAGCCCTCGCGAACTCCGCCTGGGATTGGGGCGTCTGGCTGCCCAGCGGCAGCAGCGATCCGACCAAGGCGTTCATCACCTGCCTCACCTGCCACAACCAGCACGTGATGTACATCTACAAGCCACCGTCCGGTAAGCAGGCGAGTACCAACATCACCTCGCCGGGAGCATCAGCAACTTATCCGACGTACTTCTTTGTCAACGCCCCCTACAATCCGGGCGCCGGCAATGCGGACCCGACCAAAGCGGCATCGACGACACAGTTCTGCCGTCAGTGCCACATTGGCGAGGCCAACGAGAGCTTCGGCGTGAACAACGTCGCAACCAAGTACTAACTCGCTCTCTTATTTGGGGGAGGGAGCCTTCCCTCCCCCGATTTTCGAGGAATGTGGGGGATCATGAAGTACCAACTCTCAACTGCCGCTCTTCTGCTGGTGGCGCTCTCCGCAGGTTTTGCCCAGGTAGCCTCGCACGCTCCCACCGTCTTTACGCCTGACGCGAACGCCAGCGTCGCGGCCCCAAGCCAGGAGCTTCAGGCTACCAGGGTGGTGGCGCGGGTGAATGGGGCAGTGCTCACCGAGCGCGACCTGATGCGCGAGCTGTATACGATTTTCCCTTACGCCAATCAGCACAACGGAATTCCCAAGTCCATGGAGCCGGAGATGCGCAAGGGCGCCCTGGACATGATCATCTTCGAGGAACTGGTTTACCAGGATGCCGAACACAGGAAGGTGACCATATCGGCGGAGCGCATGAAGCGCGCGGAGGCCGAATTCCGCAAGCGCTTTGCCACACAAGACGAGTTCGACAAGGTTCTGAAGGCCGAGTGCAACGGCTCTCTCGAGGTCATGCGCCAGAAAATCCGCCGTTCGCTGCTGATCGAGGCCATGCTGAAGGACCTGCAAGACAGGGCGAAGGTCTCACAGGTGGAAGCCCGCGCCTATTACGACAAGAACCCGGAAAAGTTCAAGCGACCCGAGACCTTCAGCATCCAGACCATTTCCATCCTGCCGCCCGAGAATGGCGGCGCGGAAGTGCAGAAGGAAGCCCGCAGGCGGGCGGATGATGCGCTGCGCCAGGCGCGCGCGACCAAGAGTTATGAGGAATTCGGACTCTTGGCGGAAAAAGTTTCTGAGGATGACTGGCACGTCAACATGGGCGACCGCAAAGCGGTGGAGCGCGACAAGCTGCCCCCCGAGGTAGTTAAGGCAGCCCTGGCCATGAAGCCAGGCCAGGTGAGCGACCTGATCCAACTCGGCGGCAATTACACATTGTTCCGCCTGAATGCCCACACCCCGGCGGGCAAGATCGGCTTTGAAGAAGTGAAAGACAAGTTGCGCCAGGAGATGGAAAGAGCCAAGTACGAAAAAGTCCGCGCCGGTCTGTACAAGAGGCTGCGGCAGAACGCCAAGGTGGAACTGTCTTAGGCGGAAAGAAGCGGTGGGTTGTGACTCAGGGTTTCCAAGCCGGGCGGGCGGAACGGGATCAGAAAAACCGCTGCGTTAGCATCTTGTTGGCCATGCTTGTTCTGTTCGCGCTTCCGGCGCTGGCGCAGGTCGAGGTGGGCGACAACATCCTGCTGAACCTGGGTGGCGACGTCAATGTGGGCTACGAGGGAAGCTCGAGTAACGTCGGCGGGTCCAGCCATGGTTTGAACGTGGGCGGTGACACAACCCTTTCGGGTTCTTATTTCAGTCCCAATTTCCTTACCTTTTCATTCTCGCCCTATTACAACCGCTCGCAAGCTAATTCTTCGTTTCAATCGATCAGCGACAGCAGCGGCTTCTCAGCCAATGCCAGCTTATTCGGTGGCAGCCATTTCCCAGGCTCGATCAGCTTCAGCAAAGCTTACGACAGCACTGGAGAGTTCGGCATACCAGCCACCGCCGGCTATGTGACCCACGGAGATACCCGGCAAATCGCGCTCAACTGGAACGCTCTGGTTCCTGACTGGCCCAGCCTCTACGCGAGCTATATTCTGACCTCAAATTCATCTTCGATCTACGGCACGGATTCCGATACGAGCAGCTCTACGCGCAACCTGTCATTGCGTTCGCAGTACGTATTGAAAGGATTTCACCTCAGCGGCGGCTTCGTTTACACCGATGAGGACTCCAGTTTCCCCGACCTCCTGACCGGTTCGGAGCAGATGATAAGCTCCAACGGAAGTTCCAACGCGTATCAGTTGTCCGCTTCTCACAGTATGCCGTTGCAGGGAAGCTTCTCCGCTTCCTACAGCCGGGTTGATTACCAGTACAACTATATGAACGGTACAGGCAGCGGCTCGTCAGATACCATCGGCGGCACTCTTTCGATGAGGCCTCTCAGCAAGCTGACGGTTAGCCTGAACTCCAGCTATAGCGACAGTCTCGCCGGGAGCCTGGCTCAGACCATCATTGCCACAGGAGGGGCGGCGGAACCCGTAAACAACTTGCTCGATATCAAGTCGCTCCTGGTGAATGGCACCGCCTTCTATGTGATCCGCCCGAACTTCACCGTACAGGCCCAGGTTAGCCATACCGAACAGTACCTTCTGGGCCAGGACTATGGAGCCACAAGTTTCGGGGGCAGCATAAATTACAACTTCTCCCGCCCGCTGTTGGGAGTGCTGACTTTTTCCCTCGGCGTGGTGGACAATGCCACTGAGCAGGGCAACAACGGAGCGGGCATTGTCGCGGGCGTGTACTTCTCGCGCAGGTTCGGGCGCTGGGAGACCGATGCCAGCTTCAACTATGCGCAGAATGTCCAGACCTTACTGGCGGTTTACACCACGTCCGCCGAAACCTACAGTGGGACCGTGGCCCGCAAGATTAACGGACACTTTCGCTGGAGCGCGGGATTCAGCGGCGGGCATAGCGGCTTCACGGCAAATGCAGGAACAGGCAACAGTTCGGAGCGCGTGAATACCAGCATTTCGTACCGGCAGTACTTGCTGACTGGGTACTGGGGCACCTCCTCCGGAACGGCGCTGCTCACGGGCAGCGGGCTGGTTCCCGTCCCTACGGGGCTTCCACCAGGTGTTCTGCCTCCCAGCAGCGAACTCCTGTTCAATGCCAGATCGTACGGGATGAGCGCGAGCGCCACCGCATTCAGGAGAATGGTTCTGACCGGAAGCTATTCAAGGGCGTACGGCAACTCGGTGGCGCCTACGATAACTACCGCCAATGACACTACGATCATGAACGCCTTGGTGCGTTACCCATTTCGCAAGCTGTACTTTACGGCGGGATTTCTTCGCTTTAACCAGGCGGTAGGCACTCCGGGGAGCCTGCCGTCTGTGGTAAATTCGTACTACTTCGGAATCTCCAGATGGTTCAAGCTCTTCTAGTTCCCGTGCGAAGAGCAAGTCGAGGTGCGGTGGGAAAGGCAATCTGTGGCCTTCTCCTGCTGCTGGCTCCGGCATGGGCGTCCAAGGTACATAAGGTCCAGCCCGAGGAGCAGCCTCCTCCTCCCGACCTGCTGCTGGAAGGCGGCCGTAAGCTCAGCTATGAGCGCAGCTTCGGCACGGAGAAAGAACTGCGCGGCAAGCCGGGCTTCTTCACCAAGCTGCTGGATTTTGTCGCCGGTCAGCCGGACTATAAGTTCCTGGTGCGGCCTTACGGAATTGCCGTCGATTCGCGCGGGCGGGCCATTGTTACAGACCCGGGCGCAGGCGGCGTCCACATCTTCGATTTCGCGCAGCATAAGTACAAGTTCATCGAGCGGAAAGACAA
>Ga0335081_10020877_pt1 | contig 10593 bp, 8 predicted proteins | sample Lox_Sample_35_FD_206713 | JGI IMG/M metagenome (GOLD analysis project Ga0335081, IMG submission 206713) | Soil microbial communities from Loxahatchee National Wildlife Refuge, Florida, United States - Lox_Sample_3.5 | ecosystem: Environmental > Terrestrial > Soil > Wetlands | place: USA: Florida... | reverse complement strand
GCCTCAGCAGGCGGTGACTCTGTTCAGTACGAGCTCCACCGACAGCCTTACTTACACCGTTTCGTTCAGCACGGCGAATAACAGTAACTGGCTTTTTGTCAGCCCGGTCACGGGTGTCGCGGGCGCCGCGGGCACGGGCGTCACCGTACTGGCGTCTCCCGGGATCCTCTCCGCCGGCACTTACACGGGGACCATCACCATTACGGCAACCGGTCCTGGCGGGGCCACGGTGGCGGACAGCCCGGTCACGATCCCGGTGTTCTTCGAGGTGAACGCGGGGACCATATCCGCGACGCCCACCACTTCGCTGAATTTCACACAAGTTGCAGGCGGGCAGGCGCCGGCCTCGCAGCCCGTCAGCGTCTCCGGCACGCCGAACCCGATCAACTTCACGGTTACCGCTGCGGCCGATAACGGCGGCACCTGGCTGTCCGCGACACCAACTTCCGGCACGACCCCCGGCACGGTTCAGGTTTCAGCAAGTGCCGGAAATCTCGCAGTGGGATCGTACACCGGGAAGGTCACCATCACGGCGGCCACGCCGCCGGGCGCGACCGGAAGCCCGATCGTCATACCGGTGACGTTGAACGTGGTGGCGGCCCAGACTCTCACGGCATCGCCGAATAACGTCAGCTTCAGCTACATCATGGGCACGTCCAACCCGGCGAACCAGACGGTGGCCGTCTCCTCGACGGGCGGAGCGGCTCCCTTCACCGCGAGCATCTCGCCGAGCACCGCCACGTGGCTGAGCGTCACTCCCACCAGCGGCAATACTCCGCAGAACCTCACGTTTGCGGCGAATCCAACGGGGTTGGCCGCGGGCAAGTACACGGCAACCGTCAGCATCAGTTCCACCTCGTCTCTGTCTCCGACGACCGTGACTGTGACCCTGACCGTTTCGACGCCCGTGCCGCCGGTCGTGACGTCCGTCAACAATGCGGCAAGCTACTCGACGGGCGGCGTCTCGCCGGGCGAGAACATCGTGATCTTCGGGACGGGACTGGGACCGGCGACACTGGTTCCCGGCACCGTAACCAACAACGTGTGGAACAATAGCGCCGGCGGCGTGCAGGTGCTGTTCGACGGTGTCGCGGCGCCGGTGATCTATGCATCGGCTCAGGCGACCAGCGTGATGGTGCCGTACGGCGTGGCTGGCCGGACCAGCACCAACATCGTCGTCTCTTATCAGGGCGTGATGTCGTCCCCAATCCCGTACAATGTGGTCCAGGCGGCCCCGGGCATTTACTCGCTGAACGCCTCGGGCACGGGACCGGGAGCCATCCTGAACCAGGACTTCAGCGTGAATGGTCCTGCGAATCCCGCCACGGCGAACTCGGTGGTCGCCATCTACATGACCGGGGAAGGCGTTACTGTACCTGCCAGCACCGATGGAGCGCTGGCTCCCGTTAACGGCACCGGCTTGAACAAGCCGCCTCTCACGGTGACGGCGACCGTGGCAGGAATGAACGCGGTAGTCGAGTACTTCGGCTCGGCGCCCGGCATCATCTACGGGGTGATGCAGGTCAACATTCAGATACCGGCCAATGCGCCTAGCGGAGCCCAGGCCTTGATCATCAAATTGACCAACGCCAACGGTACGTCATTTACAACCCAGACCGGAATTACAGTGTCCGTCAAATAACTCCAGCCCATCCGATCTGCCTCCTCAAACGCCGGCGGCTGCTACCGCCGGCGTTTTTTTGCTTTCCTGCCGGCGTGCCAGTTGCTAAACTGGTGCGCCGCCGTAATTCTCACGGCGCAAATCCATTAATCCTCGCACGCCGTGCGAGAGCCCTTTATCGAGGTGTGTTTTGACGGAACGACGTTCGATTTCCTGCTTACTTGCAGCAGCCGCTCTGTTCTGCCTGCCGGGAAAAATCCCGGCACAGAGTGCCTGTGGCCCTTTTACCGATGTATCTGCAAACGATGTCTTTTGCCCCTTCATCCTGCAGGCATTCGTCGGAGGGCTTACCAATGGAACCAGCGCGACCACCTTCAGTCCCACCGATCCCGTAACGCGCGAGCAGGTGGTCACCTTCGTGAATCGCGGGATCGACTCCACGCTGAATCGCGGGAATCTTCGAACGGCGATGGGTAAGACGTGGGGGCCCACGTCCACGTTTGGGGCGACTGCATCCGACGTGGGAGGCTCGATGAACGACATCGTGACCGACGGCACGAATCTGTGGATCGCGCGCAACGATGGAAAGATCGTGAAAGCCAGCGTGGCCGACCGGCGCGTCCTGGAGACGTGGGGAATTGCCACCGGGAGCCCGCGCCGGCTGGGGGTGTTCGGGGGACTGGTATTCGTCGCGGACAATCAGGGTAACCTGCAGTACTTCAATCCGACGAGCGCTCCGGTCCTTCCCACGATGGTGGCCAGCAGCGCGCTGGTGCCATCGAACTTTGCGGCCCTGGCGTACGACGGCACCAACGTGTGGATGGCCAATGCCAACACTTCCATGGTGCTGATCGCGATGATCAATTCGGTGACGACGGCGACCTTCGACATGGGCGCCAACGTGGATGGACTGTTGTTCGACGGCACCTACATGTGGGTGCTCCTGGCAAACTCGAAGATCCAGAAGATGAGCCTGCCTTCGGTTCCCTCCACGCCTCCATCCGTGGTGGAGACCCTCACGATACCAGGGCCGGTCACCGATTGCCGGATGGTTTTCGATGGCGTCAATATCTGGCTCCCGACCGGCAGCGGCACTCTTTACGTGATCCGTCCGACCACGAATGCGCTGCCCAGTACGGTCACCACGGTCGGCGCGATAGCGGGTGTCGGGCTTCCTTACGTGGCGGCGTTCGATGGCGAGAACGTGATGATCGGCGGAGTCAGTAATGGTGTGGTGGCGCTCTATAAGGCGTCCAGTCTGACTCCCATCCGAAGCTTTCCGGTGGGCGCGTCCGGCATCCGCGGAATCGCCAGCGACGGGCGGACGTTCAATATCGGCGACATCGGAGCCAGCAAATTCTTCCAGTACTGAGGCAGCCGCCGCGATTGCCGGAGCGAATCAACGGCCATCGCAGGCGGCCCGGGCCCGGGCGTAAAGCGCGGGGGCCTGCAAGCGGGCGCAGTAGCGCTCGAAGCCGTCTCGCGGGCCCTTCCATTCGAGCTCATCAACGCCCTCGAAAACCGCAACATCGGTCTGGAGGGTGGCAAGGGTCCGATACAACACGGCATCGTTCCACTGCTCGAACAGGACGGCTGCCAGGCGTTGGGCGCCGCGGATGGAGCCAGGCCACCGGCGCCAATCCCGCGGAACCTGTTCGAGGTGGGAGAACCGGGAAAAGACCGCCGAAGCTGCTTTCGGCCCCCATCCCGGAAGACCTGGAAAACCGTCGGCACTGTCGCCGACTACGGCTAGGTAGTCGGGAATCGATTGCGGGCCGACGCCCCATTTGGCCACGACGGCCGCCTCGTCGCGCAGGATCGAGCGCATGCGATCGAGCTGTACCACCCTGGTGCCCGCGACGCATTGCGCCAGATCCTTGTCCGGCGTGCAGATCAGCACCTGGCTGACGCGTTCGTCGAGGGCGGCCTTCGCCGCGGCGGAGGCCAAAGCGTCGTCCGCCTCATAACGAACCATCGGCCAGACCAGCACGCCCATGCAGGCCAGCGCTTCCTCCAACACCGGGAATTGTGCGAGCAGAGGCTCCGGCACGCCTTCCGACGTCTTATAGCCTGCGTAGAGATCGTTTCGGAACGACTCGATCACATGATCGGTGGCCACCCCGACATGGGTTGCGCCCCCTTCGAGCAGTCCGAGGATCGAGGAGAGCACGCCGCGAACCGCGCCGACCTCCTTGCCATCCGTTCCCAAGCCCGATGGCACGGCGAAGAAGTGGCGGAACAACTCGTAGGTTCCGTCTACCAGGTGAACGTTCATGATTCCTGCTCTTGGTGTTACCCGCTGGCTTTGCTTCGCAATGCCTGCAATCGTTCCGCGGGGCGGCGCAACGAATGGGCGTGGCGGTAGAGGTCCGACCAGAGGTCGCCGGACTCGCCGAGACGGGCCGGCATGATTCGCAACGTGAATGTGCGCGGGCCGGCGGTGCCGCGCTCGACCTCCCTCCAGGTGCACGGCGCCGAGACGGGAGCACCGGTTTTGGGGCGCACTGCGTACGCCGCAGCGAAGGTCGCGCCCCAGCCGTTGCGGCCTGTGTCCACCAGGATCCGACCGCCGCGATTCGCCTTGCCGATCTCCTGTGTGAGGCGGTCCGGGTCGCGCCGCACCAGAACTCCCGCAACCGTGTGGGCGAATTGTGAGACCTCTTCCGTATTGGCCTTTCGATCCAGCGGAACGACGATGTGGTATCCCTTGGAGCCGGAGGTCTTCACCCAACTCGGGAGTTCCAGTTCCTCCAGCAGGCCGCGGAGGGCGAGGGCGGCGCCGCGCAGAGCTTCCAGATCGTCGTGCAGCGGGTCGAGATCGAAGACGCAGATGTCGGGATAGTACAGCTCAGGCGCACGCGATACCCAGACGTGCGGCGTGACGCAGTTCTGATTGGCCAGCCAGAGCAGAGACGGCGTGTCGTTGGCGAGAGGATAGTGCACGCTCCCATCTTTCTTGGGAGCTTCCACGCGTTCGAGCCATGCCGGGAAGCCCTTGGAGACGTCCTTTTGGATGAACCCCTTCTCACCGATGCCGTGGTTAAAGCGCTCCATGGTTACAGGACGCATGCGGATATGCGGCAGCATGGCGTCCGCAATGGTCTCGTAGTACGACGCCATATCGCCCTTGGTGATCCCGTCGTCGGGGAAAAGGATCTTGTCGGGGTGAGTGATTCTAACGGATTGCGCGCTCACGAAGTCCCTCGCACGTGAAGCCTGCTCAGACGATTATCGCAAGGGCTCTCACTCTCGCTCAAACCGTTCTCCGCCGACTTGGATTACGGGGACACCTGGCGTGTGGGGATCGGTGGTTTGAGGCACGAGAGATCGAATCTCGGCCTCAGGTTACAAGCCGCCGGTGGAGCGACTCCGGCACCTCGGCATCGATCTCGCACTGCTCCCCTTGGTAGCGTGTCTCGATCACTCTGCCGAACTCGTGGAGAAGGGCTCGCGTGGCGCCATCCCCCGCGGACATCCGGAAGGTCGCGCGCACCAGTGGATCGAGCGGCAACGCCTCGTCGATTGCAGCCAAGAGTCGATCCACACCGGCGCCCGTCAGCGCCGACACGCAGATCATCCGGGCCTGTCCCGGGCCTCCGGCGTGATTCCACAGCCGGCGCTCGAGCACTTCCGGATCAGCCTCCTCCGGCGGTACATGGTCGATCTTGTTGACCACCAGGATCTGCGGAAGTTCGGCCGCGCCGATCTCCGCCAGCACCTTCCGCACATGCGCGGTGTGCTCTGGCGCGGAAGGTGAGGAGACATCCACCACGTGGAGCACCAAGGCAGCCTCTTTTACTTCTTCGAGCGTGGCGCGAAACGCCTTCACCAGGGTCGTGGGCAGATTGCGAATGAAGCCGACAGTATCGCTTACCAGCACGCGCCGCCGGGAGGGCAGGGTCAACGGCCGCACCGTCGGATCCAGAGTGGCGAACATGCGTGCGTCCGCGAGCACTTCCGATTGCGTCAGCCGATTGAAGAGCGTGGATTTCCCGGCGTTCGTATACCCCGCCAGCGCCAAAGTCGCGAGCGGCACCGCGCTGCGCCGTTTGCGGTGCAGCGCGCGCCCCGCGCGGACGGCTTCCAGATCGTCTCCAATCTTCTTGATGCGCCACGCGATCCGGCGGCGGTCGGTCTCCAGCTTGGTCTCGCCCGGGCCGCGTGTTCCGATTCCGCCGCCCAGACGCGACATCTGCACCCCGTGCCCGGTCAATCGCGGCAGCCGATAGTTGAGCTGGGCCAGTTCGACCTGCAGCCGGCCTTCCCGGGTGCGCGCCCGGGAAGCGAAAATATCGAGGATCAGTTGCGTCCGATCGATGATCTTGGCGTCAATCGCCTTCTCCAGGTTGCGCTGCTGCGTGGGCGTGAGGTCGTGGTCGAAGATGACAACGTCCGCGGCGCTCGACTGGACGGCGGCGGCCAATTCCTCCACTTTCCCCTGGCCGACCAGGGTGGCGGCCTCCGGCGCGGCACGCGCCTGTACCACGCGCTCCAATACCGCGGCGCCCGCGCTGCCGGCCAACTCGGCAAGCTCGTCGAGGGACTCGTCCACCGGCACGGCATTGGCACGGTCCATCCCCGGCCCTGCTGTGCGTGTCTTCCATTCCAGCCCGACCAGGATTGCACGTTCTCGAACGGGATTGCGAAGAGGCGTTCTCAGGCCCCCGTGGAGTCCACCGGCACGCCCGGCGTCGAGCCGCCGGAAGAACTTTGGGACGCTGCTTGCGAGCTGCTGGAATACGAGTGGGACGACTTCTGCGTGACCACTGTGGAAATAGCGTGCTTGAAAATCAGCTGCTCCTGATTGTTGGTTTCGAGGACCAGTGAGTACTTGTCGAAACTCTTGATCCTGCCGGAGAGCTTGACGCCGCTCATCAGGTAAATGGTGAGGACAATCTTATCCTTGCGAGCGTTGTTTAAAAAGCTGTCTTGAATATTTTGCGCCGGTTTTTCCATACCGCCCCCAAAAAACCCTTTCGGGAAAGTAAAACAGTTACGAACGGCGATTGTATTGTACCGTATTCACGCCGGCGAAGTGAGGATCAGTACGCGCTACTCTTCGTCATGCTCCGGGACAGTACGGCCCGAGACCGGCACGGCCATCTTCGCCGCCAGTTCCGCGCGTGTCAGGGACTGCGGTTTGGGCTGCATTTTGGCGCTTTTCTTCTCCGGGGCGGCCGGCTCCAGGAGGAACTCGCCGGCGCCGGCCAGTTCCTCCTCGAGGTTGAAATCAGGGATCCCTTTCCAGGATGGGACTTGTGCGATGCCGTGCTCGGTAACCACACATTCCATCCCGTTTCGAAGCTTGAAGTGAATCCGCGCCTGGCTTCGGATGGACAGCCGGCGGAGATCCGCCAGTTTCATCGATCGGCTTCCTGGAACTCGTCTACGAACTCACCCTCGGCGATGCGCGCCGCAATGGCCTCCTGGCAGGACACGCAGTAACGCGCCCACGGCACGGCGTCCAGCCGCTTAGCCGAGATCGGCTCTTCACACTCCAGGCAGATGCCGTATTGGTCGTGATCGAGCCGGCGAAGCGCGTCGGAAATCTCCCGCAGGAGCTTCATGTCGATGGAATTGCGGTTCAGGAAGATCCATTCTTCGTGATGCTGCAGGCTGAGGTCCCCCTCATCGGAGGGAACATCCAAACGGGCAACTACCTGCGCCGCCTTCTGGGCGGACATACTGCGACGGACTTCCTCTGCTTTCGCCTCGAGTATTCTCCTGGAGTCGCCGGGTTTGGGCTTGGGTCCGTTCTTGTTAATCATAGGTATTTCTCTTTTTTCGCCCGATCCATATTCGGTCCAGACCGATAAGACGCTGGCCCGACACCAAAAGTTGCAAATCTTGGAAGGGGGGCAATGCAGCGAGAATGTCGCATTGTAACCATTGGACGAACGGAAAGTCAAGTCCTTTCCGTCATTTACACAACTTTACAATGACCGGCACCACTTCCGCACGGTGCTATCTTTCGGCTAGTCCGTGTCCGGCTGGCAATTATGGTTATCGGCAGGCTTTCCTACTCCTTAGGATATACTCCTTGGGATGGAGCCACAGCAAGCGGACGGCGCCGCGCTTCGAAGCTTGTTTCTTAAGGCACTCAGTCTGCCGGCAACGGAACGCGCGAGTCTGCTCAACGATCCAGCCATCCCCACGGAGATCCGCGAGGAGGTAGCAGCCCTTCTGAACGCCGACGAGGGGTCGGAAACGTTGCTGCGCGACATTGTCACCAGCGAGCGGTCGCATCGGTTCGGAGCGGGGGAACGGTTCGGTCCTTTCGAGACACGCGAACTCTTAGGGCGCGGCGGAATGGGCGCGGTTTTCCGCGCGGAACGCGTGGATGGCGAACTCTCGCAGACGGTGGCCATCAAAATCGTGGAACGGGCCTGGCTGGACCCATCGGCCCTGGATCGTTTCCGCAGGGAGCGGCAGTTCCTCGCGAGGCTGGTGCATGCGAATATCGCCCGGTTGTTGGACGGCGGCACGAGGCCCGATGGCATCGCGTACCTGGTGATGGAATACGTCGACGGTTTGGCGTTAGACCGGTATTGCGAGGACTGCGGCTTGGGCCTGACGGAGCGTCTGCGGCTGTTTCTACCTCTCTGCGACGCCGTGGATTATGCCCACCAGAAGCTGATCATCCATCGCGACTTGAAGCCTTCGAACGTGCTCGTCACCGCGTCGGGAGAACCCAAGCTGCTGGATTTCGGCATCGCCAAGACGTTGGAAACGGGCTCGACGGGCGCGGCCCAGACCCTAGTGCTCACGCCAGACTTCGCCAGCCCGGAGCAGGTCCGGGGTGAGGAGATCACCACCCGTACTGACGTGTACGGACTGGGTGCGGTGTTGTATTTTCTGCTCACGGGCCGCGCACCGCATGAGGCGGCGGGGCTCTCGCCGGCGGAGTTGCAGCGCACGATTTGCGAACGGCCGCCGGAAAGGCCGGGAGTGCTGCGCCCCGCACTGAAGGGCGATCTCGAGAACATCCTGCTGAAGGCCCTGCACGTGGAGCCCGGGCGGCGTTATGGATCGGCGCGGGAGTTGGCGGAGGAAGTCGAGTGTTACCTCTCACACCGGCCGGTCCGGGCAACACCGGACGGTTGGTCTTACCGGGTCAGGAGGTTCGTGGAGCGTCACCGGTTTGCCTGCGCGGCAGGGACGCTGGCCACGATGGCAATTGTGGCCGCAACTGCTCTTTCGCTGTATGAGGCTCATCGGGCGCAGCAGCGCTTCGCCCAAGTACGCACACTGGCCAACCGCTTCCTCTTCGATTTCGAAGCCGCGATTCACGATACGCCGGGCACGTTGACTGCGCGCCGGATGGTGACCTCGACGGCACGCGAACACCTGGCGATCCTGGCAGCGGACTCCGGGCGCGACCCGGCACTGCGGCGCGAACTGGCGCAATCTTATTACCGGCTGAGCGGCATCGAAGTGAACACCGGCGAGAGCAATCTGGCGATCGAACACATCCGCCAGTCGATCGATTTGTGCAAAGCCCTCAAGGACGACTGCTGCGGGACAGCTGCCGGGAGGCAACTCTACCTCACCGCGCTGGGGGACCTGATCTGGTATCAGCAGGATGCGCGCGCGTTGCAGGAAAGCTCCGCCTCCAGCGTGGAGGCATTGCGGAATGCGCGGGCGTGGATCGAACAATCGCCCCAGGAGCCGCTCGCCAACCGGGCGCTGGCCAATCTTCTCTCGATCAGCGGCAACCTGCTGCCGGCCATGGGCCGCGTCAAAGAGGCGCGTCAGATGCTCGAGGAATCCACGCGCCGGTTCGCCGTGGCGCGCAGTGCGAGTCCGGGCGACGACGAGCTTGGGTTCGGGGCTGCGCAAGCCTTGCAGCGGTACGCCAAGACGCTGGGAACCTTGGGTGAGACCGACGCCGCCCTGGCTGCCGACACGCAAGCCCGCCAGGCGCTCGATCCGCTGATCCGGCGGCATCCCGACTACGTGCGCTGGCGGATCCTGCGGGTGGCCATCGCCACTTCGGAGGCCGCCTTCCTGGACCAGGCGCCGGGGCGCGATAAACAGGCGTTCGAGGCAGAGCGCGAGGCCTACCTGCTGTGCCGCGACAATGTCCAGCAGAATCCCGGCAACAAGCGACTGCTCGACGACCTGGCGGTAGTGGCCACCCGCTACGCCAACCGCCTTACGCAACAAGGCAAGCCCTCGGAGGCCGAGCCGCTTCTGCGCGAAGCCGGAGGGATCTTCGACCAACTGGTGGCCGGCGATCCCTCGAACCACCGCTATCTGCGCGTACAGTTCAACAATCGCCTCAATCTGGGATACTTGCTGATGGACTTGAAGCGATGGGGGGAAGCGGCCGGGATTCTCCGCCAGGGCGAAGATCTTGCGGGGCAGGTGATGCGTCAGTGGCCGGACGATCTGGCCAGCGCCAATGGCCATGTGGGTCTGATGATGTGCCTCGTGAAGACCGAGCGTAACTTGGGGCATCTGGACGAGGCGCGCCGACGTTGCCGCCTGGCCTTTGAAGCCGCCCGCGACCTGATGGCCAAAAACAAAGAAGCCAAAACACCGGTCGAGAACATGGAACTGCTGCGGGAGGAGGGGCGGATTTTGGGGGTTCCCGATCTCACGCCGGCGCGCTGATGGCCGAACCGCCTTCGGATTGGCCCTCGCGGGTGACGGCCCAACTCGCGCGCATTCGCAGCGGCGCTCCCGGAGCTCTGGACGATCTGCTGCCGCTGGTTTACCAGGAGCTTCACCGTCTGGCTGAAATTGCCCTGCAGCGCGAGCGGCCCGGCCATACGCTCCAGCCAACGGCCTTGATGCACGAAGCGTTCCTCCGTCTCTTCGGAGGCGCCGCGCCCTCGTTTTCCGACCGCGCGCATTTTCTGGGGATCGCCGCGCGCGTCATGCGCCAGGTGCTGGTGGACCATGCCCGCGCCCGCCGCGCGCAAAAGCGCGGCCCCCAGTTTCAGATTCCCTTGCGGGAGAATCTGGCG
>Ga0335081_10020875_pt1 | contig 10594 bp, 11 predicted proteins | sample Lox_Sample_35_FD_206713 | JGI IMG/M metagenome (GOLD analysis project Ga0335081, IMG submission 206713) | Soil microbial communities from Loxahatchee National Wildlife Refuge, Florida, United States - Lox_Sample_3.5 | ecosystem: Environmental > Terrestrial > Soil > Wetlands | place: USA... | reverse complement strand
GATTTGAACGATGATGTGTCGAATGAGGGCATGATCTGTGGCGGTAGCGTCGATGTTCTGTTGGAACCGCTCGGTCAAGATGAACTTGCTGTCTATCAAAAGCTTGAGCAGTCGCGCAGTGAAGGTGACGACACCATTTTGTTGAAAGTGTTGGACGAGTCGCAAAAAATGACCAGCTTTACGCTGACATCCAAGGATGATAGCTACCTTGAATCTATTCGGCTCCAACTGAAGGGTGAGGTTGGAAATTTTTCGGATATCGTCCGCCGTTCCTTCGGACAAGAAGATGTACGGCGCATCAAGGTGGGGAGGGGCGAGGTTGTCATTCAGCCGATTCGCGGCCTGCAGAACTTGATCGTCTTCGGCGGCGGCCACGTTTCGAAATATCTCACGCGAATAGCCACGACAGCCGGTTTCTCGACCACCGTGATTGACGACCGCCAGGAATTTGCCGATCCGGAGAGGTTTCCAGGCGCTTCGCGAGTCTTTGCGTCCGATTTTGACAAGGCCTTCGGTAGGATTGAAGTCAAGCCTTCCACCTACCTCGTCATCGTCACCCGTGGCCATTCGTCGGATGCACAGGTTCTTGAAATGGCGATCCGAACGCCTGCCAAGTATGTCGGGATGATCGGTAGCAAGCGCAAGGTCATCGCGTGCTTCGAAGAGCTTGTACAACACGGTGTTCCGTTTGCTGATCTGAAACGGGTTCACGCTCCGATTGGTCTCGATATCGGTGCGATTACTGCAGAGGAAATCGCAGTGAGCATCGTTGCTGAACTTGTGCGGGTCCGACGAGGCTTCCAGGGAGCGTCTGATGCGATATCTGAACAACTTGCTACCTGGTTCGACAAAAAATTCTGACTTCTTCATCTGACCCGACGGGACACAGTGCAAAGGCCGGTTGATCCCAGCCACACCAGGTCTTTTTACGGCAAAGCAAGCCTTCTCCTCCTGAAGGCGAAGGCAACAAGAAGTGCAGCCAGCAGCAGAACGATAATCCCCGTCAGAATCACTGCCCACCAGTTGACCTGACGAGATTCCACCCACATTGTGTAACCGAGGATTCTTGCGTAGTCACTGAAGTCTCGCCACGTTGCCTTGTTCCCCTCGATGGTGCGGGCATTCGAGGCGACGATCAGACCCGGCATGATTACGTTCGTGACGAACGTATCCTCTGCGAAATTCAAGTATCGCCGTTCCTTGATCTGTCGAATTGCCTCGGCTTTAAGTCGCCAGGCTTTCACGGCCTGGGGATTTCTCAAAACTCCCGAGAAGATTACACCTAATGTGTCAATGTTTCCCAGTTCAAGACTCTGTTCGGACGCCCTGAAGAGCGTATCCTTGCTCGCGATGACGGATGAAAGGGTCAACGATGGGTTATGAATCGCTCGAACACCATCGAGAAAAACGCCGAAGATCCTTTCGAACGTGTTGCGGCTCTCCCACTGCTGAAATCTTGGTTCGGCCGATATCCACGCCAGACTGTCGCCTTTGGTTGGAAACGGCTCCTTATCGACCTCGTGCCGTTTCCAACTTTCAATTTCCGAAGGAGAAACGTAGTCCGTCAGCGGAATCGAATCGAACTGGACGTACTTCATGTTCTCTTCTTCGAAGCGGTACGTCGTGAAGAACCACTGAAAGTTGCGTTCGAACTGAAAGTGGTATCGGAGTGTCTTGCCCGAGGTGCCCCCGAACGATTCATTCATTTCTTCGACGTTGTTGAACAATCTCGATGCTGTCAATCTGAAATCTCTGTCTCCGAGTTTCTGAATGTTCTTGTCCCACGACGAATCGATGGGCGCGGGGAAATCTCCACGATAGATTGAAGTGGAATCCCCTTCGAAGGTCACAGTGCGCAATATTGAACCATTGGAATTGACCGTGCTCGTGGTCTCAATGTCAAGACATGCCGGGAATATCGTGAGACCGATCAGACAAACTGCGAGAACCATTGTAGACCTGTTTGTGATCATCGGTGAGCTCCTTGCGAAGGGTGGTTGGGGATGCTACGCACATTTCCTGTTAGATTGTCCATGAAATGGTCCATTGCTTTCTTGTCCAAATGAAGGATGGTGGCTGCCACGGATGTAGCGAGGTCGCGAAATCTTGTCGAGCGGAGGAACGATGCGATATCGCTCCTGTTGACAATGACTTCTCCTCCTCGAACCTTCACGGCGCCTGGTATCAGGAGTTGTCGGGCTTCCCGTGATTGAACGATCTCCTGCAACTGTTCTGACTTCACCGCGTACGTTACGTTCTCCTCACCGGCTTCTCTGACTGGGCTATTGGCGGCGAGCTCAAGCGCATGAATATTTGCGAAGAATGTAATGTACTGGAACAGAAAGGTGCCGGTTGTTAGGAGAATAAAGGCGGAAGCCGCAATCCGGACTTGTGGCGCGGAAAACATGTCAAGCAGCCTTTCAAGGAGGTGTAGATTGATCGTTTTTGATTTTTCTGATCGAACGCTTGACAAGATCGCATCAGTGATAAGCTCCGGGTTTTCGGCGACCGGTGTAAACAAACGTAGTTGCCGAATGGTTGTTTCGAACCCGCCAATTCTTTCCCGCTCCAGTCGGCAGCTCTCGCACGACTGGAGATGGCGAGTCAATTCTTCAACTTCACGATTCGACAGTTCTCCATCCCTGGAGAGATAGAGCATTCGTTTGTAGTTGTCACAATTCATGATTCAAGACTCCCCACGCGGTAGTATTCGACCAAATATCTTCTGATTCTTCGTCTGGCAAAATGCAGGTTCGTTTTCACACTTCCCGGAGACATACCGGTGACATCGGCGACCTCCTCGACAGTGAGATCCTGCAGATCACGCAGAACAAAAACCAACCGTTGTTTCAAAGGCAATTCTCCCGTCAAGGTCTTGATGATCGAGGCCAGCTCTCGTTGAGAATGAATCTCGTGCAGATCGAATCCATCCAGGGTTTCATCGATCTTTGACTCCTCATCGCGGGATATGAAGAGTCTCCGATTGCGTTTGATCGCACGCAGTCTGTCGAGGGCAAGGTTCGTAACGATCGAATATAACCACGTCGTGAATGTTTTCTTCTGGTCGAACCGATTCAGGTTCTTCCACAACCGTATGAACGATTCCTGAACCACATCTTTGGCCTCTTCTGGATTGCATAATAACCGCATTGCGAGCGCAAATGCGTAAGACTGGAATCTTCGAACGAGCTGTTCAAACGCAAGAACATCACCTGCAGCGGACCTGCTGATCAATTCCCGGGTTGCTTCGTCCGTCAAAAGAACCTCTTCGTCATTGAGTTTCTTACTATGGAATGTTACGTTTCAGACGCCGTTCGGTTAAAGAGACTAAATCTGAAAGAAAATGCAAGAGGGGTGGTGCGGCCGTGCGATATCTCGCGAGACATTTTTTCCTGTGTATTTTCAAGATTGGGAACAAATAGAGGACAAATTCGTTTATTTCATATCGTTTCTCAGAGTCCTTCATATGTTGACACTCGAGTTTTCAACACGATCACTCAAACACCATTTAATTGAAAGACTACGAATTCAATGAACAGTCTCAATCGAATCCTCTTCTCTGCGACAGTGCTTCTTCTGCTTGTAGTGCAGGCTGGCACTCAGGCTCAGGAAATTCAGCGTTTTCCAGAATCGCTTTCCCTCCCGAGGGCCGTCGACCTTGCTTTGCAGTACCAACCAAGTCTGCGTACGGCTGACGCAAATGTGCAAGCTTCAACCGCATCATTGACGCTGGCACGATCCGCATACTATCCCCTTCTCTCGGTGACGGGGACGGCGACGCGAACCGATGGATGGTTCGTGTTCAATCCGTCCATTACTCCGAGAATTCAGTCGTACAACAATTACACGAGCGCGCTGAATCTCCAGCAGACAATCTATGATTTTGGCAAGACGGACGAGCGCGTTTCGGGGGTGCACGAGCTTCTGAATGCGAGCACGATTGACTACGAATCGTCTCGTCAAAATGTGATTGCAAATACGGAGGTATCATACTACACAGTCGTCGAAGCACAGCGCGTCGTAGCCGTCAATCTAGAGACCCTTGCTCAAACGGAGGCGCATCTTCAGGAAGCAGAGGCATACTACAAAGTAGGAACCCGGCCGCAATTCGATGTCACCACAGCACAGGTCAACGTTGCCAATGCGAACGTCAGCCTCATTACGGCGAAAAACCAACTTCGCATCGCGAGATTGCAGCTGGAAAATTCGATGGGCGTCCATTCCGACATGCCGTACGAGCTCGCGGACACTCTCGGTGTTCCCTCATTTTCGATGTCGCTCGACTCCGTGAAAGCTGTGGCGTTATCGACACGCCAGGATCTCATGGCGGCCCGGGCACGCGTGCAGAGCAGTCAGTCTCTTGTTTCTTCTGCAACGAGCCAGCACCTTCCCACGCTCTCTGTGGCGGGCGCAGTGAATTGGAGTGGATTTGATTTTCCCCTGGAGAGCAGGTGGAATGCGGGCGTCACGCTCAGCGTACCGGTCTTCGAGGGATTCGGCATCAGCGCACAGGTCGATCAAGCTGAGGCAAATCTCGAGTCATCGCAAGCAACTCTGTCGCTTACAGTTGAGAATGCCTTGTTGGATGTTGAGCAACAATATCTCTCTCTCAAGGAAGCATCGGACAGGATCAATGCGACGACGAAACTTGTGGGACAGGCAGAGGAGAACCTCAAGATTGCGGAGGGACGATACAACTTTGGTGTGGGTTCTGCAATCGAGATCACCGACGCACAGGTCACTCTGGCGAACGCGCGTCTGAGCAACATTCAGGCGTTGTACGATTACAACACGTCCTTAATCAAACTAAAGCGGGCGATGGGAGTACTGGAGAAGTGAGGGCGTGGGGAAGATGCCTGACATCCCGCGATGATTGAACTGTTGAAGATGCCAGACATCTGTTGAAAAATCACAAATGGAAGTTGAGAAGAGGGAGAATTCTCAAGTATTCCGGATTGTTCTCTGCCCAATTGAGTATCCCCAATTGAATTCCAAAGAGCTCCGTGGCGTGGTTGAAAATTCCAATTGAAATCCCTCTCAGTGTTCCGGTAGCGCGGTTGTAGACCCCCGTCATGAGGCCGGTTGAGTACTTCGCCTCTGTTGTGATGATACCGAGATTAATTCCTCTGATTTCTCTCGCTCTGATTCTGTAACCACCAAAATTAAGCCCTGTTATCGATTCGTCGCTCCTCAAATCTCCCACCGTTAAGTTTATTCCGGCTATTTCACTTTTTGACACAATTCCGGCGCCGCCAAACGTCACACCTTTGATTCCTCCCGATCCTACGACGGCGAGACCAGATATGTTGACTCCGTACACTGGCCCCTCCGACACCAAGGCAGCTGTTGCTATATTGACGCCGCCGAGATGTTCTTTGCCAACAACGGCAATGCCGCCGAAATTGAAGCCGTCAATTGGTCCCTCGGCGACGAGAGCGACGGAACTCACATTGATTCCCATGATTCCATCTTTTCCAACCGCCGCTATCCCACCGAAATTCAGTCCTGTGATTGTGCCCTCTGATACCAGTGCCAAGCCGCCAAAATTCAAGCCTGTTATGGATTTCTTTCCGACCAGCGCCATCGAAGATAGCGATATACCCATAATCTCACCGCCGCTTACACACGCAAGCCCTCCGACGTTAATTCCGGTGATGTCTCCCTTGGCGACGAGCGCTAGTCCCCCAAGCTTGATGCCGGTGGCAGAGCCGAGACTTACGGCGGCAAGGGATCCAAGGGAAAGGCCATTCAAGTTATTTCCTGCAATTACCGCAAGTCCGCCGATGTTTACCCCGTTGAGGTCCTCGGCCGCAGGAGCGAGGATTCCTATGGACAGACCGTTCACTGTTCCCGTCAGATTGTCTCCGGGTTTCCAGAGCGTGAAATTGACTCCATTGATCCTTTCGATCCCGTCGTCGCTCCAATTGAAACGCAGACCGCTGTGGATAGACGAATTGCCAAACGAGATGCCGTAGTTGTTCACTCCAAGGTTGAATCCACCACTGCTCGATTGAGGCTGCTCCTGGCCCAAGGTCAGGAAAGATACTGTGAAGCACAATAAAATCGCATGAACTGATCTCTTAATCATAACGATACCTCGCTGGAGTATGAAGTACGCCTTAACATACGGTTCGCAGAGTACTCTTGTTACAGGTGTTTCGTCTTGCCACCATCCACTAGTTTGACTTTAAAATCCAAACAAATGTTTCAATGATACGCATTTTTCAATTTTTGGAATGATCTCGAACGATCGCCATTGAAATTGGTGATCGATTATCCGTTTGAATTTTCCCGCAGGAATAGGCAAATTGATGAACAATTCCGTGTGTCCACCAACAGGAGCAGGACCTCACCAGTCTCTCCGCAGGTCGAGAAAGTCGCTCCGCTGGCGAAACAATCATCTTTTCTGTTTCGGAGACTTCCTATGAAAAAGACGTGTTTCTCGTTCCTTTACGTTTTCTGGGCTGGCGTCACTTTGTTGGGCGCCCAGGATCTACAGACAATACAACTTCCACCCGCACAGACTGAAATCGGCAAACCGCTCATGCAAGCGTTGAAGTTTCGCCAATCTTCAAGAAGTTTCAATGCGAGACCGCTTCCTCTTCAGGTGCTGTCGAATCTTCTGTGGGCTGCAGATGGAATCAACCGGCCTGAATCAGGAAAACGGACCGCTCCATCGGCAATGAACTGGCAGGAGGTCGATATCTACGTCGTACTCAAAGATGCGGCTTACGTCTACGATGCCAAATCACATAGCCTGAATCCGGTGGTCGCCGGGGATTTGCGAGAAGCAAGCGGTCGCCAGTCATTTACAAAGGATGCCCCGTTGAATCTCGCGTACGTATCGGATAGGGCAAGAATGACGCGGGCGAGCGATGAGGACAAGTCGGTGTGGGGTGGGGCTGACGTCGGGTTCATCGCACAGAATGTCTATCTGTATTGCGCATCGGAAGGCCTCGCGGTTGTTGTACGGGGAACGGTGAACCGGGAGACCCTGGGACCGGCGCTCAAGCTTCGCCCGGACCAGACGATCATCCTTGCGCAAACAGTGGGATATCCGAAATAGACACTTCAGAATAACGCCACGAAGAGACACGAGAACGAGGAGCGGTACTATGAAATCAATTGCCTGGATGATTCTATCGTGCACAGTTATCGCGCGGGCCCAACAGATTCCGGATACGACGAGTTGGAAGCACAGTGTTGTGGCAGGTGTTACTGCGACACAGGTGTCCTACACAGACTGGGTACAAGGCGATGAAAATGCGCTAGCGTGGACGACAACGCTGGACGGGAAGTCTTCCTATGAACCTCAAGGCTTTGTGTGGTCCACCAGTTACAGTCTTGCCTACGGCAATACGAAATTGGGAACACAAGGCGTACGGAAGACAGACGACAAAATCGACGTCGCATCAACGTTCACGTATTAACTCGACGTCTACGTCAACCCGTATATCTCGGCAACATTGAAGACGCAATTCAGCAAAGGATACACGTACGACGCGCTGGGGAATGGCACGGCCATTTCCAATTTCATGGATCCTGGATTTCTAACTCAAAGTGCCGGCGCGGGATATCAACCTATTCCGGAAGTAAAAGAACGGCTCGGAGCGGCGCTTCGTGAAATTGTGACATCGGAGTTCACTCAATATTCAGGCGGAAAAAGGACTCAGGTCGAAGGTGGTCTCGAGTCGGTAACCGAAGTCAACGCACGGCTGGACGAGAATCTCTTCATTAATGCGAAGCTGGAGCTCTTTTCGGCATTCAGGAAAATGCAGGAAGTGGTGGTTCGAAGCGACAATACAATCACGGCAAAAATCAGCAAGTATTTTTCGACCAACATCAACGTCCAATTGATTCAAGAACGTCCGATTTCGCCTCGCACGCAGGTCAAACAGACCATTGCTCTTGGTTTCAGCTATGTTCTATTTTAGATCTTGTTGGTCGTGGGATGGATACGGGAAGCATAAACAGCAAAAAAGGCTCCGGGAGTACCGAGCCTTTTTTTCTTTTTCCAAGAACGACTCCGCTGGGTCATTCTCAAGGTCATTTGGTTCGATAGAGTATCAGCTCCTATTCATACCGCAATGCGTCGATAGGATTGAGCAAAGCGGCCTTTCGGGCCGGGTAAAATCCAAAAAAAATACCGATGGCAATAGAAAACCCAAACGACAGAATGATCGAGAATGCGGTTATGATCGTCGGCCACTTTGCGAAGTTTGAAATTGCCGATGACCCTATGACGCCAAGTACGATCCCTGTACTCCCCCCGAGCAAGCTCAGTACCAACGCTTCAATCAGAAACTGGGTCAGAATATCTCTCGCCCGAGCTCCAATGGACATTCGGATACCGATCTCGCGTGTTCTTTCCGTCACAGATACAAGCATGATATTCATGATTCCAATACCGCCCACAAGCAGCGACACGGATGCAATACTAGCCAGCAGGATGGTCAGGATTTGCGTGGTTGCTGTTGCCGCAGATGCAATATCCGTCTGATTGCGGATTGTGAAATCATCAGGCTCGTAGGGTTGGATTTTGTGTCGCATTCTCAGGAGATCGGTGATCTGTTGTTGTGCGGTCGCAATGTCCTGGAGGCTCACGGCGGAAACGAGGACGTAAGCCAAGTTCTGCCAGTGCGCAAGCCTCCGTATGACGGTGGTGTAGGGGGCAAGTATAACATCATCCTGATCCTGGCCCATTGCATTCTGTCCTTTGCTCGTCAGTACGCCTATGACTTTGAAGGGCACATTTCGTATTCGAATTGTCTGGTCGACTGGATCTGACTCGGGGAACAAGTTGGTCGCAACAGTTGTGCCCAGAACACAGACTTTGGTAGCGGATTTGACATCCTGCGATGTGAAGAATTCACCGTATTCCACTGGCCATTCACGGATTTCGAGGTAATCAGGACCAACACCCTGGATATGTGTATTCCAATTCAAATTCCCGGCGATCACCTGACCTCCCGCAAAGGAGCCGGGTGAAATAAACTGAACCGCTGGACACTCGGTGGCAATAGCCTCGGCGTCATCTTCTGTAAGCGTTACAGCCGAGCCTGCGGCGACGCGCACTCCAGCTTGTTGCTGGGCGCCGGGAAAAACCATGAGCACATTCGTGCCCAACGATGCAATTTGTTGTTTAACCGAATATTCAGCGCCCTGACCTATCGCAAGCATGGCGATGACTGCCGCAACGCCGATAATAATGCCAAGCATCGTGAGAAATGAACGCATCTTGTTGCGCTGGAGAGCCCTGAAAGCAGAAAGTAAAATGTTGACAGTCTTCACGCTGCCTCCTCTCCTTCATCGTCAATCGTCGGCATGTCCTTGATTGCTTCTGTCGCGATTTTCGGATTCGTGTTTATCTTGTCCGCCCTTATTTTCCCATCCCTAAAAACGACGTGGCGCTTTGCAAATTGAGCAATATCTGGTTCGTGAGTCACGAGTATTACGGTGATGCCGTTTTCATTCAGTTCCTGAAAAATCCCCATGACCTCCACGCTGGTGCGACTATCGAGATTTCCGGTTGGTTCATCGGCAAGAATAATACTCGGATCATTTACGAGCGCCCGGGCGATCGCTACACGCTGTTGTTGTCCGCCGGAGAGTTGATTGGGGTAGTGGTCGATTCTGTCTCCAAGGCCGACTTTTTTTAGAGCCTCGATCGCCTTTGATTTGCGGAGTTTGTTTGAAACTGTCGAGTAAAACATGGGCAACTCGACATTTTCGATCGCAGACGTCCGAGAAAGAAGATTAAAGCCCTGAAACACAAATCCAATCTTCTTGTTCCGGATGGCCGCAAGTTCATCGCGCGAAAGACTACCGACGTCAATTCCTTCAAGGTCATACGTGCCTTTCGTCGGTTTGTCGAGGCATCCCAGGATGTTCATGAACGTCGACTTGCCGGAGCCTGATGCTCCCATAATGGCGACGAATTCGCCCTTTGAAACGTGCACTGAAACTCCCCGGAGCGCATGAACCTCCACCTCTCCGAGCTGATACACCTTGGTGATGTGGTCAATCCTTATGAGCTCACCATCACGACTCGGCGACGACATTGCCTGTCTTTCGATCATCTGAATCTCATTCCTCCGCCCCCTGCCAAGGGACTACTCGATTGTTGGGATCCCGATTCGCTGCTCGATGAAGCTCCCAATACAATCTCATCACCAGCAGAAAGCTTGAGGGACGAGATTTGAGTGTAGCGACCATCATTCAAACCTGTGTGAACGAAGACAGCTTGCAGCAGCCCGTTGGACTTGAGGATCCAAACTCTGCCTCTGCCGGAATCCTCATTAGCATCGTACGCGCCTTTCTGGTATTCCGGAAAGTCTGAGACAATGCCGTATTGTGCGACAGCTTTAGGCAAGCTTGGTTTTACGTGGCTGGGTTGGGTGGATGGTTTCTGCGGGGAGAACCTGCCGGCAAACAGTTTCCGCATTTCCGCCCTCAGTTCATCCTGGCGCATCGTTCCTCCGTGTGCAGCCTGAATCGAGTCTCTCAGTGCCTTGAAGCGTTCCATGTCTGCCGGCGTGCGTCGGAGTTGACTTTCACGAGATGCCGAATAATTTTGCTGCGGGTTTTGAGCAAG
>Ga0335081_10020873_pt1 | contig 10594 bp, 9 predicted proteins | sample Lox_Sample_35_FD_206713 | JGI IMG/M metagenome (GOLD analysis project Ga0335081, IMG submission 206713) | Soil microbial communities from Loxahatchee National Wildlife Refuge, Florida, United States - Lox_Sample_3.5 | ecosystem: Environmental > Terrestrial > Soil > Wetlands | place: USA: Florida... | reverse complement strand
ACCTTCCAACAAGTACTAGTCTCTTCGAACATTCCAGGCCTGAGTTAGCCGGCAGAGCGCGCGCGAAAAAAGCAATACGTGCGGTCGCCGGGATTTGAACCCGGGTTACAAGCAGGCAACGGGGCCACTGAATGAAAGAGAGAGTCTGGTTCGGTTTGAGGACTGGCTTGAGGTAGTGCGTCAGTATTCCCCGGCGACATCAAAAGGCTACACTCGAATTGTAAGGATGGTTCTGAGGCAGATACCAAACTTCGAGTATGACAATCTAGTCGGTTATCTGAGGAAATTCAAGGCTGAACACACTGTCGGCCACTACATGAAAGTCCTCAGTGCGCTCAAAGTCTACTCTAGGTTCATGGGCAGGTCAGAACTTCTGGAAGAGTTCGCATTCCCTAGGCCACAACTGACACCCAAGCCCTTCTGGAGCAAGGAACAGATTTGCTTGTTCTATGAGGCACTGACTTCTCCAAGGATGAAGGCGTTGTTCTTGATGGGTGCCACAACCGGGCTACGAAAGGGCGAGATTGTCGGCCTACGGTTTGATGACGTAGACTTCCAAACGAGAACGGTAGTGCCGAAGGTGCATACAGGGACGACGAAGCACAGTTGGGTCAGTTTCTACAATTCGGAATGCGCTGAAGCACTGAACAGGCACATGGAAACCATGAGGCCCGCAAACAAAGCAAAGGGCAAGTTGTTCCCGGTAAGCAGCAGGGATTTCAAAGTCGAATGGGGCAACGCCAAGACGGTATCCCAAGTCAACCTGAAGTTCAAGGACTTGAGGGACTTCTTCGCCCAGAGCATGCTAGAATTGGGCGTCCAAGCAATCTACATCGACGCTTTCTCTGGGAGAGCACCCGGCAGTATCCTAGCAAAGCACTACATCGACCTCTCACCTCGCAAGTTGAAACAGGTCTACGACCAAGCCGGTCTGAAGGTTCTTTCATGAGCACGACCGTCGCAAAGGGCCGCTTGGCAGAATACTACGTCAAGCGACTGCTGGAAAGGCAGGGCTACTCCTACGTCATCCGGAGCCATGCTTCCCTTACCCCCATAGACATGCTTGCAAGCAATGGAAACGAGATACTTGCAGTGCAAGTCAAGCAAGGAGGCTACATCTCACGAGGAGAGAGGTATGGTCTGATTGAGTGGGCTGGCAAGTTCAAGGCTAGCGCACATGTTGCTCGGAAGGAACGAGGACGATGGGTGGTCAGACGGATTTGAACCAGCGATTTTGGTGGGGCTATAGACGCTAGCAGTAAATACTGTCGTTGGGATTATGAACCTTCACGTCCAAATCTGTGTCGCTAAACAATGTCATCTCTGACAGGATTCAGACCACACCGTCACCTTGTTCTCACATGACCAACATTGGTGACGGTGTCAGTCCGAACGCCTAGTCATCACGCGATATGAGAACAGTCATCAAATCCGGGCATCGAGCCTGTGCATGGGATAGGTTCATTATACAATCCATTTCTTTGAATGTCGAATGGGAATAGCCGAATCCATTGTATCTAGCACCTTGGGCCAGAAAGGCTCTAAGGCCTACATTCCCTATGCGCTTTTTACAATTGGTGTGGGGGGCCTCGTCTACGGCTCCTCGCCGGTCAGGTCATTTGCTGACAATCTGGTGGCAGTCTCGATTGCCTTCGTCGTTGGCTTTGTTGGTATCGTAGCAAGCGACATCGGACTCAGCAATGAAGTCTCTAGAGTGCTTGACTTCGACGAACTTGCCAAGACGTGGAAGGAGCGCCTCAACACGGTTCATGATATTCTAGGGAAGAACCGTAACTTTCTTGACGACATCCGCTCGATGGAGGAGAAAGGCAAGGTAGTAAGGCGGTTTATCCCGATAGTGACTCTCAGGCTAGGTGCATTTTACCTGACAGGTCTCTCTCTTCTATTCGCAGCAAATCAACTGTTAGCAATTGAGTCTCAAAACTTCCTACAATCAATTGCTCCTATCGGAATAGGATTCTTCATCCTGTTCACCGCTCTGGCATGTGCTGTTTCCGTCTTGATTAACCTAGTAGAAATCTCAACCCCTGAGCAGAGCGGAGGTGGTCTTAGCGACCTAAGCAAGCAGATGCTCAGTTCCTACTTCTTGGACAACGTCAGAGAGACATCTCCGAATTCAGGCGTAATATTCAGAGCATTGGCTCCGCTATTCGCAATTCAGATGCTGGTCAAGCGCCAACCAATGCACACATCGGCTGGACTTTACCAGTTCGAGAGAGTTCTGGACATTCTTAAGACAGAGGTGAAAGAGACAAGACTCCAACCCACTTCGGCAGAAGATTTCGAGAGACTGAAGACAATCAAAGAGGATGGCTTCTATGAAATCGCCGGGGGTACTAGACCACGGCAAATGCCCCTCCGAGAGTTTTCCAAAGTGGGAGGCGAGGAACTTCTGGAAATGATGTTCTCCGGCATAGGAGTCAAAGACGCAATAAACTGTAGATTCAGGCCCCAAACAAAGAAGGGCCTGATAGTAATCACAGCGTTGAAAGGATGCTTCAGCAAGTTTCGGGAGATAAGGTTCGAAGGGGGGAAGACAATCATCTATGAAGTTAGTGACCCGAAGACAATCTTCTACATGTTTGGCATTGGGGACAAGTCGTCCATAAATGACTTGGAGTTGCAGTTCGCATTACAAGCAAAACGGCTGAGCGGGACAGAAATGAGTCCCTGCAGGGAACGTTGAGCCACAATTGTCCTCCTTTTCTGGAATCAAATGGGAGAGAAGAATTCTTTGGATAGAGAATCGCTAGCCAGCCTGCTCGCCTCTGCTATATCATCGCTCGGCATTGCAGCCGGATTCGTGTGGCAATATCTGATAGCCATTCCTGTCGGCGCAATCATCTTGACCGCTTCTCTGGGTTACTTCTTTCAGCGGAGAATGCAATCAAACATCAGGAAATATGAAATACAGAGGTTGGCAATTCAAGAGGCACTAAGTCCAATCTACGGGGAAGTCCTTAAACTCCAATCCTCTATTGACCAGAACCGCGCTGCTCTAGCCCGCAACTTCTATTCCGAATGGCAGTTGGTTTGGCAGAATATCAGGCTCAGCCACAGATACTACATTATTCCTGAACCATTACGTTCGATGATTGAGGCTTTCTTTCACAGCCTGTCCGAGTTCAACAAAGTGTATTTCACGACTGCTGTTGCACTCAAATCAATCGAAGATGAAATCTGGTCTAAGACTCTGGGCATCTCTACCACTACTATGAGTTCGCCCCTTTCCATGATGAAAGAAGACGGAATGACGACGTTCTATATGCAAAATGTAATCTTCTGGGGAGTCAATCCAATCGAGAGGCCAAAATCGTGGAACTATACTCTAACGGTATACTCGGTTGGGAAGGACGGCGTGAGTTCTCAACGCGATTTCAAGGGAGACGATGAAGTGGCAAGGATGGTGAACGATTTCTGCGAGAAAGCCTTCGCACAGGCAACCCACTATTCCAGCATTGTCGAAGGGCGAAAGAAACTGGGCGAGGTTCAAACGGCGAGCGCGCAACTCCGGTTCACATTGGAGGAAGAATTCCAGAAGTGGTCACGGTAGCGGGAACGTCAAAGCCAAGATTTCATGAGACGAGGCGGCTGCAGACATTTTTGGTATTCCACTGGGAGAAAAGATATGGCGGCTAACGAACGCAATTGGATGATGGTTGACTCCCTGACAGGTAAGTTCGATTGATAAAAGAGCCGAGTGGAGAGCGGATTTGAGAGAAAAGCGTTCGTTACGGTGTAACTAGCGCGTTCCTGAGGGCTTGCGTAAGGGTCTTCCTCAGCGCGTAGACCTCTCCCTTACTGTAAGGAATTGCGGCCCAAGTCTTGACGGTGAATGGGAGTCTTGCGAAGGGAGTACTACAGATGTGCACCGTAGGTCGAATCAACGCGTGGGCGTATCCCACTTCGTAAAGTACATCTGGTCTTGACTCCGATAAGTCCGCAATTACTGCTATGCTGTCACGAATCAGAGTCTTGACGTGTTTGACTACGTCCCCCGACACGAGGGGCATGTCGGCCCTCCTCGCCTCTGCGCCGACCTTAGATGCAGCATATCTCATTGCAAAAAAGTAGACGTCCAAATATTTCTTCGCGAACGGCATAGCACAGAAAACGATTCCTCTTGATTTCGTCGTTTTGACCTTAGGGGTGCGAAATGCTGTCCGCTTCGACAGCGACCGTAATACCTCTTTGAGTTTACCGATAGGGATTGCTCCATGAAGGTTTGCGGTGCGATGCTGCCCTTCAGTTACAACAATCGCCCTGTCTGCTTCTAGAGCCATCGCATAGAATTTGGCTTGCCTAACCGCCTCACGGATTCTGTCAGGTCTGTATATTTTGCATTCTATTATGACTTTACGGCCTTCCTCAGTCTCTACGAGAAAATCCGGTCGAAGCCCTCTGTATAACGGCTCTTGGACAAAGGGAATCTCTGCCTCCTCAAGGGTCAGGGCAACCCTATGCACCAGTTGGGCTTCCTTTGTTCGAGTGGGCATCTGAACATCCTGTCCGAGGTCATTCACGACTAGTCGACAATTCTTAAGAGTTCCATGTCGCAGTCAGCCATCGTGACTTTCACGTTTACTGCTGACCAAATTGACAAGTTGAAGGCTTGGGCTGGCGTCGTTCAACTGCCAGAGAACCAAGAGTGGTATGCCAGAGTCAAGGTGGCTACGAACTCCTACAACAAGATATTGAGCGATGCTGGGTTCGCTGGTGGTAGCGATTTGGCTCCTCAACAGTTGGATGAGATGTTCGGCCATATGAGGGAGGTTGCAAACAACAGAGCGCTCAGTAACCTACTCTACACAGATAACGACCTGAAGGCTTTCAACGCCAGCCTCAGAAACTTGTTCTATGGAAGCGGTAACATCGCTGAAAGGATTGACAAGTTTGTAGAACTAAAAGGCATACGCGAAGTCACGGCGTCACACTTTTTGTGTCTGAAAGACCCGAAGGAATTTCCCTTCTTCTCGTGGCAAACATATGAAATGCTAGAACTGGACGCGACGCAAGAAGAAGAGGCTTCTAGACAGGCGTTATCGGAGCATTCTATTGTCGACCCAAAGCAATTCTCAGAAATCACGCTGAATTATCTCCAGCATTGGCTGATATTCCGCGAGGTCAAGAACCTGCTACAACTTGAGAGTTACCCGCTGGTCAACGTAGTACTTTGGTACGCCTTGAAGGCCGAAGAAGGAATTACCGAACCGATGGCGATATCAAGTGTGTCACTCGAAAAAGACCTTCGGGATTACATCGCAGCGAACCCATGGGTAATTGAGAAAGGGCTAGAACTCGTCCCAGATGGGAAGGAGTATCGTACTAAGAACCCAGATGTTGGTATCATGGATGTACTGCTAAGGGCGAAGAATGGAGATTACGTGGTGGTCGAGACAAAGAAGGGCAGGGAGAGTGACAAGGTTGTCGGACAAATCATGAGGTATATGGGGTGGGTCGCAAAGAATCTAGGCAAGTGTCGGGGCGTGATTGTAGTGGCCGAAAGGGACGAAAGACTCGATTATGCGGTCATTCCGTTGTCGGGCCACGTGAGAATCAAGAAGTACGAGGTAAAATTCGAACTTTCTGATTTGTGAGTCTTCGACGGTGAAATTCCATGGGTGGGGCCATGGTCTTGGATGCTACTGGACGTTCCAGTTCCGTTTCCAACTGTCGCAGGTGTGGTTATGCCCAACTGGAACCTCGTACATCTTGCAGAAGCATACCGCGATGAAGATACTGACCGTCGAAATGAATGCGAGCCACATTTGTAACCTGTTATGTTCTTGGATTAGCCATTCTCTCCAGAAGGCCTAGTTGGTGCGTCTCAAATCCGGTTTTTATAACACATCTGAGGGGTTCTCACCGTTGCGCCGGTGCCCTAAGTGCAACACGCCTAACTACACTCCCAAGAAGGAGTGGCACTACGGGCCTAGGAATGACCCTGAGAGAATGCTCGTTCAAATGTTCCGATGCAAGAAATGTAATGCACCATTTGCTGCGTGGGTCAGGCCTCGAAAGGTCACCATTCGCATATTGAAGAGTTGGGGTCGGCCTAGGGACTCCGGGGCTAAAATGTCTCACTGATTCGACCAATCGTCAAGTCTAGTGTCCTGTCCCCCACCCTGTCCCGATGGGCGAGTTCTGGGACGTCTGAGTCCCATTTCCTCTTCACCTTCCGCGGGCCTTAACAAATCCGGAGAGACTTCGCCTGCTCTCTCTAGCCGTCTTTGCATCATACGGTCGGCAAGCACCCGGCATTTCTGTGCCATGGTTGGTGGCAGGCCAAGTGCCCCGGCAACGACATCATCAAGTTTCTCGAACTCGACTTCTAGTTTCTCAAGTTTCTTGAGAGTGTCTGCCCCCCCGACCTTGCGCGCTGATTCTTCCAAATGGTCGAATGCCTGCGCCAGTGCTGCCACCGACGGTTTCTTCATTCTTCGGACATCGGGCATGGGCATTTCTCGCGCTTGGGTAATTTCGAGCGCGATTAGCCCAAGCGCTGTCGCTCTTCCGCGGGCTTCGACGTAAAGGCGAACGAAACTTGAGTTCAGGTAGGCCAAGAGCGCTTTGTTTTGCTCATCTGAGATTTCGAACTTGGGCTGGTATGTTACAACCGCATGGTATGTGACCACAGGTGTCTGACAATAGAAGAAGCGAGTCCGGTATTGCGATTGATAGACGGCCATAATCGGAGTTTTCCTGACTCCGCCCAAATCATACCACCCACGGAATTTCGATTTCCACTTCTCGCGTTCCTGACATGTGAAAGCCTGACTACAGATTTTGCCACCCCCGCGACTCCCTCGAATGGCTGTTCTGCATCGAGTCTCCCCCCATTTGATGTAATCCTGAACGGCCGAAGTGACAGCCTCTCTTGGCTTATTGCATGTGAAGAAGTAACTAGCCGCACCCTTTTCCCTTATTTCGCGCCAATCGGACTGATTGAACGTGTAGTTCTTCGCGTATCTCACACTCGTCAACGCGGGATGCGAGAATTCCTTGAAGCCCTTCGTTTCAACATCATCCGCAGTCAGATAGAAGAATCGCTTCGAGCCAATGTTCGTCCTGCTGCCGTGCTCGATTGCCCAGAAACTCCATTCTGAGTTTCCAGTCGTCACATCAAAAGAATCCTTGGCGACTGTTCCAAGAGTGTTTGTGAGTTTGTTAATGAGGCGACCGCTTCCGAAAAGCACGTCAATCCACTTCTCGCCCCCTTTCAATTCGCGCTGCTCGAAGACGTTTACAAGGAACCGTTCTTGGTATTTGGCAGGTTTCGCCAAAGCAGCAAGGACAGTCCTCGCGTCGGCGTCGGCCTTGTCCTCAATATACATGAAGACACACCTGTTGGAATTGCGCGCCTTATCGTCAGGCTCCCTTTCTAACAGAATCACTAAGGTAGACACAAGAGGAACCGAGAATATTCTCGCAGAGAAGTCAATTATTCCAGCCACTTTGAAGTTATCCAGAATGAAGTTTCCGAAGTTCACTCCATAATCGGCTTGAAGCCAACTGTTGGAGATAATCATACCCAATCTACCGTCCTTCTTCAGAAAATCAATCCCATGAATCACAAAGTGGGTATAGGTATTTGGCTCACTTCTGACAGAACCGGGCATCATCTTGTATTGACTCAGCACACGACTTACGGCGCTCGTTATTGTTGACCTCGCGGACTCGGTGAGTTCCGTCCATCTCGTGTAGGGAGGGTTGGCTATGACTGCGTTTACTTCAGGTATCGTGAATTCCCTCCTGATTTGTCCCGATGGTTTGTGGATGGAATAAGGTGCGAAGACCGTCTGGCCCGAACCTAACTTGAAGAAGTCTTCTTGGACGACGTTCATTTCGCTGACTGGGTGTTTCACGTTTCGCATAGCGAGGTTCATCGAGGTCAAATGGAGCGGGAAGGGATTGATGTCAACAGCAAAGATTTGTGAAAGGAGGTCACGATGGAGATTCTCGGAACTTTCTCTTCTTTCTGAGGCTTTCAGGCTCTTCAGTCTTGAGTATGCTTTAACGGCGAAAGTCCCGCTGCCTACGGCAGGCTCCAAGACCAAATCACTCCGGCTGCGTATGGCCCAACCCGCAATCAGTTCAGCCACTTGAGGTGGGGTGTAGAACTGACCGAACGCATGTCTCTCCTCCGGGGACAGTAACTCCTCATACACATATCCTATTACATCAACTCCTATCTCCTCGATTCTATACTTCTCCATGTCTTCTACGAATTCGTTGGTGACTTCCATTATGTCGGACGAGTCAGCGGGGTCATTCCTGAACGAAATCTCGTCATATATCCCTGAATAGAAGACAGCCTCGAAGTCTTTGGTTTCGGCCATCGCCTTCTCGAAGAATTCGTTCAACGTTCTGAGGTAACTTTCGATGGTGGGCGCGCCAATTGCGTGCATTCGTGGGAGGGATTTGTAATGTCTCTCCAAGATTTTGTAAAACAGGATTCTGTTCATGAAGATGTAACTCATCTGCCTTGCGAGGTGTTGCTCGGTTAAGCGAACATTCTTCTCAATCTCGAAAAGTCTCACCCTCTCTCTGAAGTCACTGTCTTCTCTTAGGCGCTGGGCAATGCTCGGTTGCACATGCCTTGAAAGCCACCATACGAAACTCCGAAGCCGAATGATAAACGTCCAATCCAGACCTGTCCTGAACTTGGTCTTCTGTTCCCATGAGGCGGTGTGGTATCGAGCAACCGAGGCAAGGACATTCTTCGCGAATTGTTTGTTGACAGCCGGAATCTGAGTAATCAGAACTCTATGGCGTTCGATGCTGAATTGTTCTTGTTGAGGCACAACGAAACTGGCGAAGAACTCCGAGTTTCCCGTCGCGATGTAAGGAGACCCAAGAAGCGTTGCATACCCCAATGCTTGTTTAATCACGGTGAAACTTAACGGGTCAATCTCCGGTGACACTCTCGGCCCTTTCTTCTTAGTCTCAATGACAAGGAAAGCCTTGTGATTCGAATCAAAGACGACGATATCTGCCCTGCCACCGTCCACAGGGAACTCCATCTTTACATCGTCGAATCTTACCCCGGAGATTTCGGGTTCTTCTTCGATTAACGTTCTAAGTTGGAAATACAGGTCTTGTTGGAAATTGACTTCCCGGTCGGAAGCCGACAACCCCAAATGCTGGAGGTGCCCCGTCTATAAGTTAGCCCAATCCAGTTGACCAGAGTCGCTTGTCCACCTAGGTGCTTTCGGAACACTTTCAGGGTTTATCTTGCGCAGGATTCTTCTCTAAAGTGACTCGATTCCGCGTTTCGTCGTAGTCAACAAGAAGAGTGTCGCCCACCTTAATCCCTGCGACCTTCAAGACTTCAGAGGGAATAGCAACTCTTACCGAGTTACCCACCATCACGGCCTTAACCCGAATCTTGACCATCGCAGGAACGGATAGCCGAAAGATAGCCTTTATAAACCAGATAGGGCTAGCCATAGGCTAACCATGAGAAGACTTCCGCCAATAACAGTTCGAGGGAGAGAATGGACGGTAGACGAGCGTCTGAAGGAGTTCAGATTCATCGTCCATGGGAAGGTGCCAGAATTCGTTCCCTTCAATTGTGAGAAGGGAGAGGAATTCATGCGAGTCTTCATGGAGAGGAACGGAGCCGATGTATCATGAGCGGAATATCAGAGAGGATTCATCGCAGGCGCAAGACCCTCAGCCTCACGCTTGACCCCTCTGTTGCAAACAAAGTCGAGGAGTTAGCCAAGGAAAAGCGCATGTCCAAGTCGCGGATTGTGGACTCAATTTTCTCGTTGGGTGCGACTCGCTTCGAGCAACTCTATAGGAAGGCCGAGAAGCCTCATGACGAGGCAAGGGAGGAAGTCAAACCTGAAGTTGACTCAAAGACGAAGGGAGACAGGCTTGCGGAGGCCTACATGCGACGCAAACTACTATCCACTGACCCGCGAGATTGGACTCCGGTCTAGGGATATACAAGCCCGATTATTCGATAATAGCAGTTGATGGAACTACCACCCTAAGTAGCACAAATGCCATGAGGACTCCATTTAGCGAGGGCTTCAACTGAAAGAGAAGCGACTTTGCCAGCGTAAACAGAAGTCCACGAGGCCGTTCCCTAGACTATGCGCATGGCGAGGCACCGTGCCTGAGGGGGGTGTTTGGATATAATGCACTAAGAACGGGATGAGCTTCCTTGTCGTGTTGAGGAGGCCAAAATTGTCCTGTTTTTGGGGAGAATTGTCGTGCAATCCTTGATGAGACGCGAGAGAAGCCCTGCCCTAGTTCTCTGATATCGGTGAAACGAGTTCGGCGTATTCCCTGCCGCACTGTGGGCAGAAGTAATGGACATCGAATGGACGACTCCGGCCGTGCGTCATTGGATTACCATAATCATAAGCTGGCGCGTCAGGCATGAGTGGCTTTGGGAATCTCTCGCTTATATCGAGACAGTCCCGACAAAGCAATCCTCCGAGCCAAAGGCGGCCGTTGACAACAACCTCACTGAAGGGTCGCTCGTTCATCCATGGGTGGGCATTAACAAGTGGCTCCTGTTCTCGCATCAACTGGGCGGTAGACTGCGCCCTAAGCCGAA
>Ga0335081_10020871_pt1 | contig 10594 bp, 10 predicted proteins | sample Lox_Sample_35_FD_206713 | JGI IMG/M metagenome (GOLD analysis project Ga0335081, IMG submission 206713) | Soil microbial communities from Loxahatchee National Wildlife Refuge, Florida, United States - Lox_Sample_3.5 | ecosystem: Environmental > Terrestrial > Soil > Wetlands | place: USA... | reverse complement strand
CCGATGGCCGCCGTCAGGGCGCCGCCGGTTCAGAGTCGTCCTGGGAGGGCCTGCGGGAGGCGGGAGCCGTCGAGGGGGAGTCCCCGGCCGACCCCGCACAGTGCCTGACCGGGTCAGCCACGAGGGTGCGGGCTGGCCGGCGGAAGGCCACGGCGAAGCTGTCCGTCTGGCCTCTTGCCGGCAACCCCGGCTATCTGGGCCGCCGCGCCTGCCGATCCTTCAGCGCCGGCAGTCACGCAGAGCAACTGGCACAGACAAGGGATCAGCCCCGGATCCGCCCGCATCGCCGAGTCTTTGCCTGATCACTGAGACGCTGGCCGCGTGTTAGCCGACCGCATATTTGCCGGTTCTGTATCACCAGCAGGAGCGGGCGGCGGCACCGGGCGCGTCGGGTCGCGGGCCCGGGCTGGGGCTGGGAGGATGGCGGCATGCCCGCCGCTGATCCCATCCTTGATCTCATGGACCGCTTCACCGCTGCCCTCAACTCCCGCGACATTGACGCGGTGCTGGCCCTGGTGACCGACGACGTCGTCTTCGAGTCCACCTCGCCGGCGCCCGACGGCACGCGCTACGAGGGACGGGAGGCGGTGCGGCTGATCTGGGGGCAGATGCTCGCCGACACCCCGCAGGCGCGGTTCAGTGTCGAGGAGCAGTTCTCCGATGGCGCGGCCCGCGCGGTCGTGCGCTGGCGCTACGACTGGGGCGATGGCCATGTCCGCGGCGTGGACGTCATCCGGGTCCGGAATGGCCGGGTCGCCGAGAGCCTGGCCTACGTCAAGGGGTGACGCGGTACCAGGCAGGACCTGCTCGCGTTGCTGGCAGCACATGACCGTCATGAGCCTCGGACCAGCGCTGGCCGCGGTGCGTGATCAGGCACGGAACTAGTCTCCGCGCGAATCGCCGGTTCTTTGCGCATGAGCGCCCAGGCGGATTGTCGGGATCGCCAGCGCATGCTGGCAAGTTATGTACTGGCTGAGAGGCGAGCGCGCAGGCGCGGCCGGGGGCTGGGGCGTCAGCTCGGGCCGGGCGTGGTGCGCTGTTCAAGGCGGGCGATGAGCTTGCACGGCGACGGCCACGCGGTCAGCGGTGCCTGGCCCGCCATGGCGGTAGTTGTCCAGGGCGGCGCGGGCCTTTACCCCCAGCGGATGGGCCAGGTGCACCTCGGCCCCGGCGGCCGCCAGCGTGTCCGCCGCCCAGTAACACCCGTACGTTGCCTCGAGCACCACCCGCGGGTTCTCACCCGCCCTGGCGAGCTCGGCCCGCAGCGCGGTCGGGCTGTTGCTGATCCGGGCGGTGCCTAGCTTCCTGCCGTCCTCGGTCATCCGGACCAGCACGCTGCGGTGCCGGTGCAGATCCATTCCGACGACCTGCCGCCCGGCGTAGTCTTCGGTCATAAGGGCCTCCCTGCCTGGTGGAGACGGACGCTTGCACCTTCCAGCATCCGCCAGAAGCGGAGGCCCGCTTCTTCATGGCATCAAGTGACTCGAGATGATGCTCGTGCCGTTTTCCTGGTCCTTGGCTCAGCCACGCGCCGCACGCATTTGGGAACCGTCTATGGAGTTCCCATCCGGCTGGACTGCTACGCGGTCGGACTGCCCGGCTCCATGACACGGCAGGAATCCTGACGGCCAGCTGGGAAGCGGGGATGGCTGCTTAAGGCAGGCAGCATCGCGACATGAATGACGGCGGGAGGCTCACGGCACAGACGGCCAGCGGACTGTGACTACTACTGAGTCGTCCACGGCTTGCCAGGAGTGGTCGATGCCTGGACCCCAGGTGATGTAGTCGCCGGGGCGGGTCATGGTCATGCTGCCGGTGGTCAGGTCGAGCCGGAACTTGCCGCTGATCAAGATGATGAGCGTGGAGCGGTCCTCGCCGCTAGTCCATTCGGGGCGTTGCTGGCCGGCCGGGTGGATGCCCCATTTGACTTCGAGGGCCCGGGTGGAACGGGCGGGGGCCTTGGCGGGGTCGATGAAGTGGCCGAGCAGCCAGCCGCGGTGGGCGTCGGCGTCGTCGTAGGCGTTCCCGGCGCACCAGTTGTCGGCCATGGCGGGTCATGCCTCCCACGTGATGTCGGGCAGGTTCATCTTGTCGCCGCCGAGCTGGGCGAGGCGGCGGATGGCCTGGCAGAAGGCGAACAGCCCTTCGTTGCTCCAGGCCGGGTCGGCGGCGAGCTCGGCGAGCTGGTCGCGGTCGAGGCTGGAGTAGCGGCGGATTCCCTCAGTCTCCCAGTTCGCCTGTATCGCGCCGCCGTGTTCATCCCACCATGCCGGATCGTGGATGACGATCAGGGACGCGAACTCGAAGTTGCCGGTCATCGCGTTGAGGCCGAAGCCGACGCACTCGGCGGACCAGGTGGCTGGGTCGGGGTGGCTCACGAGCCAGCGCATCGGCGGGGAGAGCCGGCTGGCATGCATGGGGTCGGCGGCGAGCTGCTCGCCGGCAGTGCAGTCGACCTCGGCGCGGCCGAACAGCTCTTCCTCCATCTCGCGCTCAAGGGTGGCCGAGATCTGGGCGTCGGCGGAGAAGTCCACGAGCGGCTCGTGGAATCCCTTCGGGATGACGGCCAGGCGCCGCGCGGAGTTCAGGACCCGCCCGGATCGCTCCTGGATGATGAGCGCGTAGTCGGCCCGGCCGCCGCGTCGCCGGCTAACCGGCCGGGCGATAGCTAGCAGGGCCAGCGGCCCGCCCGCGCACAGCCTCCCGCCGGGGCTGGTGATGGCGGCGGTATCGGGAAGATAGGCATCGCGCAGCGGGAGCGACCCGGGAACCGTGGGGCGGGCCTGGCTGATGGCGTCGATGAGCTCGTTTTCGAGCAAGTCAAGTGTGAGCGCATAGTCCATGAAGCGCGCCAGGCCGACCGTGCCGGACAGTCTCCCAGGCGTGATCGCCGTGCCGAGGAGGCGGTAGATCGGGGCGTTGACCAGACGCGTCCCAATGGCGAGAGTCTCGGCAAGCCGCCGGACCGCGCCATCTAGCGTCGCGCCGGCAAGCTCGGCTGCGGGGAGGGGGGCGGCGGGATCGAAGATGATGTCGTCGCGGTCGTGGCCGAGCGTGACCGCGATGTCGAGCCAGGCGGGCTGGGTGATGACGCTCGTCGCGAAGCGCCACCCATCGACTGCCGCCTTACAGAACCGATGCGGGCCTACAAGCTCGTAGTAGCCTGCGAGCGCTTCGGCGACCTGGGCGCGCGTGACACTGCCCCGGCGGTGGGCTCGCGCTTCGAGGGTGTCCCTGTCCAGCAGCTCCAGGTCGGCGCGAAGCACATGATCCGCACCGGCGAGCTGCCCTCCGTCAAGCTCGGCCGCCGAAGGGTCACGAACAGGCAAGAAACCACCATTAGTTGGCGAATCTGGCGCAATCGCTGATCAGGACTAGTGGCGATCGCCCGGCCAGACGTCGCTGACCTGCCCACAGCGAATGCCGCGGCCGCGGCCGCGGCCTGGTGCGCCGAGGTCAACGCGGCCCGCCACAGCGTGATCTGCGCGGTCCCCGCCGGGCGGCTGTGACGACTACCCGGGGTGTTCCTGTGGCGTCGGTGCAGGGAACAGTCGGTCCATGGCGTCCGCTCCGGAGCGGATCACGGGCCGCAGCTCATGTCTGTAGACCGTCTCGGTAACGGTGGTGGAGCTGTGGCCAACGAGGCGCGCGATTTCCTCGACCGGCATCCCTGTTTCGGACATGAGACTGACGAACGTGTGGCGCAGTTCCCTGGGCGTCCAGTCCTTGCCGATCTCGGCCCGGGCGCAGACGGACCGGAATGCCCGGCGTACGTTGTGAGCATCCATCGGTGTGCCGACGCTGGACGCAAAGACGAGACCGTTCTCCTGCCAGGCCGCGCCCGCGATCAGGCGGTCCTTGTGCTGCTGCTGCTCCTGGTTCCGCAGGGCCTCAACGGCGACGTGCGGAAGCTGCAGCGATCGGCGCGACTTCGGGGTTTTGGTGTCGCCGGATGAGCGCACCGATCGCCAGACGTCGAGATGAGGTACATCTCCAGGCCCGCTATCCAGATGGACATGCTCCCAGCGGAGCGCGCGGGTCTCCTCAGTGCGGATCCCGGACAGCAGGCTCACGACGATGTAGGGGTAGATTCGCTCGCCCTCGGCAGCCTTGAGCAATGCGTGGGCCTGGCTCAGTGTCAGAGCTCTCGATCTCCGGCCGGCCTTGACCGGTGGTGTCTCGATCAGCTCAGCGACGTTCCGGCTGACACGCTGGTGACCTGGGCGTGGCGGATCGCGCGCTCAAGTGAGTTCCTTGCGATCTGCAGGGTTCTGGTCGTGAACGTGCCAGACACCGCTTCCAGCCCGGACCGGAGCTCCAGGGCTCTCAGCTCGCGGAGCGGCCTGTGCCCGATTCTTGCCAGGACTGGGGCGAGCGCGTAACGGTATGCATCCTTGGTCTGCTCAGACCGGCCGGGCAGGCCATGTTCCAGCCAGTCATCGGCGGCCTGCCGGACCGTATATGTGCGGCTTGTTCTGGGGGCCTGGCCCAGTTCCTCCCGGAGTGCCGCCATCGCCTCAAGCGCAGCGGTCTTGGTCTGGGCAGTAACTCTCCGGCGGATTCGCCTGCCCTGGGCGTCGAAGCCGAGCGACACGCTGCCGCGCCATCTACCCTGGCAGTGACGATGGAACTTGGAATCGGTGCAGGAGGTGCCCTTCGCGTGCTCGAAGCTCACTCCGCGCGATGCCGCCACAGCCTGGAATCCACACCTTCCGGCTGCACCGATGGGACCAGATTGGCCCCGACATTGATCTTGGCTGAGGATGTTATGCCATCTGACCTGGTGGAGCTAAGGGGACTCGAACCCCTGACCCCCTGCTTGCAAAGCAGGTGCTCTTCCAGCTGAGCTATAGCCCCAAAGTCGGCCGTCGCCGAGGCAGGCAGCACCGCGAGATCGGCAGACGACGCCCCAGCACTCTACCCGGTGCGGCGCCGGATCCCCGAGCGCTAAGCCGACGCCGAACGCCGCCGGCCGCCGCGGCGAGGAAGCCCGTCGCGCCGCCCTACTCAGCCAGGCCGATCGATCGGTCGCCGGAACTCACTCGTCCGCGCTGGTGGCCTCGGTCCACAGGTCGAGTTCGGCGCGATCCGCCTGGACCTTGCGCCAGACAGCGGCCAGGCCGAGAGCCACCAGTGCCAGCACGATCAGTTTCTTCACGGGGCGTTTCCTTACCTCTCTGCCCGGCGCTCCGGCATCCCGGCCCTTCGCGCTCCCGGCACAGGAACGAGAACGTGAGCAAGCCTAGCAAGCCAGCCGATCAGCGCTGGCGGTCTACGCGCACGGAATCCCAGACCGGCTCGGGCGCCTCGTAGACCTCGCCGGACTCGCCGAAGACCACGAAACGGTCGAACGACCGCGCGAACCACCGATCGTGCGTTACCGCGAGCACCGTGCCCGAGTATTGCTCGAGGCCCTCCTGCAGGGCCTCGGCGCTGGCCAGGTCCAGGTTGTCGGTCGGCTCGTCGAGCAGCAGCAAGGTCGATCCGGCGAGCTCGAGCAGCAGGATCTGCAGCCGCGCCTGCTGCCCCCCTGACAAGCTGGCAAAACGCTGCCGCGCACACGACTGAAGCTCGTAGCGGGCCAGTGCCGCCATGGCCTCACCGATAAGCAGCGCATGCTCGATCATCAGGATCTGGAGCGGACTTCGGTCGGCCAGCTCGGGACGGGCATGAGTCTGGGCGAAGATCCCGGGTGCCACCCGCGCGCCGAGTCGCCATCCGCCGCTGTGGGCGATCTCGTCTCCGGCGAGCAGCCGCAGGAAGTGGGTCTTGCCCGACCCGTTGGAGCCGAGCACGGCCACCCGCTCGCCGTACCACACCTCGAGGTCGAACGGCCGCATCAGGCCGGTCAGCTCCAGATCCTCGCAGATCACGACCCGCTTGCCGGTGCGGCCGCCGCGCAGCCGGATCCGCACGTTCTGCTCGCGCGGCGCCTCCTCGGGCGGTCCTGCCTCCTCGAACTTGCGCAGCCTGGTCAGTGCCGCCTGGTATCTGGACGACATGCCGTCGTTGTAGGTGGCCTTCTGCTTGAGGGTGCGCACCAGCTCCCTGATCTTCTCGTGCTCCTCGTCCCAGCGCCTGCGCAGCTCCTCGAGCCGCTCGATCCGGTCCCTGCGCGCCTGCGCGTAACTCGCGAAGCCCCCGCCGTGGGTCCACACGCCGCCGTCCTCGACGGTGATGATCCGCTGCGCGCAGCCCGCAAGCAGCTCCCGGTCGTGGCTGACCAGCAGCACTGTCTTGGGCGTCGCGGCGAGCTGCTCCTCCAGCCAGAGCTTGCCTGGCACGTCGAGGTAGTTGTCAGGCTCGTCGAGCAGCAGGACCTCGTAACGGCTGCGTAGCAGCGACTCGATCACCACGCGCTTCTGCTCGCCGCCGGACAGCGTCCGCACCTCGCGCCACTGGCAGCGGTCGAAGGGGACACCGAGCGCCGCGACCGTGCAGGCGTCGGCATGCACCTCGAAGTCGTAGCCGCCCGAGTCGCCCCACTCGGCGAGAGCCGCCGCATAGCGCATCTGGGCCGGCTCGTCGTCGCGCTCCATCATCACGAGCTCGGCCGCGTCCAGGGCGGCCGCCGCGTCACGCACCCGCTGCGCGGCGATGGACAGCAGCAGTTCGCGCACCGTCGTGTCGTCCCTGATGCCGCCGACGAACTGGCGCATCACGCCCAGCCCGCCGCTGCTCGTCACGCTTCCCGACTGGGGGGTCAGGTCGCCGGCGATGAGCCGCATCAGCGTCGTCTTGCCGGCCCCGTTTGGACCTACCAGGGCAACGGTGCTGCCCTCGCCGGCCCGAAACGACACGTCGTCGAGCAGCATGCGCCCGTCGGGGAGCGCATGGGACACGTGCGCTACCTCTACGTGACCCATCTGCGCACCTCAGCTTTGCCGATCCGATTGCCTGCACGACAATAGCTGGATGATCCCCCAGGACCCCAGTGATATTTCCCGGCTGCGGATCTCCGACGCCGACCGGGATCGCGCAGCCTCGGTCCTGAGCGACGCGCTGGCCGAGGGCAGGCTGACCGCGGACGAGCACTCGGAGCGGCTTGACGCGATCTACGCGGCCAGGACGGCCGCCGATCTCGTGCCGATCGTCAGCGACCTGCCCGGTGCCAGCGCGGCCCTCGCCGCGTCCAGGGCGTCGCCGGCCAGGCCGTCCGCGGGCGGCCAGCCCGCCGAGGCGGGAAGCTCGGCGCACCTGATCGCGGTCTTCAGCGGGGTCAGCCGCAAGGGGGTATGGCAGGTCCCGGCCGAGATCCACGCCGTGAACGTCTTCGGCGGCACCGAGCTCGACCTTCGCGAGGCCGTCCTGACCGCGCGGGAAACCAGGATCAGGGCGGTCTGCATCCTCGGCGGGATGGAGATCGTCGTCCCGCCGGAGATGCACGTGGTCGACAGCGGCATCGCCGTGATGGGCGGCCGGGAGATACCGCCGGACACCGAGCAGTCGGCCAGCCCGGACGCTCCAGTGCTCTACCTTAGCGGAGTCAGCATCCTTGGCGGGGTCAGCGTCAAGCGCAAGCGGCGCAAGGGCGACAAGCCGCGCAAGATCGCGCGGCCCTGGGAGCTCTGAGCCGGCCCACCCGTCCACGATTCGGCGAGTCACCAAGATGGGGGAGAACGCACCCGTTCACCCGACTCGCCGCACCGGGCCCGGAGCGGCCGAGCGGGCTGGCCGAGCCGGCCACTTTGTGGCCGGCCGATGGCCCTGAGCAGGCAGCATGCAAGATGTCGGCCAGGTTGCTATGACGCAAAAGATCCAACTCTGCCGCTTCATTGTCAGCTTTTCGCAGCCACGCGCTGTTACACTCCCGGCAAAGCTCGCGCCTCACCGTAGTAGGCCAGCGGCGATGGGACCGCGGCGAACCTCCCACGTTTTTCGCAGAAGGAGCGGAACAGTGACCGATCAGGGCTATGGCCAGGGCCAGCCGTACGGGCAGCAGGGTGGCTATCCAGGCCAGCAGGGGCAGACCTACCCGGCACCAGGCGCCCAGTACCAAGCACAAGCCGGCGGTGCCGGGTACGGGTACCCCGCTCCGCCGCCTGCCTCCAGCGACCAGAAGGGCTTCTTCGCGTCGCTGTTCGACGTGAGCTTCAGCTCGTTCGTGACCCCGACGATCATCAAGGTCGTGTACATCCTGGTGATGATCCTGGCTGGGCTCGGATTCCTCGGCGTGGCGTTCTCGGGCTTCACCATCAGCCTTGCCTTTGGGCTGATCACGCTGATCATCATCGCCCCGCTCGGCTTCTTCGTCGAGCTGGCGCTGTGGCGCATCATGCTCGAGATCTTCATGGTGATCTTCCGGATGAGCGATGACATCCACGCGATGCGCGGCAGCGGCGGCGGCCTCCGCTAACAGGAGCTGATCCGCGGTACGGGACGCTTCAATCGCCCGTCTCTCGCAAGCCAGCCAGGTTCGGCGCGACCAGGAGTCCCGCGAGTAGTCAATGCTCGCGGGACTCCGCGCGTCTAGGCCGAAGTTGCTGTAACTCTCAGTAAGGATTGGGGGCTGGCCTGCGGCTTCAGTTCGCAACGCTCACGAAGTGTAGTCAGAAATATGGCGTGTCGCTGGCTGCGGGCCCGGTGACCGTGGCGGTATGATGTGGGCATGACGCGCAGCGGCGGGAAGGTTCACGTAGTCAGAGTCACGAAGGGGTACGTGGACCGTGCGGGCGGCCGGCGGGACTATTCCTCGGCCTACCTGCGGCGTACCTACCGCGAGGACGGCAAGGTCAAGAACGAGACCGTGGCCAACCTGTCATCGCTGCCGCCGCACGTGGTCGACCTGATCGACGCCGGGCTGAAGGGCCAGCGCCTGGTCCCCGCCGGCGAGGCAGTGACCATCACGTCGTCGCTGCCGCACGGCCACGTCGCCGCCGTGCACGCCATGGCCGGCAAGCTCGGGCTGCCCGCGCTGCTCGGCCCGGCCTGCCGGGAACGGGACCTGGCCCTGGCGCTCATCGTGTCGCGGGTCGTCGCCCCGGCCTCGAAGCTGTCCACCCTGGCCTGGTGGGATGACACCACCCTGGGCGGCGACCTGGGGGTGGCCGGCGCGTCCACTGATGAGGCGTACGGGGCGATGGACTGGCTGGGACGCCGGCAGGACGCCGCCGAGGCCGCGCTGGCCGCCCGGCACCTGGCGCCGGAGGCTAACCCGGCGCGGATGGCGCTGTTCGACCTGTCCAGCTCGTGGCTGGAAGGCACGCACTGCCCGCTCGCCGCCCGCGGCTACTCCCGCGACGGCCGCAAGGGCACGCTGCAGATCGAGTACGGGCTGCTCACCGACCCCGAGGGCCGGCCGGTCGCGGTCCGGGTGCTGCCCGGCAGCACCGGCGACCCGGCCGCGTTCACCGCCATCGTCGAAGTCGTGCGGGAGAAGTTCGGGCTGGAGAAGATGGTCATGGTCGGCGACCGGGGCATGATCACCAGTGCCCGGATCGAGGCCCTGAACGAGGCCGGCGAGGACGGCGAAGAGCCGCCCGGCGGCGCCTACGGCTGGATCACCGCGCTGCGCGCCCCCGCCATCCGCAAGCTTATGGCCGACGACGGCCCGCTCCAGCTCAGCCTGTTCGACCAGCAGGACCTCGCCGAGATCACCAGCGACGACTACCCCGGCGAGCGGCTCGTCGCCTGCCGCAACCCGGTCCTGGCCGCCGAGCGCGCCCGCAAGCGCGAAGACCTGCTCCAGGCCACCGAGAAACTCGCCGCCCCCGTCGTCGCCCGGGTCGCCGCCGGGCGGCTCACCGGCGCTGCCGCCATCGGGGTCGAGGTCGGCAAGGTCATCGGTAAGCACAAGACCGGCAAGCACTTCGACGTCACCATCACCGACACCTCCCTGACAGTCACCCGCAAACAAGACCAGATCGACGCCGAAGCCGCCCTGGACGGGTTCTACGTGCTCCGCACCCCCCTCCCCGCAGATCAACTCGACGCCGACGGCGTCGTGTCGGCCTACAAGAGCCTCAAGCACGTCGAACGCGACTTCCGGTCAGTCAAATCCGACGACCTGGACCTGCGCCCGGTATTCCACCGGCTCGAAGAACGCGTCAGAGCGCACGTCCTGATCTGCATGCTCGCCTGCTACCTCACCTGGCACCTGCGCACAGCCTGGGCACCGCTCACCTACACCGACGAAAACCCGCCCGCCCCGGACAACCCGGTCGCCCCCGCCACCCGCTCTGCCCAGGCCCAGGCCAAAGCCTCCCGCCAGCACGACCAGGCCGGCCGGCCCTACCGCAGCTTCCGCGGCCTGCTGGACCACCTCGCCACCCTCACCCGCAACCAGGTCCGCTTCGCCGGAACCACCGCCACCGTGCCCATGCTCGCCGAACCCACCAGCACCCAGCGCGACGCCTTCGACCTCATCGGCGCCCCGATCCCGCTCACCTTGAAGTAGTCAGAACAACCACCAGCCACCACTCGCAAAACACCAGGTCAGCGGCAGAAACCCTTACCCAACCAGTCGTAACTTCGGTCTAGGGCCGCGGCCATTTCAGGGTGCCGCCCGCCCGTCGCTCGCCGCCGCCAGTCACTGGCCGCCCGCCAGTCACAGACAACCCTTTCGTCGCTCGCAGCCCTTCCGTCACTCGGGGAT
>Ga0335081_10020870_pt1 | contig 10594 bp, 9 predicted proteins | sample Lox_Sample_35_FD_206713 | JGI IMG/M metagenome (GOLD analysis project Ga0335081, IMG submission 206713) | Soil microbial communities from Loxahatchee National Wildlife Refuge, Florida, United States - Lox_Sample_3.5 | ecosystem: Environmental > Terrestrial > Soil > Wetlands | place: USA: Florida... | reverse complement strand
CATGACGCGGCCCTGTCGGCACTGCTCTGGGGACCGCCGGGAACGGGCAAGACCACGCTGGCTTACGTCATCAGCCAGGTGACCAGGCGCCGGTTCGTCGAGCTTTCCGCCGTGTCCGCCGGGGTCAAGGATGTCCGGGCCGCTATCGACGGCGCCCGGCGGGAGCTTGGCATGAGCGGGACCCAGACGATCCTGTTCATCGACGAGGTGCACCGCTTCAACAAGGCGCAGCAGGACGCGCTCCTGCCGGCGGTAGAAAACCTCTGGGTGTCCTTCATCGGCGCCACGACGGAGAACCCGTTCCATTCTGTCGTCAGCCCGCTGCTCTCCCGCTCGCTGCTGCTGACGCTGCCGCCGCTGGCTGACGGGGACATGGCCGCCGTGATCGACCGGGCGCTGACCGACGAGCGGGGGCTCGGCGGCGGCGTGACGCTGGACCCGGCGGCGCGGGAGCACCTGCTGCGGCTGGCCGGCGGCGATGCCCGGCGGGCGCTGACCTACCTGGAGGCGGCCGCGCTCGGCCTGCCGCGCGGCGCGGTGATCGACGTTGACATTCTTGAGCGGGCGGTCGACAGGGCGGCCGTCCGCTACGACCGGGACGGCGACCAGCACTACGACGTGATCAGCGCCTTCATCAAGAGCATCAGGGGCAGCGATGCCGACGCCGCCCTGCACTATCTGGCCAGGATGATCGAGGCTGGCGAGGATCCGCGGTTCATCGCCCGGCGGCTCATCGTGCATGCCAGCGAGGACGTCGGGATGGCCGACCCGTCCGCGCTGCAGGTGGCGGTCGCCGCGGCGCAGGCCGTGGAGTTCGTCGGGCTGCCGGAGGCCAGGATCAACCTGGCTCAGGCCGTGATCCACCTGTCGCTGGCGCCGAAGTCGAACGCGGTGATCCGGGCGATCAGCGCCGCCGCCCGCGACGTCCGGGCCGGGCTGGCCGGCCCGGTGCCTGCGCACCTGCGCGACGACAGCTACCGGGGCGCGGCCCTGCTGGGCCACGGCCGCGGCTACCAGTACCCGCACGACTTCGCCGACGGCGTGGCGCCGCAGGCCTATGCGCCGGACACGGTCGCGGCGCGCAGGTATTACCAGCCGTCCGGCCACGGCGCTGAGGCCCGGTACGCCGAGCGCTCGGAGCGGATCAGGGCGATCCTGGGCCGGGATGCGCCCGAAGCTCCCGCGCAGGCCGGCCCGGCGGCCCGGGCCGGCCGGGCACCACCGGCGCTGCCGCGTGATCACGGCGCATCCTCAGCGCAGGCATCGGAGAACACTCCGTGATCATGGCGATGGCCCTCCGCCGGCGGCCCGTCCGGCCGGGCAGTGGCCAGCGGGCCAGGGCGCGGCGGCGCGCCTGCCGGGACGGTAAGGTCGGCCAGGTAACAGCACGGGGCGAGCGCTAAGGAGCGGCAGCAAGAATGAACGCCGGGCAGCTGGCAGAACTGATCGCCGCCGGATTCTGGGCGGTGCTGGTATGCGCCGCCGTCTACGTGCTGGTCCGGCTTTCCCGGCTGATTTCCGCCGGGACCCGGATGCTGACGGAGTACTGCGAGCGGACCGACCTGCTGATCGAGCGTGCGCAGGCAGCTGTCGACCAGACGAACAGGCAGCTGGCGCGGACCGACGGGATCACCGCGAGCATGGAGCAGGTCACCGCGGACATGACCGAGCTATCCGGCCAGGTCACCGCGCTTGCGGGACTGGCCAGGAGTATCTCCGCTGGCTTCGGCTCGCCGCTGCTGAAGTTTGCCGCCGCCGTGTATGGAGTCCGCCGGGCGGTGGCGCTGCGCCGGTCGCCGGGCCGTCGCGCCGCCGCTGCGGAGATGCCTCCGGCCGTGCCTGGCGGTCCGGCCGCTGCAGCGCTGCCCGCGCCGCGGGCGGCGGACGGGAGGCGCCGCCCGCTGCCGCGGCAGCGGGCCATCGCAGGATCGGGCCGGCGGGAGAGGACACGGCCATGATGCGCAGGTTGTGCTGGCTCGTGCTCGGCGCGGTGCTCGGCGTCACCGGATATCGCCGCGCCACCCGCCGCCTGTCGGCGCTGCTGCGGCCAGGCCGCGGCAGCGGGCGGACCGCGGCGGCTCGTGCGCGCGCCGACCAGAGCGGGGGACAGCCGGCCGGCCCGGCTCCCGCCCGTGGCGACGGCCGCCGCCGGGCGCCGGGCCGGACCCGGGCGCCGGGCCGGACCCGGGCGATGGCGCGCGAGGTCGGCCTGAGCGCGTCGGCCTTTCTGCACGACGCCCGCGAGGGCATGGAGGATTACCTGGACCGGCATGCCGCCGATCTGAGCCCCGCCCCCGCGGTTCCGCGTGGGGGGCACGGGCGTCGCGACGAGGCAGGCGGCTCCGGCGCGCACCCCGGCACCGACTATGCGAAGGATGGCCACTGATGGAGTCGGCCGAGATCGTCCGCCGCTTCCTGAGTTATTTTCAGCGGCGCGGGCACACCGTGGTTCCGTCGGCCAGCCTGATCGCCGACGATCCCACGCTGCTGCTGGTCAATGCGGGAATGGTGCCCTTCAAGCCGTATTTCCTCGGGCAGCTGCCGGCGCCGTATCGCCGCGCGACGAGCGCGCAGAAGTGCATCAGGACGGCGGACATCGAGGAAGTCGGCAAGACCACCCGGCACGCCACCTTCTTCCAGATGCTGGGGAACTTCTCGTTCGGCGACTACTTCAAGGAACAGGCCATACCTTTTGCCTGGGAATTGCTGACGAGCTCTGCGGCGGACGGCGGCTTCGGCTTTCCCGAGGCCAGGCTCTGGGCCACGGTCTATACCGATGATGACGAGGCAGCCGGGATCTGGCGCGATCAGGTGGGCCTGCCGGAGAGCCGCATTCAGCGGCGCGGGATGGCGGACAACTTCTGGTCAATGGGGGTCCCAGGTCCGTGCGGGCCGTGCTCGGAGATCTACTACGACCGGGGCCCCGAGTATGGTCGCGAGGGCGGGCCTGCTGCGGACGAGGACCGCTACCTGGAGGTGTGGAACCTCGTCTTCATGCAGTACGCCCGCGGCCAGGGGGAAGGCAAAGAGGGCTTCAAGATCGTCGGCGAGCTTCCATCGCGCAACATCGATACCGGCATGGGCCTGGAGCGGATGGCGGCTCTGCTGCAGGGCGTCGACAACATCTACGAGATCGACACCATGTGGAAGGTGCTCGACCGCGCCGCCGAGCTGACAGAGCAGAAGTACGGCAGGGACCACCGGACCGATGTTGCGCTGCGCGTGGTGGCCGACCATGTGCGCACCGCAGTGATGCTGGTCGCCGACGGCGTGATTCCCTCAAACGAGGGCCGCGGCTATGTGCTGCGCCGGATTCTGCGCCGCAGCGTGCGCAACCTGCGGCTGCTGGCGGGCTCGCAGCGCGGCGGGGCAGGCGGCAGCCGCGGCCCGGGCCACGGCGGTGCGGATGAGCGCTACCTGCACGAGCTGTCGTCGGCGGCCATCGATGCGCTCGGTGATCAGTATCCCGAGCTGCACAGGGACGCGCCGCACATCCACACGGTGCTGGATGCCGAGGAGGCCGCGTTTCTCGGCACGCTCCGTACCGGTACGGCGATATTCGAGGCCGCGGTCGAGGAGACCAGGCGCCGGGGGGCCGGCACCGTCGGCGGAAACCAGGCCTTCGCGCTGCACGACACTTACGGCTTCCCGATCGATCTCACCCTCGAGATGGCCGCCGAACAGGGCCTGAACGTCGATGAGGCCGAGTTCCGCAGGCTGATGCAGCAGCAGGTGCAGCGGGCGAAGGCAGACGCGGCCGGCAAGAAGATCGGGAACGCGGACATTTCCGAGCTTGCGCGCCTGCTTGACCAGTCCGGCCGGGTCGCCTTCACCGGCTATGACGAGATTGCTGGCGACGCGTCGATTACCGGCCTGCTGGTCGGCGGCGTGTCAGTTCCGTCGGCAGCCGCTGGCACCGAGGTCGACGTGGTGCTCGACCGTACCCCGTTCTATGCCGAGGGCGGCGGCCAGCTCGCCGACACCGGCCTGATCAGGACCGCGGGAAGCGGCGCGGGCGACGACGGGCTGATCGACATCCTGGACGTGCAGGCCCCGGTTGCCGGGCTGATCGTGCACCGCGGCCGGGTCACCTCCGGCGAGGTCGTGGTGGGGGCCCCTGCGTACGCCGAGGTCAACATCGACAGGCGCCGGGCGATCTCCCGATCACATACGGCGACCCATCTGGTGCACCGGGCGTTCCGCGGCGCCCTCGGAGAGTCCGCGGCGCAGGCCGGCTCGGAGAACTCGCCGGGCCGGTTCCGGTTCGACTTCACGGCCAGGGGCGCGGTGCCGCCCGCTGTGCTCCGGGATGCCGAGGACGAGGTCAACCAGGTCCTTGTCAATGACCTGGACGTCCGGGCCTTCCACACATCGATCGACGAGGCCAGGGCGATGGGCGCGCTTGCCCTGTTCGGCGAGAAGTACGGGGACCAGGTCCGCGTGGTCGAGGTTGGCGACTACTCACGTGAGCTGTGCGGTGGCACCCACGTGGCCAGATCCGGTCAGCTCGGCCTGGTGAAGATCCTCGGGGAGGCATCTATCGGGTCGGGAGTGCGCCGGGTCGAGGCACTCGTCGGAATTGATGCTTTCCGGTTCCTGGCCAGGGAGAGCATGCTGGTCAGCCAGCTCAGCGAGCAGCTCAAGGCACGGCGCGAAGAGCTCCCCGAACGTATTTCCGGCATGGTGGGCCGGCTGCGCGATGCCGAGCGGGACCTGCAGCGGCTCAGCTCGGCTCGGCTGCTGGACGATGCGGCGGACCTGGCCCGCGGCGCCGCCGATGTCGGCGGGGTCGCCTATCTGGCGCACCGGGCGCCGGACGGGACCGCAGCCGACGGCATCAGGAAGCTGGCGCTCGACCTGCGGGGCAGGCTGCCGGCCGGCAGTCCCGCCGTCGTCGTCGTCGCCGGAATACCCGCTGACCGCCCGACCGTCGTGGTGGCGGTGAACGACGCGGCGCGCGCCCGCGGCCTCACCGCGGGACCGCTGGTGCGTGCAGCGGCGGGAGCGCTCGGCGGCCGGGGCGGCGGAAAGGACGATGTCGCCCAGGGCGGGGGAGCCCCGCTGGGGGCAGACGCCGCACGGGCAATAGACGAGTCGTTCCGGGCTGTCGGCAGGCTTATCGCCGACGCGGCGGGGCCGGGAGCGTAGCGTGAGTCCGTGCTGCGGTCCTATCGTGCCCGGACCGACCCGCTGCGCTGGCGGCGACTTGCGGTGAGACCCGGCGTCAGGCTCGCAGTCGACGTAGGCTCTGTGCGCGTCGGGGTCGCTCGCTCCGATCCGGCCGGGCTGCTGGCCAGCCCGCTGGCGACAGTCCAGCGCGGTGGGAAGGACCTGGACCGCATTGCCAGCCTGGCCGGCGAGAACAACACCATTGAGGTGATCGTGGGTTTGCCCACAACCCTGTCCGGCCGCGAGGGCTCGGCTGCGGGTGATGCCAGGAGGTTCGCCGCTGCGCTGGCCGGCCGGCTTGCGCCTGTCCCGGTGCGGCTGCTCGATGAGCGGTTCACCACCATGATCGCGCACGAGGCACTTCGCCAGGGCGGCAGGGACTCCAGGGGACGGCGCGCGGTAGTCGACCGCACCGCAGCCGCGCTCCTGCTGCAGGGCGCGCTTGATGCCGAGCGCTCGACGGGCCTGCCTGCGGGAGAGCTCGTGAGCCTGGCCCGGGGCGCACAGCGGTGACCGGCGATGGCCGTGACTGGCTCGGTGATGACGGCGGCATGCCATCCGATCGCGGCGCGGGCCCCGGCTTCGGGGCCGCGCCAGGACTGTACGGCTCGCGCTGCCCGCGTGACCCGGCCGGTTACGGCCAGCGCTCTTTCGAGCCGCCCGGCCAAGGCGCATGCGGCCCTGGCCGGGCTGCTGACGGCGCCGGACTGGCCGGTGCGCCCGACAGCGGCCGGCGGGCGGATGACGGATTGTTCCTCCCCGGTTTTGCCGACGATTCCGCGGACGGGGATGCGAAGCGGCCCGGGCGCAGCCGGGGGCGCTGGCTCCCGCCGCTGATCTCGGTCATCGTCCTGGTGATTGTCGTGGTCCTCGTCGGCAGGTATGCATATGACGCCTACAGCGCCCGGCATGCGAACTACACCGGCGCGGGCACCGGCAAGGTCGCCGTTAAGGTCAAGTCGGGCGACACCGCCACCACGCTGGCACCCGAGCTGATCAGCCTCGGAGTGATCAAGTCCGCCGACCCGTTCGTCGCGGCCGCGAAGAACAGCACGAGTCTGACCGGTCTCGAGCCCGGAAATTTCCTCCTGCACAGGCACATGAACGCCGCCCTCGCGTACGCCCTGCTGGTGAATCCCAGGTCACGCATCCAGCGGACGGTCAGCATCACCGACGGCTTGCGGCTGAGCCAGATCCTGGCCAAGCTCAGCCAGCAGACCGGCAAGCCCGTCAGCCAGTTCACCGCGGCGCTGACCAGCAAGGCGCTCGGCCTGCCGTCTTATGCCAACGGCAGCGCGGAAGGCTATCTCTACCCGGCGGAATATGAGATCCCGCCGGGCACCTCGGCTCTCGGCGTGCTGCAGGGTATGGTGCGGCGATTCCAGCAGGAGGCCCAGGTCCTGGGCCTCGCGCAGGCCGCCAGGGCAGCCCGCCTCACCGAGGGCCAGGTCATCACCGAGGCCAGCCTGCTGGAGGTCGAGGGAATCCCCAGGTACTACCCGATGATCGCCCGGGTGATCGACAACCGGCTCAGCACCGGGATGAAACTCGAGCTGGACAGCACGGTGCTCTACGCCCTGCACAAGACCGGCTTTCATCTCAGCGCCGCACAGCTGCAGTATCCGTCCCGGTACAACACGTTCCTGCATGGCGGCCTGCCGCCGGGGCCGATCGACAACCCCACCGAGGCCGCGATCCAGGCGGCGCTGCACCCCGCGAGCGGGAACTGGCTGTACTTCGTGACGGTGAACCCCGCGACAGGCCTCACCAGGTTCACCAGTAGCTCTGCCCAGTTCGCGCAGTTCCAGGCCCAGTGCAAGGCCCATAAGGCTTGCTGAGGCCGCCTGAGATGAGGCCGCCTGAGATGAAGCCGCCTGAGATGAGGCCGCCGCGATGAGGGCCGCGGTTCTCGGCTCGCCCGTCGCGCACTCGCTGTCACCGGTGCTGCACACGGCGGCCTACAAAGCGCTCGGCCTGGCCGCCTGGAACTACGAGGCGATCGAGTGCCACGAGGCGCAGCTCCCGGCGCTGCTCCGCTCCTGCGGCCCGGACTGGGCCGGGCTGTCGCTGACCATGCCGCTGAAACGGGCGATCATGCCGCTGCTCGACCGGGCGGAGCCGCTTGCCGGCGAGGTAGGCGCCGCCAACACCGTTGTTTTCGCTGGCGGGACGCGCCGCGGCTACAACACCGATGTTCCCGGCATGGTGACCGCACTGGCACCGGCCGGTGCCGTGGTCACCGGCCCCGCTCTGATCATCGGTGCCGGCGCAACGGCCTGCGCCGCACTGGCAGCGCTGCGCGCTCTCGGCATCGGCCAGGCGGAGGTGGCGGCCCGTGATCCGGCGCGGGCGGGGGATCTGCTGGCTGCCGCGGGCCGGCTGGGCGTTCAGGTCCGGCTGGTCCCGTTCGGCCAGCTACCGCGCGCCCGCAGCGGGTTGCTGCTGATCTCCACCGTGCCGGCCGGGGCCGCGGACATCTACGCAGAACGCGTTGGCGCCGCCGCGGCAGTCCCCGCCGCGCTACTCGACGTGGTGTATCAGCCGTGGCCCACCCGGCTCGCTGATGCGGCCGCGGCCGCCGGCGCGCTCGTCGCCGGCGGCTTCGACCTGCTGCTGCATCAGGCGGCCCGGCAGGTTGAGCTGATGACCGGGCAGGCTGCCCCGACGGACGCGATGCGGGAGGCGGGACTGGCGGAGCTCTCGGCCCGCCCGCCAGGCTGATGGTCGTCAGGGGAATACCGCTGGGCGGGGTTATGCGTTAGTGTTGCGTGACGACAAGTCCGGTACCTGCCGTGCCGGACACGTAAGCGGAGGACCACCACGGCCGCCTCCCACCTGGCCAGCTCGCTGCTGGCGGGTAGCCAAGCCGCCCAGACGGCCGGCCGGTCGGCTTTCGGGCTGGTCGGCGGGCGCTGCCGGGGCGGGCGTTGTCCGGCGGGCGCCGGCCGCCCCGGATCGCGCACACGGTGGCCCCGTATGCGTATCGTTGCGGGGCCTTTCTGCATGCAAGCGTGCGGGCGGGCGCCAGGCAGATCCTGCCGGGACAGGCCCGGACAGGCAGTGTTACCACCAGGAGGCCACATCAGCACCGAACCTCGTATCAACGAGCGCATCCGCGTCCCCGAAGTGCGGCTGGTCGGCCCGGCCGGCGAGCAGATAGGGATCGTCGCGATCAACGATGCGCTCCGGCTGGCCCAGGAGGCAGATCTCGACCTTGTCGAAGTCGCGCCGACCGCGCGGCCACCGGTATGCAAGCTGATGGATTACGGCAAGTTCAAGTACGAGTCGGCTCTCAAGGCCAGGGAATCGCGCAAGAACCAGGCGCAGACAGTCATCAAGGAGATCAAGCTCCGGCCGAAGATCGACCCGCACGACTACGGCACCAAGAAGGGCCATGTTGAGCGGTTCCTGCGGCAGGGGGACAAGGTCAAGGTGACGATCATGTTCCGCGGCCGCGAGCAGTCCCGGCCTGAACTCGGGTACAAGCTCCTGCAGCGGCTGGCGTCCGACGTCCAGGAGCTTGGCTTCGTCGAGTCGCAGGCCAAGCAGGACGGCCGGAATATGATCATGGTGATCGGACCGCACAAGCGGAAGGCGGAGGCCAGGACCGAGAAGGTCGAGCAGCGGGCGAGCGCGCGCGCGACCGCCGAGCGTGAGGGGCGTCCGGTGCCAGCGCCGCGCGGTGCAGCCCCGCGCCGGACGGCCGCCCGAGCCGCGGCGCCCGCGCCGGGCGCAGCTGGCTCGAGCGCCGCAGCCGGCCAGGGCAGCGCGGAGGCACAGGCGGGCTGACGGCCGGGGCGCCGACAACAGGGATAAGCAGCCGGCAGCTGTCGCGATCGTCCGCGGCAGCGGGGGGGCAGCTGCGCCTTCGTGCGCGGGGGGACGCCCGCGGCGCGGGCACGACGGATCGTGCGCAGGCACGCCAGGCAGGACCGTGCGCAGGCACGCCAGAATGGAGAAACGGCGAGATGCCGAAGATGAAGACGCACAGCGGCGCTAACAAGCGGTTCCGGCTGACGGGCACGGGCAAGATCATGCGCCGCCGGGCCAACCGCAGCCATTACTTCGAGCACAAGCCCACGACGCGGACGCGCCGGCTGGCCAATGAAGTGGTGCTCGCGCCCGCGGACACGAAGAAGATGAAGAGACTGCTGGGGAAGTGACCCGGCCCGCCGCAAGGGAGTCCAGTACATGGCACGGGTGAAGCGGGCGGTCAATGCCCATAAGAAGCGCAGAGTCGTCCTCGAGCGGGCCAGCGGCTACCGGGGCCAGCGGTCCCGGCTGTACCGCAAGGCTAAGGAGCAGATGCTCCACTCGATGACGTATGCCTACCGTGACCGCAAGGACCGCAAAGGCGCGTTCCGCCGGCTGTGGATCCAGCGCATCAACGCAGCCGCCCGCGCCGATGGCATCACCTACAACAGGTTCATCCAGGGCCTGAAGATCGCGGGCGTCGATGTCGACCGGCGGATGCTGGCCGAGATGGCGATCGCCGATCCGAAGGCGTTCTCGGCGCTGGTGGAAGTCGCCAGGAAGGCGCTGCCCGAGACAGCCGGGACTGCGGACTCGGCCGCGGCCTAGGCCAGGAGACAGACGTCGGGACAGGCCGGACCAGGATCACCGCGGCCGTGGCGGCCGGACCGCGCCGGCCGCCGCAGCCGACGGTCGGCGAGGTCACCAGCATCCGGTCGCCGCAGGTCAAGGCGGTGCGCCAGCTGGCCAAGCGCGCCTTCCGGCAGCAGTCTCGTGCCTTCCTGGCCGAGGGCCCGCAGTCGGTCGCCGAGGCACTTCGCCGTCCGGGCGTGCTGACCGAGCTCTTCGTCACCGGGCCGGCCAGCTCGCGCTGCGCCGATCTCGTCCGGCAGGCCGCGAGCCAGGGCGCGGCCGTTCGCACGGTCAGCGGCCAGGTGATGGCCGAGCTTGCCCAGACCGTGACCCCGCAGGGAGTGCTGGCCGTCTGCCGGTTCGTCGACGTCCCGCTGGCCGAGCTGACCGCTGCCTCGCCCGCGCTAGTGGCCGTGCTGGCGAACGTCCGCGACCCCGGCAACGCCGGGACGGTGCTGCGGACGGCGGACGCGGCAGGTGCCGCCGGCGTCGTCTTCGCCGACGCCTCGGTCGACCCCTACAACGGCAAGTGCGTGCGCTCGGCCGCGGGCAGCGTGTTTCACCTGCCCGTCGTCGCGGGCAGCTCGCTCCCGGCGGCGGCAGCGGCACTGCGCGCCGCGGGGCTGCGGCTGCTGGCAGCCGACGGCAGCGCCCGGCACCGGCTCGATGACCTGGAGTCGGCCGGGGAACTGGGCGGCCCGACGGCCTGGCTGTTCGGGAACGAGTCCTGGGGGCTGCCCGCCGAGCTGGCCTCGCTCGCCGACGACGCGGTGGCGGTGCCGATCTACGGTCAGGCCGAGAGCCTGAACCTGGCGGCCGC
>Ga0335081_10020869_pt1 | contig 10594 bp, 13 predicted proteins | sample Lox_Sample_35_FD_206713 | JGI IMG/M metagenome (GOLD analysis project Ga0335081, IMG submission 206713) | Soil microbial communities from Loxahatchee National Wildlife Refuge, Florida, United States - Lox_Sample_3.5 | ecosystem: Environmental > Terrestrial > Soil > Wetlands | place: USA... | reverse complement strand
CCGCGCCGTTCATCTCGATCTGCGAGCCCCGGCCGCAGCACGCCGCGCTCTCTTTGCGCGACCGGGCCGCCATCAAAGCGCGGCAGGGAGTCGAGCTGATTACTTCCGGCGAACTCCGGGTCGTGGATATCCACGGCCGCGAAGTGCCGCACGACGGCGAGACTCTGGGCGAGATTGTCGCCCGCGGCAACGTCATCATGGAAGGCTATTTTCAAGATCCGAAAGCCACCGCGAACGCGATGCGCGACGGCTGGATGCATACCGGCGATGCCGCCGTGGTGCATCCCGATGGCTACGTCGAAATCCGCGATCGTCTCAAAGACGTGATCATCAGCGGCGGCGAAAATATCTCATCGGTGGAAGTCGAGGGTGTTTTGCTCCGCCATCCCGCGGTGCAGGAAGCCGCGGTGGTCGGCGTTCCGCATGAAAAGTGGGGCGAAGCACCGCATGCGTTCGTGGTGTTGAAGTCCGGCGCGGCGGCATCGGAAGAAGAACTCCGCGAATTCGCCCGCTCCCATCTGGCCCACTTCAAAGTTCCGGCGGCATTCTCGATCGTTCCGGAGCTACCCAAGACCGCCACCGGCAAGATCCAGAAATTCGTTCTGCGTAGCGGCCGCAGCGCCATCGCGCGCCAGTAGTACCGGATGGCATCCTGCAGCGGACTGGCAGTCCGCCCCATTATCACGATTCTGCCCAGATAAGCGCTATGGCTAGGCCCTCCGGCCGCGTCAAAAATTCAGTAGCAGCGGATTGCCGTCGCAATCCTCCAACGCCGCCGTTCGTTCCGGGTAGCGCGCGTCGCGCAGAACCACCCGGGAGCGCGGCATTCCGAGGCCGGCCGGTCCATTCACCCGCATTCCCGCTCCTTGCCTGCCGGCAATCAGTCCTTCGGCCGCTAGTTCTTCATACGCCGCCAGCACGGTATTGCGCGAGACTTGCAATAGCCGGGCCAGGAGGCGCGTCGACGGGAGAAGGCCGCTGCCGATTCGCCCGGATCGAATACTCTCCGCAATCTGATGATGAATCTGCCGGTGCAACGGCAGTCCGGCCCGGCGGTCTAAAACAATTTCCGGCATGGCGCGCTCGCGGGGCACGAAGTGGCTCCTTCCAGTGGACCTTCCCATTTTGCTACAGTTCAACGAATATAGATGGATACAGGAGGAGACCATGGTCTCGGGCGGAAACGCAACCATCTTCATTTCCAATATGGATCGCGCCATTCACTTCTATACCGAGGTGCTCGGCATGAAACTGACCAACCGGTTCGGCGATCACTGGGCGACGGTCGATGCGGGCAGAGGCCTGACCATCGGCTTGCATCCGGCTTCTTCAAAATATCCGGCGCCGGGCACAAAAGGCGCGATGATGCTCGGTCTTGAAATCGATGAACCGATCGAAGGAGCCATTTCGCGCCTCAGCGAAAAAGGCGTCCGTTTCACCGGCTCAATCGTGCAAGAGATGTCGGGGAAATTCATCCACCTGGAAGATCCGGACGGCAACGAGATTTACTTCTGGGAAGTCAAACGGTGGGGCCAGCAGGATAACGAACTGGCTTCCGCGGGCGCAGAGTCATCGCGAAAGTAGCGCCGCAGTAGCCGACGGCTTACGACACCGTCAGTTCCACCCACCCCGGCAGCGTCGCCGGCTTGTTGTTCAGAAAAACAATGCGGCGCGTTTTGGGAAACGGCAGATTCGATGCCAGGGCGCGATTGTAGAGCGCGAATTGCTGCAGGATCTGGCGGTACTCCGGATTCGTTGTATCCAACCACGAACTCTTCGTCAATAACCCGCCGCCCCAGCCGAGCGCCAGAACACAGGCGCCTTTCTCGCGCGCTTGCGCCAGCCGCTGTTCCAGCTCTTCGAGACTTTTGTCGAGCAGACCCAGCCCGGCCATCGATGCGTATTGGCGCTGTAACGCCAGAAGCCCGGCTGCGTACACATTGGCCGATTCAAAGATCTTGGAGCGATCGAGGGATTCCGGCCAGCGAACCATGCGGCGCACCTCCGGCTCCAGAAAGAACGCCTTCTCGTTCCAGTCGCCCTGGAACGTGGTTCCGGGCGTGGCCATCTCGGCAAATGCAGCGGTGCCCTCCTCGGGCCGGCCGCCGTCTACCGCGCCGCGCGGGCTCTGCTTCCACCCCAGCGCGTATTGGGGCCCACGCGGCTGCAGCGTCGAAGTGCGCAGCAGGTAAATCTTGAATTGCGAGGCGGCCACCGTGCCCGAGTCGCCGGCGCTGACGTACCGCATGCGATTCGCGCCGGGCGACCCCAGCGCGTGATCTTCGACAATCTCCGCCGGCCGCCGCGGCAGCCGTTCCCCTTTGACGCGCTGCAAGACCTCCTGCAGCATTCCCTCGCGCCAGTGCGCGAACAGCATCCCCGTCCGCAGCGCACCTTTCAGCGCCGCACCCGGCAGATAGGGTCCCGACGCGCTCGATGCAAAGGTCGGGATATGCAGGCTCTCGCCGACCGCGCGATTCCAGTACGCCGAATAAGCTGCGTTCTCGAACGGAATCCGCCGCCCTGCGAAATTCTGAGCGAACCCGCCCCACGACGCGAAATCCAGCTTGTCGGCCTTCTTGAGCTGCGCCAGGTATCCTTCCAGACGCGGCCCTTTCGCCAGCAACCGGAAGATCCGCCACTGATCGAGGACATTGACGTGATCTTTCCAGACCATGTAGTCGATCGGCGCCAGCTTGCGGCCGTCGCCAACCAACACCGGGGTGAGGCAGGTCAAGCGGTAACGCATCAACTCACCTCGGGCAGCGGAATCGAAACCGCAAAGCCCGCGCGGAACACCGGGTGCGCAAACCCTTCCGGCGCTACATCCGCCGCGGCTCCGCGCAAGGATCCCCCCGCATACAGCACCGAGCCTTCCGCCACCATCTGGACATGCTTCTTCAGCTCGCCCGAACCAGCCGGGCTGTCCACACGCCCGCCGCGCTCTACGACCGTGTAATTGCCGCGGTTCCAGTCAACTGAATCCGAAGGTGACGGCGTGAACAGCGAGAGCAGCCACTGTCCCCCAGCCCCCAGCCCCTGGCCTCCCGTTTCCAGAATCATTCCTGGCAACTGGCCTTCCGTAAATTCTGGTGCCTCTGATCGTCCCCAACCGCGCGAGCGCTCGCCTCCAAAACCGCTGTCGGCCAGCCAGCGGAATGCCGCCTTCACCGGATCTTGCCAGCGATCGCGAGCGGCCTCATCTGCAAACGAAACCACTGTCCAGAATCCAGCGCCGGGCCGGAATTCGAGGCAGGCCGTCGAATGCCGTTCCGTGGATCCACCCATCCGGTCGACGGCCGCGTTCCAGCGAACTGCGATTCGAAACGGACCGCCGCGCCCGGCGGGCACCAGGCAGCCGCTCGGACCATCCACGGTCCACTCATTTTCATCGAGCGGCTGGCCTGCCAACAACGCCGGCACGATTCCCAGGGGCACAAACCGGGCGCTCTTCCAGCGCACGCGCGCTGCGAGCAGCGCCGGGTTTGCCGGAGGCCACAGCGTGCGCGGTGGAACCACGAAACCGATCTCGTCGACAAACGGAAAGCACGAGCTGAAACAAGCCGCCGCCGAGCCGTTCCGCGCCGTGGCTTGCAGCCACTCGTCGAGCGAGCCGAGCCGCGCCATTGCCGCCGTCACTGCGGAATACAGCGAGTCGCTGTGATAGATGAAATCGACCTGGTTGCGCGCCCCCGAATCCGGCCCGATGCGCCACGGCCCGGCCGACCGCAACCTCACGACCAGCCCCGGGTTCATGCCTCCTCTTTGATGAAGGCGAACGCCGATTCGTTGACGGCGCTCTGGATGGCGCCCAGTGTCGCGCCGGCGACGATCTCTTTTTCGGCGGCCCCGTTGGCGTAATAATTCCTGCCGCGCCAAACCACGCGCAACCCGGAGAAACTCACGCGTCCGCTGCCGCGCGATCCGCCGCCGCCAAGCGCATCGTCTTCAAGTAGCCGCAAGCCCTCCAGCAGCCGCAAAAAGAGAGGCGCATCTTCGTCGCACAGCACGTCCATCACGAACCGCGTTTTGAAACGAGCTCCGGCTGGAACACGTTCCAGCGTCCGCGGATTGGCTTGCGACGTGATCCGGTCGATTGCGTTCTCGCTCTTCACCTCGGTCAGTTCGTCGTCAAGGTTTTCGCGCATCTGCGCGGTGATGCTCTCCGGATCGAGCGGAGCGTCAAAAACCGCAAGCCGCGCCGGCGTCGCCTGCGAGGTCTCGAGCGTCTCGCCCTGGACGCGCTCCATGCGGCCGGGACTGCGCCCGAACAGCAGGCAGATGTCGTCGTCGGGCCGGTCGCTCTGGTGGATCCTGACCTCCTGCCCTTTGCGGCGCGAAAGATACACCAGCTCGGTCGGGACCGCCACGCCGGAAGACTGCTCCAGCAGCGAGCGAATCTTGCCCCGCAGCGAACTCCCCGGCACGTACGGCCGGCCGAACGCATCCTTCACCACCGGATTATCGGACCCGCCGATTTCCAGCGATCCTTTGCCCGCACCTACGTGCAGTCCGGTTTCGCAGCGCAACTCGCCTTCCAGTATCAATTTTCCAATCAGCTTGAGCTCAGTTTGGGCAGTATGGGCGCTCATTGTTTACTCGTTATAGGCCACAATGGCCTCGAAAAGATCTTTGAACCGTTCGTAGCCGCGGTGGTCGTTCTTACGCGTGACCTGCAGCAGCAGCTTCTCCAGTTGGTCGAGGCTGCGCAATCCGTGCCGCGCAATCGTATAAGCCAGGCGGGCGCGCAGCATGACGAACTCGTGCTGGCGCTCGTTTTCCGGTGCGCGAACCGCCCGGCGCACCGCGCTGTACAACCGCCGTAGCTGGCTCTTGGTCCCGGAGTCCATATCGCGCATCCGGCTGACAATCGCGTGCGCCTGGTTGTCCAGATACAGGCTGTCGCTGATCAGCTTTTCCAGCTCGATCTCCGGCGGCCCCTCCGGACGTCCGCGGTCGCGGCGATCGCCGCGGTCTCCGCGCTCTCCTCGATCTCCCCCGCCTTCGCGCGGCGGCCCGCCCGGGCCACGGCCTTCCCGGGGCGGACGGTTCTCCCGATTTGGGCGTTGCTGCTCTTGCGTCATCGATTATCCTTCTGTCACCAGTCTGGCCCATTCCAGCGCCACCAGTCCGGCGGGCCGCAGCTTCACCTCCGCGGATTTGCGTCCCACCAGTTCATTGATCAGGTGCGCTCTTAACTTTTGAAATTCGCGATCGCGCGTGCCACTGAGGACCCGGTTGAAGCGGCGCTGAAACCGCCAAGTCCGCTGCACTTCGCTCCCGGCTTCCCCGTAGGCTTCGTGACGATAAATATTGCGCAGTTGATACAGGAACTGCCGCGACATCCGGAAATCATGAATCAGACGGGTGACGGTGTCCTTCAGCTCCGCGGCGTCATTCAGATGCCGCCATTCCAGAATGCGGCCCAACAAATAAATACAGTCCTTGTCGGAAGCTTTGGCCAGATCCAGGTTGCGGCCGGCCTCCTCATACACCGAGGCCAACGGGATATACGTTTCCGGCGCCAGCGCAATCGCCATGGAAATCGTCTTCCCTTCGGCGCCCGGATATTCCTTCAAGTTCTCTTCAGTGAAGCGATGGAACAGTCGCTGCACTTCGCGCCCCAGCGCGATCAACGCGTCCCACGAGCCGTACACCGCAAAATCGTCGCCGCCCGCATACAGGATGCTGACCTTACGCCAGAACTCCGGCATCGAGCACAACACTTCCAACTCGCCGGCAAAGAATTGTTTGTAGAGCACGGAGAGCGGCACATGCTCTTCGATCGAATGGACGCGGCGGAGGCGCAGGCCGAAATTATCGACGTCGCCGCGCAGCACACCCCAGATCGAGCGGCCTTGGGCGCGCCGCGCCAGCGACTGCACCGGAGCGGACGTTTTCCCATCATCGGAAGGCGCGGAGTGGCGCGCCAGCATGATGCCATCCGGTGAGAGGTTCGAGCTCAACTGCCAGGTGTGCTTTCCTTCCCCGGCCACGACCTTCGCGGGGTTTTCCGGAGACCACCCCACCATGGACGCCTCCCGCACCTTCGCTCCCAACTCTTTTCCGAAATATTGGTCGGAGCTGCCGTTGGATTTGCGGCTGAATGGCTGGAACGCTTCGGCCGCCGAGCCCGCCAGCGGCGCGTTGCGCTTCCTTTGCAACTCATCCTGAAGCCGCTTGCGGATCACGGCCCAGTCGCCCAGATTGTCGGTCACGGCCCAGATGAGCCCGGCATTGCCGCCGCTGAGTTCGGAAATCTGGCGTGCCGCTCCCCCGAGAAATTGTTCCGCCGCCTCACGCGATTCGCCCGGCAGCACGAGCAGAAATTGCCCGCCGCCGCTGGAACCCAGCAGAATGCGCGCCAATCCCAGTTCCGCGAGCAGCGCGCGCGGCAGCACCTCGCACAGCAGGGTGATCCATTGCGACCGTCCCGCCATCAGATCCTCGCCGGCGGAGCGCGCGGAACGTCCTTCGGCGGAACCGGCCAAAAGGAACTCTTCTGTGCCCAGAATTTTGCCTTGCAGCAGGATTTGTTCGGGCATCGGAAGCTGAGAAAGCCTAGGGAACTCCTCACTTTAGCACAGATTCCCGAGAATAACGGCGCGGCCGAGCGACTACCGGGTATGCGCAAGTTACGAGCGATCTGCGGTGCTCTTTTGGTGTCCCTGCTGGCGTGGGGCGGCACCGAAACCGGCAAGCGGCCGACACCGCCCAAACCGGCCGCGCGAGTCTCGGCACAATCCGATGTCGAAATTGAAAAGAACATTCGCGCCCGGTTCGCCAAATCGAAAATCAACGAGGAGAAATTTCAGGTTCATGTTCAGGGCGGTGTGGCGACCCTGGAAGGCAAGACGGAGGTGGTCCAGCACAAGGGCGTCGCCACCCGGCTGGCCAAGAGCGGCGGCGCCGCTTCAGTCGTGAACCACATCCAGATCAGCGAGGCAGCGCGCGAGAAGGCGGCCAAAAACCTGGAAACGGGACGCCGGCGGGCCCAAGTCAAACGAACCGAACCGCGGTCGGAAGCCACGGATACCCGCAGCAGCCGATGATCGCCGGCCCTACTCGATATTGACCTGGATCGGAATCACCTCGTTGGTCTGTTCCACCTGAATACTCAGGGTTCCTGAGCGAGCGCCCTCGTGGGCTTGCAGACTCAACACGGCTTTCTCACCGACGTTCAGGTTGACGCGATCCAGTTTCACATCCACGTTCGGTACCCGGCCGGTTAGCGAGATGCTCATCGACCCTTGCGCTGTATTGGATAACGTAACCTCCGCGGACTGACCCGGCTTCAGAGTCACGGCGGTTTTGTCCGCTTTCACTTTGCCCATCGCAAAAGCAGTGCTCGTCGGTATGGCAGGAAGTGGGCCGGGCGCGCCGGTGACCGGCCCCGCTTTCGTCAGCCCGAAGGGCGTCCGGCGGGCATCATCAGGATCGATATAGTAGAACCACTCGCCGTTGACCAGTTTCCAGCGGCTGGTCACTGGGATTCGGATGGGCCGCCCGGCGAAGCCGGGAATCGTGACCAGCGTCTCGCACGACACGCTCGCATTGGCGCGGGTGAAGTTGTCCAGATAATCGATGCTCTTCACTTCGAAACTGAGGTACTTGGGTTTGTTGCCGTTGTAATAAAGGTCCTTGGAGTCTTCCGCCACCAGATCTTCGGCTTGGCGGTATTTGTTGTCGATCATCAATTGAAAGTACTGGCTGATGCGGGCCCGCAGTGCTTCGTCGACACCGGCTGGCGGCTTGTCCGCGGCACCCTGAGCCAGGCACATCCCGGCACACAGACAAACTGTTGCAAAACGAAACATGTCCGTTATTGTAACGAACGGCACTCCCTCGCTAAATCGCGGCCACGGGGCACGGAGCTTCCCGAACGATGGCGTATGCATTGGCGCGCAGGCGTCCAATGCCGCCGGCATGAGTTCGACCGATCACCACCAGATCGGAGTGTAATTCCTCGGCGGCGCCCCTCACCACATGCGCCACCTCGCCGGTTTCCACGAGGATTTCCCCCTTGGCCCGGATGTCTTCCTGTAAATAGGCCATGCGGTCGCGGGCTTCGTTCATCACGTGAGTGCGCCATTCCGGATCGAAATAGAACCCGCCAACCGAAACCGTCGACGCAGGAATCGCGTGCACGAGATCCAGATCGGCGCCGTATTCGCGCGCGAAATTCCATGCCCAGTCCATCACGGTACGGCTGTGCGGACCCAAATCGACGGCACAGAGAATTTTGCGAAAGCTGATCTTGGGGTAAGGCGGCGCGGTTTCCATGTGGGGCCCTGTCCACACCGGGCAACTGGCGTCGTGAAGCACCTTGGCGGTGACCGAACCCAGCAGAAACCGGCGGAAGGGTCCATACCCGTGGGTGGGCATGACGATCAGATCGAAGTTGCCGTTGTGGGCGAATTCCACAATCTCTGGGCCGGGATCCCCTTCCTCCACCACTCGCGCCACCGACATGCCTTTGAGCCCATTGCCGAGAAACCGATCCAATTCGGCCTTGCTTTGCTCGACGGCCTCTTCGGTGACCTCGGGCGACATCACCACCGCATCCGGGCACCAATACGTCGGTATAGGCGCAACTACATGCAGCAAAGTGAGTTCGGAATGGAAATGGCAGGCCAAGGCCTCCGCATATTGAGCCGCGCCCTCGCATCGTGCGGAAAAAGCGACCGGCACCAGGATCTTGGAAATGATCGGCATAAGCACCTCGTCGGGATCAGCGCCCGAGCGCCGTCCCGCTTTCATTATAGCTCAAAAGCGGCAAATCGGACCTGTTTATTCCTTTGAAGCTTATGCAACCGCCTGAGCGGCCTTGCGCCAGGCGCTCTCGTATCCGCGCACCATGCGCCATACGAGCAGATCGAAGAACCGGCCGACGCGGTGTTCCATCTCTTCTTCGGCGTAGAGCTCCAGGGCATCGGGGTTGAAACCCTGCTCGCCGATGAAATCGATCATCTTTTCCTTCACCAGGAAGAGGGCGCGAACGTTCTCGTGCAGAGGGATTCCCTCGTCGAACCGCGTTCGACCGAGAGATTCGTACCTTCGGGCCAATTCCTCCTCGTTGGCTTCGGCGAGCCAATATCCGAGGTTTTGCAGCAAGTTCCGATAGCGTTCGCGCAGCTCGGCCTGGGGCAATTGACGCAAGTGGAAGAGGTCGGGATAGTGGTGAATTTCGCGAAGAAGCCGATTCGTGATCTCCTGCTCATGACTTTCGATCAAACGAACAAGCTTGCCGGAGAGCATACTGCTATCCTCCGTAATCAATCCTAGTCCCGTTTCGGCCGGCTGCCAATAGGTTTGATTGGAGTAAGCGCGGGCGCCGCGGGTAGTCGCATGTAGCCCAAAGTCAACACCCGGGATGCTACCAATGCCTATCTATTTCGCCGGCGGAACCGCGCCTATCCTCCGAACTGTCGAGTATGTGGGGCGCGCTCCTATTTCTGGTGACGTTTCTGGCGATCGACCCGGCGAGCCGCGACTTTCTGCGGTCGGCCATCGAGCAGGCGCGGCTGGCGCTGGCGGTAGAAGCGCCGCTTCCGTATTTCCTGCTGATCGTGCTGACGGGCTCGGCGCTCGTTTCCGCGCTCATCATGGTGTATTGGCCGCGGACCGAGGAAGACCAGTCGCGGAACCAGGTGGTCCGGCAATATCAAGGCCGTGCCGCCACGGACTCATCCACCACCGCAGCACGGAGGCCCGCATTCGGATTACACCGGGTGGCGGAACTCGCCTGGATCCTGTTTCCCGTACGTGCGCGGCGCGCATGGGAAAAACGGCGCCGGGAGTTTTCGGAGCTGGCCGCGCTCAGACGTCTCCCGGGTGCATAGCCCTGGCGTTCCGCTAGACTCACCAAGGCCATTCGAAAACGAACGATGGCATCACGCCTGCAAGCTGTAATCACAAAGTCCTGATCACGACGTGCCGCTGTTCGGTACGGCTCAGCACATCGCATCCGACGCCACGCGACGGCAACATCTCGGAGCAAGAAGCGGTTCTGCTCTCGGATATCTGACGCACACTCAGCGAGAGAGCGTTGCCGAAATGAATCGGACAGAGGAGGGAATGCAATGCAATCTCGGATAATTGATACACAACCGAAGACGTACGCGGTGATCTTTGAGACCGGAGATGAAGTCACCGCAGGACTGGCTGCCTTCGCTCAGGAACAGAAGTTAAGCGCAAGCCATTTCACCGCCATCGGCGCATTTCAGGACGTGACGCTCGGCTATTTCGATTGGGAGAAAAAGGACTACAAGCGCATTCCGATTCGCGAGCAGGTAGAGGTGCTTTCGCTCATCGGCGATATTGCGCTTCATCGGGGCGCGCCGAAAGTCCACGCGCATGTGATCGTCGGAAAACCTGATGGCACCGCACACGGCGGTCATCTCCTGAACGCATAGTCAGGCCCACGCTGGAAGTGATTATTGTTGAATCCGCAAGCGAGCTACGCAAGAGCTACGATCCGCTTTCAAAGCTCGACTTGATTCGAGTGTAGACAGCCGGACCCATGTTGGCCGCGGATTACCGGGTGTGGCGCGCCGCACGCATCGACCCGATGACGGCGCGGCAGGAATCACGG
>Ga0335081_10020868_pt1 | contig 10595 bp, 10 predicted proteins | sample Lox_Sample_35_FD_206713 | JGI IMG/M metagenome (GOLD analysis project Ga0335081, IMG submission 206713) | Soil microbial communities from Loxahatchee National Wildlife Refuge, Florida, United States - Lox_Sample_3.5 | ecosystem: Environmental > Terrestrial > Soil > Wetlands | place: USA... | reverse complement strand
CACGGGATCGTGCACGACTTGGCTCAGTACCTGCCTTCCTACTGGCTCGTGTGCGCCAGCCACATCTCGCTCGGCGGGCCGGCGTGGGCCGGCACCGGGTGGGCGGTGGTCGGCTCGTGGGCGGCCGTGCTCGCGATCCTGGCCCGCGTCGCCTACCGCCGCGACACCAAGCGCGTCTGACCGCCACGCCACACATGCGACCCGAGTCTGAGCGCAATACACCTGAGGGGAGGCCGATGGCCGGCATCGATACATCCGACGTGGGTTCGAGTGCTACGGCTCCTCGGCGAAGATACTCGCGTGCTTGCCCCCTGTATCAGCGGGCGAAGCCCAGGCTGCGGCATACAACGCTCGATTGCCGGACGCGTCGTGTGCACGGGGCGTGGGGGACTGGAGTGGCCGCCAGGTCACGCGATCAGGTGCAGCGATGAGTTCGCGTACTGCTCAGAGTCTCTGCAGCAGCACAAACACAATCCCTAGGAGGATGTCGTGAGCACCATCAAGGCCGGTGTGAGCAAGGTTGCCACTGTGATCGTTCCGACGGCCGACCAGGACCGCGCGCTGGAGTTCTACGTCGGCAAGCTCGGCCTCGAGAAGCGCGTCGATATTCCGTTCGGCAACGGCTACCGGTGGGTCGAGGTGGGACCGGCCGGCGCCGAGACCACAGTCGCGATCGCCCCGCCGCCCGAAGGCAAGCCGACCGGCAACCACGAGACCGGCATCTCGCTTCACACCGAGGACATCGATGGCTACCACTCAGACCTGAAGTCGAGCGGGGTCGATGTCGACGCCGAGGTCAGCCGTTTGGGTGGTCCGGTGCCGCCGATGTTTTGGCTTCGCGACCCGGAGGGCAACACCCTGCTGGTCGTTGGTAACGCCTGACCTGTGGCTGCCGATGGGGGGCCGGGAGAGGGGTTGCCTCACCCCGGCCCTCCCAACTGGTCGGCAGGTTGCAGGCCCGGGGAGACACGGCCCCCCGGACCGCGCGGAGCTGTTGCGACGACGCGCTCATGCGGGGGCTCCCCTCGGTGACAGCCTCATGACGAGCTAGCCGGGATTCCTGTCGGCTGGTGATCGCCATCTCGGAGCATGACTCACGTGTGGTTTGCGACGCTGCTCGAAGACAGCACCCGGCACGGCGGTCGCGCCCTGCTTTCCGTCCTCGTTACGCGTGTCCACCGCTCTGCGGTGTCCAAAACCGAGTGACGCCGTGCGCTGGCCCGTGGTGGGAGGCCGCAGGGGCGTCAGTAGTTCGCCGTCCCGCATTGCGGCAGCGTGCCGATGAGCGGGCGGCTCCGACCCGGGATGATGAAGTCGTAGCGCCGGATCGCAGCGCCGGATCGCCTTGCGGCGGGCTGGAGCTGGCGACCCTCGCTCGCTTCAGACGCTGCCGGCTTGAGCTTACGGGGGCCGTGGCGTTGACCGTCTTCACGTGGAGGTCTAGGATGACAGCAAGCGCCAACTGCGCCAACAACCAGGATTGCATCAACGAATCGGACCGTAGCGCCGAGAATGGGGGTCGCGGTCGAAGGACAGCGTCCTGCGGGAACGAACCCCTTTCCGCCGAGGAGTTCGAGCAGGTCTTCAGCCGGGTGCCGCGGTTGACAGTCGAGCTGGTGATCGTCGCCGGTGAGCGTGGCGTGCTGCTTGCGCTTCGCGACTTCGGCCCCTGCAAGGGCCTGTGGCACCTGCCGGGCGGGACCGTCCGGTTTGGCGAGCCGCTGGTTGACGCCGTCAGGCGCGTGGCCAAAGTCGAGCTGGGCGTGCAGGCCCGCCCGGGCAAGCTGCTCGGTTACATCGAGTACCCAAGCCACTACACCAACGGGCTTGACTGTCCAGTCGGCTTGGCGTTCCTGACCGAGGTGGTTGGCGGCATGCCTGCCGCGAGCGATCTTCGATGCGAGTGCGCGTGGTTTGGGGTCCTCCCAAACAGGATGCACCTTGAACAGGAGACCTTCCTCGTTGACCACGTCGCTGGCCTGAGCGCACGGTCAGTTGCCGGGGACGGCACCGGGCTCAATTCGCGTGTGCGTGAGAGCGGGGCCAAGCCGGCCGCCGAGACGCAAGCACGGGCGCGTTGCGCCGATGACAGACCTGATGAGATGAACACGAGGAGGCCGGCATGAGCTTCACGGCGAGCGCTCGCTCGATCGCGGGGACGCTATGCCACGAGATCGACGTCAACGGGCGCCACGCGATCACGACCGACGAACCGGAGAGCCTCGGCGGAACAGACACTGCCCCGGCTCCGCACGAGCTGCTTCCGGCGATGGTCGCTTCGTGCGTCTCAACGATGATCGTGCTGTACGCGCAACGGCACGACTGGCAGCTTCATGACGTCCGCGTCGATGTCGACTACGACACCGAGGCGACGCCGAGACAGCTCAGAGTCGTCGTGCATCTGCCAGACGACCTCACCGCGGATCAGGCCAAGCGGCTTCGTCGCGTCGCCGACACCTGCCCGGTCCGGCGGGCATTCCAAGCCGGCTTCGCCTTCGAGGAGGAGCTCGTACTCGATCTCCAGGCACCGCCGGCTCCTAACGGCGTCGTCGCGAGTGCCCCTAGGGCGCGGGCCCTTAGTCAGGATCAAGGCCAAGACGAGCTACCGACGGGCGGCGACTATCGCGAGCAGGGCGACCAGTCGTACTAGCGCGAGAGTGAACGGGTCGGGCAAGGCGAAGCGGAACCGCATCACCACCACGGCGAGGATGAAGGTGCAGAACACTGCGATCGGGATGCTGAGCAGCGGAAGGCGACATTGAGGAAGGGCTGGGCTACCTGATCGGGATCGTCGAGTGCGGTGAGCTCGAGGCCCGGCATGTGACCAGTCGCACTGCTCGGCTGTCGATCACGAGTGCAGCGCCGATCCGCGTCAAAGGCGTGGCTCCCCGATTTTGACGCCGGTTTGACGGCATTCAGATGGCGGCCGGCGATCCTGCGCGCATGTCAACCACCAAAGGAGGCTCGGTGAGCACCACGACTACATTCGACCTGGACCGCTTCACGCGGGCCGCGGAAGAGCGCGACGCGGCGACGCAGCTGTCGATGTACGCGCCGGACGCGACGATCACGATCGTCGACAGGATCACCCAGCCCGGCTCGCCGCGCGTGCTGTGCACCCTTGAGGAGATCCAGGCCTTCCTCGAGGATCTGTACGGGCGCGACATGACCCATAAGGTCACGCATCGGGTCGGGGGCCAGAGCGGGGCGGCGTACACGTTGGCGTGTCGCTACCCGGACGGGACCAACGTCCTGTGCGCGACAGTATTCGAGCTCGAGGCGGGGCAGATCTCCAATCAGACCGTCGTGCAGGTGTGGGACGAGAAATGAGACACGAAACCGAGCACAGGAGCTTCGGCTCGCCAGACGAGACGCGCGAGTTCCCAAACGGCAAGGCCGAGATCATCTCGATCGGCGGTGCCGAGGTCGGCCGGATGAGGTTCGAGCCCGGCTGGCGGTGGGCCAACGACGTCAAGCCGATCGCCGGGACCGACAGCTGCGAGGCGCCGCATTTCCAGTACCACATCAGCGGTAAGCTGGCGATTCGAATGGATGACGGGACCGAGCTCATCGGTGGGCCGGGTGACGTCACGTCGTTGCCCAAAGGGCACGACGCCTGGGTCATAGGCGACGAACCGGTAGTCGTCGTCGACTTCTACGGCGCCAGCAGCTACGCCAAGGGCGGCTGACGGTGTGTGCGAGCTGTGCGTGACAGTGGCGCTGCGATCCGAGCTCCGAGTGGCGCGACCCGGACGCGACGGCGCAGCCGGACCGCCAGCTGATCGTGTTCTGCAACGAGGGCTACCAGTCGAGCCTCGCGAGGCGACGCTCAAGCGGTTCGGGTTCGCCGACGCCACTGACATGGTCGGTGGATTTCAGGCTTGGCGGGAGAGCGGCCTGCCCGTAAGGGCCAATTCAAGAATCAGTGAGCGGAGTTGACGAGTGGCTGGGCGTATCTGGCGCCCCCGGCTCGCCGCGATCATACCTGGGTGTATTTGAACGGCGGGCCGGTGGCACCAGGCGCGTCCAGACGCCGTCAGAACGAGCGGTAATTCTTGAGCGGGCCCTAAGCCCACCTCGAGGATGTCTCGCACGCGTCCGAGGCCCCCGACCAGTCGTTGTGCCCGACCGCGACCTACCCGCCGTCCGCGGCGACGAGGTGCGCCGTCGGCTGAACGCGCTCGACCGGCCGCCGCCTGCCGGCGGCCTACCCGGTGGCGTCAGGTTGGGCCGTTCGAGCGCGCGTCCACGGGCGGAACGTCGAACATCTTCGTCAGCGCTTCGCCGATCCGCTCGCGCACGACGTTGGCGCTGCGCTGGACGTGCGCGCGCATGAACCCAGCCGCGCTTTCCGAGTCGCCGGCGAGCACAGCGCGGACGATCTCGAGGTGCTCGTGGATCGTGGCGGTGATTCGCTCGGGGCTGGTGAAGTCGTAGATGCGCAGGACGCGGATACGGTCGTTGATGTCGCCGAGCAATTCAGCTGCGAACTCGTTCGCGGCCGCCTCGGCGAGCCGCCGGTGGAACGACTCGTCGCGGTGCACGAAGGCGGCCCCCGCCGGCTGCAGGCGGCCCGCCCGGTGCTCTATGAGGAGCGCCGTCCATTCCTGCTCGATGTCGTCGAGCGCGCCGCGGTCGCCGCCGCCCGCGGCGCGGCGAACGACGAGTTCCTCGATCGCCACCCGGACATCGTAGAGATCGCGCATCGCCCGCACGCTGGGGACTCGCGGACGCATCCCGCCGTTGGCGTCACGTGTGAGGTGGCCGTCGGCCTCGAGCCGTTTCAGCGCCTCGCGAACCGGCGTGCGGCTGGTGCGGAACTCGGCGGCGAGTTGCTGCTCGACGAGCCGGTGTCCGATCGGAACCGCACCGCGGGTGAGCCGGTCCCGGAGCTGTTCGTAGATCAGGTCAGCGTGGATCGCGCGGGGCGGCACGCCGGCAAGGATGCCACGCGACGGCGACGGCGTGCGCGAGAGTCTTCGTCTGGTCGCCGCTGGCCGTCTCCGCCGTCATCTACCGTACAGCGATGCCGCGTCGCGCCGACGTTCGCAGTTGCGGAGCTGTCTTCAACGAGGTTGCTGAAAACTATGACCGTCATCGTCCGAGCTACCCGGACGTACTGATCGATCGGGCGTGTGAGGCAGCGGTGGTCTGCCCCGGCGCCGCGGTGCTCGAGATTGGCTGCGGCACCGGGCAGCTCACGCGCAGCCTGCTCGCCCGCGGGCTGCGGGTGACAGCCGTGGAGCCGGGCCAAAAGCTGATCGCGCAGGCTCGCGATCAGCTCGACGGCGTCGGTGACGCGGTGTTCAAGGCGCGTCTGGAGGAAGCCGCCCTGCCGCGTGCGCACTACTCGTGTGTGTTCTCAGCGTCGGCGATCCACTGGATCGACCCGGAGGTGAGCTGGCGCAAGATCGCCGACACGATGGTGGACGGCGGGATCCTTGCGCTTATCTCGTACTTCGGGCTCGACGATCCCCCCAGCGCTGACGATCAGCAGTCGTTGCGCGCCGCGATGGCAACGACCGCGCCTGAGCTCGCCGACTGGCCTGCGTATCGGGACCTTGACAGCACCCTCGCCGGCGCCGCCGCCCGGCGCGACAACGTGTCGGAGGTGTGGGCGTGGCTGGGGGGCTATGCGATCGCGCGCGGGTATGCCGCCAATGTGTTTGACGACACCCAGTTCGCCGCGGTGCCAATTCTGTTGGAGCACACGGCTGAGGAGCTGAATTCCCTGCTGGGCACCATGTCGTTCTGGGCACGACTGTCCCCGCGACAGCGCGCGGCTCTCGCCGCGGAAAATCAAGTCCTCCAGCAGCGGCTCAGGCGGCCGATCCGCTCCAGCACAATCGCCTGCCTCACAACAGCACGGCGCCATCCCCGCGCCGAAGGGCCCGTTCAAGAATTATTGACGGCTTAGACGGCCTCTGGACGCGCCTAGCGCCGCCGGCTCGACCTCAAATACTACCGGCATTATCAGGCCGAGCCGGCGACGCCAGACACGCCCAGCCACTCGTCAGTTCCGAGCGCTAATTCTTGAACGGGCCCTAAATCCAATTCTTGAACGGCTCCTACCGGTGGCCAAGGAGCTGCTCGCGCATCGCGCGGAGGGTACGCTGAGCCGCAAATCTGATCACGTAGGATCGCGGCCATCAAGTTTGGGCTCAACCGCGACACAGCGTGCATTGCACATGATGGGTGTCACTTCCTTGATAGACATGAGCAACCCGCTCCTCGGTGTTGGCAGCGTCACCTTACCACCACGCTGGTCGTGAACGCAAGATTGCATGCTGAAAAGAGGATTGCAGCTATTCCCCGCGACGGCGCCGCTGGAGATACTCCGTCGCCATGCGAGCGCGACTTCTCCTCCCAATGACCGCGCTGACGATGCTCGCGGCGCCGGCGGTTGCATCGGCTGCACAAGCTCATACCGTTGCGCCCGGTGAGTCGCTTTCCTCAATCGCTGCAGCCAACGGACTGACCGTCAGCCGGCTTGCCGCGGCCAACGGGCTCGCGTCGGGTGCGCAGCTCACCGCCGGCTCGACGGTGACGATCCCACCGCAGGGAGGAGAAACGACCGCGACCGGACCATCTACTTCGGCCACTTCTTCCGCTGCGCCCGCCGCCGGTGATTCGGACGGCAGCGGCGCGTCCGGGTCTGGTGCTGCTGAGGTCAGCCTTCCCGCGAGCACGACCACGTCGGTGAGTTCCGGACGCTATATCGTCCAACCCGGTGACACCTTGTCGGCGATCGCTGCGCGCGCAGGCGCCACCGTCACCGAGATTGCAGTAGCCAACGGTATCAATCCGGGCGCCGTGCTCCCCGCGGGGAGGGTTCTCACGCTTTCGCGCGCGACCGTGCCGTCGTCTGCCGCCACCGCACAAGTGAACACGACAACGGCAAGTTCGGGGCGCTACGTGGTGCAACCAGGGGATTCGTTGTCGGCTATCGCAGGACGGTCAGGCGCCACCGTCACCGAGGTCGCAGCAGCCAATAGTATCGATCCCGGCGCCACGCTCCGCGCAGGGACCGTTCTCACCCTACCTCAACCGAGCGTGACTCCTGCTGCACCTACCCAGGCGCCGGCCGTGGGAACGACCATCGTGGGGCGAATGACGTGGTTTGGAGGTCCACTTGACCCGAGCGCGCAAGGAGTCCCCGCGAGCGGACTCGGATGGCGGACTGACGGGATGTCCTTTGACAACTACGGATCAATGGGACACCGCTGGCTGATCCGCTTTCCGTGGGGCCAGACGTTGAACATGACACAGATAGACGTCGGTCCCGCGCCGTGGACGGGTAACCCGTTCGACCTCGCCTTCAGTGCGCTTCCGAACACACCGTACGACTCGCACGATTGGCCGAATCCGATCGTCACCGGGATCTATCAGGGCGGTTGACCGTCTTAGACTTCTCATCTGAGGCGCCGATCGGGCCAGGTCGAAGCCGCCGCATCGGCCCCCAGAGGGACGCCGATCGCGGCTGCGGGTGACGCGGACGCGACCTCCGCCGGTGGCGTGAAGAAATCGCCGTGCGCTGTTACGCTGCCCGGCATGCGCGCGGCAGTGTTCGATTCCGCCACCCGTCGGCTCGACGTCCAAGAGGTGCGAGATCCGGAGCCAGGCCTGGGCGAAGTGCTTGTGCGCGTTCAGGCTTGCGGGATTTGCCTCTCTGACGTGCACCTGATCGACGGTACGCTGCCATCGCCCCTCGAGCGCGTTACGCCCGGGCACGAGCCTGCGGGCACGATCGAGCGGCTGGGAGAGGGTGTACCCGAGCGCTGGACCACCGGCGCGCGTGTTCTCATGAGCGCGGGCAAGCCCTGCGCGAAGTGCCCGAACTGCCTGCGGGGATATCCACCGAGAAGCTGCCTGGTGCCCATGGTCATGGGCTTTGCCTTTGACGGCGCCTGGGTGGAGTACGTCGTCGTTCCCTGGCAGTCGCTGGTCGCGGTGCCCGACCACGTCCCGATCGAGCAGGCGGCGATCCTCGCCGATGCCGTTTCGACCCCCTACGCCGGCCTGACGGACCGTGTCATCCCACTCGACGACGTCGTCCGCGGCGTAGAGCGGCTCGCCACAAAGGATGGCGATGCGATCCGGCTGGTGGTCGAGCCCTAGAGGGTTCGGTGGGGCTCATGGGATTTGTGCCGGCGGCAGTCCGAAGCCGTTCGAGCGCCGTGTGCGGCGTACCGTACAGTCACCGGGCATGGACCGCCGCGAGGACGTCCCGCTGACCAACCTCGACCAGCCGCTGTTCGACGATGCGCGGTCGACGAAGCGAGATCTTGTCGAATACCTCGAAGCCGTGAGCGAGCAGCTTCTGGGCGAGCTGCGCGATCGACCGCTGTCGGTGATGCGGGCGCTGCGCGGCCAGAAGCCGTTCATGCAAAAGAACGTCCCGAAGTACGCGCCGGCATGGGTCAAAACGGTGACGATCTGGGCGGAGCGCTCCAGGCGCGACGTTGCGTACGCGCTCTGCAACGATCAGCGGACGTTGCTGTGGTTTGCGAACCAGCGCGCAATCGAGTATCACCCGACGGTCGCGCGCGCCGATTCACGCGGCTTTACGCAGACGAACCTGGTGCTCGATCTCGACCCGCCGGCGGAGGCCGCGTTCGACGCCGTCGCGCGTGTCGCAGAGCTGGTGCGCCGGGCGCTCGCCGACTCCGGACTCGCGGGCGCCGTCAAGACCAGCGGCGCCAAGGGCTTGCACGTGTTCGTCCCAGTGGCGCAGCCGGCGAGCGGCGAGGAGATCGCCGCCGCCACGCGGGCGCTCGCCGCGCGCGCCGAGCGCATCGATCCGCAGCTGGCCACGACGGCCTACGTCCTCGAACAGCGGGGCGGCAAGGTGTTCGTCGACGCCAGCCGCGCGGGCGGCGCGACCTTGGTCGCCGCCTTCAGCCCGCGCATCCGGCCCGACACGCCGGTGTCGTTTCCGGTCTCGTGGGATGAGCTCGATCGCGTGACGCCGACCGACTTCACCATCCACACGGTGCCGTCCCTGATCCGCGGCGCCAACCCGTGGGCCGACCATCTTCCAGAGCCCCAGTCGCTGCCCACCGAGTTGATCGAGGAGGGCCGCGCGATCCCGGTCGCTCGCGTCCAGGCGATGCACGAGGGCAAGCGCCGCTCCCGCGCGCAGCGCGGGCGGGGGCGCTCGTAGTTACGCTTGGCCTGCGGCTAGACTCCGCGGGTGGGTGTCCAGCACTTCATCGGTAGGAGGACACGTCGCATCTGGTTGGCGGTTGGCGCCGCGGTGTTCGCGGCGGCCGCGTTGGCGTCTCCTGCCAGCGCGGGCCTCGTGAACCTGCCCGAGCGGCCAACCGTGAACAGTTCGCGCCTGACCCCTGCCGAGCGCCGTGCCATCACGGTCAAATCAATCAGCATGGTGGTGGATGGTTCGCTTGGACTGACTGTGACTGTCGCCTTCCAGGGCGACGTCGAGCGCTACCTAGGCCAGGGCGATGTGGCGAACGGATTGGTGGCGCTCGTTCTCGTTCCTGCGACCTCGGGGGGGACCTCTGCGGGCTTGGTCGACGAGGGCGGTGGCTTTACACCTACGCGGGTGCCGATTTTGAAGGAAGCCGGGAAGCGGCCTGTGGTCACCACACGGATGGTGGATCTGTTCAGCCCCGAGAAGGTGCTGCACGTGCACACGCCGCCTGCGGCCGGGGTGGTGCGCCACGGGTCCGAGATCGTGTTCTACCTGGACCGCAGCGTCCTCAGCTGGCTCGGGGAGGTCAGGCTCAAGGTGTTCGCGCGCAGCCCGACGGCCGGCGGGCTTCGGGCTGGCGCTCGTAGCTGGCCCGCGATTGTGGACGCCCGTCCGGCGGAGGTGGCCACGCTGGCGGTCGACCGCAGCGAGCTCAGCTACGTGCAGCTTGCCGTCCCGCGGGACGCGCTCACGGGGCTCGTGTCAGCTGCGATCGATCCAGAGCTTCGAGCTCAGGAGCAGATCGCAACGACGCTCGCCGCTACGGTCGCCGGCTACGGTGCGGTTGCAAAGGCGATGGGCCAGACGCACCGGCTGCGGCGTGTCAGTAAGGAGACGATCGCCTTCGACCTCATCCAGGCGTCTCGCAGAACCAGTCGCCTGAAGGGCGAAGCAGCCGCCATGAACAGCCTCGTCGCGCGGATCGATGGGTTGATCGGGGCGCGGACGCCGCCGCAATCACGACCGCCGCCGCAGGCGCCGCCGTCACAGGCGCCGCCGCCGCAGCCGCCGCCGCCGCAGCCATCCCCGCCGTCCCCAAACGTGCAGGTCGTCCAGACGGACCCGACCCTCTCGCAGAACATGGCGGCCGAGACGGGCGTGACGACCTCGTCGACTGCCCCGCAGGGCGTCACCGACATGATCGACGTCAACGACCAGCTTCGCTACCAGCAGTTCCGCGGCCTCGGCGCGGCCATGACCGACAGCTCGGCGTACGTGATCAACGGGATGCCCGCGGCTGATCGCGCCGCGCTGGTGCAGGATCTGTTCGGCCAGCCGAGCTCGGCCAGTGGGCTGGCGGCACCGCCGATCCACCTGAACTTCCTGCGGATCGGGATCGGCGCGACGGGAGCGATGACTGTCAGTCCGGCGTACAGCTATG